>Ga0233431_1000131_pt1 | contig 172184 bp, 187 predicted proteins | sample SI_118_April2016_FD_179867 | JGI IMG/M metagenome (GOLD analysis project Ga0233431, IMG submission 179867) | Seawater microbial communities from Saanich Inlet, British Columbia, Canada - SI_118_April2016_200_MG | ecosystem: Environmental > Aquatic > Marine > Inlet | place: Canada: British... | reverse complement strand
TGGCTCATTGTTCAGTTACATATGTCTGTTCCTATGGAATAAAAGGTCTGCTGTCCTTTTCTTGCTCGTCCACGAAAAGAACCAAAAGCAGGATGGGGGAGATTAAAAGGCATTTTAAATGCCCAGGGAAAAAGGGAGAAGGGGGAACCCTAAAACAAGCCTATTTTCAAATACTTAGTCGTATGACTTTTTGTAGGGGTTGTTGTAGGGGTTGTTCAGGGGGTTTTCGTATGGGTTGGGGTAGTTTTCCGGGTTGTATTTCTTTGTAGAATCCTTCTTTTTCACGTCCTTTTTCGGCAAAAAGGAGCCTGTCGGCTCATCAGCGGGCTGGTTCTGGTATTTTTTGGTGTCAGGCTCAAGCGGGTTCTCATCCCCCGCAAAAAAGTAAAACCCACCCGATAGTAAAAAAAGAAAAGTTATTATTGTGGCTGTCTTTTTCATAACGCCCTGAAATAAAGGTTTTTATTATTCTTAATTATAGAGAAGGATGGGGATTTGTCAAACACCCATTTGGGCAGGCCATTTTACATTTAAGGGTTTATTTCTTTTCCGCAATGAGGGCAGGTTTGTTTTTTCTCGCGCTTTTTTTGCATTTCTTCAGTAAAGCCAGATGCAATAATTGCAGTTGGCAGAGCGAACATCCCTATACCCAAAAGAGCCATTATTACTCCCAAAAGTTTTCCAAAAATCGTGATGGGGTAAATATCGCCATAGCCAACCGTGGTTAATGTAATCATTCCCCACCACATTGATGCAGGGATGCTTGAAAATACTTTGGGTTGGGCCTCATTCTCAAGAAAATACATAAAACTTGAAACAATAACCAGCAGTATCACTAAAATAAAAACAGTTATATACAGCTCTGCTTTTTTCTTTTTGAATACATTCCCCAATATTCTTAAAGATTCAGAATACCTTGCCAGTTTAAACACGCGAAGCAGACGAATAAGCCTCAAAGCCCTGATAAATCTCAGATCAAGAGTGATAAACATCGGCAGGTAAAAAGGCAGTATCGCCAGCAAGTCAATAACAAGAAACGGGGTCAGAGCAAATTTAACCCTGCCCGTAACAGGGTTATGATAATTTTCCTCAGCCGTGCAAGACCATATACGCAGGACATATTCAACGCTAAATACTACAACAGAAAAAAGCTCGAAAACATTGAATAGATTTTGATATTGGGAAGATAAACTCTCTACCGTTTCTAAAATTACAACAATAACATTAAGTGAAATTAATATTGAAATGAAAATGTCAAATATCTTGCTGGGTAAATCGTCAGGAGAAGCTACTTTTAGTATTTCATAGGTTCTTTTTTTTATTCCTTGAATCACTTTACCTTTCATCCCCCGCAAATAGGAAATTTCAATTATTCTTAATTATAGAGAAAGATGGGGATTTGTCAATATGGAGGGGGAGAGGGGGAAAGGAATTGAACAATAAGTTCATCCTTGATAATCAGAAAGTTTTACCCATTCACCGTTTAAATCTTTTATATACCAAAACCTCCAACCGTTAACAGCTTTTCTTTTAACAATGGTTTTAGCAGCTGCCGTTGGAGTGTTATAACTTTTATTTCCTATTTTAATCTGACCTTTTGGAGTTAGTTTGGCTTTATATTCTTTTCCTTTATATTTTTTATGCAAAAGGGTTGCCTTAGATACTAACCCTTCTAAGGTTTTAGGATGTGATGTTTTCAATTTTTTCTTAACTTTTCCTTTAGCAGTAGTACCAAAAAGTATTGTAAATTCATCTTTTTGTTTTTGCGCAACCATGGTTTTTAATTTCTTTAACATTTCGCTACTTGATTTGCCTTTAGGAACGATCTTATTCCCTTTAGGGTTAGCGATTCTAATAAGTAATGATTCAATCTCACCAATATGTTCTGCTCTCCTGACAAGGTATAAGCTGAAATACGACCAACTGGCAAAATGTTTATCACGGAGATGATGTTTAACTCTTTTCTTTAAATCGGTAGACTTCCCAACATAATAAAGTTCGTTTTCATCATAAAGTGCGTATACACCCGGAGAATTTCCAACAAGTTCAGTGATCAAACCGTAATATCTCCTAAATGCTTCCTTTGAGACATTTTCTAATCTATTTACAACAAGACTCCTTGCTATTCTATTTTTCTTTGGTTTTTTTAATGCTGTAGCTTTTGTCATTTGAATTTACCAAAAAATTATTAAGTAGTTGAAAAGTATAAAAATTTTTACAGGAAAGGTATTGCTTTGTCAATAGTTTATTGTAAATTTTATATTTAGTGTGGTGGGAAGAATGAGAAAAGTTAGATAATCAGCTTACTTTTATTCTTAATTATAGAGAAAGATGGGGATTTGTCAATATGGGGAAAAAGGAAAGAAAAGGATGAAACGCAGAATTTTGTTGACTATAGTTTTGTTTGTTGATAATAAAATTGATGGTATAATACAAAAAATCTATAAATAAATTTATTAACAATCAATCAAATAAAATAATTATGCCAAGCCAAGCTCAACTTCTTGAAAAACAAAGAGATAACGACCTTCTTTCTATCAATGAAGCTTCCAAATGGGCATCAGATTACTTAGGGAAAAAAATAACCACATCAAACATAAGTTATTTAATTCAATATGCTAAGGTACGAAAGTATAGAAATGATTCAAGTGAAATCAAAGTAAATAAAAAAGAGCTCAAGGAATATTATGATAAGTATTTAGAAAAACAGAAAGTATGGAAGAAAAAACTAGGAGAAGATTTAAATTGGAACTTATCTTTTGACTCCCTGAGAGAAGCAGAAAGGACAAAACATGTTCATAGATTACATCCTTATAAAGGCAAGTTTATTCCTCAACTAGTAGAATATTTTTTAGATGATAAAACGGATAATTTTAAAACCAAAGCTTTTTTTAAAGAAGGAGACATAGTACTCGATCCTTTTATGGGTAGTGGTACTACGCTGGTTCAAGCTTCTGAACTCGGAATGCATTCTATAGGCATCGATATCACAGAGTTCAATTGCTTAATATCAAAAGTAAAGCTTGACAGTTATAGAACAACTGAACTGGCTGACGTTTTTAAAGATGCATTAGAACAAACAAGGCAATTTAGTTCTAAAACTTTTGATAATTCATTTGATAATGAACTAAAAGAAAAATTGTCAGAATTCAATAAAGAGTATTTTCCAAACCCTGAATTTAAGTTTAAGGTTCTTGAAGATCAGATAAATGAAAAAGAGTATGGTTACGAAAAGTTAGAACAGTTTTTCAAAAAAAATGGAGATTTTTTACAAAAGAATGGAATGAAGGATAAATCACATTTGTTAAGCGAAAAGCAAATGGCAAGTTTCCTTACCACATGGTTTTCTAAAAGAATAAGACAAGAACTTTTTTATTATATTAAATTAATTCAGAAAGTTGAAAAAGAAAATATTAAGAATTTAATGAAAATTATTTTAAGTAGAACAGCTCGTTCTTGCCGGGCTACTACTCATTCTGATTTGGCAACACTAAAACAACCTCAGTTTGATACTTATTATTGCCATAAACATAAAAAGCTTTGTGCCCCAATAAATAGTATTCTAAAGCATCTTCAGAAGAATACTTATGATACAATTGAAAGAGTTTATGAATTTTCAAAGATTAGAAAACCTGTTTTTGCAAGTGTAATTCATGAGGATGCTAGAAAGGTAGATATTTTTAATGAAGTACAACAACAAAATCCCCAATTCTATAACCTCTTAATTAAAAAGAAAATAGATGGAGTTTTTACTTCACCACCATACGTTGGCCAAATTGATTATCATGAGCAACATGCTTATGCTTATGAATTGTTCGAAATTAAAAAAGAAGAAAATTTGGAAATAGGTACTTTAAAAAACGGGCAGGGGGAAAAAGCCAGAGAAGAATATATAGAGGGAATAAGCAATGTACTTTTAAATATTAGGCAGTTCGTAAAAGATAATGGTAATTTTTTTATTGTAGCCAATGACAAATTTAATCTTTACCCAGTCATTGCACAAAAAAGTAATTTAGAAATAGTGAATCAATTTAAAAGACCGGTGCTACATAGAACAGAAAGAGATAGACAGCCTTATGCAGAAATTATATTCCATATGAAAAAATTCCAAAAGTAAACTTTTAACTTTAAAGAGATTAAACATGAAGAACATTTTCACTCTAATGAGTGATACTTTAAAACATCTTAATATTCTTCATGAAGTATTTGTCTTAAAAGAAAATTATAATTCTGACGAGAGACCTGACTATAATATTTATAAAGAAAATGAAGATTTCTTTAGAGAAGCTCTCAATACTTTAGACTTTGATGCTCAACTCTATAATGCTAAAGGAAGGCAGATGATCTTAGCAGATTTTTTTGAATATATTTTTCTTGGTAGAGGATATTATTCTATAAAAACAACTTCTGATAGAGAAAAATTTATAAAAGCAATTTTACATTTTGTTAATCTATTAATGTGTTATGAGGTAATGACTGTATCTAAAAATTTACGTAAAAAAGTCTTAGAAAAACTTGGAAATGATATTCCAGAGATTGCTAATGAAAATGAATATAATGAATTAAAAGAATTTGATGGCAGTGTTGGTCTTAAAAAAAAGGAATCAGATGCGCCTAACCACTTGAACCAATACTTTGATTCAATTTTGCCTAAAACTGCAGGTGGATTATGGCACGAGTTGATAGTCTATATAATTTTATTAAGAAATAATCTTGGTTATATTGTACCTTTATTACTGTCTCAACGTTTAATAAGTAAAGAAAAACATATAATACCACCAGACTTTTTAATTATTACTCATGATAAGCATATATATGGTATAGAGGTAGGAACGGGAAAAGAATTACAGTCAAGCTCATTTTTAATTCAATCAAATATTCCAGTGTTAGCAATAGATACACTAAACTCAAGAGTGTCAGATAGATGTCCAATTTGTAAAAAATGGATTCCTTTTTGTCCTTTTGTAATCAATAATTATTCTAATTTTAATGAAGAAATAAATAAAATAGAAATAAAATGTTTAGACAACTGTGATATTTATTCTAATAAAGATGATATTGTTGAAGGAAAATGTTTATATACAAAATATTCAAGGAACAAAACAAATCAGCAGCATACTCATCATGACTGTGCAAATGGATATCACTATCATTATAAATGCGTTCTAGAAGAAGTAACCCCTGATATAAAAGAGAAGATTATAAGTGCAAGGGATACAACTGCTTTAAAAACCCATTATCCGTATTATTCAGGTCTTGAAGGGTTAATTAAAAACACTTAAAGATATAAACTTAAAATATCGAACAGCAAAAGAAATTAGTGGAAAATAAATTACTTTTCTTTTTTTAATAATTTAAAAATACAATTACTTAAATTCTTTGGAAAATTCAAAAAAGAAAGAAATTGAAGAAGTTTTAAAAAAGAGCCTTAGGAATAAATTTAGCAATTACTCTCCAGAAACTAAGTATATGCCTTTTCATACCCGCCTTTTGGGAAAAGATAGACTAGCTTTATTTTCATTTATTCACTCTTTGAATACAACTTTTGGAATATCAATTTATGAGCCTGTAGCTGTGGCTTTAGCCGAGCATCGTTTTAAACAAGCTCTTAGACAGGTAAAACCACAGGGATTTATAAGTGAAGGAGCTCATAACCAAATTCAGAAAATTCTTGATGGTATAACTACTTCTCAAACTGAACCAGATAAAAAGAAAGAAATAGAAATGATACGAGAGTCTTGCCAATCTGGTAATTTGAATAAGGTTAAGTTAACAAAAGTCGATATTTGGCTTGAAAGCAATGAAGGTGAAATATACTTGATAGATATGAAAACTGCAAAGCCAAACATTGGGGAATTTAAAGGCTTTAAAAGGACATTGTTAGAATGGGTAGCTGCAGAATTAGCTAAAAATCCTGATGCAAAAATTAATACATTGATTGCAATTCCGTACAATCCCTACGAGCCCGAACCTTATGATAGATGGACAATGAAGGGAATGTTTGATTTAAAAGAAGAAGTATTGGTTGCAGAAGAATTGTGGGATTTTTTAGGAGGAAAAGGTGCTTATAACGATCTATTAGATTGTTTCGAAAGAGTAGGAATTGAACTTAGGTCTGAAATAGATAAAAAGTTTAGTGAGTTTAAAACATTATAGACTTAGCACCAATTAGGACCTTTATAGATTGGAGAAACTTTATATTTGCCGTTTTGCAATGCATTGAAATATTTTTTATACGTTGGGCTATGTGAATAGCTTGAGCCGTTAGACAAACATACAATTATATAATTTTCTGGAACGGCCCATCCCTTTTCTATAATAAATTGACGCACTTCTGCCACGGAAAAAGGTTCATTTATGATACCCTGATTTACAGCTCCAACTACTTCTCTATTTAAACCTCTTCCATATTTTGCCATTTTTGATTAAATTACAAAGTCATTAAGTTATTTATATTTGCTGAATACATTTTGAAAGCTTTCAGCCTGTTTTTTTAACCATTCAAAGCATTCATCCCATTCATCAATATTAGATATATCAGCCTTCTTCGATATTTTTATTCTGCTGGCTTTTTTATTTGGAAGTTCCTGCCATTCCAACTTTTCCTGTAATTCATTTTCTATTTTGTCTTTGTTTTCAGAAAGTTTTTTATATGTTTCTTGTGAATCTGGTAAATATATTTCACAACCAAGTAAATTGTCCCTCGTGTTTACGGTTAAGGAAATATGCATATTTGAATTGCCGAGACTTATAAAATACCAATGTTGGGGATTTGCTTTTCTTAATTTTAGCTTGGTTTTGTTTTGCAATGAATATTCTTTAAATTTGTTCCAAAAATCTAACTGCATCATTTGAATTTTGGAAAACCCAAACTGGCCCCTTGTTTTCTTTAATGCTTTAGCCCAATCATTTGGTTGAGAAATAATTTGAAATTTTGGAGCAAAAGGAGAATCTCCGATTTGCCAGAGTTCCATTTTTATTATAAAAAAGCTTGGCTTTTCACCTGTATGTTCATTTAACCAGTCAACCGCTTGTTTATGCTCATCTCTTACATCTTTTACAACCCAAATGATAAAATCAGCGTCATACCCAGAAGCATATGTTATTATTTGACCTAAATGTGCATGGTTCGTTACTTCAAGCTGATTTTCTATGATAATTTTCCTTTCGGTGTTTTCCTCTTCTGCTAAAATGTCGGCACTATAACGGCCTACATCGGCTTCTGTTTCAATTAATTTAATATCAATACCTATCTCATCACTCAATAAACCTAGGTTTTGTTCTTTGGCTAACCAATTTGTAAAATCACTTGCTTCGTTTTTCCAAGCATTTCGCAAATCAATTTTTTTTAATTTACCTAAGTTCATAGTTTATCCCTCCAGTTTTGATAACACTACAAGAAATATTTGCAGAAAAACGAAGCTTTGTCAATCACCCTTTTAGGTAGATTGAGATTTCAAAAACCCTTCTATCTGTCTTTTCCCCGGCAAGGAGGGCTGGGCGCCGGGTTTTGTGACGGATAATGCTCCGGCAGCCGAGGCTTTTAAGATGGTGGTTTCAAGGTCAAGCCCGTTTGAAAGCGAGCAGGCCAGCACACCGTTGAATGCATCGCCCGCGCCTGTGGTATCAACGGCCTTCACTTTAAAGGCGGGAAAGTGTTTTGCCCCCTCTTTATTTACAAGAAGCGCGCCTTTTTCCCCCATGGTAACGACCACGTTCTTTACCCCTTTTTTAATCAAGCTTTTCGATGCCTCGATGGCCTTTTTCCTGTTTTTCGGCTTGATGCCTGTTAAGATTTCCAGCTCTGTCTGGTTCGGGGTGAGGATGTCTACATTTTTCAATAACTTCCCGCTCAATTTTTTTGCGGGGGCGGGGTTGAGTATGGTCTTCATATTAAACAATTTCCCGATTTTCAGGGAGTGTTCGACTGTTTCAGGGGGGATTTCAAGCTGGAGGAGCATGACGCTCTCTCTGGAAAAGCTCTTTTTCAGCCTGTCAATATCCCGCGGGAAAAGCCGGCTGTTTGCGCCGGGCGAGACCACGATAAGATTTCCCCCTTTTTTATTAATGGCTATCATGGCCGTGCCTGTGGGCGATTTTTTATCGGACAATATCCCCTTTGACCTGATGCCGAGAGAAAGAAGGTTCTTTTTATATTTTTGACCAAAGGCATCCTGCCCTAATTTTGTGATAAAAAGGACATCAGCGCCCCCCTTTTTTGCGGCAACGGCCTGGTTGGCGCCTTTACCGCCGAAAAAGGTCTTCAAATCTCCTCCGAGCACGGTCTCGCCCTCTTTCGGGAGTGTGTCAACTCTGGCGGTGAGGTCTATATTGGAGCTTCCGATAACGACGACTCTGTTCATAATACCACAAGAACCCTCTCTATAAAGAGTTTTTTAAACGCTTCATGGTCGACATCTATACAGACGCGTGTTGTGGGCGGGGTTTTGTCGGCCTTGTTCGGGAACGTCTTTCCTTTTTCTTCTTTATCAAGCGATACGTCGATGTTCATGAGTTTAGTTGTTACAAGCTTTGGTTTTATTGCTATGGCCGCGGCAAGGGGGTCGTGGAGGTGGCAAAAGGGGATGCCCCTTTTTTCGAGGTAAAAATCGAGGTATTTTTCAAGCACCTGAAAGGTGAACTGTTTGAGCGGGGTGTTTGGCCTTCCCATAATGGAGAGGTCTTCTTTTTTCAGGGTGCATTTTGTGGTGACGTCCAGCCCTGCAAGCGTGATATTCAGCCCTGAGCCGAACACGGCCTTTGCGGCGTGGGGGTCGTGATAGATGTTGAATTCGGCATGAGGGGTGATGTTTCCGGGAACGAATACCGCTCCGCCCATGATGATGACCTCTTTTATCTTTTTTGCGGCGGCTTCGTCATTCTGGAGCAGAAGGGCCAGGTTTGTGAGCGGGCCGAGCATGACGAGGGTGACCTCGCCGGGGTGCTTTGAGACAATCTCTGATATGAGGCCGGTAGCTTCGGGCAGTGTGTCGATGTGGGGGGTGTTTAGGTCTTTAAAGATATTAAGGCCGCCGAGGCCGTCGCTCCCGTGAACATGAAAGGCAAAGGCCGGGTCTTCATGAAGGGGCTGGCCGGAGCCTGTGGCGACTGGCGGGGGCGTTTTTATTTCCATGAGACTCAGGAGCCTGAAGACGTTTTTTGTGGCGAGCTGAACAGGGACATTGCCGCAGACAGTGGTGACGGCCTGTATTTCTATTTCAGGGGAGTAAAGCGAGAGGATAAGGGCAAGGGCGTCGTCGATGCCGGGGTCGGTGTCGATTATGATCTTTTTTCGGTGTGCCATCCATCACCTTTGATGATAGGAAGGGTGCGGCGGTTTCTGATATAGTTTGTTCAAGGTTTAAATCATTCGATTTTTTCTTGCGGATTTTATAGTCGCCGCCTTACTACCAGAAATTTTCAATGAGTTCAGTGTTTCCTGAACATCAACAATGCCGTTAAGTAAAGGGATAGCAACCCAATACCCCAGAGCAAGGCTGATACCGATGAATCCAAACAACATTTTAGCAGCCATGAATTTCAGGGCCGGATCATCAAAGCCATGCCTGAAAAGTATTGACATAGACACACCTAATGAAGCACCCAAAGCCAGCCAAACCTGAAAAACTCTTCCAAGCAAATACTTGTAACCGTCTCTGGTATAATCCAAGGATTTTTCAGTAATAATGTTAAAAGAAGTTATTTTTTTTAACTGCTCGTTTAAGTATTCTCCTTTATATATGGCTATTACAGTGGCACAGGCAACCGCAATTATGAAAAAATAAACCAGGTCGATTATGCCTGTTGCTTCAAAAAAGATAAAACTGACAACGGAAATAATGATTCCTGATACAATAATTAATATTCCTCTCCACACAAGTTTTTTTCTTAAAATAAGGAAAAAAAAACAAATTAAAGAGAACAAAAGCAGGTGGAACAATAGTAACTTTATAAATGAGATCTAAACTTATAGGGATTTTATTGTATCTATAAGACTCGACGAACATAGGGGCTTGATAAACAATAAATATTAATCCGAAAAAAAGTAAAACAAAAACTTCAAATTTCAAATTCATCTCTTGGGGCTGAAATTTGATTTCCATAAACCTGACCCCTGATAATGTTTTGTTTTAAAATAACCAGCCTGCCAGAACAGTATCACAGAACAACCATTTTTTGCAATGCAAAATTCCCGCTGTGGCTTCAGGGGTGATTCAGGGATTGAATAGTTTACAGGCTTATCCTTATGCTCTAAAAAGTGAGCCGGATAAGCCTGTATATTGAGTTTGGTCTTAATTGATTCTCTGTGGAATCGCAGTAAGTACCACCGGTATTCTGGATTCAAAATTATCACAGCGTCCGGAAGCCCTGGCCTTTGTTTCTTTTGTGGAGTTATCCCTGACAAGACGGACATGAGACACTTTTAGCGGTATTCTGTTTCCCAGCTCTGCGTCACTTTTGAATTTCCAGTAGACAAAAACCTGAAGGCGTCTTTCATCATCCGGCAGGTCTGCACTGAAACAGCCTATCTTCCTGATATCAAATCCCGTGCTCTGTGTGGGCCCCAGCTCATCTCTAAAACCAGCGGGGAATGCTAATGCACCCCCGGAAGCAGATTTTTGAAGCCTGCAGCGTTTGGTTCCTGTGGCATCGTAAATATCTATGTGACGAATGGTTATCGTTTCACCGCCGTTATGGTTCCTTAGATTATATTTGGAGAAATTTAATTCGGTTACAGGCGGCGATGCCTGAGATCTGATACTGTAATTTCCCCCGCAGCATGCTTTCCAGCCCGGTGTTGTCGCCAGCTTGGGCTTTCTCCCCCCGGCGTCGATCGGCGGAGTGTAGGCCGCGCTTCCGACCATTGAAAAGATGGCAACCAGTAGTGCTGTTTTGAAAAGTTTTGTTAACCGCATTTTTTTCACCTCCTTTCTTGAAAATTCTTTTGCAAATCCTGGAGGCAGAAACTTCTGGAAACTTCTGCGCCTGATGATTTTATGTGTCGGTTTTTAAAAGAGATTGAGTATTCAGAAAGAAGCCGATGGGAGCGGGAGTCCAAACAAAAAACTCATCCGGATTATCAAAAGAGTAGAATAAGAGTCCGAACGTGAATTAACTGATTCTTGCAGAAAAAGGTGGCTTTGTCAATCACCCAAACAGGTGGGTTGTTTTACCCTTTAATGAGACTACCTTTTCCTTGAAAATTATTTAGCAGGAAAGCCGGGCGTTGATTATATTGGTTTTAACGGTGGCGGCTGTTCAGCGGGCGGTGCTGTTTATTGATGGCGGTTTTGGCGGTGGTTTTTAATAGTGGCGGCGGTGCCTGACGGGCGGTGCGTTTCGACCTGTGTGCTGATGCGGCGGTCTGGTTTATGTGTGCCAATTTCGTCGGTTGCGCCAATGTGCCGGAGCGGACCGGCCTGAGTTAGTATACGCCGGTGCGTGCCTGTGCAAAAGGGTATTGCCTAGGGTAACGAAGCAGAGATTTTGATAACAATCTATTTAAAGTCTTTGAAGCCCTTGTCCGATCCTTTTATCTCGGGATGGCTTTCGGTCGGGCCCACGCTGATTCTTATTTTTGTCGAGAAGTCTTCGCCTTTGATGCTGACAACGCAGTTCCAGCCCTCTTTCTGGAAATTGAGCACGGCCTCTTTCATCTCGAAACCGCTGACGAACTTCCAGCCGTTCTGGGGCATGTTCTCTCTGTAAAAGGTTGAAATAGCGGCCACTTTGCCGGAACCGCTGTAGAGCAGCACGCCGGCTCTTATGGCCGGGTTTTCGAAAACGAATGATTTTTCTGCATCGAGCTTGAATTTGGCAGGGACGGGGATGTCGGAAAAGCGGCCCACGTCAATGGGTTTCGACTCTGGCGGCGGCTGGGATGGCGCGTATTGACACCCGGAAAACAGGGCAAGAGAAAGTATACAAAAAAGACATATCAATGCCGGCTTTTTTGCCTTAAACATTTTTATCTCCTTGTAAATTAATAGGTTATAAGAATGTCTTTATTTTTAAGTTCGGGAAATTTTTAACATAATTTCACCCGACAGTCAAGCCTTTTTATTAAACTGGTTTTTGCCCGGTATCCAATAATCTTGACCTCCCCACTTTATAGCTTTATAATTTATAAATTATTTTTTTAAAAGGAGAAGGTCTTGAAGAGCATCGAGCTTCTGGCACCCGCCGGCGACCCCGAAAAATTGGAAGTTGCCATCCACTACGGCGCCGACGCTGTTTACCTGGGCGGGACATCATTCAGCCTGAGAAAACGGGCCGGCAACTTTACGCTCGACGAAATGAAGAAGGCCGTCGAGTATGCCCACGAGAAGCAGGTCAAAGTTTACGTAGCCGTGAATATTTTCGCCCGGAACGATGACCTTGCGTCGATGCATGACTATTTATCAGCAATTAAAGAAATGGGAGCCGATGCTGTCATTGCGTCAGACCCCGGCATCATCCGAATCGCAAAGGAGATTGTTCCGGAGCTTCCGCTTCATCTCAGCACCCAGGCAAACACAACAAACTGGCAGAGTGCAAAATTCTGGCAGGAGCAGGGCATCTCCCGCATCAACCTTGCGAGGGAATGCTCTCTTAATGAGATACGAGGAATAAAAGAAAAAACCGGGCTTGAGCTGGAAATCCTTATGCATGGGGCCATGTGCATTTCCTATGCGGGCAGATGCCTCTTGAGCAGCTACATGACAGGGAGGGATTCCAACAAGGGAGATTGCGCCCAGCCGTGTCGTTGGGAATACCATCTTGTGGAGGATAAAAGGCCCGGTCAGTTCTTTGCAGTCAGCGAGGATGAGCGGGGGACCTATATTTTTAATTCAAAAGATCTCTGTATGATAGATTATATACCCGATATGGTCGATGCGGGGATTTCAGCCTTTAAGATCGAAGGCCGGGTTAAAAGCATCTATTATCTTGCCACGGTGATAAGGACTTACAGGGAAGCGATTGATAGCTATCTGAAAGACCCTGGTGCGTACAGTTCTAAGTCTGAATGGAAAAACGAATTAAAAAAAACGACCTACAGGGATTTTACCACAGGGTTTTATCTTGAAGATTCAAAAAGCGGCAGAGAGAGCCAGAAAGAACTCTCCCTGCAGAATTATCAGTTTATGGGAAAGGTGATTGAGGTTCTAGATAAGGATAGGGTGAAAATTGAGGTCAAAAATAAGCTCTTTCTTAAAGATGAGATTGAGATTATAGGAAAAGATATGAAACTGTTTTCAGAAAGAATTAACCGTATGGTGTCGGAAGACGGTAAACCGAAGGAATTTGCACAGCCCAACGAAAAAGTTATTATCAATGTAACTAACCCGTTAGAGAGATATGATCTATTGAGAAAAAGGATAGCTTGAACAGTGAAAGAGAATTTGAAATCCAGAGAGACCAGAAAAGTTTTAGCCAGAGTTGACAGAAAAGAGATTGTCTATATCAATCATATTATAGAATCATATGACGGGGTAATGATTATGACAACAGTCTATCCAGAAGAAGCCAGGGTCGAGTTTAACATTTCGCCCTATCTCTACGAAGAAGCAGAACAAATCTTGTGCGCGCTTTCAAAAGAAACGTCTCTTAAGATAATCGAGAAGGATGAAAATATCGTTCATGAATGATTTCCTTTTGCACATAAAAAACCTTAAAACATACTTCGAAACATCCGAGGGGTTGGGCAGGGCTGTTGACGGAATCAGCATTTCTGTTAATAAGGGCGAAACACTGGGGATTGTTGGCGAATCAGGCTGCGGGAAAAGCGTTACAGCGCTTTCTATCTTAAGATTGATTCCCGATCCTCCGGGGAAGATTGTCGGAGGTGAAATCCTCTTCGAGGGAAGAGATATTCTCAAACTTTCCGATTGCGAATTGAGAAAACTCCGGGGAAATGATATTTCGATGATATTTCAGGAGCCGATGACATCTCTCAACCCTGTTTTTACCATAGGAACACAGATATCGGAGGTTCTCACGCTTCATCAAGGATTAAGTAAAAGGGATGCGCTCGATAAATCGATCGAGATGCTGAAGATTGTAGAAATTCCCGAACCTGAGAGAAGAATTAGTGAGTATCCTCATCAGCTTTCCGGGGGGATGAGACAGAGGGTTATGATTGCCATTGCTCTGGCCTGTCGCCCAAAAGTTCTAATAGCCGATGAGCCAACGACAGCACTTGATGTAACGATTCAATCGCAGATTCTTGAACTTCTTCTCAATCTGAAAAGAGATTTCGGAACAGCAGTAATCCTTATAACTCATGATTTGGGGGTGATTGCCGAGACTGCTGAAAGAGTGATTGTGATTTATGCTGGAAGAGTGGCTGAAGAAGCGAAGACAGAGGAACTTTTTAAAAATCCAAAACACCCGTACACTCAGGAACTGCTTAAATCGATACCTGACATCAAGTCAAAAGAAAAGCAGGGTAGTAGATATCTTCACGAGATAAAGGGTATTGTCCCGAGCATATTTCATTTGCCTCGTGGATGCAAGTTCTATCCAAGATGCCCCTATGTTATGGATATATGCAGAAAGGACGAACCCGATTTATTTCAAAACGGAAGTGGTCATGCAGCAAGATGCTGGCTCTTAAAAAAGGAATAGTTCATGAAGGCGTCAACGGACGATATTCTTGTAGAAGTCAAAGGACTGAAGAAGTATTTTCCGATTAAAGGAGGGGTTCTCTCTAGACCTGTGGACTGGGTCAAAGCAGTTAACGGGGTCAGTTTCAATGTTAAAAAGGGAGAGACCCTTGGCCTTGTTGGAGAGAGTGGTTGCGGGAAATCGACGACTGGAAGAGTCATTTTAAGGCTAATGGAGCCGACTTCAGGGGAGGTTTTATTCAAAGGGAAAAATGTTTTTAATCTAAAGAAGGACGAGATAAGATCCTTAAGAAGAAATATGCAGATTGTTTTTCAAGATCCTTACTCTTCTCTGAATCCCCGGATGACCGTCGGGAGTATTGTCGGAGAACCTCTGGATATTCATCATATTGCTAGTGGAAAAGAAAAAAGGAATATGGTGGAGTCAATACTTGAAAAGGTCGGACTCATGCCGGAACATATGAATCGCTATCCTCATGAGTTCAGCGGCGGACAGAGACAGAGAATCGGGATCGCAAGAGCAATTACATTGAACCCCGATTTTATTGTTTGCGATGAGCCGGTTTCTGCTCTTGATGTTTCCATTCAAGCTCAAATTATCAATCTTCTGATGAAACTGCAAGAGGAGTATGATCTATCTTATCTTATGATATCGCACGACCTAAGCGTGGTAAAACATATATCCGATAGAATCATAGTCATGTATCAGGGAATTATGGTGGAACTTGCTGAAAAAGAAGAACTGTATAACAACCCTCTTCATCCCTACACCAAACTTCTCCTTTCGGCAATACCGATCCCCGATCCAGCAGTTAAAAGGAGCCGTTTAAAGTTGGTGGAGAATAATGAAGAGAACGGTTCTTTTCAAGGTTGTCCCTTCCAGAACCGATGCTCCTTTAAAATGAAACAATGCTCCGAAGAAGTCCCACCTCTCAAAGAAGTTTCAAAAGAACACTGGGTGGCGTGCTATTTGGAATAATATCTTTCCGTAAAACGTATGATCGAAAAAGCTGCGGAAATCATCAATAAGTCGAAAAACATTGTTGCTTTAACCGGTGCGGGTATCAGCACCGAGGCGGGAATCCCCGACTTCCGAAGCCCTGAAAGCGGACTCTGGAACAAGGTAGATCCGATGATTTCTCTTTCGTCTTTGGGTTTTAAATTGAGGCCTAAGGCATTTTACAAACTCGGTCTTGAACTCATACCTCCTTTCCTGAACGCTGAGCCGACAGAGGCTCATTACTTTCTGGCAAAACTGGAAGCGATAGATAAACTATCCTGTGTCATTACGCAAAATATCGATGGTCTTCATCAAAAAGCGGGCTCAAAAAAGGTTGTTGAAATTCACGGCAATATAAGAAAGGGGCATTGTATCAAGTGCAACAGGGAGTACTCTTTAGGGAAAATTAAGAAAAAAATAGAAAACAAAGGAATACCACCGAAATGCGATATGTGTGCAAAGCCGATCAAACCGGATATTGTTCTCTTTGGAGACCCTCTTCCTGTCGAGGGTTTTGAAAAGGCAAAGGCCGCTTTGAGTGAATGCGACATTCTTTTAATCATCGGCTCCTCTTTGCAGGTCTATCCTGTTGCAGACTTTCCCAGGATTGCTTTACAGAGAGGGGCGGGGATGGTGATTATAAATCTCGAGCAGACGCCCTACGACAGAGATGCCATTGTTTTACGAGGGCAGGCCGGTCAAACCTGTAAAGCGATCAGCGAGCTTTTGAAATAGTTTTCACTCTCCGAGAATCTGCACAATAATTTCTCTCGACCTTGATCTGTTGTCAAAGTCTATAAGAACAATCTGCTGCCACGTTCCAAGAAGCATCTCTTTATTTCTAAAGGGAACAGTGAACGAGGCACCCAAAAGAGCGGCTCTGACATGAGAAAAGCCGTTTCCGTCACCCCACCGGGCATCGTGCATATAAGGAATGTTTCTCGGAGCGATCCTTTCGATGGCATCTTTTAAATCCTGCATTACCCCGGATTCATATTCGATAGTTGTAATCCCTGCAGTTGAACCGGCAACAAACACGGTTACAATTCCGTTTTCAATCCCTGAACCTTGGATTTCTTTATATACATAAGAGGTGATATCCAGAATATCCGTTTCCCCTTTTGTGTTGATGTGAAAACTTTTTGTTGCAGCAGTCACAGTTCATCCTCCTTTTTGATGGGTCATAAAACCAAGGGAAAAGTGCTGTTACTTTTTTGAAGCAATGCTGACTCCACCGATAAATCCTGAAAGGACGCCGATAATCAAAGAAACGTTTGTCCGGGCAAACCTGCTTAACATATAAATGGTTGAATCCTTATGTTCAAGAGCGACATCTTTTGCGGTCTTTCCGATATGTTTTATTTTCAGAAAATCAATATCAATGAGATGAGTATAATTAGTTAAAATGATGAGAATGGCACTTAAACCCAAAACCAGGACGAAAAGAGCACGGGCAGCTTTTTTAAAGGTGTATCCTGCTATAAAACCTATCGCAGCGCCGAGAAGAACCTGACCGAAATAAGGTTTTATCATATAAAAGTAATGAGCAATCAACAAGCACTCCTTTTCAAATAATTCTCTTAATCCTTGCCGGAGAATCTATCCAGAAATTTGTTTAAAATCTTTTGATGCTTCTCACTTATCTCAGTGAATGAAATCCCAGCATCATATTGATATTTTCCTCTTCTGCTCGCAAGATCATACCAGGCAACCTTCCCCATCACCCTTATCGAATCATTCCCAAAAGGAAGTTCAATACTTATGTCCAGTACGTTCTGATAGATTGTATTAGAGTTGTGATAGACATGAAGACCGTCAACTTCCAAAAAGTCGGTTTGAAGAAAAATGCCTCCTAGAGAGATATCTCTTACCTCGCCTTCAATAAACCGGGAAAAGATATTTTTGTTTTCGCCCTTTACAATTCTAAACCGGACTTTTAATGGGTACTCGGTTCTTTTGAATCTTCTCTGTTCAATACCCGTATGGTTTTTCATATGAAAATTTATAATGACTAAAGGTTTAATTCTGTAACTATCAGTTTATTAATATGTTACAGAAATTTGTAAAAATCTATCATAATCACATTAAATTATCAACTCTTTTTTGAATTTTGAAAAAGAGGTGCCTATCATAAAAAGGGAGCTTTATCTCTGCTCCCTTTTTATGATCTGTATAAAGGAAGAAGAAGGCTAATGATTCAGGTCAGTTTCGTAATACCCTTTTTCCAAGAGACATTTTTCATGTTTCAGGGTTATTTGAATCAGGATAAAAAGGATAAGAACAATCGACCAGAAAGCGAGAAGACCGAGAATCCTCGCTTTTGTAATCTTTCTTGCTTTTTCTATCTTTGCAGGGTCATAGATTATTTTGGATTTCTCCTCTTCACCTTTTTCTTTGATGATTTCGACCTCTATTGTTTCAACCTTCTTTTCATTCCCGAAGACAGGGTTGAACGTAAAAAGACTAAAAGACAGATGAAACGAAATGGGAGAAAAAGTAAAAAGAAAAAGAAGACAGAGAATCAAATATTTTTTTAACATGCTCATAAAATAAGCCCCTGCTTTTTATGTGAAATAACCGATAATTGTCATTAAAATAAAATACAAAGTGGTCACTGCTCCTAATAAGGTAAAAAACAGGCTCGCTTCCCTTCTGGAAGATGCCCGGTCAATAAAGGGTATAAAAACAAGAGAAACAACAAACAGAAAGATACAAACAATTCCGAAGGTTTCTCCGCTAAAAAACAGTATTTTTGAAGGGATAATCTTAAGGGTCTGGTAAATTGAGAGAAAGAACCAGTCTGGTTTGACTCCGGGCGGTGCTGGCTCTAGAGGATTAGCCATGGGGCCGATACCAGCAGGTTCGAGCACTGCAAGCGAAACAACAACGCCTAACAGCAAAAGCCAGAAAGAAATGTCGTGGAGAAAATAGTGGGGAAAGAAGGGTTCTCCTTTGATTTTTTTGTTAAGACGTAAAGCCTCTTTTTCAATAGAGAGAGGGATGCTCATACCCTGTATCTGAACGAGGAGCAGATGAAGCCCCAGAGTTCCTGCCAGAAGCCACGGAATCAGCCCTACGTGAAGAGCAAAGAAACGATTGAGGGTTGCCCCGGTAACAAACCTGCCTCCCCTCAAAAAGACCTTGAGTTGTTCTCCGATGAGAGGCAGGGATTCAGGCATCTGAGTTCCCACCTTGACAGCAAAAAAGGCCCTGTCGTCCCAGGGAAGAATATATCCCGAATAACCCATGGTTAAAGAACCAAAGAGCAGAACAATTCCTGTTAACCATGTGAGCTCTCTCGGTTTTCTGTATGCCTTGAGAAGAAGAACGCTGAAAAAATGGACTAATAAGAAAAAGATCATAAGATTACTCGACCAGTGATGAATTGAGCGGATCAGCCAGCCGAAAGGAACCTCAGTCATCATATAAGCAATACTGTCGTGAGCGGTTTCCGGGGCAGCCTTGTAATAAAAAAGAAGAAAAAAGCCGGTTAAAATCTGGAGGATGAGTAGAAAAAGAACAACGCCCCCGGTGTAGTAGAAGACGCTGAAGCGGTGAACAGGAACCATTTTTTTTCTTGAGAATTCTATCCATTTCCCCAGGTCAAAACGTTCCTCTAGTCCCATCCTGAATTTTTTTATATCTACATTGAGTGCCAAGCTTACTGTCCTTGTAAGAAATAGTTACCCTTTTTTGTTATCTTTCTTTTTTTCAGGTGCTTCATGCTTTTTTATAATAACCTTTTCGCCGTTATAAACAATATCAAATGGCTCAAGAGGTTTTGGTGGAGGCCCCTTGATATTTTTTCCGTTAAGATCAAATATACCATCGTGACAGTTGCAGAATATATCTCTTTTTTGCGGCCGATAACTTACAATACAATCAAGATGAGTGCAAACAGCGCTGAAAGCCCTGAACTCACCCTGAGGAGTACGAATGATTATAGAAGGGAGCCATCCATAATAAAAATATCGAGCCGAATTATTTGGAAAGCCGTTTAGTGCTTTCTTTTTCATGGAAACTGCTTTGGGCAGGGGGGCTTCGGTCATAAAAAAGAGATATTTGATAACCGGAATAAGCCCATAGGAAACTAAGACCCCGACCCCCCCGAGGATCAGGCCGAAAAGAAATTTTCTTCTCGATATAATCGATTCCCTGATTTTCATATTTACTTGAATCCCTAAAACAAATAACTATTTTGCAAGCCTGAAAAGCCTTCTGAATCTATGGAGCAGATACTTTCTTCTTACTCCGGCAATTCCGTCTGTTGGCCTCACATCCTTTGGACATGCGTCAATGCATTGAAAGACCGTATCGCAGCCCCAGATACCCTTCTGATTGTTGAACCTGTCGATCGTCGCCAGGTCCCTTTTATCCCTCGAATCCTCAAGGAATCTGAAAAGCCTTGCTATGGCTGCAGGCCCGAGATATTCTTCGTCTCTTGCAAGAACAGGGCAGGCACCATAACAGCAAGCACAGAGGATACAGTTAATGTATTGATCGATCTTTTTCATATCTTCAGGGCTGACCAGCCTTTCCTTTTCCGGAGCGTCCTCTTCTGTATGAAGCCACGGCTCTATAATCTTATACATATTCCAGAAGGGCTCCATATCAACGACGAGATCCTTTATAACAGTCATATTAGGAAGAGGTTCAATTAAAATCTCATGACGGAAAAGGCTTTTAAGCTGGGTTTTACAGGCCAGGGCCAAAGCCCCGTTTATGGTCATTCCACAGGAACCGCATACAGCGCTTCTACAGGAATATCGGAAAGTAAGAGACCCATCCTGATGATCCTGAATATCCAGCAGGGCTTCAAGAACGGTTTCGCCTTCATGGATGGAGACATGATAGGTCTGAAAAAAGGAATGTTTGTCCTTCTCAGGGTTGAACCGTAAGACCTTAAAAATATAATCTGTTAAATCAATATTTTCTTTCTTTTGGTTCATATTTTGTTATATCGACTTCCTTGTAAGAGATCTTTGGCCCTTCATCTGAATAAAAGGCCATGGTATGTTTCAGCCAGTTTTGGTCATCCCGCTTTGGAAAGTCGAGCCTGAAATGAGAACCACGGCTCTCCTCCCTGCTTAACGCTCCTTTTGTTATAATTTCGGCCAAATCGATCATTCCTTCCAGCTCGATTGCATGATGAAGGTCAGAGTTAAACCGGAGCCCCTTGTCGTCGAGAGATATCTTCTTATATCTTTCTTTTAGTTTTTCTATCTCTGAGAGGGCTTCTGTTAAAGACTTCTTTTCCCTGAAGATTGCAACCTTGTCCGAGAGGGTTGTTCTCATTTTTTCCCGGATAGGACTAATTCTTTCCCCCTTTTCCTTTTCCAGCAGTTCTTTAATCCAGTTTCTTCTCTTATTGAGGGTTCTTTCAAGGGCTGTGGTATTTTCCTCTGATGCATTTTCCTCAAGGTGTTCAAGAATGGCGTTTCCGACTATTTTTCCGAACACCAGTGTTTCCAGAAGGGAATTTCCTCCAAGACGGTTTGCTCCATGCGCCGATATGCAGGAGCATTCACCCGCCGCATAGACCCCTTTTACTGGAGATGCCCCGAAATAATCGGTGCTTATTCCACCCATGGAGTAATGCTGGCCGGGAAGAATAGGGATAGGTGACTCAACGGGGTCGATACCCCCGAAGTCTATAGCAATTTCTCGAATTGCCGGGAGTCTCTCCTTGATTTTCTTTTCACCGAGATGCCTGAGGTCAAGGTGAATATAAGAGTCTTCAAACCCTCTTCCTTCATTGATTTCTGTCTGAATGGACCTGGCCACAATATCTCTCGGAGCCAGCTCCATAAGCGTGGGGGCATAATCCTCCATGAACCGCTTTCCTTTATTGTTGATCAGGTAACCGCCTTCACCCCTGGCGCCCTCTGTAATAAGAATATTCATGCCGAAAAGAGATGTCGGATGAAACTGGACAAATTCAAGGTCCTCAATAGGGAGCCCTGCCCTGTAAGCCACGGCAATCCCGCTTCCTGTATTGATCAAGGCATTGGTAGAGATTTCATATACCCTTCCATAACCTCCTGTGGCAAAGACCACAGCTTTTGCTTTAAAGGCTTCCAGTTCCCCGGTCTTTACATTCATGGCAATCACACCGCGGCTCAGACCGTTTTCTATTACCAGGTCGGTAAGAAGCCATTCGGAATAAAACCTGATGCCATCTTTGAGCGATTTTTCATAAAGGGTGTGAAGGAGCATATGGCCTGTTCGGTCGGATGCATAGCATGTTCTTGGAAAGCCGGCACCGCCGAAGGGTCTCTGGGCGATTCTTCCGTTTATGAATCGGCTGAAAGGGGTTCCCCAGTGTTCCATCTCATAGACAACAGATGGGGCTTCTCTGCAAAGAGTTTCGGCAGCGGGTTGATCCGCCAGATAATCGCTTCCCTTTATCGTATCAAAGGCGTGTTTTTCCCATGAGTCATCCTTTCCCTCTTCTGCATTGCCGAGAGCCGCGTTGATTCCCCCCTGCGCGGCAATGGAGTGGGAACGAACAGGGTGTACTTTTGACAATACGGCCACATCAGCTTTTTGAGCCGCAGCAATAGCTGTTCTGAGGCCAGCGAGCCCACCCCCGATTATAATGACATCATGGTTTATCATATGGTTTTTAAAGTAATGGTTATAAAAACTTTAGGGTTTCAGGTAGAAGTAGAGGCTGATGATAATGAAAAGAACCAGGCCGAGAACAGAAAAAACCCAGAACAATTCCTTTTCCCTTTTATAGCCGAGATCAAAAATGATAGTTCTCAGGCCGTAAAGGCTGTGGTAAATAAAAAGAAAAAGCAGAGTAATATTAGACGGTGTATTATTATGAAGAGCTCTCCAGAATTCAACGGATTCCTGTCCGAAATGCTTGTCGATCCCGAAACCTGTAAGGAATTTAAATGCTATTAGCAGAATAAGAATCACTCCGCTTATGCGATGAAAAAGCCAGACAAACATTTTTTCCTCTTATATTTCACTATCAAAAAGAAAGTTTGTACTCTGAAATAACCAGCAGAGAAAAAGGCGTTTCAAAACCCATCTTCATGATAAGTAATGAACTATAATATGCTGTATTTTATAACGTTATAAATATGATAAACTGTTAATTACGGGATACAGGACACTGTATACATATATGCTTTTTGTAAAAAGAAGTCAACTCTTTAAATAAATTATTTTGAGATAAATCAAAAAAGAGAAAATCAAAAGATAGAACACTGAAGGAATAATATTTTTTTATTTTCTGAAGCACAGTAGAACAATAAAAAATATTCAATACTCACTTTAATGCATTAACCCGCTTTACGTCTTTCTATATCCCTACTTCTTTTTCTTCTTTTCTCGATGGAATGGTTTTGATATCGAGATGATGATAGGCTTTGATGTAGCGGACTGTCCGTGTCTTTGCCCTCATGACGACCGAATGCGTAATGGCCATATTCCCTTTATATTGTACGGCAGGAAGGAAGTATCCGCCGGTAACGCCGGTGGCAGAAAAGATGATGCTGTCACCCTTTACCAGGTCTTCGGTCTTGTAGACTTTATGGAAGTCCTTTTCTTTGCATCCCAGCTTTAAAAGCTTTTTCTTTTCCTCATCATCCTTTGCATACATCTTCACCTGCATTTCTCCTCCCAGGCATTTCAGTGCAGCGGCAGCAAGAACACCCTCCGGAGCCCCTCCGACCCCAAAGAGGATATCCACTTCAGAGTTTTCCATGGCCGTGGCAATGGCACCGGCCACATCTCCGGCCGGTAACAGCCTGATTCTTGTCCCGACTTTTCTGATCTCGGCGATGAGTTTGTCATGCCTCGGCCTGTCGAGGACGATGGCTGTAAGCTCGGTAACCTTTCGCCCGTAAGACCTGGCAACCATCTTGAGGTTGTTTGCAACCGTATCATTAATATCGATACAGCCCTTTGCCTTTGGGCCGACAGCGATCTTGTCCACATAAAAGCTCGGGAATGATGTTAATGAGTCTTTGTTTCCAGCCGCAAGGACAGTTACGGCGTTCGGCTTTCCCTGGGATGTAAGCTCAGTGCCGTCCAGAGGATCCACGGCAATATCAACCACAGGATCATCCTTTCCTCCTCCTCCTACTTTTTCTCCTATGTAAAGCATAGGAGCCTCGTCCTTTTCTCCCTCTCCGATGACGACCGTTCCCTTTATGTTGATGAGATCAAGCATTCCCCGCATGGCATCGACCGCAGCCTGGTCGGCCGCCTCTTTGTCGCCCTTGCCCACCCACCGGCTTGCCTTGAGAGCAGCCGCTTCGGTAACTCTTACAAGTTCCAGTGTGAACTCTCGTGAGATATCTTTCATGATAGCGCCCCTCTGATTCAGGATATATTTTTATACTATCATATTAATAAAAAAGAATCAACCGGTGTCCTTTGATAAAAAACGATTGGTGGAGGATTTCAGACAAAGGCTTTTCTTGGAGCCCGGTGGATTATTTATATTGAAAGCATGAAGATGGTATTAATGAGTGGTCTGAAACTGAAACAAGGATGGGAAAAAACAAGAGAACCGCCCGTTTTTTAAAACTCATTCCTGAGTTTCATTAACCGGATGTAATCTTTTACCAGAATTTTTTGGTAATGATCCATATCCATAAATGCCAAAGCAATGTGATAGACCTCATCTTTTTTCTCACATCTTAGCACTTTAGAAATGATATTGGAAAGAGTGGTGCCATTGGGAAGCAGTAGACTGAGGAAACTTTTTGAGCCGATTGCATATGGTTCGTCAGAACAAAGCCGAACCCCTGACGTGCTTACATCATAGATTCTCCCGCTGAGTTGTTTGTGACTTTGCCCTCTTTCGGCGTAAAGATCAATTAAGGCATTTTCTAGTCTAATTCTTGTTGAGCGCCGCCGCTCTTTGCTGCCATTCATCCCCATTCCTTTTTATTTTAGTAACATTATCAAAGTCCTAGGAGAGGCGAAAACTCATATACTCCTAATATGCCTTATCGGCAATCTCCTTAAAAACTTTAGTATTGTCTAAAGAAGGACTAAAGAAAAAGATGAAAGCAAACCATTTTCAGTTTAAAAACGCCGGAACTTCTAAGCAGCCCCGGCGTTTCATGTTTTGTATGGAAAACTAAAAAATAGTAAAATTTTACTATTTTTTAGCCATGAACGGATAGCGGTAATCAGTTGGGGGCAGAAAAGTCTCTTTAATCGTACGTGGAGAAACCCAGCGCTCCAGATTCAGCCCGCTTCCGGCCTTATCATTGGTTCCTGATGAGCGCGAGCCTCCGAACGGCTGCTGTCCTACCACGGCTCCTGTGGGTTTATCATTGATGTAAAAATTTCCCGACGCATTTCGAAGCATCCTGACCGCTATATCAATAGCGAAACGATCCTTTGCAAAAATGCTTCCCGTTAAAGCATAAGGGGTGCTTTTGTCACAAATCTCCATGGTTTTTACATATTCTTTTTCCGGATACACATAAACTGTTAAAACCGGCCCGAAAATCTCTTCACACATCAGTTTGGAACGGGGGTCCTCGGTCTGAACAACCGTCGGTTCAATAAAGAATCCCTTTCTATCGTCATAACCTCCGCCGCAGAGTATCTTTGAGTGAGGATCTTTCTTCGCAAATTCAATATATTCGACGATAGTATCGAAAGAGTTTTTATCGATGACAGCATTCATGAAATTATTAAAATCACATACGTCTCCCATCTTAATGGTGGCAATTTCATTAAGTAGCTGCTCTTTAACCTCCGGCCAGATGGTATCGGGAACATAGAGGCGGCTGGCAGCCGAGCATTTCTGACCCTGATACTCAAAAGCTCCCCGTATGGTAGCGGTGACAAGTGCATCAATATCGGTTGAGACATGGGCAAAGATAAAATCCTTACCCCCGGTTTCTCCGACAATGCGGGGATAGGAATAATACTTTCGGATATCCGAACCGATGGTCAGCCAGATAGTAGAAAAGACGTAGGTCGAACCGGTAAAATGAACGCCGCCGAGATCGAGATGATTAAGAACAGGCGGGGCGATAACCGGTCCCGGCCCGGGAATCATATTGATAACACCATCGGGCATACCGGCTTCTTTCAGGATTTTCATGATGTAGTATGCCGGAAGAATCGATGACGATGCAGGTTTCCAGAGAACAGCATTTCCCATCAGTGCCGGGGAGGTGGGGAGGTTTCCGGCAATCGATGCAAAGTTAAACGGTGATATAGCAAAGACAAATCCCTCGAGTGGACGGTGTTCCATGTAATTAAGAACATCCTTTGTCGAAGTCGGCTGATCGTCATATATTTTTGTCATAAAATAGGGATTAAAACGCCAGAAGTCGATCAGTTCACAGGCAGCGTCAATCTCTGCCTGATGACAGGTTTTGCTTGTGCAGAGCATGGTTGCGGCGTTAAGTGTCTGACGGTATTTCCCGGCCAGAAGCTCTCCGGCCCTGAGGAGTACTGTTGCCCGTGATGACCAGTCCATTCTGCTCCAGGCCCGCTTTGCCTCATTGGCGGCAGTGATAGCCATTTCAGTTTCTTTTGAGCTGGCCCGGTGATAATGACCGAGAAGCTGTTTATGATTGTGAGGGCATCTCATTTCTACGAGATCGCCCGTTGTGACCTCTTTTCCGTTAATAATGCAGGGCACTTCAACAGGATTTTTGAGCATCTCTTTGAGTTTAGCCATCAGTTCATCCCGCTCTTTGCTCCCGGGAGCAAAGTTAAGAACGGGTTCGTTTTCCGGCTTTCGGATATGAAAGTTACCATTGAACATTTAAGTCCCTCCCTTTTGCTAACATACAGCCGTCATTACGTTTTTTTGAAGCACGAAATTTATATTTATAAAACAGTTGTACCGAACTGTCAAGAGATTTTAAAATGATCTTTTTTCTGATATGCTGGAAAGGAGTTTAATTATCTTTTGAGATTCAGGTTGAAAGCCTATGTGTGAATGGGGCTGGACAGCTTATTTTGCCGATGGTAGGACAGTATCCTTTTGATTCTCAATGAGTTCTCTTAAACGAAAAGCATTTTTTACCGCAAAACTGCCGTGACAGTTATTGAACATAACGTATGTTCTCTCTGCCTTTTTGTTGAAATCGGTTATAACAGGAACCAGTTCCTTTAATTCATCATCAGAATAGAAATAGCTGTATCTGAGAGAGGTTTCAATTCCCTTTTTGAGCCAGTTTTCTTTGTTTCTCCCGTGAAGACGGATATAGGCTGTTTCCGTTGTGATCTCAGGAAAAAAAGGAACGGTTGCAAGGCTGTCATATTGAGGCTCATCAGCGGTTATGTAGGTTATTTGGTTTTTTGCGAGGAACTGAATGACAGATTCAGCATTCTTGGTTTTTAGCCAGCTTCCATGGCGGAACTCCACGGCAATTTTATACTCATCCATCATTCTTTTGCAGTCTAAAATAACGTCGAGATTGGAATCCTTATAATGAAACCACGGGGGAAACTGAAAGACAATGAGACCCAGTTTTCCCGCATCTCTAAGAGGAAGCAGGGAATCGGTAAATCTGTTGGCAATGATTTGCAAGACCGCGGGATCTGTAATATAAACAAATCTTTTATTGTTATTCTTTTCGGGAAGGTAAGGGTAAATATCCTTTGGCAGGGTTTTAATATCGACACCATGGCCGGTCAGGGCACCGTAACATTTGATATGAAAGATGAATTGATCGGGGGTTCTTTTAGCCCAGAGCCATGTGGTTTTTATGTTGGGGATGGCATAATAGCTGGAATCGACTTCGACAGTATTGAAATTCTCTGCATAATATTTTAAGCGGGTTTCTGCTGTTTTAATGTCTTTTGGATAAAACTCCTGACTTTCGATTAAGCTCTTTTCAGCCCATGAGCATGTGCCTATACTGGTCATGAAACTTTTATAGAGAAGTTTGAGGAGTGTATTATTTTAAATCCTAAGAGAAATCCGGCTTTTTATTCAGGTACGAGTTCTTTAAATGTTTTTCTTTGAATCCTCAGTTTTTCCTTGATGAGGTCTTTATCCATTTCCTTATCTTCCATGGCAATGATTTCCAGGGCATCGACAACCGGAATTTTTATATTTTCTTTATTACCATAAAATTTATCGAGATCAGAGACAAGTTCATCATAATTTTTGTCGCATGTATATTTTTTGCAGAGTTTGTCAGGGCTCGAATAATAAACCCCTTCATAAATGCCCCTTATCAAGTAGACTTTTAAAGACTGTGCCAGGTAATCCTTTGGAGATAATGCAGGAGAGGTCCAGACTTCTCCGTTAAACCAGAGCTCAACTTTTCTTTCTTGTCCATAAGAACTGCCGGCCAGAAATATGATAATGATGAAGGCAAAAACCAGCCTTTTCATTTTTTCTCCCTCTCTTTTGTATTCTTATCCTTCATTCCGTCCTCAAGGGCGATGTTGAGCGCCTCGGTGATGCTGTGTCTATCCCAGTATGAAAAATTGTAGAGTTTTTCCAAAAGACTCTCTTTGACATAGAAGGTCATTTTTTTGGTATTGAAAGTATCTGCTTCAGGGTTAATAGAAGGTTGTCCCGGCCTGTTTTCGGTTTTTGCTCTTTTCTTTGGCCTGACTGCTTTTTCGATCTCTGCGGGCGTTTCTTCGAGATAAGCAGCTAACTCGTTCTTCAAATACTCTTCTGCCTGTTTATATCCCAGCTCAACAGCGATTTTGAGGTCAGCCGCGGCTTCTTTTTTATTCCCAAGCCTCAAATAAGCGATTCCCCTGCTGTAAAAAGCCTTTTCGTATTTCGGGTTTAGTTCTATCGTCTTTTCAAAATCGCTTATGGCCTCATTGTAATTGCCGAGGCTGCCGTGAATTGCACCTCGGTTATAATAGGCTTTCTCGTCTTTCGGGTCTTCTTCGATGGCTTTATTGAAAGCCTCTATTGCCTCTTTGTATTGTCCGGCAACCGCAAAAGCATAACCCTTTTCAATCCATGACATGGAAAGGTTCCTTATACTTTAGAAAAATGTTTGTAAAAAAATTAAACCAATTATACCATAAAATGGAATTTTGTCAATGGGTTAGTGCGGTTTTGTTTGTATTGAAAAGACTGTGTAGATAACAACCTGCGGAGGGGTATTTGTAAGAAGCTCTAAAGATAGAATGGAGTAAAAATCTTTTCGAGAATAATATAGTATGCGAGCGCAAAGAGGAATATAAGTATTGATAAACTGATTAAGCAGACAAGAATAGCCCTTAACGTACTTTTATAATCGAGAGCATGCTTTACCGCAATAATCATAGCTATCATCATCCATGCCCAGGCCAAAAAGTATATTATAATTCTGACAAGCGGCGAGAAAACACCCAGCACGCGGATCACTCCAGGAGAGCTGGAAAAACCGATCGCTCTCAAAAGTTGTCCGTAATCGGCTTTTGTCTGAGGTTCCGGCAGGAATTTTACGCCGATAAAATAGGTCAGATAGGACCATAAAAACCATGCGGTCAGGTCGATTATGGTTCCTGTGATAAGGCCGGCCAATCCTTCCAGGGAGAGCGTTCCAATCCCGGCGGCGATACCGGAGAGTAAAACGACGATGATTGCCTGGCTAAAGGCGCGTTTATCAGCCTCAACCTCTTCATAAAGACTGGGGTCGAGCTTTGCGGCCCTTGCCATTCTTTTGATAAAGCCGGCCATTTTTCCTCAATAATTTTAATAGAGCTTAATCCGGTATTTCTTACCAGGGAATTCCCATTGACATCAGATATTCTCTTGCCGATTTGAAGTCGAGCTTTGCGGCCTCCTTGAAGTCCCTGATAGCTTCTTCGGAATTGCCCTGATGAAAAAAGAGAAACCCCCGATTATAATAGGCTTCTGCACATTTATTGTCGAGAGCAAGCGCTTTTTTAAAATCGTTGAGAGCCTCTTTGCTATCCTCAAGATTAAGGTAAACCGTTCCTCGGGCCACATAGGCCTTTGGGTCTTTGGGGTTTTGTTCTATGACTTTTGTGAAGGCGTTGACAGCTTCGCTGCTATTGCCCTCTTTTTGAAGCTCAATCCCCTTCTCATACCATTCCTTAGAATTCATAGTCTCCCATTCTTTTATCTGTTTTTTTAAATCCTGCCTCTCTGTCTTCTATCAGAAAGGGAGGACTTAATCAATAAGTTTCTGGAATTTTCATTTGACTGGAAAATAAAGAGCAATGCACAGAACGCCGTATACTTAAATTAAAGAAGAATAGCTGATAATTTTTGTGACTATGATTGCAAGCATAATCAAAACGATGACCAGCTTGGCTGCTATTGAACCGATTCTTCCGATAACGCCGCCGGTTCCGGCTTTCAGGGATTTTATCAGATCTTTCTGAACAAAGAGTTCCACAAAGAACGCTCCGAGAAAAATCCCTAGAAAGGTGCCGAAAATCAGCCCGATTCCAAAAAACCCTGCCCCCAGAACCGCTCCGATAATTCCACCTGCAATAGCACCAAAAACAGCCCAGTTTGAGGCCCCGAGTTTTTTTGCACCCGCAATGATAAAGACATATTCCAGTATCTCTCCCAGAGCATAGAGAAGGAATAGAATGGCGATGGTTTTTAACGTAAGCACGGAAAACCCAGTCATTGCGGCATAAACCAGGCATCCGGCAAAGACAATCAGGGTTCCGAATGTGGTGAAAAAGACGGCTATGATTCCGACAATCACCGAGATAATAAGAATAAACAGAGCAAGAAATTCCACGAAACCCCCGGAACTTTATTAGTAAAAGTTTTTAACAGATACTCATTATAATCTGAAAATCCTGAAACAGCAAAACTTATTGACGCTAGCATATAATTTTGATAGAAAGAATTTGAGACTTTTACACCTTTATAAATAATCTCAAAAAGGAGAAATGAGATGAGAGACAAACTCATTATAACAGGAGTTGTTATAGCAGTTGTTTTTACTTTTTTAGGATATTCTAAGACAAAGAAGATTTCTCAAAAAATTTCTGTTCTGGAACAAAATGTAATGTCTCTTGTGAAAGCAAAGGATGTTGAACAGGCAAAGAAGGAAAAAGTAAGCAAAGAAAATCAGTCCGAACTTTCCAGACAGGCTGAACTGCTTGACCAAGAGATAAAACCCTTAAAACCGGAAGAGGCAATACCGATCATTGAGAAGATAACCGAATCTTTGATTAAAATAATCAAGGCGACAAAAGAAGAAAAGAAAGAATAGCCGGCTTTTAAAAGATTTTTCTCCAGTAATCTCATATTTCAAATCAGGAGAGAGATAATGCTGATAGGAGAGATTGAAAAGAATCAAAGCGAAATGATCAGGATAGCAATAGAAGAATTTAAAGGGCATGAATTTCTCGATATCAGGGTTTATTTCAAAGACAGTAACGGCGAATGGAAGCCGACAAAGAAAGGTGTAGCCGTTCCCACAGAAAAGATAGATACACTTTCAGGATTTATCAGGGAAGCCGAGGAAAAGCTCAGAAGTTCATAATAGTATAAAAAGAGCTATTTTTCTTCCTGTTTAAAAAGGGCTACCACATCCCATATTTCTTCAAATAGTCTTTAATATTCCAGTCTAGTTCAATCCAGCGTGAACTTCGGTGGTTGATGTTAGCGGTGAGATGATTCCGTGACCAGCCTGATTTTCTTATCTGTTCTTCGATATCCTTAACAGGGATCATGTAGGCAATATGTTTTGCCGGATTTGTGAGACAGATAAAGGCTTTTTTCCCTGTCTTTTTCAACTCCTTCAGAGGCTTTTCCATGATACTGAACCACATTCGGTCGCTGTCCTTGTTGAAATTCTGCATATATACCAGATAGCCTGATGACTCGAACATCATTCTGTATGAGGCTTTTTTGTGAAATTCTTCTTTAAACTCTTCTTTGAGAATGAAAGAGATGAAATCGGCAAACCCGTTTTTATCTTCTCTATCCTGAAGGCTTCTCAGCGGCATGTCTGTGATAACATCGGAACTTTTTGGATTAGGTACTGGATAGAGTTTTTCTTTTACAGCCCTGTCTTTCAGAAGAAGTCTTCTGAGGATAGAGTTTGGGCTGTCAACAAAGGGAACAGCTCTTTTTTGAAGAAATTCAAAAACATCATCATCAATTTCAATTTTCATGAGAAAACCCTCGCTCAAATTAAACAAGTACTTGTTTAATACTATATATAATACTGTGTAGTATTTTTTTCAAGTATTAATGTAGTACTTGATAAGTCAATAAATTTTTTTAATAGAGGGTCTTATTTCGCTTATTTAAAAGGAAAAACAAAAAATGACCTGTTTTGACTTAAATCAAGGTCAATTAATAAATCGGATAGTATATTAGCAGTAAGTTAAATGATTAAAATTCACCTGTAATTAAAAAGGAGGCAACAGATGGCAACCAAACAGAAAAGGATGATCATAAAGATAGATGAAGAGAAGTGTGACGGCTGCGGGCAGTGTGTTCCGGCCTGTGCAGAGGGTGCCCTTCAGATCATAGACGGCAAGGCGAGGCTTGCAGGCGAAAAATATTGTGACGGTCTTGGGGCCTGTCTTGGAGATTGTCCGAGAGGAGCTATCGATATGGAAGAGAGGGAAGTTGAAGAATTTGATGAAGAAGCAGTAAAGATTCATCTTGAAGAAAAGAAAAAAGAGCAAGATGAGACAGAAAAACACCCTCATCCTCATTTTGGCGGCTGTCCTTCCAGCAGGGTCATGGAGTTTAAAAGGCCTCATGCCAATAATCAGGAAGTCAGCAATAAAGAATCAGCACCTTCCATGTTGGCACAGTGGCCCATAAAAATTGCCCTTGTTCCACCCGGAGCCCCTTTTCTGGAAAATGCAGACCTTGTTCTGGCGGCTGACTGCGCACCTTTTGCCTATGCTGATTTTCATAACGACTTTTTAAAGGATAATGCGGTTATTATCGGATGTCCCAAACTGGATGACCCGGAGTTTTACAGAGAAAAGATCACAGAGATACTCCGGTTTTCGAATATTAGGAGCTTAACGGTAGCTCATATGGAAGTCCCCTGCTGTCATGCTTTTTACACAATAGCTGAAGAGGCCATAAAGGCATCGGGCAAAGATATCCCTCTTAAGAAAAGGGTTATCGGAATAAAGGGAGAAGAAAAGGAAGAAAAGCATGCACATCATGCTGCCTGCAACCATGACCATTAAATAAAAAACCCAAGGAAGCTCTTGACAGTTGAAATACCCTGCCGTATTGGGCAGGGTATTTTTATTTGAATATAGATTTTTCAAGCAGAAAGCGTTTTGGGATAGGTTTTTACTTTCCAGGGCCACTCTATCAAAAAAACAGTTGACAGGATTTAGAAAAATAGTTATATTAGTATATAAGCATTAACTAATGATACGGCGGGGATATGATAAAAGAATCAGCAGAGCTGTTTAAACTCTTATCTGTAGATAAAAGAATAGAGATTATAGAAAGCCTGAAGAAAGAGAGTAAAAGTGTAAATTCTCTTGCCGGCGAACTTGGGGTAACCCAGTCGGCTGTTTCCCAGCATCTTCGGGTCTTAAAATCAAGCGGGCTGGTTAAAGATGAAAGGAAAGGGAATATGGTCTTTTACACTCTAAACCGGGAGACACTGGAGAAATGCCGTGAGAGACTAAACAGGATCTGCACCTGTGGATGCCTTGGTAAAAAGAATCATGAAAAGTAAGGAGATATTTTTTTAAATAGTGTATTAGTATATAGCCATATACTAATACAATGAAGGGAGGTGAGCTTATGGAAAAAAGAAAAAAGGATAAGGCTAAAGAGAGCGGGAAGATGTTGGGCGAAAAGAAGGACGACTGCGGGTGCGGTTGTCTCCCACTGAAAAAGAGAGATAAAAAGAAGGGTTAGCATCCAAAGAGATGAGGGTGCGGTATAGCACCCTCATCTCAATTGATTTAGAAGGAGGATAATGATGGAATATATTACAATAACAATGTCTTACTGGCTTCATCTGCTTGCCACAGTGATTTGGACAGGGGGGATTTTTTTGATACTCTTTGCTGTTCTTCCCTCGGCCAAGGAATATCTGGACAAGGAAGCCTCTGGGTTTATGTCAATTATCAGTAAAAGGTTTACCCCTTTTGCCAATTACAGCATTCTCATTCTGGTTATTACGGGAATTCTTATGATATCCTTAAACAAAGGTTTCAATAGCCTGATAGCATTGGAAACTATCTATTCAAAAATTTTATTTCTCAAGATTCTAATCGTGGCTATCATGATTATTATCCATTTTTACAGGGGACTTATGCTCAATCCAAGAATTACTAAATTTTCATTAATAATTGAAGAGTCTTCTGCCGAGGAAAGTGAAAAGATCTCTTCTCAGATCTCAAATCTTAAGAACCTCTCTTTGAACCTGGTCAAAATCAATCTTGGACTGGGAATGATAATATTGATTCTTAGCAGTCTCCTTTTGACAATTTGATCTTGATATTTCAGGTTTTGCTGCTATGACACGCTTGATAAAACTTTTTGCCGTATTATATTAGATATATAGAAATTGTTTCCTTTTTAAGGAGAAAAGAAAATGTCAAAACAGGAAGCTGAATGCAAAAAATGCGGCGGTGCATACTATATCGATCTCGATTCCGGCCTTATGGCGAGAAATGATGATTATGATGCAGACTTTTATCACAGACGAGACCAGATTTTACGACTTTGCCCGGACTGCAGGCCTGCAAAGAAAGATACGATTTTCGATTATTAAATGAAACAGACGTCAAGACTTCATGATGAAATCTTTCAGGCAAAAGAATAATATTATTAAACCCCGATTTTTCGGGGTTTAATTTTTTGCAAACCAGAAATTTTCCGTTAATATTATAAATAACATAATAATATTTTGAAAAAGGAGGTTATTCTATGTGGAAAAAACTTTTGATTCCTTCTCTGGAAGAAGCAGTTCTTGCGATAAGAATTCCACTCGGCGTTATATTTTTTGCACACGGGGCTCAAAAGGTTTTAGGGATATTCGGAGGTAGTGGTCTTGACGGAACGATTCAATCTTTTAACGAGCACCTTGGGATACCGGCCTTTTTGGCGGTTATTGCGTCCTTCACGGAATTTTTTGGCGGGATTGCTGTTCTGTTTGGGTTTCTTACTGTCTTATCTTCTATCGGTCTTGCCGTTGTTATGCTGGTGGCCATTTTTCATGTACACCTGAGTTCAGGATTTTTCTTAAACTGGTTTAATGTGCCGAATGTGGGGCATGGGATAGAGTATAATCTGGCCCTTTTAGGAATGGCCCTTTTCTTAGTTTTTTATGGCCCGGGAAAATATTCTCTCGATAAATTGATTGCTAGAAAGCTGGGAGAATAGGTACTTTTCTCATCAGAAAGGACAACGGTTTTTAGCCGGTTTTGTGATCTTGTGGGTTATCTGATTTTTTGCTGAATTCTTCAAAACATTCCTTGCTGCAGAAAAAATATTTCACCCCTTTGACTTTCTTCTCAATGGTCTCTTTTTTGGGAATATAAACCCCGCAATTCGGGTCCTGAACCATTTCGTCATCGATTTTCAGGTTATCTTTTTTCGGGGGGATGTTTTTTGGAGCAAAGAAGCTCTTTATGAGATTGTATAAGAAGATACCGATAATGCCGTAAACAATGTATATCAATATTCTCATTATATTATTTTTCCCTCTTTTTTTTCAAAATAGCATATAATATTATTCGGGTCAATAACTTCATTATTTGAAAGCAGTTTGCCTTTGACTGTGAACATTGCCCCGGTCTATTGTCGATATTAATGGCAGCGTTTTTATTTCGGATTTTAATTTATCAGTCTAGTATTAACGAAAACAAATGATTACAATAACAGATGTTAAAATATATCCCTTTGATACGGGAAATATCGGCGGGCAGATAAAGGCTTATGCAGAGATTACCATTGAAAATTCTCTTGTCCTGAAGGGGTTTAAAATCCTTCAGTCTGAAAGCGGAGGTCTTTTTATCGGTTATCCGAACCAGAAGACAAGGGATGGAAACTACAAAGACACGATAATCCCTCTGGATAATAAAACAAAAGAGTATGTAAGAAGAGAGATTATTGATAAATATAAAGAGTTATATTCAGATGAGGAACGATGATCAGCCGGTTTGCAGACTCCCTTTTAATGCCTTGATGTCTTCTATCCTGTTTTCCAGCAGATAATCTTCTATTCCTTGCAGTATGTTAACGGCCGAGAGAGGATCGAGAAAATTAGCGGTTCCTATCTGGACAGCAGAAGCCCCGCAAATGATAAATTCCAGGGCATCCCGTGCTTCCATGATTCCCCCGATTCCGATAAGCGGCAGTTTCACGGATTGATGAACCTGCCATACCATTCTTAAGGCAACCGGCTTTATTGCCGGGCCGGAGAGCCCTCCGGTGATGTTTCCCAGGAGAGGGCGCCTCGTATCAATATCAACAGCCATTCCCAGAAGCGTATTGATAACCGATAAGGCGTCAGCCCCTGCGTCTTCAGCCGCCCTGGCAATAGCGGTGATATCGGTTACATTGGGTGAAAGTTTAACAATTAAAGGGAAAGAGGTCTTTTTTCTTACAGCCTGAACCACTTTGTGCGTTTCTTTCGGATCCGTCCCGAATGCCATGCCTCCCTTTTTGACATTGGGACAGGAGATATTTACCTCGATACCGTGAACCCCGGCAAGACCTTCCAATCGTTCTGCTATCGCGCTGTATTCGTTTATAGAATGACCGTATATATTGACTAAAATTTTGGTATCAAATTTTCTTAAGAACGGAAGTTTTTCCTCGATAAAGCGCTCGATTCCGATATTTTGTAATCCTATGGCATTAAGCATTCCGGCCGGTGTTTCAGCGATTCTCGGAGGCGGGTTTCCAAGGGTTGGTTTTAAAGAGAGGCCTTTGACGACAATGCCCCCAAGCCGGCCCAGGTCGAAATACTCTGCGAAGTCTTCTCCATAGCCAAAGGTTCCTGATGCTGTAAGAATAGGATTCTTCAGCTTAAGTCCGCCGATTGATACAGCCAGAGATGTCTTTTTTCTTTTATTCGAAGCCATCTTTTTTATCCTGTTTTTCTTTATTTCCAGAGAATTTCATCAGCGTTGAATACCGATCCTTCTTTGCATACCCTCTGATAAGAAAAGTCATTTTTATCTGATGCTTTTGTTTTGACTATGCAGCCCTGGCATGCACCCATCCCGCAGGCCATTTTTGCCTCCATGGATATCTGGCAGGGTAAAGAGTGTGTTTCTGCAAGACCGGCAATGCTTTGCAGCATTGCATGAGGGCCGCAGGCATAGAGGGAGATTTGCTTGAGGGAATCCGTGTTCTCTTTCTTTATAAAATCTTTAAGAAGCTCTGACGCCATTCCTTTTTTTCCACGGCTGCCGTCATCAGTAGAGATCTTTACCTTAACCCCGAGTGATTGGAACTCATTCACACAGAGGATGTCTTTCTTGCTTTTACCACCAACAAAAAGGTCTGTCTGGACATTCGCTTTTTTTAATGCTTCTGCCAGCAAATAGACCGGGGCAACACCGATGCCTCCGGCGATAATTATGGCTCTTTTTTTCGATTGAGCAATTGAAAAACCGTTGCCCAGGGGCCCGATTATGGAAAGTTCCTCGCCTGATTTCATATAGCTCATAAGCCGGGTGACCCTTCCTGCAGTTTGATAAAGTATTTCCAGCGAATGAGGATGTTTTGTTTTTGTCCTGTGAATGGCAAATGCCCGGGGAAGAAGAGGGTCATATTTTTCGTTTACCCTGAGCATAAGGAACTGTCCGGCCTTTCCTTTTTTTACGATTTCGGGACAGAGAAGGGTCATCTTAAAATACCGGGATGAAACTTTCTGATTATCGAGAATTCTTGCTTTCATGAATGACAGCCTCTTCAAAGGAAACACTACTATGAAAGTTTATAATGAACCAAAGGGAGGATGTCAACAAAATGTTTGAGAGGCTTGATTAATTATTTCATGAAAAGGTTAACGTAGAGAGGGTTTTTTAACGGGTTTTTTGGAAAGTGATTTTTCGATATCCACCATCTTTATATCACCAAGATACTCACTGATAACAGGTTCGGTTATGGAAGACATCTTCTCCAAGATGTCCTTAATCCGTTTCGCTTCCTTTGATAAAATCTTAATTTCTTCTTTCGCTTTTTTATCTATCTGTCCGCCATTATTTGATAAAACATCTAACTCTTGTATGATGGTTTCTAAAGGAGTGTTAATTTCACGGCTGGTCTTGATAGCTGTTTCAGTTATGGCTTTTAGTCTTTCGATTTCTAAGAGTTTCTTTTCGATTCGCAGCTTTTCCAGTCCCCTTTTTACCGTCATCTTCAAATCGATCTCAGCGCAGGGCTTGATAAGATAGTCATAGGCTCCACAGCGCATGGCTTCGAGAGCGCTTTCCATCGAATCAAAGCCGGTTATGATCACCACCACAACCTCAGGGTTTAGCTTTTTTGCCTCTTTTAAGACACCAAGACCGTCGACACCGTCCATCATCAGGTCTGTTAAGATCAAGTGGAATCTCTCTTTTTTTATCAATTCCAGAGCTCGGTTCCCGCTGTCAATGCCGACAACTTTATAACCCTCCCTTTCGAGAATCGTCACAAAGCTTCTCAAGATAAACTGGTCATCATCAATGATGAGTAACCGCTTGGAGCGGTTTCCATTATCCATTACCGAAATCCCCGTATTTCTTTAGTTTAATTTTCGCAAACAGCGAGCATGCTTTCAATGACAAGATTCTGATCCATATCCAGCATTCTGATCTGATATGATATTAAAAAGTCAGAAATATGGATCAAATCGGGAGTGTCATAAAAACGGCACCCATAAAAATCGAACGGGTCAAATTCTCTAAATTTGATTTCTGGTTCCATTGTTATTGAGTTTCCTTTTTAATCTGTGTCTGGTTATTCCTAATATCCTTGCTGCCAGGCTTTTGTTTCCACCTGCTTCCTTTAGAATTCTCTTCATATAGAGTCTTTCCATCTCATCGAGTGTTGCCGGTTTGTTCATAATGTCAAAGAGCTCTTTTTCCTGATCGGTTTTTGTGAAGTCTGAAGAAAAGTCATGTTTTTCTATCATCCCCTCTTTTTTCAAGAGAACGATTTTTTCAATAAAGTTCTTTAATTCTTTTATGTTGCCTGTCCATGGATGATCTTTTATAGCCTTCAGAGCTTCAAAAGAAAATCCTTTGATATTTTTTTTAAATTCCCAATTATATTGACGTAAAAAATCTTCTGCCAGAAGCGGTATATCTTCTTTTCTCTCTCTTAACGGAGGAACCGAAAGAGGGATAACCCTTAATCTATGATAGAGTTCTTTCATGAAACTTTTTTTTCTCACAGCCTCTTCAAGGTCTTTTCTTGTGGCGGCTATGATCCTGACGTCGACAGAAGATGTTTGCCTGCTTCCCGGTTTTTCAAATTGCTTTTCTTCGATGACTCTGAGAATCTTCTGCTGCAGCCTTATGTCTACGTCTCCTATTTCATCGAAAAATATCGTTCCACCGTCCGACATTTCTAATTCTCCGGTTTTTTGAGATGCCGATTCTTTGCAGGTTCTCTTTTCATAGCCGAAAAGTTCGATCTCAAAAAGTTCTCCTGAAAAGGGATTGCAGTTAATCACAATAAAAGGTTTTTTTCTTCTTAAACTGTGATAATGAATTTCCCTTGCCAAAAACTCTCTGCCGGTTCCGATTTCTCCCTGAATCAGTATGGTTGACGTTTTGCTTTCGGCTATTCTCATGGCCCGCTCATAAAGCTCAACCATATCCTGGCTCTTTTTGATTATGTTATCGGAGCCGTATTGACCCTTTTTTCTCTTTTCACGGCCTGCTGTGAGTGTGGTATTGTCCATAAATATGACCTTATCGACCTGTTAAGACAGTATTCTTCCTTGTCTTTCCTGATACCGAAAGATTATTTTTAAACCATATCTATTAATAAGTTTAATCATCTAAAAACTATATCGGCTTTTTTATTAAATACTTTACATGTTTTGTATCGTATCAATACCCTTTTGGCAGGTGACAGAGGTTTTCTGTAATATGAAATAGACGGTTGCATTCGCCCCAAAAAAAGTATATATCATAATGGTTTGAGGCTAATTAAAAGGTGATGGGATATGTCAAAAAGGAAACTTCCTGAACCGGCTGTTCAGCAAAAAAAGCTTTTTAAATGGTTCAGGCGCTCAAAAAGGGATCTCCCGTGGCGTCATACGGAAGACCCCTATAAAATCTGGATATCTGAAATTATGCTTCAGCAGACGACCGTTGCGACAGTTATTCCATATTATAAGAGATGGGTGGAGACCTTTCCAGATATCAGGAGCCTTGCCAATGCCAGAACTGAGAAGATCCTGAAAGTGTGGGAAGGCCTTGGGTATTACGAGAGGGCCAGAAATATCAAAAAGTGCGCCCTGTTTCTTGTGGAAAGATTCGAGGCAAAGCTCCCCGGTTCGTACAGGGAACTGATAAAACTTCCCGGTATCGGTTCTTACACTGCAGGGGCTGTCATGAGCATTGCATTTGGAAAAAGGTTTCCGGTTCTTGATGCGAATGTAAAAAGAGTTGTCATGCGTCTTCTCATGCTGCGGGGTGGGATAAACAGTAAAGACAAAAAGAGGATTGAAGAATTTTTAGAGCAGTTGCTCCCTGAAAAGAATGTAGGAATTTTCAATCAGGCTCTTATGGAACTTGGTGCGATAGTCTGCCGTCCGAAAAGCCCTTCCTGCCCTGATTGCCCCTTTAATGATTTCTGTCTTTCCTATGAAAAGGGGGTTCAGGAAACGATACCCGCCCTGAAGAAAAAGGATTATAAAAAGATTCATGCCGTTCTTGCAATTATCCAAAAAAGAGGAAAAATTCTGATACAAAAGAGACCGCCTACCGGTCTTATGGCCGGCCTTTTTGAATTCCCGAGCTTCGAAAAAAAGAGAGGTGAAACATCCGACGAGGCCATTAAAAGGGGGATAGAAAAAGAACTGGGCGATGAAATATTGAAAAAAGGGTTCCTGGGGAAAGTCGGTCATGCATATACCAGCTATCGCGTATCTCTTGACGTTTATTTTTTAGACCTGAAAAAAGGGAGTATCCAGAAGAGTTCTTTGAAAAGAATATGGGCGGCTGAGGACGAACTGGGTAGATACCCTTTTACCTCAGGGAGCGCCAAAGCGCTTCGACTGTTTGTGAAAGCTTAATATCTTTTTTCTCGTTTGAAAACTTCCTGATTTAATGTTATATATCAAATACCCATATATGGAAACAGGGCACAATATTTGCAGAAGATTATATAGGGAAGGTTCTGGATTTCAAGGAAAGATTAAAAACCAGCTGCAAAATTTTCTTGACTCATTCTGAATTTTCTCTGATAATTTTAAAAACCTTTTTGGGAGCGGACATCAATGGCCAATCATTTAAAAAAAATAGGTTTTATATCCACACGAATTGCCGGTACAGACGGCGTTTCCCTTGAGATCAAGAAATGGTGCGAGGTGTTGAACAGAAATGGATTTAAATGCTATTTCTTTGCCGGTGAGCTGGACATGCCTCCTGAGAAAAGCTTTCTTGCAAAAGAGGCCCATTTTGAGCATCCCGAGGTCAAGAAGGTTCAAAAATACTGTTTTGACAGGATGACCCGGCCCAGAAGAATCTCTAAAAAAATTCACGATATTAAAGATCAAGTAAAATCAAAACTCTACCGGTTTCAGAAAAAATTCGATCTCGATCTAATTATTCCGGAAAATGCTCTTGCGATTCCCATGCATATTCCTCTCGGGATGGCGATCACCGAGTTTATTGCTGAAACAGCAATCCCTGCCATTGCCCATCATCACGATCTTAGATGGGAGAGGACGAGGTTTTTGAACAGTGCTGTTGATGACTATCTCCATATGTCTTTCCCCCCGGAGCTTCCGACTTTGAAACATGTGGTGATTAATTCCCTGGCTGCTACAGAGCTCAGTTATCGTGTGGGCATTTCGAACGTTGTTATCCCGAATGTTTATAATTTTGAAAAACCGCCTTCGGGTATTGACAGCTATGCAAAAAGTCTCCGTTCAAAGATAGGCCTTGATAAGACTGACCCCTTTATCCTTCATCCGACCCGTGTTATTCCAAGAAAATGGATAGAAAAGTCGGTCGAGCTTGTAAGCATGCTGAAGCTGAAAAAGCCCTCTCTCATTATTTCTCATGCTTCAGGGGATGAAGGGGATGATTATGCCAAACATGTTTATCAATATGCCAAAAGGCTAGGGGTTAAAATTTTAGCGATAGATAATATGGTTAACAGTTTAAGAAAAAAAGGTAAAAACAATTCCTTTTTTACGATCGGTGACGTTTATAAGAACGCGGATATTATCGCTTACCCTACAGGTTATGAGGGCTTCGGCAATGCCTTTTTGGAAACCATTTATTTTAAGAAACCGATTATTATTAACCGTTATTCCATCTACATTGCCGATATAGAACCGAAGGGTTTTGATGCGATTGTCTTTGACAATATTATAACGAATGAAACAGTGGGAAAAGTAAAAGAACTGCTCGGTAATCCTGATAGGATTGCCGAGATAGCTGAAAAGAACTACGAACTGGCCAGAAAATATTTTTCCTATGAAGTTCTCGAGAAGAAATTATTATCAATCATTCATTCTTTTTAAACAGCCTTATATAATTATATGAAGAGACTCAATATTGCACTGCTCCATTATTCCTGCCCCCCTGTTATCGGCGGGGTGGAAAAGGTTGTGCAACAGCAGGCCAATCTGCTTCTCCGTAATTTCCACAATGTAAAGGTTCTGGCCGGTACCGGAGAGCTCTTTACGCAGAGGCTTCCTGTTGAAATCAATCCCATGCTCGGCTCAAGAAGCATAGAGGTTCAGGAGGCTCACAAAAGCTGCCTCAACGGAGATATGACCCGTTTGAATAAGCTGACCGACAAGATTTATAAATTCTTATGCTCTTCCCTTGCCGATTTTGATATGGTGATTGCACATAATGTTGTATCCATGCATTTCAATCTTGCCCTGACAAAGGGCATACACAATTTAGCCTCTAAGCATCCTGTGAAGGTTGTTGCGTGGAATCATGATTCGCCGTACTTTAGGGAAGACTATCCCTCTTATCTTGATGAGGAACCATGGGCGATATTAAAAAAAACTCATCCGAAAATCCATTATGCAACCATATCGTATGACAGAAAAAAGCGCTTTCAAAATTTGTATCAAACCGATACAAAGATAACCGTCATTCCTGACGGTATCGATCCCTTTGATTTTTTTAAACTGCACAGAACCACAATGGAGATAATCAAAGAGAAATCCCTTTTTAATGCGGATCTTATTTTTGTTCAGCCGTCGCGTCTTATACCGAGAAAAAATATTGAGTTGAGCATAAAGGTTTTAAAAGCCGTTCGTGACAGGGGAGTAGATGCGAAGTTTCTGCTAAGCGGAGCTTATGACCCCCATGAATCCCAGGCAAAGAAGTATTATTTAAATTTGAAAAAGCTTGCAAGAAGCCTCAAAGTTGATAAAGACCTGATCGTTCTTGCCGATTATATCTTAAAAACATCCCAGAGGATAAGACCGGACCAGATATTTATCCACGACTTTTATATGCTGGCAGACCTGTTATTTCTTCCCAGCATCGATGAAGGTTTCGGATTGCCGCTTCTGGAGGCCGGCATGATAAAGCTTCCCATAGTGTGCAGCCGTATAGAGCCTTTTCAGGAGATCGGTATGGACGATGTCTGCTGCTTTAACCTGGATGATTCTCCGGAAAAAATTGCAGACAAGATCCTCAATTTTTTAGAGAAGATACCGACACATAACATGTATCGAAAAGTTATCAAAAATTATGTCTGGGACACGATATATGACACCTCCATGTACCCTTTTTTGGCTGATATCTGCAGTGATGAACGGGAAGACGGAGAGGTGCTGTAAAGAATTGATCGAAAACAAAAGCGCTTGAAGGTTTTTAATAATTCACGAGGATAATTATGACAGCATTCAATCACATTACAATTCTGGTAGAAGATATTGAGAGAAGTAAAAAATTTTACGAAGAGACTCTTGGCCTGAAGACAACGTTCGAACTCGATATTTCAGGAGAACAGTTTTCCAAGGTTACGGGAAACAACGACGTAATGATAAGGTTTGCAGCACTCAAGCCACCGTCTTCTCCGTTTATTGTAGAGCTTGCCCAGTTTATCAACCCGAGAAAAAAAATCTCAAACAATGATTTCCGGCATTTTGCTTTTGAGGTCGATGACGTTGATACGATATATAAAAAGCTTAAAAAAATGGGGGTTGAAATGGTTTCAGAACCGGTAACCATCAGCGATTGTCATCCCAAGGTAGATGGAAAGAGGTTTTTTTATTTCAGGGATCCCGATAAAAACCTTGTTGAGCTTTTTAATAAACGGGACCATCTCTATTCTTCTTAAAACCCTGCCACCTTTTATTGCGACTTCAAGACCGCTATTGATTATCCTTGTGAACAGCATCAATAAGTAAATCAAAGAAATTCGGAATCGCGGAGACAGCTCTGTTCCATGCCGGAATAGGAGGGGTGCCGAGAGGGTCGTCGATAAAGTCCTGAAAAGCTATTTTTAGAGCCTCGGCAAAGGTCTCAACAGCGAGCTTTTCCTGATGCCTGTCATAGTGGAGGCTGTTAATATCGGCATCATTATTATACTGCCTGATAATATTCTCCGCTGCCCTGATATAGGTGCATTGGAGACTGTTAAAGAGGCTCTCGGAAAAAATGATATTTTCCGCAGAAAGGATTCTGAAAAGCGTTCTCGCAACATCAATACTCATTTTAAACATACCGGTTGAAGGGCTTTCCGCGGAAAGGGGTCTGTGTCTGTGTTCATAGTTCTCGATGAGGTCCACCTGGCAGATTCTGCTTAATGAGCATCTTCTGTATACCCCGGCCAGAACCCCTATCTCCAGCCCCCAGTCTCCCGGAACCCGGTTCATTCTGGCCAGATCGGCACTCATTGCATATTCGCCGGAGAGTGGATAGCGGAAGCTTTTGAGATAGCTTATAAAAGGGGTTTTATGCTTGAAAGTCGTTTCAAAGGCCCTGATCAGAGGAAAGATGAAGAGACGGGTCACTCTTCCGTAAAGCTGGTCTGTGACACGGCTGTAATAACCTTTGCAGAAATCGTAATGCATGACCGGATTGGCGATCGGATAACAGAGCCGGTGAAGAAGCTCCCGTGAATAGGTAAGGATATCACAGTCATGAAGAGCAATGATCTTACATTCACCCAGAGCCAGTATGTATCCGTTGGCCATCCATACTGATCTCCCTCTTCCATCCGGTCCGGGGAATATGTCTTGTTTTTCCAGGGTTTTGTAGAGCTTCTGGATTCTCGGGCCGGTATTCCAGATCAGCTTTGTATCGACAGGAAAGTCCCTGAAGACATTTTTTGCTTTTTTAAATGCGGACCGGTCTGTCTGTCCCAGCGTAACCACTATCTGCTTTAAATAGGTTGTCTTTTTTAACTCTTTAAGGATTTTTTTTAGTGCTTCTCCTTCAATATCAATGGGAAGAGCAGGAAGAACAAGGGCAACAGGTCTTCTTTTAGAGAATTCTAAGATGTCTTCCTCAAGCTTCTTTAAGTCAGAGTTTCCGAACCTGTGAAGAGTTGTAATGAAACCGTCTTGATATAAATCGGGCATTTTAGAACCTCCCCTTGTCTCTGAATGTACCTTGTTGGGAATAATGTTTCAAGGGTTTTTTAAAACGGAAGATGAACCGTTATTGAAAACAAAAAATCAAGTTATATTCCCAGGTAAGCCTCTTTAACATGCCTGTCTTTTAGGAGATCAGCGCCTTTGCCGGTCAAGATGATCCTCCCGTTTTCAAGTACGCAGGCCCGGTGACAAATCTTCAGGGAATGCATAACGTTTTGTTCTACAAGAAGTATGGTGACCCCTTCCTGGTTGATTCTTTCTATCATCCTGAAAATTTCCTGGACGAGAAGAGGGGCAAGACCCAGAGACGGCTCATCGAGCATGAGGAGTTTCGGCCGAGCCATCAAGCCCCTGCCAATGGCTACCATCTGCTGCTCGCCTCCGGAGAGGGTTCCCGACAACTGTTTTCTTCTCTCCTTCAGCCTGGGAAAAAGTTCATACACGTGCTCCATAGTCTCACGACGTCTTGCCTTTGCTTCTCTCTGGAGGGAACCCATAATCAGATTTTCTTCAACACTCATTTCAGAGAAGAGACGCCTTCCTTCCGGCACATGGACAATCCCCTGTTCAATAATTTCATGGGGAGGATGATGATCCAGACGCCTTCCTTGAAATTCGATGGCGCCTTTTTTAGGAGTTAACAGTGAAGAAATCGTCTTGATTGTGGTCGATTTCCCTGCACCATTGGCACCGACCAGAACCATAATCTCTTTCTCAATGACCTCGAACGAAACGTTCCAGAGAACCTGAAGATCTCCGTAAGAGACATCGATGTTATTAATCATGAGCATATGCGTCTCCTAAATATGCCTCGATAACAGTAGGGTCGTTGGCTACCTCTTTAGGCGTTCCTTCTGCAATAGTCTGTCCATAATTGATCGCGTGAATCCGGTTCGATATGGTCATGATAACCTTCATGATATGTTCAACAATGATGATGGTCACACCCTTGTCGCGGATCTTTTTAATAAGCTCGATAGCCGCGTCCAGCTCGGACGGGTTAAGCCCTGCTGCGGTTTCGTCCAGCATCAAAAGCTCCGGCCTGGTTGCCATGGCACGCGTAATCTCAAGCCGTTTTCTTTCGCCAATAGGAAGACTTCTGGCAAGTACATCTTTTCTATGAAAAAGCTCGCAGAACTTAAGCGTTTCCAGAGCGAGCCCTCGTGCCTCTTCTTTGCTGTTGACCCTGGAAAAGGCGGCCGCCATCACATTATCCAAAACCGTAAGCCTTCCCAGCGGTTTTACCACCTGAAAGGTTCTACCGACTCCGAGTTTGCATATCTTATGTGTCTTGAGACCAGTGATGTTTCGGCCTTTCAAATGGACCGTTCCGCTTGTCGGTTGATAGTAACTTGTAATCAGATTAAAAATAGTGGTTTTACCTGAACCGTTAGGACCGATCAACCCGAAGATCTCGCCCTGTTTCACCTGAAAACTCACACCATCCACAGCCGCGAGGCCGCCAAAATGTTTGATAAGGTTTTTTACTTCAAATAAAATCAATCCTTTACCTCCTTTTTCCTCTGCCGGAAAAATCTACCGACAAGCTTATCCCAGTCACCCACAATTCCATTGGGAAGAAGAAGAATAACAAGAACGACGAGTATTCCGAATCCGAGAACATGAGCCTCCGATACATATTTTGCCACAACAGTAACAGCATGAGAACCTGTTAAAGAGGCAAGCCCTTTAAACAGACCGAAAAAGCCTGTTCTGAAAAACTCATGCACCGCCACCATGACAAAGGCTCCGACCACAGGTCCGTAAATGGTGCCCACTCCGCCGACGATTCCTACCAGAATAGCCATGATCGAAATATCATGAAGAGAGAACACCACGGAAGGGTCAATAAATCCCATATAATTCATGAACAGAGACCCCGCCATGCCGGTAAGAAAGGCGGCAATATTCAAAGAGACCATCTTGTAAAAATGGGTGTCGATTCCGAGACTTTCTGCCGCATCCTGATCCTCGCGGATGGAGAGGAAGTAGTATCCCCATTTCGAGTGCATGACTACCTGAATACTGATAACAGAGAAGACAGCAAGAGCAAGGGCAATATAATAATAAGGGATTTTAGAAACAAAGCTCGGCATAATCAGGATGCCGACCATACCGCCTGTCAGCGGTTCCCATATCGTGGCAATGTGCCGCATGACCTCATTCAGGGCCAGTGTTGCCAGGGCGAAGTAGGCTCCTCTGAGACGGAAGCATATCCAGCCGAAAGGAAAAGCAATGAGCATGGCCGCTACTCCTCCAAAGGCCATACCCCACCAGGCAGAAAGACCAAGCTTTGTGGTAAGAAGCCCTGCTGCATAGGCACCGACACCGAAAAAGGCCGCATCGCCGAAAGAGACCTGTCCCGTGTAGCCGGCAATCACATTCCATCCCGAACCGATAACGACCCACATCAGAACCAGTATGATCAGATGCTGGTAATAAGCATTATGAACCACCAGAGGAAAGATAGCCACAATGAACAGGAAAATCAGCGGCACATATTTTTTCATTTTTTTCCTCTTTTCCCAACCGGTTTCCAACCCATTTTGTTTTAGACCTTGGTCAGCCGCTTGAATCCTCCGGGGAGGAACAAAAGCACCAGAATAAAGATAATCAGACCGATCATGTCATCATAGGCCATTCCAATATAAGTAGCGCCGAACGATTCAGCCAGGCCCAGAGTCAGACCGCCGAAAATAGCGCCCACTGTCGAACCCAGTCCCCCGAGTATCGTAATAACAAAAGCTTTTCTTGTGAACGGCCCCCCGATATCAGGGAAGAGATAGTATATCGGCATAAGGAGCGTTCCCGCAGCCGCTACGAGTGAAGACCCGAGACCGAATGTGATGATTGTTATCCGCTTGGAATTGACACCCATGAGCAGAGCCGCATCTTTATCCTGAGCCGTGGCCCGTATCGATCTTCCGATATCGGTTTTTAAAAGGAACCAGAACATGAAAAGTGTGAATAAAACAGCAATGAAAAAAGCGATGGTTAAGGCCACGCTGAAAGAAATTTCTCCGATAAAGAAAGTTGCGTTGGAATAACTTGTCTGAACCGACTTGTAATTGGAGCTGAATATAAAACGGGCGATTTCCGTAAGGACCATTCCGATTCCAACGGTCATCAGCACCTGATTTTCAGGTAGAATAGAATCGACCTCAATAAGGGGGTTGAGAGTATACTTTTGAATCAGCATCCCGAGAAAAAAGAGAGCCGGCATGGCAATAACAAGCGAAACATACGGGTCTATCCCGAAAAAATGAGAAAGCGTAAAGGTGATATACATCGAGACCATCATCAATTGACCGTGGGCCAGATTGATGATTCCCATGACTCCCATGATCAGGCTCATTCCCATACCGATAAGGCAGTAAAGCCCTCCCTTTAAAATTCCGGCTACCAGTGTCTGTAAGAAACTCTCCATAGATGACTCCCTTCAGCAAAAAAGTCCCCTCATTTGCATGAGAGGAATATTTTCTCAAAACGTTATTTTAAGAATAAAGGCGTCATGCAGTATCAACTTTTTGCCTCTTTATAATCACTATTCTCTTAGGAATGGTAGCTAAAAAGACAGGGCAAAAAGAGAAGAGGCATTAAAACAGGGGGCGGAATAATTCCGCCCCCTGTTAAACCTATCTTTAAAATCTATCTTTTATTCCAGGCAGCTGCCGGATATACGTATTCTTTTGTTGATACATTTTTCGGCCATACGGTCTCAAGCTTGCCGTCTATCCACTGAACGAGGAAGGTCGGAAGCTTATTCTGCTGGGTCTTTTTACCGTATGAGATGAATTTAACCGGTCCGAAAACCGTCATCATATCTGTTGCGGCCAGAGCATCTCTCACATCATTCGGCATAAGAGATTTGGCCCGCTTCAAGACATCAGCAATAACATACATCGCTGCATAGGCCTCGGCGCCGTGATATTCAGTCGGGCTGTTATACTTGGCAACGAATTTATCGTAATATTCTTTGGCACCGGGATAGGGGACCGATGGGGTCCAGAGCGTTGCCGAATAGACATAATCGCTGGCCTTGCCGGCATTTTTCTGGAATTCGGGCAGCGTAAAACCTGCCGCACCGCCCACAAAAAGTTTTGCATTCAGATTGAGTTCTTTTGACTGTCTCATCAAAAGAGAAGCATCCATAACATAAGAAATCATATAAACGAGATCAGGTTTTTTCTGTTTGACCGTAACCAGCAAAGGCTTAAAATCAATGGCTCCGGCCTCGTAACCCTCTTTCATGAGAACCTTAAGGCCCATCGCATCACACTGTTTTGAAAACTTTTTTGAGCCTGACTGGCCGAAAAGCGAGTTTTCATGAAGAATAGCAACGGTCTTAACATCTGTAGCTACCTCTTTTAGAAAGGAAGCAAATCCACCGGGATACTCACTCACGGGTGGGTTCAGCCTGAAGATATATTCCCACCCCTGCTCTGTAATTTTATCTGCCGAGCCGGTGTTGACAAGAAAGGGAACTTTTTGCTGTTGAGCCACGGCTATGGTTGCCCAGGTTACCGAGCTTGAGTAACCGCCACCGAGCATGACTACTTTATTCTGTGTGATCAACTTCTCAATGGCTGAGCGGCCGACATCGGGCTTACCTGTAGTATCTTCAATGATCAGCTCTATCTTCTTTCCGTTTACCCCGCCTGCGGCGTTGATTTCTTCTACTGCCATGAGAAACGACTTATTCTCGATCTCTCCGAACTTTGCCAGTTTGCCGGTGAGAGGTAGAACAATACCGACCTTGATGGTTTCAGCTTCTTTCTTTTCAGCACCGCATCCGACGAAATAAAAGGCCACAACGGCAATGAATAGGACTGCTAAGATTCTCTTCATTTTTTTCCTCCTAAAGATTGAAATCTCGAAAGGAAAATCTACCTGCTTTAAGAGTGTTTCACCCCCCTTCAGTTTTGATAAGAGGTTTATGTATATTTAAATTGGGAAAAAACATAGAGAAGTCTATCAAAAAAAAGGGGGATTGCAAATAAAAAACCCCTATTTTAAAAATTTTTTAAGGAAATTCAAACACTTATTTTCATCTAAGTCTTTTAATATCAAATAAAAGGCTTTTTTATAAACAAATGTATCTGTATAACCTATACTTTTTTGATACGATTCCATGAGCGGTATTCGCACAATTTTCTTGATAAAAAAAGAAAAAAGTTTTATTTTTAATAAGTTAAGGGTTGAGTTTTTTATAAGGCAAACCATAAAAAGGAAAACCAAATGCCGGAATTCAGGCAAAATATGGTAACGAAGCAATGGGTTATTATTGCTCCTGAAAGAGGCAAGAGACCAAAGGAATTTACAAAGAAAAAAGAAACAAAAAGCCTTCCAAAATCCGACAAAAACTGCCCTTTCTGTTTGGGCAACGAAAATAAAACGCCGAAACCGGTATATACGATTAAAAAAAATGGACGCTGGCGAATAAGAGTTGTCCCGAATAAATTTGCTGCCCTGAAGCAGGGTCTCAATCCTGCAAGAAAGAAAGAAGGCAGGGCAAAAAAATATCTCCGGGCAGAAGGATTCGGTATTGCAGAGGTCGTGATAGAAACGCCGGCCCACCATAAGACTATTGCGACGATGAGCTATTCTGAAGTAAGCGATATTATCGCCTCATATAAAGCCCGATACAAAGACCTGGCAGAACATAAGAATATAAGCATGATAACTATTTTCAGGAACCACGGGATGATGGCCGGGACATCGCTTGTGCATCCCCATTCCCAGATTATTGCCACACCGATTGTCCCTCCTCATATCAGAAACCAGATATTTCAGGCAAGGGTTGCCTTTGATACGTACGGAAGATGTATTTATTGTGACATGTTAAAGGAAGAACTCTCCGAGAAAAAGAGGGTGATTGCGGAAACAGAGCATTTTGTCGTTTTTTCACCTTATGCCTCCCGTTTTCCTTTTGAAACGAACATTATCCCCAAGAAGCACAACTCATCGTTCGATGCCATCTCGAAAAGAGAAGCGGATGATTTTGCGAAGGTCTTGAGAGATACAATGAAAAGGATTTACCTGGTTCTCGACAACCCGGATTATAATTATATTATCCGTTCATGCCCGACGGACGAGAGGAATGCGAAATATTATCACTGGTATGCTGCGTTAATCCCGAGGCTTTCGACCCCTGCCGGTTTTGAGCTGGGAACAGGGATTTATATCAACGTCACTTCACCTGAGGATGCGGCCAGATTGTTAAGAAAAGCAAAAATTTGAATGGTTGCCACGATTCAGCCGATACTTCCCAGTTCAAGCCTGTCTTTCCATTTCATCATGAGCGATTCCTTGAGAAATATCAGCGACGGGTCTTTGAGATTCGGGTCAGCTGCTATCAATTCAAAAGCCTCTTTTCTCGCTTCCTCCAGAACCCTTTGATCCCTGATAATATTGGCATAGATAAGTTCCGGAAGCCCTGACTGCCTTGTCCCGAAGAACTCTCCGGGGCCTCTGATCTCAAGGTCTTTTTCCGCGATAACAAATCCGTCTGTGGTCTCTCTCATCGCATTGAGCCTCATTTTGCCTTCTTCGGTTACTGGGTACTTTACCATAAGGAAGCAGTAGGATTGATAAGGGCCGCGGCCAACCCTTCCCCTCATCTGGTGGAGCTGGGAAAGACCGAAACGCTCTGCGTGCTCAATGACAATGGTTGATGCATTGGAGATGTCCATTCCAACCTCTATGACCGTTGTGGAGACAAGAATATCGAGACCCCTCTCTTTGAACTGTCTCATTATTTCTTCTTTTTCCTCGCTCTTCATCCGGCCGTGAAGCAGGCCGATGCTATATTCTGGAAAGATCTCCTCTTTTAAATAGGAAGCCATTTCTGTTGCCGCTTTTAGATCGGATTTCTCCGACTCCTCAACAAGGGGGAGGACAATATAGACCTGTCTTTGTTTTCTGATCTCTTCCTTTATGAAGGAATAGACCTCTGCTCTTTTGTTATCGAAAAAGACCTTTGTGATGACCGGAAGGCGGTTCTTTGGCATTTCGTCTATTATCGAAACATCGAGGTCGCCGTAGACGGTCAGGGCGAGGGTCCTGGGGATGGGTGTTGCTGTCATAATCAGAACATCGGGGTTGTAGCCCTTTTTTTTCAGTATTGCCCGCTGCATAACCCCGAAGCGGTGCTGCTCGTCAATAACAACAAGACCGAGCCTTTTGAATGTGACCTCATCCTGAATAAGGGCATGGGTGCCGATAATGATATCTCTTTTCCCCAGCGAAATTTCTTCAAGTATCTCTTTTTTCTTCTTGTTTTTGATGCCGCTTGTGAGAAGAACGGTTTTTATGCCCAGTTTCTCAGCAAGTAAATTTATGTTAAAGTGATGTTGTTCTGCCAGTATCTCGGTTGGAACCATAATTGCCCCCTGATAGCCGTTCTCAACAGCAAGAAGAAGAGCCATCAGCGCTACAATTGTTTTTCCGCATCCGACATCCCCCTGGAGCAGCCTGTTCATGGGATGGGGTTTTTTCATATCTTCGTATATATCCTGCAGGGATCTTTTTTGTGATGACGTAAATTCAAAAGAAAGATGGGTCTGCAGCTTTTGAGTCAATGTGCTTTTCGGCTTGTAAGAGATTCCCCTTGTCTCTTTCTGCGTGCCCTTTTTCTTCAGACCGAGGCCGAGCTCCAGGAGAAAGAACTCGTTAAAAATAATCCTCCGATGAGCCCCGGTCTTCCCATCGTTTAAAAGATTGATATCCGCTTCCTCCGAAGGGAAATGGACCTCCGTTAACGCCTTATTTAAAGGCATGAGGTTTTTCTTTGTTATGATGAAATCAGGGAGGATTTCCGGATAAAGATGACAGTAAGAATCAACAACCGTCTTCATAACAGAGCGGGCCGTTTTTTGATAGAATCCTTCGGTTAAAGAGTAGACCGGCACAATCCTTCCCAGATGGACAAGGTCAGAAGATTCAGAGTCGAGGGTTTCAATATCAGGGTGAGAGACCTCCAGGCCGAACCTGTCATACTGGTCTAACTGAACCAGGCCGCTAACAATGATACGTTCTCCTTTTTTATAGCGGCGGGAGAGATATCTTTCGTTAAAATGAAACCACTTGAGGATGATCTTCCCTGTCTTGTCTCCGACAACCATTTTATAGATCTTCCGTTTTCCGGTTTTCGATACGTCTTTAAGAAGGATTTCGGCAACAAAGGTCTGCTGTTCACCGGGCATCAGTTCGGATATGCTTTTAAGGTGGGAGCGGTCTTCGTATCTTCTTGGCAGGAAAAAAAGTGCATCATGGATGGTTTCGATATTCAGCTTTTTAAAAAGAGCGGCTCTTTTCGGGCCGACTCCTTTGATATACTGGATCGGTTTTTGAAATGGTTCTAACGATGCAGATGGTTTATTAATGGACATATTATTTTTTTATTTTAATTTCGTTCAAAAAAAGCTTGATTTGAGACATTATTTATGTTAATTATTACGCTTTTAAGAAGGAGGTGTAAGACATTGTCAAGAAAATGTGATATCTGCGGTAAAGGACCGCAATTCGGTCATACTATAAGCCATGCCCACAACAAAACGAAGAGAACATGGCATCCGAATGTTCAAAGTGTAAAAATCGTGGTTAAGGGCCAGCCTAAAAAGGCAAAAGTTTGCACTCAGTGTATCAAATCAGGCAGGATTCAAAAGGCATCATAAGTTTTACATCCTATCCTTTTGCCCTTTTCCTTGAAGGATAAGGGTCTCTCACTCTCTGCACGCTTTGCACCCATTTTATCTGGCTGATATTTTTGATGACCCCTTGAAGCTGTTCCAGGTCAAAAATTTCTATGGTAAAGACAAGAGAGGCTTTTTTGTCCTCGGTTGTGCTGATATTGGCCTGTGTGATATTGACATCACACTCAGATATGGCGGAACTCACGTTTGAGAGAACGCCGGGTTTATCATCAGTGTGGATTGCAAGGGTTACCGTATGGGGTATCTTCTTTTGAATATCCCAGTCAACCTCTATCTTTCTCTCCAGACCGTAATCGATTTCAGAGACAACCGGGCAGTCAACCGTATGAACCGTCACCCCTCTTCCCCTTGTGATATAACCGATTATTTCATCACCCGGTATGGGGTTGCAGCATTTTGCGTAGCGGATAAGGATATCATCAAGCCCATCCACTTTGATGGCTCCTTCTGCCTTGCTTTCCCCTGTCGGTTCAGCAGTTTTATCTGACGCTGTTTTTTCTGCCTTTTTATGCTCTTCGATAACCTCTTCAGGGATAACTTTCGTTATGACCTGATTGACAGAAGTCTTTCCGAAACCTATTGCTTCCAAGAGGTCTTCAATTTTTTGGAAATTCATCTTTTCGGCAAAAGCCTTCAGTTCACCCGATTTTAATATCTTTACAGGGTTAACACCATACTTTTTCAGCTCTTTTTCTAGGATTTCTCTGCCAAGAACAATGCTTCGTTCTTTCTGTTCCTTTTTTATCCATGCTTTTATTTTGGATTTTGCTCTTGGTGTCTTAACGATTCGCAGCCAGTCCCTGTTCGGCACATGGTTCGGGGATGTCAGGATATCTACGATATCCCCGTCAGCAAGCTGGTATTTCAACGGCACGATCTTTCCGTTGACCTTGGCGCCAACGCACTGGTCTCCGAGATCGGTGTGGACATCATAAGCAAAATCAAGAGGGGTCGCACCCCGCGGGAAGCTTTTTACCTCTCCCTTGGGAGTAAAAACGTATACCTCTTCAGGGAAAAGGTCGATCTTCACGGTGTCCATGAATTCCTTGGGGTCTTTCAAATCCTGCTGCCATTCCAAGAGCTGTCTCAGCCAGTGGAACTTCTCATCATATTTTCCTTCTTTATCTTTTCCCTCTTTATAGCGCCAGTGAGCGGCAATACCCTGCTCTGCGGTTTTATGCATATCCTCGGTCCTGATCTGAAATTCAACCCTCTGCCCCTGAGTGGCGATGACCGTGGTATGCAGTGATTGATACATATTGTCCTTGGGCATGGCAATATAATCTTTAAACCGCCCGGGCACCGGTTTCCAGAGGGAATGAATCACGCCGAGTATCGTATAGCAGCTTCTTATGCTGTCGGTGATAATCCTTAAGGCCATCAGGTCATAAACCTGGTGAAAAGAGATCATCTGAGTCTGCATCTTTCTGTAAATGCTGAAGATGCTTTTTGTCCGTCCTTCTATGGAGTGGTGGATATCATTGTCGTTCAGGTCTTTTTCAATAGTCTCTTTGACTTTGTTGATATACTCCTCTCTTTCCTGAACCGTGTTTTCGATATTTTCCTTGATTTCGGCGTGGTTCTCAGGGTTCAGGTATCGAAATGAAGTATCTTCCAGCTCTCCTTTTATCCAGCCAATTCCGAGCCTGTTGGCTATGGGAGCATAGATATCCATTGTTTCACTGGCTATGACCAACTGTTTTTCCGGCGGGACAAATTCGAGAGTCCGCATGTTATGAAGCCTGTCGGCCAGCTTTATCAGGATAACCCTTATGTCTTTAGCCATGGCGAGAAGCATCTTTCTGAAATTTTCGGCCTGCTTCTCTTGCCTGCTCAAGAACTCCATCTTTCCCATTTTGGTCACACCGTCGACAAGGTCGACCATTTCATCGGTAAAAAGGATTTTTATCTCTTCAAGGGTTGTGTAACCGTCTTCTACCGTATCATGCAGAATTCCTGCGGACACGGTTACGGAGTCCATCTTCATTTTGGCGAGGATGCCTGCGACTTCAAGGGGATGGGAAATATATGCTTCACCGGAAAGCCTGGTCTGCCCCCTGTGAACCTTTGCAGAATAGATATAGGCTCTTTCGATGATATCAAGGTCTGCATCGGGATTATACGATGAAACCTTGTCACATATATCTTCTATTCTGACCATTTTCTTTTTTTTGTGAAGAACTTATTGAATTTTAAAAGCTTCAAATCATTACTAAATAATATCATAAAAACCTAAAAATTCAATAAGGAAAGATGGGACAAGATTTATTTGCTGTTGTTACTGTTCTCTTTTTCGGATTCCGGTGTGATATTGATTTCCTGATCCTGGTATGATTTCTTGAAACCGTCAATTATTCCGGAGAAACTTCCTCCCAGGCCCTTAAGCCTTTTTGTTCCGAAGACGAGAATAACAATAAAAAGGAGAATCAGTAATTCCCAGATACCAAATCCGAACATTTTTGTTTCCTCTATTCGAATTGTATTATTTTGAAAAGCCGGCGGTTTTTTGTGCAGACAGAGTCCGGCTATTTAAAATGACGAAGAAAAGAAGAATAATGAGATTTTCTGAATTAAGTATGAAAGTTATTAATCCCTTAAGGTAAAAAGAAAAAGGGAACAACCATTACTTATTCTTGTGTCTTGATTTTTCTCTCAGCTTCTTATGCTTGTGCTTTCTCATCTTGGCTCTTCTTTTCTTGACAACGCTTCCCAATACAATCACCCCTTTTCTGTTTTTTGGAAAAAATTAAGATAACATATCTAAAAAGGTAAAGCAATCAATAAAATGAGGCGCAGGTCAATTAATTACCTGACAAATTTCGGGGGTTAAATAAGGGTGGGTTCTTCGATAAAAAGCGTTTTCACGTCGAATTTTCTTTCCAGCTCCCTGCCCGCGGCCGTGAGCCCCAGTTTTTCCGAGTGATAGTGGCCGGCATAGATAACATTGATTCCCGATTCCCTGGCCAGATGATAATTTTCATGGATCGGCTCCCCGGTTATAAAACAATCAAGCCCCCTGTCAATCGCTTCGATCAGGCTCTTGGCTCCGCCTCCGGAAACAACGCCTACCCGTTTATTTGCTTTTTTACCGAAGGGGAGCAAAATCGATGAACCGCCTGTTTTATCATGTATTTTTCTCGACACCTCTTTTATAGGGAGCGACCTTGCAAGCTCTCCCTCAAAGCCGATATTATTGCCTTCATACTGCCCGAATTCCTTGATTTTTTGCAGCCGGAGGATCTTTGCAAGCTGGATGTTGTTCCCAAGCGCAGGGTGAAGGTCAAGAGGGATATGAACAGCATAGAGGTTGATATTGTTATCAAGAAGATATGAGAGGTTTTTCTTCATAATTGATGAAACAGACTTTATCCCGCCCCAGATAATCCCGTGATGCGTCATCAGCATCTGGCACCCGGCTTTCTTTGTTTTTTCAAAAACGGCCATGCATGCATCCACGGCCAGAGCTATTTTTTTCACGCTTTCAGCTCCCTCGACCTGAAGGCCGTTGCAGGAGTAATCATTGATCTCGGAAACCTTAAATGTCCTGTCGAGATAAGAGACGATTTTTCCCCTGTTTTTCGCTGACATTATTTCCCCTTTATTTTTTGATTATTGATAATATTATGACACAAATCCCTTGTTTTATCAATGAGTTTTGAACCGGTCTTTTTGATAGGGGTGAAAAAGATTGGGGCTAAAAGAGAAGGTTCACAAAATCGAGGTAGGGCCGCATTACCATAGTTCCGCCGCCTTCCGAAATAATCTTAAGGACTGCTTCCGTCTCTTTTACAAAAGAGCCGGCCAGATGGTTGACCGGCGTTCCTGAAAAAATCTCTTTTTTCAGCGGGGTGGAAGGGCCGAGAAGGGTAACACTCCGCGGTTCTCCCAGAAGGTTGAGGGTTTGTTCCAGTGTATCGTTCAAAATGGTTGTGGCTGAAATAAGCGCCACATCGCACTCTTTCAGCGCTTTTTTTCCGTTCTCAAGCGAAACCGCTTCGCCGGAACTTACGTCTCTTTCAATCACAGTAAGAAAAGGGGTTATTTTTTTTATCTTCGGGATAAGGGGTTTAAAAAAACCGACCATTGTCACGCGGTCATCTTTTTTTAGATTTAAAAGCTCTATGGTGTCGCTTCTATCGGGATTTTCAGGTTCATGCCCGGAAAGCATGGCATTGGCCGCGGCCAGCCCCAGAGCTCTTTTAACGACCGAACCGGAGACAAGGAGCATCTCCAGGAGGTCAGATAAAGGTCTTCCTGAAAGCGTGCCGGCCTGCGGGAATACCGTGCACCCTTCTTCAATTTCATGCCTGAGAATCGCAGCCAGACCTATCAGCCCGTTCTTGAGCTGCACGGCACAAAACCCAAGCCCGATGCGCACATCCTGAACCGTTTCATCTTCGGCCTCTTTGCGGAGAAGTTCCACGAGCCTCTCAGAAATTTCGTTTTGCTTTAGCATCGGTCTCCTTTTTGAGGAATTGTATTATGAATTATTTTAATAGAAAAGGAGAGGGAAAGGAAGAGGATATATTTACTTTTTTTGCTTGTCCAAGAAAAGAACGAAAAGAAGGACATCCCGGCTGATTTTCTTAACGGTCTTTACCTTCGCTCGCGAGGCTTCGAGCACAACTCGCTACGCTCAAACAGTGCTCTCCCCTTATCTCGCTTCACTCGCCATCAGCCTAAAAATCAGATGGGTATTCCCGCAATATTGTATTGACAAAATCCTTTGAGAGTTGTTTGGGAATAGAGTCTTTTGTATAGGGGTATTACTTTAACCGGAGGTTAACCCGGCTTTCTTTTAAACCCTTTTGTTCTTCCGGTGAAAGGGTTTTTGGCTTTACCAGAAAGAGCCTTTTTGGCTCAAGCTTTCCCGTTTCTGAGAGATAACTATTAACGTTCTTGGCACGTTCTTTTGCAAGAGTCCCCAGGTCATTATCACTAATCTTCATCCTCTCCAAAAGCACTTTCTCCATTTGAGCCTGAGTAAGGTCCTTCACAAAAAGCCTATCCACGATGTTTTCGCTTGTTTCATCAATATAAGCCTTTTTTAGATATTTCTGATATTCCTGCGGAGATATCTTTACTTCCTCAAGGGAAAGAGTGGTTCCTTTTCTTGCCTCTTCCTTTAATTTTTGCTCTTTCAGCTTTTTCATCAGCCGTTTCTGCTTGAGGGCTTCTCTGTCATTTTCTTTGTCAACATATCCCTCTATCTCTAAATGGGGTCCGGGTCTTTCCTGAAGAGCCTTTGCCAGAAAGTCAAGCTTGTCCCTGCTCCGGTTAGTTATTTTATTGCTGCCGGGGTCGAATTCTATATATCTTAACTCCTCTGCTCCTGCAAAGCTTCCGGCAAAAGCGCCTAAAACAGAAAAAGGGGACGTGGCAGCTTTTGAAAAGAAATTCCTGATTGTCTTGAATACGACTTTAACCGGGTCGAACTCAGGGTCATCGGTTCTTCCTCTGACAGGCATATCGAACCTGATTTCTCCTTGCCTGTTCTTCAGAAGAGAGATAGTCAATTCCACGGGCAGGGTGGTGGCATGCGGACTTTCAACCTTTTCTCCGAGAGTGAGTTTATCAAAGAAAAGATTGTTCTCAGATTCGAGCTGTTTGTTAACAATAACATACTTCGCATTGAAGGAGAATTGCCCCTTCTTTATTGTATATCCAAGATATTTCCTTGTATAGGGGCTCACGCTGGTCATATCAAAATTTTTAAAGTCTATTGTCAAATTCACAGACAAATTTTCTGAAAGCGGATTTATCTGTCCGTTTATTTCGAGGGGAGTGGTTTTATCCAGTTTCCCCTTAAGATTAACACTGGCCAACTTCTCTGCATCAGGAGAAATGTTTGAGATGATACCGCCAATATCGGTTATGTTTGCACGAAAATGCGGCTCGATATAATTATCGAAAAATTTAATATTGCCATTCTGAATAATGGTTTTGTCAACAATGATAGACTTAAAGGGGGGGCCGGTCTTTTTCGCGATTTTTGGCGTTTGCTCAGGAAATTCCTTCTCCTTCTTTTTTGTATGAAGAACATCAGTAGTATTCAGTTTTCCCTCTTTTGTGACTTCAAACCGTGCAAAAAAGTTTTGCAGAATAATATCTTTTATGCGTGCAAGAGATGGTTTATTGCTGATGCTGATATCATGCATCTCCAGTATTTTCCATTTGATGAAATCGCGTTTAGTAACCGTATCTATCGATGCAAAATCAAGAAGAGAAGCATTTCCAAGATAAGAGAAGACGAGACCCTTTTCCTTTGAATATTCCAGATGAATATCCCCGTCAGCAGAGGCACTGCCGCGGGTGAGACGCGCCTTTGTTCCTTTTAAAATATAAGGCTCAAAGGGCTTCAGCTCAACACCCTTCATCTCAAGCTTCAGGTCAAGAGAGACAGGTTTGACACTGAGAGTACCCCGGGCGGAGAGGGAACCTTTTTGCTCAGGCCTTAAAGAAATGGAAAGATCGGCCTTGCTCTCTTTTGCATTGGAGAGGTTTTGAATAGTGAGGTCGATGTCTTTTGCCTGTACGAAAAAGGGTCGAAAAGCCTTTTTAGATTTAGCTTTCACGCCCTCCGGCTTTGAGGTTGTTTGAGAAAACCCTTTTTTAAAAAAGTCAGAAAAGTATATTTTACCGGCCGTAACCTCTACCTTATCAATGCTAAAGGAAAAGGGTTGTTTATTTCCTTTGCCTTGAGAGCTTTTATTTCCAAAGAGAAACCCGGAGAGATTTATATTTCCCTCTTTTTCACGCATCAGGCTAATCTCCGGAGAGGTGAGCGATACCCCGGATATGTGAAGCTGTTTTGAGAACGGCCTGAAAGAAGAGACCCCTACCTCTAAATAAGGGAGCTTCAGAAGACGGTTATCCTTCTTATCCGCCGCCTCAAGCTCTCTTACAATAAGATTGCCCGAAAGCTCCAATTCAGGTTTTTCCTTTCTGGAAAAGCTGATTTTCCCCTCTACATCAAGGTTCCCGGACGAAAGATTAAAACCCAGCCGGGCAGGAATATAGGGCTGATAATAGGAAAGGCGGAGGCCCTTTATCTTTAAATCTACAAGGGTGTCAAGGCTCTCAGAAAAGAGTTTGGTCTTTACTTTTGCATGAATACGGCTTTTATTGAAACCCCCGTCATAAAATATCTCTGTCCACTCATCCCTTTCACCTTTCAGGTTGGAAACCCGGGGGACCGTTACATTGATGTTTTTGATAATGTGCTCTTTTTTCTGGGGGATATCGAATATTTTAATAGTTCCGTCTGTTGCTTTCATCTTTTTAATGACAAATCCTGCCTCAGTAAGCCGAAGGATGGTGGTTATGGGAAGGACCGGGATATTAAAGCGGCCTGCTTCAACACGTTCGATATTCAGCTGAGATTTTTTCACAGCGATCTCTTTAAAGATAAAGGCCTGCTTGAAGAGGGATGTTGCCTGAAGGTCTAAACGGATCTCTCCGAAGAAGGCAAATCTCTTCTGGCCATCTTTTTCTTTAACATCAATGCCCTTTAGCGCAACGGAAAGAAGATAAGGGTTAATACTTATCTTCTTAATGGACGTGTCTTGCTGGAGAATCTTTGAAAATTCTTTCGACAGGATCGGCTTAAGGATTCGGGGCAGAATAAAGAAACCAAAAACTGTATACAGAGCAAAGACAGCCAGAAACCCTGCAATAGCTATCCGTAATCTTCCTGATTTTAATTGCTGAAAAACTTTCATTCCTGAAACCTTTTAAAAATTTTCACTATAAACTAACTATATGACAATTTATAAGTTTGTCAATACTGCTTTCATTACTCCCTGTTTCTTTTTTTGCCTGCCTGATTTACTATGACAAATGACAAAAAACCGCTTCAGGAATATCTATTAAGAGATTGCCTGAAAAAGGGGATATAAATTCTCCCATTCCTCCCTTTTTATTCCCTCAAGTTTCTCAAAAAGCTTTGCTTAATGATAGGTGCGGGGAAATTTTCCATAAAAAAACCCTCCTTAAAGGCCGGAGGGTTTTTTTAAGCTTAAAATTTAAGGTGTTTGAGAGCAACATTGCCCTCATAACCCGTGCAACATTTTACCTATACTACATGGTAATATGAGGCGGCTAAATCGACTACCAACCAGGATGCGAGCAGTGAGTAGAACAAAAACATTTTTATCCCTTCTTTCTATAGTAAGATATCATTATTTTAAACTTACTTCTTAAATAAGTAATATCTCGAGAAATTTAAAATACAAATTTATTTATATAATAAAATTGTGGTAAAATTAAAAAAAAAGAGAAAGGTAAGATTGATGATGAAAATCAAGGCTTTATGCAAAAAAGCAGTGTTTCTCTCCATCCTGGGACTGTTTCTTTTGGATGGCAAGGGCTTTTCTGCTGAATTGTATAAAACAAAGCTTATCGGCCACAGCGATCTCCAGGGTCGCCCAACTTTGCAGGTTACCCTCAGGGGAAATTATGCATACTGCGGGCATCACAGGGGACAGGCGTATAACCCGATGACTGATGAGGTAGAAAACAACGGAACGACCATAGTCGATGTTTCCAATCCGGAGAAGCCCGTTATCGTAAAGCATATACCGGGTGCTCGAAACGCAGAGAGCCGCGCCGTGCAGGTTGTGTATAATTTTCAGGGAAAAGGAAAAGATTATCTGATACGGAATCAGGAAACCTTCTCTGACCGGTATTTTGAAATATGGGATATTACAAACAAGGCAAAGCCAGCTTATGTCTCAAAGGTTGATTCAACCCCTGCCGGCAGACTGACGCTTGCGCACAAGGGCTGGTGGGATGCAGACTCCGGCCTTTTCTTCGGTTCTGCAAACGAGCCGGGTTTTCGGGACGGCCAGCACCTTATTATCTGGGATTTGAAAAACCCTTATAAACCTGTCTATGTATCCAGCGGATGGATTCCCGGTCAGAAGAAATCTGAACCGCATCCGGGCGAAGGCCTGAGCCTGCACCACCCTGTCGTCGATTTTGCCAACAAGAGGGTCTATGGGGCTTATCTTTTTGGCGGGGACGTGGTCATCTGGGACATATCAGATATATACAAACCGGCCGTAATCCTTCACAAGGATTATGTGCCCCCTTTTCAGGGGACCCATACCGCTGTTCCCTTCTTTGGTGTAAAAACCCCTAACTTTTCTCCGGGATACGGTGATATCAGGAACTATATTGTTATCAGTGAAGAAAATTTTGCTGAAGATTGCGAGGAAATGATCGGACACATATTTATTCTTGATGTAACGGCATGGGAGAATCCTGTCAACGTGGCAGCATACAAGGTCCCGGAAGGGGATTTTTGCAAAAGAGGGGGCAGGTTCGGCCCGCATCAATTTGCGGAAACAAAGGACGGAAAGTTTTTTTCACCAAAAGACAACGATAATCTCATCTACCAGGTATACTTCAACGCGGGGCTCAGGATCATAGACCTTTCAGACCCGTATAATCCTAAAGAGGTGGGGTATTATATTCCCGATACAAATGACAATACCGAACCGCGGGCATTATCGGGGGAAAATGCAATTGCCAGCAATGATGTAGACCTTGATTACAGGGGTCTCGCCTATGTCTCCGACCGCTACGGCGCCGGCCTCCATATTATTAAATATCTGGGAAGGTAGAAGGTCTGTCAGGTGATGCGCCGGCCCCCCGGTTTTTTATCTATTCCTCTTTTTTGCTCCGTTTTGAGGTCAGGCCCTGCACGATCCAGATAATGATTAATACCAGAGCGGCACCGGTTGAATAGACAAAAAGGGCGGTTGAGTATTTTTCCATCTCGGCTATCTTGTGACCGAGCATTGTATAGACGATTGTGGCCGGCGTCATGCCGATGAGCGTTGCCAGAACAAAAGGGCGGAATTTGATACTGCTCAGTCCGGCTGCATAGCTGATAAGGTCAAAAGAAACAAAGGGTAATAAACGGGTAATAAGAATAATTTTAAAACCGTGTCTGCCGCTTATTTTTTCAACGTATTCGGCCGCTTTTTTATCTTTTAGAACTTTTTTAACATAAGTGTTATAGAACCACCGGCTGATTAAAAAAGAGACCAGAGCGCCCCCCATCGCGCCTATTAAAGAAATAAGAGTCCCCCAGAACAGACCAAATAGTAAGCCGTTGGCCGCTGTAATGAGAAATGCCGGCAAAGGCGCAATGACCGCCTGCATCGTCATGAGAAAAATACTGATTATTGGCGATGCAATGCCCCACGACTCTATTATCCCCAGAACCTGAGAGACGCTGCCCTCGATTAGTATTTCGCAGGTTTTCGCAAAGTGGTGATGAACCGTAAAAAAGACAATGAGAAACAGAAGCAGAATGAGCAAAAAGATGAGGTTGGTTTTTAGATTTTTGGCGTCTGTCCTTGCGTAGACAATGCCGATGAAAAGCACACCGAGAAACAGTAATAATAAACTGTAGTATCCCATTATTTAATTATCGCCCAATAGGGCAGGTTGTGTCAATCGATTCGAGACAGATATTTCCTTAAAGAGATAGGAAGCCGCTCAAAATCCGTATAAAACCACAACTCGCCTCAGGCAATTCTCTTATCGTGGAGAACTGACCAGACAAAGGCAGGGCCTTTGACAATCTTCACCATTTCACCGGGGTCAACATCCGGAGACTGATAGGCCTTTTTAAAATCGTTTTTTGAAATAGTCTGCTCGGGTTCGTCTGAGATAAATATATCTCCCTGAACTGTATAGGTGAATTCCTGCCCGTCTTTAGTGCGAAACGTTTCGCCGGCATATTTTTCGATCTTAAACCAGATTTCTTCGAAAGACATGATGAAGCCTCCTTTAATAATGAAAAGTTTTCCTTATGAATAAATATAATAACAAAACCGTTTTTTACAAATTAAGCGCTTTTTTTGATATGTTTTTTGGCAGGAAAATGAGAAAACCTGTTTTCAGAATCGTATTTGCAGACCCCCGCCCCATTCGTAATCGGAGTGCCACTGGCCGACAAGGGAGATGTTTTTGGAAAGGGTATAGGAGAGCCCAACACGGCCTTCCCATAGATCATGCGTGTCGTATTCAGACCCGCCAAAGAGGGTTAGCCGGGGTGTCAATTCGAATGACTTGTCAAGGATGACACGCGCACCGCCGTCTGTATCGACCCACGCACGCGTTTCAACATTCAGCGGTAGAAGGTAGTGAATTCCGAAGATGCCCCGCTCCTCTTCAAATTCATCACTTTCACCGATAAGGTCAGCACCGGCAAAGAGGGTGAGGAAGCGGTTGATGTAGCGGTCATAGGTCAGGATTGTTTCCCACTCGGTCTTATCGACCCCCTCCCAGCCTACTTCCCACTCTGCGGTGAAGATATTGCGGGTATCGGAAAGCGTGGCAAAGCCCTGCGTCATGTTGCTAAGGGCATCAGCTTCCACCCAGGCATACCAGTTTTCTTTATAAAGCCTGGGACGGATTGCCGCAAGCGCAGGGTCAAGGGTGTAGTCCTCATAATGAACCACGCGGGCCATGCCGCTTTTCATATGATAAAGCAGGTGGCAGTGGAAGAACCAGTCACCGAACTCGTTGGCATCAAACTCGATAACGGTTGTGGACATGGGGGCGACATTGACTGTATGTTTGAGGGGTGCGTGGTCTCCCTGCCCGTTGATGACGCGGAAAAAATGGCCGTGCAGATGCATGGGATGGTGCATCATCGTGCGGTTGATCATGATGAAGCGGACGACCTCACCCTTTTTTATGAGAATGTCGTCACTTTCTGAGAGCGGTTTATTATTGAGAAGCCAGATATAGCGCTCCATATCCCCGTCAAGCGTAAGGCGGATTTCCCTTATCGGTTTACCTTTAGGAAGCGCTGTTGATTCGGGAGAGCGGAGTTTATCGTAGGGCGGCCAGGGCCGTCCGGGGTCCATGCCGTCAACAGCGAGATTCTTCGAGGAGGATACATCAGAGGCAAGAGGCCGGAAGTCAGTAGTGTATTTTTTGCCGGTTCGCGAAACCGGGGAGGGCATGGCCATAGAGGCGCGGCCGCTCTTCTCCATAGCCTTGCCATGCTCGTGCTTCATGCCTTCCATCTCCTTCATGTCCATATCCATAGAGCCCATGTCCATTTCACCCATGCCCATCATCATGCCTGGCTTATCGAACGCGCCGGCTTTCACTTTGCCGCCGGTCATGCCCATGGCACCTGAAGGGGTCAGGGCAAAAACCCGGCTAAGGCTTAGTTTCATCATGGCGTGGTAGAGATTCGGTTTTGGCACATCTTTGGCCGGGTGCTTTTCACCTGAACCTATCCAGACCGAGGTATAGGCCGAGCCGTCATGGGCTGTGGCGCGCAGTTCGTAAGCCCCATTAGCAGGGATATGGACAAGCACATCATATGTCTCGGCAACGCCGATAAGAAAGCGCTCCTGCTTGACCGGCTCGACATCCTGGCCGTCCGCTGAGATAATTGTCATGGGGCCGCCGGCGAACTCAAGATGGAAAAATGTGGTAGCCGAGCCGTCTATGATGCGAAGCCGAACCGTCTCGCCGGCACTGGCAGAAAGAAAAGATTCGGGCTTTCCATTGGCGAGGAAGCGGTCGTAGGCAACATCTGCAATATCCATGGGCGGCATGCGCTGGAGCTCTCGCTTGAAATAATCGCCGAGCATCCCGAGCCTCATGGCGCCGATAATGCTCTGGCTGGAGCCTTTCTGCATTGTGAGCCACTCACTGCCGCGCTTGAGAGTCCGAAGCACTTCGTGCGGATTATCATCTGTCCAGTCGGAGAGAACGATAACGTGGTCGCGGTCGGCTCGATGGCGGTTCTGCGGAGGCTCGATGACAATAGAGCCGTAAACACCTCTTTGCTCCTGCAGGCGGGTGTGGGAGTGATACCAGTAGGTTCCGCTCTGGCGTATGGGGAACTCGTACGTAAAGGTCTCTCCAGACTTAATAGGGGGAAAGCTGATATAAGGTACGCCGTCCATTTTGGGCGGAAGCAGGATGCCGTGCCAGTGAATGGACGTATCCACGTTCATCCTGTTATGGACACGGATGCGTGCCGTATTCCCTTCCTTGAAGCGAAGCGTGGGGCCGGGAATGCCTCCGTTGATGGTCATTGCGCTGGCAGGTCTGCCTGTGTAGTTTAGTTCCTCCTGAGCTATGGTAAGGTCATATTCTACGACCTCAGCGTGGAGAGGCAGAGAAACAAAAAGGATAAGGATAAAAAGCGCTATCCCTCCGGTTATTTGAAATTTTTTTCTCAACATAGCATGTGTGAACTTTTGTTTTGCAAATAGTATATGTAATAATATCTTTAAAGAAAAGTTATTATTTTAATGCGTTTCCCGGGTAAGGAAGAAGGTAACTGGGGGTATTTATCTTACTACCGTTATCTTTTTCTTTTCTTCATTTGAAATTTCTCCGATGAGTGAGGCTGTAAGAACGCCCTCTTTTTCGGAGAGTTTTTTCAGCATCTCGTCTGCTTTGTCTTTGGGGGTAGAAATCAAAAGCCCGCCGGATGTCTGGGCATCGGCGAGCAGGAGCTTTTCTTCTTCAGAGAACCCGTTTTTCCAGGCAATCTTGTCCTTGACAAACTCAAGATTCTTTTTTGTTCCGCCGGGGATAACCCCATCACCAGCCAGCTTAAAAGCCTCTTCAAAGAACGGGGTTTTTGTGAAGGAGATTTTCGCTGAAGCATGGCTTGCTGAAACCATCTCAAGAAGATGCCCCAGAAGCCCGAAACCGGTGATATCGGTACAGGCATTGGCGCCGACCTCGACCATAACTTCAGAGGCAGACTTGTTGAGCGTGCTCATTGCCCTGACCACTTTTTCTATGGTCTTTTCCGATACACATTCGCCCTTGATGCCTGTTGTGATAATACCGATGCCGAGCGGTTTTGTCAGTATCAGGACATCGCCCGGTTTTGCCCCGGCATTGGTCAGCACCTTGTTTTTGTCGACCAGCCCGTTGACAATAAGGCCGTATTTCGGTTCGGGGTCATCGATGCTGTGGCCGCCGAGAATCGATATGCCCGCTTCCTTTGCCTTATCGCTCCCTCCTTTCAATATCTCCTGCATGACCGAGAGGGGCAGGGTCTTTGAAGGGAAGCCGATAATGTTAAGGGCGAATATCGGCTTTGCCCCCATGGCGTAGATGTCGCTAAGCGAATTGGCCGCTGATATGCATCCGAACTGGTAGGGATCATCAACCACAGGGGTGAAGAAGTCGACAGACTGAACCAGAGCCTGTCCGTCACAAATATGATAAACCACCGCATCGTCTGCTGTGTTGGAACCGACAATGATTCTCGGGTCATCCGGTTTTTTTATGTTGCCCAGAACCTGGGCAAGGTCTTTCTGACCGATCTTGCAGGCTCAGCCGGCACCGTGACTGAAAGAAGTGAGGCGGATTTTTTCTCCCATGCTTTTTCCTATATAAGATAAAATTTTTATACAGGAAATATATATCAAGCGAACATCCCAGTCAAATAGGAGTTTTCGATAAAGGACGGTTTCATTATTGTTTATTCCGATGCTTCTTTTGCATTGACTTTTCAGGGGTTGTAAAATATAATTGATTGAATTATAAACCTTTCAAGTCAAACAGCAGAGAACCGATGAGCAGAGAACCCGACAAAAAGCCCGAAGAACTTCCAGAAGAAAAAAAAGAAGAAAAAGACAAACCGGCTGAAGATGAGAACGATATATTCGACCTGGAATTGATCGAAGAAGACGATTTAGAAATAGAGTCCGGGCCGATGGAGATAACAGAGGAGACAAAAGAAAAAAAGAAAAAGAAAGAGACCGTTCAGATAATCGGTTTTTATCTCGATGACAGCCTCTTTGGTGTGGATATCGCCCATGTTATCGAGATCATCAGGTTTCAAAAGATCACACCGCTTCCGGAATCTCCTCACTATGTGGAGGGCATTTTAAATCTCAGGGGAAAGGTTGTCCCCATTTTTTCTTTAAGGGCAAAAACCGGCTTTCAGGAAAAGGAGGATATGAAAAAGGGAAGAATCATTGTTGTTGAAAACCCACAGGGCAACTATGGTTTTATTGTCGATTCGGTTACAGAAGTGTTGAGGATTGACAACAGTTCCATCGACCCGACACCTGACCTGATTTCCGGGATCAGCGCCGAATATATCACCGGATTAATAAAGCTTGACGACAAGCTTTTAATCTTTCTTGATGTTCACAGGATTTTCGAATCGGGAAGTGCTTTTTAACTGCTTTTGAGCAGCTCTTTGAAACCGCCTTCATCCAGTATTTTGATACCCAGTCTTTCTGCGTCGCTAAATTTCGAGCCCGGCTCTTTTCCCACGATGACATAGTCTGTATTTTTGCTGACAGAAGAGGTTACTCTCCCGCCGAGTTTTTCCAAGATACTCTTGGCCTCGCTTCTGGTAAAGGATTCCAAAGAGCCTGTCAGAACGAACTGCTTTCCGTCAAGGACTGCGGTTTTTGTTTCACCAATATCTTTTGATGTTTTTACGTGTGCCTCTTCTTTTAGTTTTTTTATCAATTCACGGTTGCTTTCCTGTCCGAAGAAATTGACAATGCTTTCAGCTATCTTCGGGCCTATCTCCTCTATGGCTTCAAGGTTTTCTTTATCGGCCATTGAAAGTTCGTCTATTGAGGAATATTTATCCGATAATATCTGGCTTACCCTTTCTCCGACATAGCGGATGCCGAGCGCGTAGAGAAACCTTTGAAGTCCGGCGTTCCTACTTTTTTCTATAGCGTTGTTAAGATTTGTTGCCGATTTTTCCGCCATCCGTTCAAGTCCGGCCAGCGTCTTTTCGTCGAGTTTGTAGAGGTCGGAAAAATCTCTGACATATTCTTTTTCGACCAGCTGTTCGATAACAGCGGGCCCCATATGGTCGATATCCATGGCCCCTCTTGAAGCAAAATGCTTTAACCTCTCTTTTAGCTGGGCCGGGCAGGAGGAGTTTGTGCAGCGCGATACGGCCTCGCCCTCCGGCCTGAAGACAGGGGAATCGCACACAGGACATTTTACAGGGAATGGAAATTTGTCCGCCCTTTTTTCTTTTGAGAGGACCTTAACAACCTTGGGTATAACATCCCCTCCTTTTTCAATGAGGACCGTGTCCCCGATCCTGATATCCTTCCTTTTTATTTCATCTTCGTTGTGAAGCGTGGCCTTGCTTATGGTCGAGCCTGAGAGAAGGGTCGGCTCCAGTATGGCCACAGGGGTTAAGGCCCCGGTTCTTCCTACCTGAACGTCGATCTTTCTGATTATTGTTCTTGATTGTCTTGCGGGGAATTTATAGGCAATGGCCCATCTCGGATGCTTGCTGGTTTCTCCAAGCATCTTTTGCTGGGCAAAGGAATTGACCTTAACAACAAGTCCGTCGGCATCGTATTCAAGTTTTTCGGTCCTTTCCTTCCATCGGTTATAATAGAGACAGGCCTCATCGAGATTTTTGCAGAGTTTGTTATGAGGGTTAATCTTGAAGCCCCATTCCTTTAAACGCAAAAGAGATTCGAAATGGGTTTTTGGAAGAAGCCCTTCGTCGATGTAGCTGATGTTATAGAGAAAGATATCAAGAGACCTTTTTGCTGTTATCTTTGGGTCGAGAAGCCTGAGAGAACCGGCGGCAGCGTTTCTCGGGTTGGCGAAAAGGGGTTCTCCCTTTTCCTCTCTTTCTTTGTTAATGGTTTGAAAAGCCTTGTAACTCAGATAGACCTCACCCCTGACCTCGAGGTGCCCGGGAATGGAACCGGGATCTTTAAGCTTCAGGGGGATGCTCTTAATGGTCTTGAGATTTGATGTGATATCTTCTCCGGTCTTGCCGTCGCCCCTTGTTGCTCCTCTTACAAAGACCCCGTTTTCATAGATAAGAGCCACACCGAGACCGTCTATTTTAAGCTCGGCCACATATTCAAACGATTCATCGGGAAGGAGCCGTGTTATCCGTTTTTCGAATTCTTTGACCTCTTCTTTGGAGTAGGCGTTATCGAGGCTCAGCATGGGGGCCCTGTGCTCGACCGTGGGAAAGCCTTCCAGGGGTTTTCCCCCGACTCTTTGTGTGGGAGAGTCTGGTGTGATGAGTTCGGGATTTTCTTGTTCCAGGTTTTTTAATTCGGACAAAAGCCGGTCAAATTCCAGGTCTGTTATTTCAGGGTTATCATCAACGTAGTATTTTCTCTCGTGGGAGCTTATTTTTTCAATGAGGTCCTCTATCCTTTTTTTGACATCGTCTCTGGAGGCCAAGGCAAATCCTTTCACAAGGGTTAGGGTTCTAATGTAATATAGTACCCTTTTCTGCCTCTTTGTACAAGAAGGGTTATGCTCTCACGGTTTCTGGAGGATATAATGCCCTTTTTAAAGTCTTTTCTGTTGTTTGTTTTTTGCTGGTTTATCCGGAGAATAACATCTCCGGGAGCAAGGCCGACTTTTCCGGCCTGGCTGTTTTTGATAACTTCTGTTATCAGGACGCCTTTTTGAGTATAGAGACCGTATTTTTGCCTGTCGCTTTGAGTAATGTCTTTTATTGAAAGCCCGAGCTGCTTTCTGGCTATTTCCATTGCGAGATTTTCCGGAATGGCTGCTGCTGATATATGTTTTATCAGCTTTTTATTGTTCCTGATGAGTGTCAGTTTGACCTTATCATTCGGTATCAGGTTCGATATTTCATTTCGGTAATCTGCCTTGCCTTTGATTTTGATATTTTTTATAAAGGTTATAATATCTCCCCGCTCCAGTCCGGCTTCATGGGCCGGGCTTTGTTCGTAGATGCCCGATATAAGAACCCCGTTTCCTTTGAAATGAAAATATTCTGCCAGCTTCGGGGTTATATCCTGAACGATAATGCCGAGCCACGCTTCGTGAACCCTGCCGTATGAGATGAGATCGTCGATAATCCTTTTTGCCTTGTTGATCGGTATGGCAAAACCAATTCCCTCGCCGTTTCGGTAGATAGCGGTGTTGATTCCGATGACCTCTCCGTTTATGTTGACCAGAGGCCCGCCGCTGTTGCCGGGGTTGATCGATGCGTCTATCTGAATGAAGTCGTGATAGAGCTTGCCGTCGGGCCCTTTGATTGAACGGTTCGTGGCGCTCACCACGCCGGAGGTGACGGTGTGCGAGAGACCGAAAGGATTGCCTATGGCGATAATCGTCTCACCGATAAGGAGGTCATTCGACCGGCCCATTCTTGCAGCGGGAAGTTTGTCTTTCGAGTCGATTTTAATAATGGCAATATCAGATTTCGGGTCAGCCCCGACTACTGTAGCCTGATACTCTTTGCGGTTGGAAAGCTGAACATTGATTTTTGTCGCTCTTGATACCACGTGAGCGTTGGTTAGAATGTATCCCTTTTCATTAATGATGACACCGGAGCCGAGGCTCTGTCTCTTATAATTCTTCTGAGGAAAAGTGTTGAAGAAATTCTTGAAGAATTCATCAAAGAAGGGATCGTTGAAGCCGGAAAAGGGATTGGCCCTTTCCTGGATAACCTCTTCGGTATTAATATTAACAACAGCTGGGCTAACCTCTTCAACAGCCAGGACAACAGGGCTTTTCCTTTGAGACAGCTCTCTGCCCCAGAGAGGATCGGATAAAACAAAAAGAGCAAAGACAGCTATACTTCCAAAAAGAAAAGATGCCCGGCATACCTTTTTATGCATTCCAGCCATATCGAATAAATGGAAAAGATTAACCGGTTTTTAAAGGAACAAAGATGGTATTTTCTCCCCTCTTAATCAGAAAAAGAACGGTTTCTTTTTCTTTTATGTTCTGTACCAGCTTTCTGTAATCTTCTATGGAGTTAACCGGTTTTCTGTTAATTTCTTTTATGATATCTCCCGGAGAGAGACCGGCATCAGCAGCAAGGCTGTTCCGCTCGATATTCGATACGATAACCCCTTTCTTGTCTTTCAGGTTAAAGTATTTTCTGATTTCAGGAGTGATCTCCTGAACGCTCATTCCAAGAGATTTCTCGATATCCTCAGAAATCTTTGCCTCAATTGTTTTTTCCGGGAGCTCTCCGATCGTAACAGGGAGCTTCTTCTTTTTTCCGTTTCGAAGGATGACTACCTTGGCTTTTGTATTCGGTTTTGTTGCGGCCACGATTCTCGGAAGCATTTCCATAGATTCAATCTCTTTCCCGTCGAATTCGATGATAACGTCCCCTCTCCTGATTTTGGCTTTATCTGCCGGCCCGTTCGGTACCACATCAGAGACCAGAGCGCCTTCACTTTCTTTCAGGTCAAAAGATTTGGCCAGTTCAGGGGTTATCTTTTGAATCATGACCCCCAGCCATCCCCGGACAACCTTTCCCTTGGTTTTCAGGTCATCGATAACGGCCTTTGCCATATTAATCGGTATGGCAAAGCCGATTCCCTGCCCTCCGGCATAGATCGCCGAGTTAATACCGACAACCTCGCCTTTAATGTTTAAAAGGGGTCCGCCGCTGTTTCCCGGATTAATCGAGGCATCAGTCTGTATAAAATCATCATAAGGTCCGGCACCGATAACCCTTCCCTTGGCACTGACAACACCGACGGTAACCGTTTCGGTAAGACCGAAGGGATTACCGATAGCCATGACCCACTCGCCGACCTTGAGATTGTCAGAATCTCCAAGATTGACAACGGGAAGATTGTTTTTTGTATTGATTTTTATCAGGGCCAGATCTGTCTTGGGATCGGTTCCAATCACTTTTGCATCGAGCTCGCGTTCATCGTGAAGTTTGACCTTGATTTCGGTTGCGCCTTTTACGACGTGGTTGTTGGTTAAGATCAATCCTTCTTTGCTGATAATGAATCCGGAGCCGAGACTTCTTTTCTTGATATCACCCTGAGGAACCTCTCCGAAGAACTTTTCGAAGAATTCCCAGAAAGGATCTTTTTCTCCAAAGGGATGAGGACCGAGCCCTTTCGGTATCTGTCTTTTAACCACCTGAGTTGTGCTGATATTAACAACAGAGGGTTTTTGAGCCTCGGCCACATTTATAAAGGTATGGGGTCCAAAAGGAATATTTTCGTTTTCCGCCGCCGCCGATTTTAAGGACAGACTTGAAATATCCTGTGTTTGGAAAAAGCTGTTTACAAGAAAAAAACCGAAAACGACAAAACAACCGATAAGAACTGTTTTCCATGCTTTAGACATTACAATACGTTTCATCTTTTTCACCTCTTTTTGTTTGATGGATTGGTTGATTTTACTCTATTGACCGGGCAATTTTCAAGAATTCTTCTTCAGGAAGCTCGCCCACCAGGGCAAGAGTTACTCCTCTGGTCTGCCATTCGAGGATTCGAATCATTCCCACTATGTAAAAATTACCATTCTTGTTTTTAATAGGAACAGATTTTATTGGGGTGTGCTTTTTCGTATACAGCTTCCCGGATGAATTTTCAAAAAGAGAAACACCGCTTAGTCCGTCAGAGTAATGAACATGAATTTCTTGTGAAGTTTTATAGGTTTTAACCCGCCCGCCCGTAAGAACAAAGCCTTTGGGAAGATATTTTGGAAGCATGGTTTTGAAATCGACAAGAGACTCAAGGCTGATCAGTTCCAGATCCTTTCCTGTTTTAATGGCTCTTAAGCTGGTGCTTTTCGGGACCCTCAGAACAAACCTCTCTTTATTTTGAGGAATATCGAAAGCAATCTTTGAATAGAAAGCGAGGAGGGTTAAACGGTTTTTAGGACTGTAAATCTCGGTCCTGAGAGCGATCCCTTTTTCCTGATCGATCCAGAGTTTGTATCGCGGTCTTTTTTCCTCGTTTTTCGGAACAAATTCGACAAGGGTTGATTTTCTGTCGGCAACAAGTATATCCTCTCCGGCGATACTGATAGAATAATTTTCTTTTACGAGATCAAGGTTTTTTATAAGGGTGTAGGTCCTGTCTTCAGCGGGGTCGACAGCCGTCTTGATAACCTTCTTTTGGGAAGGAATATACTCCCATAGGTTTTTGCTGTCTTTAAGGATAATGCGCAGAGTTTTATTAGTATCTAAAGATATAATGGCCTTTTTTTCGAGACCTCCTGGAATACGGGTGACGTGATAACGGATGATATTTGGTTTGGGCGAGTTGAAATTAAAGATATATTTTTCTCCCTGAAAAGAGCTTCTGAGCGTTTCATCGCTCATTTTTGCAATAAGCCCTTTAATCCTCTCTTCCTGGGAAAAGAGATTCTGGGGGGAGATTAAAAAGAAAACAACTGCTGTAAGGAAAATAAATCTAATTTTTTTCATCGAAAATCCTGTCACCCTTTACTTTCCTGAAGATCCATAGTTCACTGACTCGATAAGCCCGTCTTTGAAACCGAAAACGGCCTGAGAGGCATTGATGGCATATTCCCTGACATAATGGTCAATACCATCCTGCTCTTTCTGTTCTATCTGTATAACAGGATCGGCCTGGGTCAGTTCATAAACGGTTTTCAGTTCATCCTTCTGGAATGGAGAGTAAAGCAAAAGACCGATCACGGAGATAGCAACTATACTTGTAAAGGAGTAAGCAAGGATCGGCCTTCTCCCGAAAGAAGAGACCCAGTTGCGCACTGTTTGTAAGGGGCTGATAGCAGGGAATAATCTTCTTTGTTTTTTCTCGACCGGTAATGTTCTAACGATGTTCATCACTTTTATTGAAAAATCTTCTCCCGGCTGAGGTGCGATTCGGGCCTGGCCTTCCTTTTGAAATTCGTACTGCAGCTTAGACATGATTTTCATTTCTTCTTTGCAGTGATCACACGATTTGAGATGTCTTTTTAGCCTGAGAGTTTCTTTCATGCTTAGTTCGTTGTCGATAAAGGCTGAAATGAGCTCATGATATTTTTGACATTTCATATTATACCTCATACCCCTATATAGTTTTCGAGTTTTGTTTTGAGTTCTTTTCTCGCTCTGAATAGTCTGGAACGGACTGTTCCGCTCGGACAACTAAGAATTTTCCCGATTTCATCATATGAAACACCTTCTACGTCTCTTAAGATGATGATGGTTCTTTGTTCTTCGTTCAATGAATTAATGGCCTCATTAATTTTTTTTGATAATTCCTGCCGTTCAATTAACTGGTCTGTCTCCAGCAGGTTTTCGGCAGCGTCAAAGAACTTATCACTCTCAGAATCGGATTCCAGATTTTGGTATTGATTTTCCTTATTTGCCTTTTTATAGTTGAAACAGGTATTGACAGTTATACGATAAATCCAGGTATAAAATGAAGACTTGCCTTTAAAATTGTCTAATGCCTTATACACCTTTAAAAATACTTCCTGGGCAATGTCTTCAACGACTTCAGGGTTATTAGTTAAACGGTATATTATACCGAATATTTTTCTTTGATATTTCAGCACGAGGAGTTCAAAGGAATTAACATCTCCCTTTTTACACCTGTCAACTAATACCCCGTCTGGTTCCACTTTTCTAATCCTACTGTTCTAATTAATTTAGACCTGTTTTTATAACAAAAAGTTCCTTAAATTTTTAATAATTATAGGTTTAAATCATTTTTCTGTCAACGAAAAGGGAAAATAATTCATTAAATTTTAGAGTCTGCAAACATGATACCGAAAAATGCTGCAACAAAAATTTTTTTCAAAAAATTTCTGTTGATACTAATAGAACGGAAAATTGATAAGAGGTAATAATTATATAAGTTATTGATATATAAATGTTTTATCCTTATTTTAAGGACAAAGAATCATTGCTGTCCAAAAAAAATTTAAATAGATAGGTTCTGGCCGGATGTGATACCTCATAAAGCAAAACAGTACAATAAATTAAAATTCAAAAACTTAGAGATTTTTTGAGAAATTTTGAGAAAAAAAGGTAAATTTTGCCGGATTCAGGTAAGATAGATTTCAATGATATCTATCTTTTGAAAAATATTTTCTCACCGAATATTCTGGTTATCCAGCTTTTTTTAGTATGAAAAATAACTTAAAAGGTCTATTGACTCACTTCTTTTCTTCTGTTAAAATTAAATAAATTCTATAACAATTTGATAATTCAGACTCTAGTGGCCTGGATTTTTTCACGTCTTTGCTGCCATCGTGCTTCAGCTAAAAATTTAAACAGAAGAATTTTCCTTAGAAATCAAAAAAGGAAATTAAGACACATGGCACTTTTTAAAGACAGGATTGGTTTCCGCGTAGCAGGAGCGTTTATCGCTTCCTTTCTCATTATTGTTCTTGCTCTATTAATTTTTACGCAACTCAGAAAAGAAGAAACAATAAAAATAGGTGCGATTATCTCCCTTAGCGGTCCTGGTTCGCATCTGGTAGACTTAAGATCAGGCATGCTTTTAGCTGCTCAGGAGATTAATTCCCGCGGGGGGATAAACAGGAAACAAATAGAATTGATTATCGAAGATAACAAAACAAACCCAGAGGAAGGCAAAAAGGCTTTTCAAAAAATAGAAACAGAACATCATCCCGTGTTATATGTTTCAGCGTTAAGCTCTCCTGTCATGGCCCTGGCTCCCCTGGCCGAGAAAAACTCGGTGGTGCTTATAGGGCTTGTAGCCTCAAGCCCGGAACTTACAAGGCAGAACGATTGGGTTTTTCGATACTACGTTTCAGCCGAGGGTGAAACAGAACCGATACTCTATATTTTGAAGGATTTGAAGGTCAGGACACTGGGCATCCTTTATCAGGACGAGCCATACGGCATTTCTGTTTACAGGTCTCTCAAGGAAGGGTTTGAGAAAACCGGCGGGAAAGTCATAGGAGAATCTTTTAACCCAAAGAAGCCCGATTTTAAAGCCAAAACCAAAAAACTAAAGAATGCAGAAGCAATTTATACGGTCGGCTGGGTAAAACCTGCGAGACAGGCTATTAGGCAGTTGAAAGAAGACCATTATAAAGGATTTATTCTTGCAGCATCGGGAAACAGCGGCCTGGCTGAAAAAGAACCAGGACTGGACGGGGTATATCTGGCAGCCCCTATTATCTATAATCCTGCTTTTCTCTTTGCGAAGGAGGTAAAGAGGAAATACGAAGCCAGATACAGGAAGACTTTCAATCATCAGGCAGCAAACGGCTATGATTTCATAAGGCTTCTCGCAGGGCTTCTCGAGGACCAGGAAATTTCCCGAAAGAATGTGAAGAACCTGCTCGAACAGGGTTTTATCTACCCTGGCGTTTTCGGAGATATTGACGTAAAGCCGGGAGAGCATGATATCGCTTTTCCATTGTTTCCTGCAAAGATCGTTGAGAATGGGATCAAATATTTGAGATAGGAAAGGGGGGGAGGAACATAAGGATAAATATAGGCACAAAACTGATTGGAGGCTTTATGCTGATTGTCCTGCTGATGGTGGCTCTGGCATGGCATCTGGTAAGCCTGAGCCAGAAGTCTTTGCAGGAGTCGGTCGGCAAGAGTTCTGTGTTCCTCGCCGATGAGATGTTGAAAAGGATCAATCACAGTGTTTATCTCAAGATGGAGGAGATGAGAATACACTCCGGAAATGCATTGCTGTTAAAAACCATTTCGGAGTCGAACAGAAAATTCGACAAGATGAAAGTGGAAGATGTTCAAGAGTATATGGACCAGAAGGAAAGAGAGTGGGTTTTGACAGCTAAAGATGAAATAACCCCCTTCATGCGCGAATTGATTGGCAGTGAACTGTCAGATAGTATCAGGAAAGAGATTATCGAGTTCTATGAAAAGAACTACGGCTACAGTGTTTTTGAAGAGATTTTTATCACGAATAAATATGGAGCCAATGTTGTTCTGACAGGGAAAACTTCTGATTACAGACAGAATGATGAAAAATGGTGGCATATTACAAAATCGGAGGGGTTTTATATCAGCGATGTCGAGTATGACATGAGTGTTGAGGGGTATGCTATCAGCATAGCTGTAAGGATTGACGATAGAGAGGGGAACTTTGCAGGGATAATGAAGGCGGTTCTGAATATTAAGGCGGTTGTAAGGGAGGCAGAGATCGCAGTAAAAGAATACGAAACAACAAGAATCAAACTGATGACAAATGACGGAAAGCTCATTTATTCGACAAAAACCTTCAGATTTTTGGAGGAGGTGTCAAAACAAGATTTTTTTAAGAAAATAAAAGGCGAAAGCGGTTTTTTTATTGCCGAGCAGGGCGGGGTTAAAAAACTCTATTCCTATACCCGCTCAAAAGCCTTCAGAAACTTTGAAGGACTGCCGTGGATTCTCTTGATGGGACATAATATCAATGAAGTATTAAAACCAGCTTTTGTTTTGAGAAATAATATGGTAGCGGCTTCTTTTGTTCTGATTATCATCGGAACAGTTGTTGCCTTTTACATCTCCCGTTCACTCACAAAGCCGGTTACCAGGCTCAGGGAAATCGCTGAAGATATCAGGGAGGATAAGCCCGATGTTGTCATTGATACTGATTTAAAAGAATCGCAAAACGAGATCGGCGATCTGGCTGTTTCCTTCGACCGCATGATCAAAAAACGCAAACAGGTTGAAGAAGCACTCAAAAAGAGCGAGGAACAGTTCCGCACATTCACACAAATATCTCCAGTGGGTGTGTTTATTTCGGATGTCGATGGACACACGGTTTACTGGAACAAGCGCCTTGATGAGATTACAGGCATTTCGGCTGATGAGGGCAAAGGAAAAGGATGGGAACAGGGCATTCATCCGGAGGACAGGGAGCGGGTTGCTGCTAAATGGTATGAGAGTGTTAAAAAAAGGGCTGCTTTCCGGTCGGAGTACCGTTTTTTGCATAGAAGCGGCAGGACAATATGGACGATTGGGCAGGCTGTTCCTATGCGTGATTCCGGCGGTGAGGTTGTTGGCTTTGTGGGGACGATTACCGATATTACTGACCTCAAAGAGGCAGAGGAAAAGATAAAGACATCCCTTGAAGAAAAGAACCTTCTTCTTAAAGAGATTCATCACCGGGTCAAAAATAATATGCAGGTTATTTCCAGTATCCTTGTCCTCCAGTCCGTCTCTCTGGATAAAGAGACCACTGATATATTCAGAGAATGCCAGAACCGCATTAAGAGCATGGCCCTTATCCACGACAAGCTCTACATGACAGAAGACCTTACTCATATAGATTTCAGAGAATACATAGAGACCCTTTCAAAGTCACTCTTTATCTCATACAAAAAGGATACAGACAGGATTGGATTGAAAATCGATGTTAGGGATGTCTTTCTCAGTATAGACACGGCCGTTCCCCTGGGGCTTCTTATCAATGAGCTGGTTTCTAATTCGCTCGAGCACGCCTTTCCGGAAGGAAGAGAGGGAGAAATTGAAATGGTCCTTCAAAACATTGATGATGATCATATCGAGCTGAGAGTCAAAGATAACGGCATCGGTCTGCCAAAAGATTTTGATTTCAGAAATACAGAGTCTCTCGGGTTTCAATTGATAATTCTTTTGGCAGAAACACAGCTTCACGGTGAGGTGAGGCTTGGCAAGGATGAAGGGACAGAAATTCAAATAAGTTTAACAAAAAAGGCAAGATATAAAAAGATATAGGTTTCTTTATTGCCGCAAAAAACGGCCGCACATCTTTTGACGTTTTTCGTTGTGAAAAATCAACTTCCTAAAAATAAAAGAGAAAATCAGGAGAACGGTTATATGTGTATCTCCACGATATCCTTATCCTGCAACACATAATCCCGCTGGACCTTCTGTCCGTCGAACTTTGCCGAGCCCCAGACCTTTGCGTATTTCAGATTTGTTAAAAACTCCTTGTGAATATCTTTACAAAGGTCGAGGACTGTCGAGCCTCTCGTTAGTGTAAAGGGTTTTTCCATGTCCGGTTTTTTCCCTGGTTCTTTGGAATATACTCGTATGATTTCCATCAGGTCGAAGATAACGCTTTTAAAAGTTTCCTGTGTATCGGTCCTTTCTGGAGAAAAGGGGATAACAGGACAAATTTTGCTGAACCGCTCCAAAAGCTTGTGAAAACCGGTTTCGGCTCCGGGAAGGTCATATTTTGTGCCGGCGATGATCCCCCTCCTGGAAATACTTTTTTCCATAGGTTCCTGGCCGGACCTGATTATATGAATATTCCACGATTTAAGGGTTTCGAGAAGAAGCTCGGCAGAGTCTTCCGGGTCTTCGGTGAGGTCGGCAAGAAGGATGATGCCGTCAGTCTGCCTGATGATGGACGATACCCATCCGTCTGTTGATTCGTTTCCAATCGGGGGGAGGTCGACAAGCTGTACCTGTATATCCTCAAAGGGCATCATCCCTGGAAGAGGGGTTATTGTTGACATGGGATAGACGGCGATAACCGGCTCGGCATTGGTAAGAGAAGCGAGAAGGGATGACTTGCCGGAGTTGGCCAGCCCGACAAGCACAGCCTGGGCAGAGCCTTCCCTTTCCACGTTATAGATATCGAAGCGGGAGCCCTTTTTCTTTTTTTGCTGTATGGCCTCATCTTTGAATTTGGAAAGACGTCTTCGAAGATCGGCCCTGAGTTTATCCGTTCCTTTATGCTTCGGAATAGTAGCGATAAGCTCTTCTAAAGTCGTTATTTTTTCCGCTGTTGTTGAAGCGTTTTTATAGTGTTTTTCCGCTTCAAAGTATTCAGGTGGAAGATTGGCTGGCATGAAATTATTATATCATAGAACAGGGGCAAATCAAGCCGGTAACACGGTCCTTGAAAAAAACAGACTAAAGAAAAAAATAAATCTGCCGATCCTTGAAATAATAAGAAAGGGGTATTATATTGTAACATTAAAAAAGGTTTACTATCGGATATGCCGGCAGGATAGAGGAGGCGGGTATGAAAGTCGATTTACCAAAGAATTACCGTCCTACAGCAAAAGAGCCATATATGAACCCGAAACAGCTTGAATATTTCAGAAGAAAGCTTCTTGCGTGGAGCGAACAGCTTCAAAGAGAATCAGAAGAAGCGATGGGCAGGATGAAGGAAGAGAGCGTAAAAGCCCCGGATATTATTGATCAGGTGGTTTTGGAGGCTGACAGGAACCTGGTATTGAGGACACGAGACAGGAACCGCAAGCTGATTTACAAGATCGATGAGGCTCTTCAACGGATCAAGGAAGGGACATATGGTTACTGTGAAGAAACCGGAGAAGAGATAGGGATAAAACGCCTAGAGGTCCGCCCCATAGCCACGCTTTGCATAGAAGCACAGGAAAGACATGAACAGATGGAAAAAGCGAGGAAGCTTTAGTTTGGTTCTGGGGTTTTTAAAGATTTGCCGGGGAAAAAGCTTAAGACTCACCCGTTTTAATAATTCGAGCAGGAATCTTTTTCTGTCCTAAGAGTTTCAACAGAAATGTTATTCTTCGTAAGTATCTCAGCCTCGTAATATTCATCGTATTCTACTATTTCACCAAGCTTCAGATCGGGGTTTTTCAGTGAGAGAAGGTGGTCTTCAAACTCTTCTTTTGCATCATCACGGCTAACAAGGAGATCAGGCCCTTTTGTTCCCCATTCCTTGCAGGGGTTCCATGCATCGTCGCCAAAAGGAGAGTCTTCCAGTCCAGAACCGCCTAAAACAAGGCCGTGTCCCAGTCCTGAACTTCCCCTGAAACCGGGGCCTCTGGCAAAAACGAGGCCTGCTGCTGCAAAAACAAGAATGAGGACAATGCTAAATGTTACAATCTGTTTCATCACTTCACCCCTAAAAAACCATAAGGACAGTTTTTAGTGACCCCCTCCTTTTAACAGGAAGATGAAAAAGGAGGAAGGAGGAGGTCACCACGAGCTATTTAGTTAACAGGTCGGGTAAAACCTGTATTTTTGTCGATCTGGAGCTTCTGAACCAGGGAATTGTCCTTGGTCACAATTTCACCCACAAAGTAGTCGCCTTTTTCAACGACCTTTCCTACTTTAAGGTTAGGGTTTCTCGAAAAGGCCAGGCGGTTCTCCAGCAGTTTTTTAGCACTGTCTTTGGTTAACTTTTCTCCTGTTGCTTCAGGCGTAGACCAGCAAGGTCCACCGTACGCACCAGCACCCCCTCCGGGCCCTGCTCCGTAGCCATGCATATAACCGTGCATAGGACCATAACCTCTTCCATATCCAGGGCCGTGGGCAAAAACCATACTTCCAACACCACCAACCAGCAATAAAGCCAGACCAGCTATAACAATATTCTTCATCTTTTACTCCTTAAATAAATAATTGAGTTAATGGTTTTCCTTTTGTCTTTTTAGAGAGTTTTTTAACCCTCAAAGATCATTTTTAACAGATGATTCCTTTACCGACACCTCCTTTCTTAATAATATCCCGTCTTTTTTTCATGACAAGCCTTTGCCAGGACTCTTTAACAGCGTTAAACTTGCTATCTGAAACACTTAGACAAAGCATAAAGAGACAAAAGTTCCCATTCACAAAAAAAGATGGAATTCTTCATGTTTGGAGAAAAATTTATTTGACAAATTTGCCGATTGGGTGCAACTTTTTTCTAAATTGATAAGACTGAGGATATTTCATTATGCCTGAAAAAAACTACAAGAACATTAACGGATTTGCCATACTATGAAAAAATACCAGCCTCGTCCGTCTCATATATTAATCATAAGCTTTCTTGCAGCCATTCTCATTGGAACATTTTTGCTTACACTTCCCTTTTCAACAAAAAATGGAATATCTTTTATCAATGCTTTATTTACTGCAACTTCATCGGTCTGTGTGACAGGGCTTGTTGTTGTAGATACGGGGATTGAATTTACAAGGTTTGGTCAGACAATCATCCTTATCCTGATACAACTCGGTGGGCTTGGAATAATGACGGCTTCGACCCTGTTCATCCTCCTGATCGGCACACAGATTTCTTTTTTCGGAAGAACACTGATTCAGGATACTCTTACTCAGAAGCCTTATAAAGATATCAACCTGCTCATAAAAAATGTTATCAAATTTACATTATTTTTTGAATTGATAGGAACAATCATCCTTTTTCTGCGCTGGGTAAAGGTATTCCATCCCTCAAAGGCCCTTTTTTATGCCCTGTTCCATTCTGTTTCCGCCTTTAATAATGCCGGTTTTGCCCTTTTTTCCAACAGCTTTATCGGGTATAAGGACGATATGATTACCAACATGATTCTTATGGCCTTGATTGTTCTGGGAGGCCTCGGTTTTTTTGTTCTTCTTGAGCTGAAAACATGTTTCTTTTCGAGTGAACGCTTGAGGAGAAGAAAATTATCCCTTCACAGCAAGCTGGTTCTGACAGTGACCGGATCCCTTATCCTTATCGGAACAGTGGTGATTTTTTTCCTGGAAAAGGAGAATGCCTTATCCCATCTCCCCCTGAAGACGAAACTGCTTGCGTCCCTTTTTCAGTCGATTACTTCGAGAACCGCGGGATTCAATACGCTGGACTACAGTCTGATGACGAACGGCACGCTTTTTTTTACGGTTTTTCTGATGTTTATTGGTGCCTCCCCCGGTTCAACAGGAGGGGGGATAAAAACAACGAGCCTCGGTGTTTTTATCGGCCTGGTAAAATCTCGACTGAAGGCCAAGGACGAGGTCAGTATCTTTAAAAAGACTGTTCCGAGCGATGTTATTTCGAGGACGATTTCTGTTATCGTTATCTCAGTGATTTTCATAAGCTTGTTTGCCTTTATCCTTATGATTACGGAGCTCAAGCACCTCTCGCATATGGAAAGCCGGGGACAGTTTTTCGAGATACTCTTCGAGACGGTTTCCGCCTATGGGACAGTCGGTCTTTCTCTCGGCGTGACTTCCAGCCTGACCTTTATAGGAAAGATACTGATCTCCCTTCTCATGTTTATCGGAAGGCTTGGTCCCTTAACCATAGCCATGAGCATTGTTGCAAGGAAGGAAAAAGCAAGATTCCAATACCCTGAAGAAAATGTTATGATAGGATAAAAGGAGAGGTAAATGAAACGTTTTGCAGTCATCGGTTTTGGAAGTTTCGGATCGAATGTAGCCAAGACCTTATATGAAAAGGGGCATGAGGTGCTGGTCATCGACTCCAATAAGAATCTTATCCAGAAGGCACAGGATGTCTGTTCTCAAGCCATTGTCGCCGATGCAACTGACAGGGAGACAATGGAAGAGATAGGAATCAAGGATTTTGATACGGTCATTGTTGCCATGGGAGAGAGGATGGAGCCCGCTGTCCTGACAACTCTTCATTTGAAAGAGCTGGGAGCAAAAAGTATTATTGTTAAGGCCATCAACATAGACCACATGAAGATTCTTTCCAGGGTGGGAGCCAACAGGATTATCTTTCCTGAGAGAGATATGGCCATCAGGCTCGCCAAGCAGCTCAGCACTCCGAATATCCTTGATTATCTGCCGATTGCCGAGGATTCCAGCATTCAGGAGATCGTTGCACCGAAAAGCTTTTTCGGGAAAACGATCAAGGATCTAAGTTTAAGGAATACATACGGCTGTTTGATCATTGCGATTAAGAACAAGAATTCAGAGAAATTCAACTATATTCCGGGTTCCGAAGTTACCATCAAAGAGGAGGATCTCCTCATTGTCATGGGAAGTAATAAAGACCTGGAAGGGTTGAAAAAGATTGACTAAACCTGCTTTTTTAGTTCTAAAAACCGGTATTGATTCCAAACAACCTTCTTTCCAAAAACAAATTCAACCGGTTTATTAAAGACAGGGCCGTCGTAAACGAAGGTATGGAACTCTCCCTTTTCACCGCAGATATCGACATTTTCGCATTTTTTTATATCCCTGAGAAAATCGTTATCGAGTTCCCTCCCCAGCCACTCCTCGCCCAGATAATCCGAATTCAACACAACAATAACTGCCCTGAACCCGGTTCGAATGAACTCCTTCATCAGTTTTTCCCTCGGGCTGTTCCAGATGGGAAGATGGGCATCAAGCCCTGATTCCCGGCAGACCCTTTCTACCCAGTCGAGGTGTTCCTGAGTATCGATATCGCCGAATATCCCTCCTTCAATCCCGTTCTTTTTCAGGTTGCTGAGCATTTTCTTAAAATTTTCTTCATATCTGTTCCAGCTTGTCCGTTTTTGAATAAGAGAAATCCCGACTGCTTTTGCCTGCTTTTTCATAAGATAAGGTGTTATTCCGTGGGAGCGTGAAACCCTGCCCGTTGAGTTCATCATATTCAGAAGAAAACGGACATCCGCCCCCCTTTTTTTTGCCAGGTAGAGTGAAAGCGCACTGTCCTTGCCCCCGCTCCAGCTTACAAAGACCTTTTTATTTTTCATCGATGTCCCTCACCCATCCGCAGAGGCGGCAGTGAAAAGCCCCATCAGGCAGGCCGGTTTTGCAGCCGGGGCATTCATTTTCTCCCTGTTTCGGTTTCGGAATCTCGCCGAACAGGTTTTTATATATTTTGTAATAGTAAAAATGTTCTTTATTATAAAATTTTATATTGCTGTCATTCTCTTTATATTCTTCGTCAGAAACCTTATCGGAAATGATTTCACGAAGCTTGCTCATACCCGAACCGACCTCAAGAGGCCGCTTGTCCTGCCAGATAAAATGGTCTGGCAGATTATTTTCGAAGGCTTTCCGGAGAATCCATTTTCCAAAGACCCGGCCGTTCTCCTCCCTTATCTTCCATTGTTTATCGATAGAAAGGGCAAAGTCGAGAAGCTCTTTATCGATATAGGGCTGTTTTATATCGACCCCTAAAAAATCACCGATTATATTAGAATTAAAGAACATTCTCTGGGATATCCGCTCAATATACTTCTTTAGGTCAGGAATATCCTGCATGAAGGAATATCCGGCAAGCAGTTCATCGCTTCCATCCCCGGTCATAATGTCATTAATACCTTTCTTTTTAGCCTCCATAAGTCCGAAATAGACCGGCAGGTCGTTCGGGATAGCCGGGTCAAAAGATTTCAGGATTTTTATGACTTTTGGAACGGTTTCAATGGCTTGATCAATCCCGATGTTTAGATGCAGCTGCTCCATTCCCAGAAGGTTCACTACGTCTTTTGAGAATTCGATATCTCTACCGTACGATTCAAGGCTTATTGTAAAGGCCTTAAGCTTCGGGTCAATAGAAGCAAGGATAGCCGAATCGAGCCCGCCGGAGAGGAGTATCCCATCTGCCCTGTTTCTTTCAACCGAATCGATCAGCATCTTTTTTAATATTAGGCTTATTTCTTCCATATTTGACTAACAAAAGATTGATTTCTTTGAAATTTTTAAAAAAAGGAGTATTATTTTTGTGAAAATTATCTCTCCAGAAACGATTTTTAAACTAAATACAAGTTTTTGACTTGAGTCAAGGAAATTTTCGAAGCGGTACATTATATTACATCATAGAACATAAGTGATCGGTTTGAAAAAACCGACACACTGATAAAATAATTCATTTAATTCAGGAGGGTGTAAAATGGAAATGTTTTGCAGGCAGTGCGAACAGACAGACAGGGGAGAAGCGTGTACCATAGCGGGGGTATGCGGAAAAAATGCCGATACGGCAAATTTGCAGGACCTGGTGGCCCACGGTCTAAAAGGGATTGCTGTTTACGGCAAGCCGGCACGGGACCTGGGAATAAAAGACAGAGCTACAGACCTGCTGATTGTCGAAGGGTTGTTTACCACCGTAACTAATGTCAATTTCGATCCGCAGAAGATTTCTGATGTGATTTACAGGGTATATAAAGCAAAGGAGAAAATAAAAGGACTGTTCTTAGAGGCATATAAAAAGAAAGAGGGGAAGGATTTCGACGGGCAGCTTCCGGATGTTGTTAACTGGAAACCTGCCGACTCGTTAGACGGACTTATCGAACAGGGGAAAAATGTCGGAATAATGTCAGACCCCGATCTCGATAAGAATATAAGAAGCCTCAGGGAAATCCTGCTTCTTGGATTAAAGGGTATGGCGGCCTATGCGGATCACGCCTTTATCCTGGGCAAGGAAGATGAGGAAGTCAGCTCTTTCTTTTACAAAGGTCTAAACGCATTAACCGATGATAGCCTTTCTGTAGATGACCTGGTCGGTTTGGTTATGGAGTTTGGAAAAGCCAATCTCAAATGCATGGAGATTCTTGACAGCGGCCACACGGAGACCTTTGGGCACCCGGAACCGACCCCTGTTTCCTTAGGCGTTAAAAAAGGGCCGGCCATAGTTGTTTCCGGCCACGATCTGCCCGATTTAAAACAGCTCCTCGAGCAGACAGAGGGAACAGGTGTCAACATCTATACCCACAGCGAAATGCTTCCTGCCCACGCTTACCCTGAGCTTAAAAAACATAAACATCTTGTTGGGCAGTTCGGCACCGCATGGCAGAACCAGAGAAAAGAGTTTGAAAATGTTCCGGCGGCAATACTGATGACAACAAACTGCATACAGAAGCCCCGCTCTTCTTACGAGGACAGGCTCTTTACCACAGGCCTTGTCGAATGGCCGGGACAGGAACACATCAGTGCAGAAAACGGGAAAAAAGACTTCAGCAAAGTGATAGCAAAGGCAAAAGAGCTGGGCGGCTTTCAGGAAGATACTAACGGTAAAGAGATTCTTGTAGGATTTGGCCATAATGCGGTTCTGGGTGTGGCCGATAAAGTTATCGAAGCAGTAAAAGCAAAAGCCATCAGGCATTTTTTCCTTATCGGCGGTTGCGACGGGGCAAGGCCGGGAAGGAACTACTACACCGAGTTTGCGGAGAAAGTGCCAAAAGACTGCATGATACTGACATTGGCCTGCGGAAAATTCCGGTTTAACAGTCTCGACCTCGGGAGCATCGGGGATTTCCCCCGGGTACTTGATTGCGGGCAGTGTAACGATGCATATTCGGCGATAAAAATCGCCTCAGCACTGGCCGATGCATTTGAATGCGGTGTGAACGATCTACCGTTATCACTGGTCCTTTCCTGGTATGAACAAAAAGCGGTCTGTATCCTGCTTACACTGCTGTCGCTCGGCATAAAGAACATAAAAATCGGGCCGACACTTCCGGCGTTTATCACGCCCGATGTTCTGAATGTTCTTGTGGAGAACTTCAATATTCAGCCTATCTCCACACCTGACCAGGATTTAAAGGAGATTCTGGCATAGAAGATGAAGGAATGGTTTTCTGTGAAAGATCGCTAAGATGATTAGACTTGAGGGCTGGTTTTCCTTGTCAAAAGAAGGGAGACCAGCCCTTTTTTGTTAGCTTGTCTTGAAAACGGCTAAAAAGCGAGTTTCAATTTTTTTTGCATTATCTTTTTAAAACCAGGGTTTTTGCAATAAAATCATGGCCCGCCTGTTTTTTTAGTGTGAAGCCTGCCAGTCCGAACCAGATAATATAGACAGCACATTGGGCGATTTTTGTTGGAAGTCCAGCTAAGAATAGACTGAGAATTAATCCTGGAATTATGATAGGAATTTGCTTGCTCCAGAACCTCCCACTTGCCAGTGCAAAGGAAATCCGGTTTTTATCAGAATCGGTTACATAAATCTTCATAATATTTTTACCGAGCGTTGCCTGTCCCGAAGAAGATTCCTGGACTGCAAAGTAAAGCCATATAACAGAAAAACCTATGATCGAGCCTATGATTTCTATTGCTGAGAAGTCACCAGCAGGTTGGGACCAGAAGCCGGTAAAATTGGCTGTAATCTTTATTGAAACTACCAAGACAAAGGAAAGGAGTATCGTTAATATATACCACGTAATTTGAAGAAAAACTATATCGATAATATAAGCGGCTGCCCGCTTCCAGAATCCGGCGTATTCGACAGAGGCTGTTGTTTCTGCGACCGGGGGCGGGGGGGAAGGAGACGGTGGGGTTTGAGACGCTTCCTGTAAAGAATCACCGCATTTTGTGCAGAATTTTGCATCATCCTGTATTTCGGCGTTGCATTTGGGGCAGAGCATGTCCATCTCCTTTTTTAAGTTATTAAATTTTTAATTTTTGCCTTCCAGTTTTTCTTTGGTGTATTTGGCCAGAACATCGCTTCTTTTTCGCTTGCAGTTAATGCATTCTTCAAAAGAAACACTGTTTATATTTCCGCAGACACAGAGCCACTTTTCCTTTTCCTGCCTCGCGTAATTTATAAAATCATTGCCCTCTATCTTTTTCAGGAGGTTCAGCATTTCCTGCGAAGGGGCTAATTTTTCAAGTGAGATTTCTTTTTTCTCTTGTTGCTCTTCTTCTGGTTCTGTCTTTTCCTCCTTTTTTGTTTCAGCTGTTTTCGGAGCTTCTTTTGCAAGAGGGATTTCTTTTTCTTCCACCGGTTTTTCTTCTGCTGTTAGCTCTTCTTTTTTTACATCAGCCGGAGGGTGAGAATCTTTTTGCTCTACTATCGGCTTTTCTTGTTTAACTTCTGCTTCTGTCGAAAAATCCCCGAGGACTCTTTCTTTGTTATATTTTTCCAAAACATAGTTTTTGAACCTCTTGCAGAGCATACATTTGTGTACTTTGTTCAGTGTTCCGCATACACAGAGCCATTCAATTCCGTTGGTTTTGGCGTACGTGATAACATCTTTTCCTTCGATGTTTTTTAGTTTTTCGAGAATCCTGTAATGAGGGGTCTCTCTTTCGAGAAGCGGGGTTTCTTCCTCTTTATGTACGATAACGATTTTTTCATGCTTTTTCCCCAATGTTCCTTCCTGATAGTCCTTGACAGCTTCTTCCTTTGTATAGTTGTTCAGCACGAAGTATTTCTCTCTTTGGCACAGACTGCATTTTGTAAAGCCCGCATTCATCAATGTTCCGCAGATACAAAGCCAGCCATCGTTTCCGAGCTTGGCATAGGTGACAACATCCTTCCCTTCGAGTTCTTTTATTTTTGAGAGAATTTCATCCGGCGGGACATCTCTTGTAAGAACGGGTTCTTGACTTACAGCTATTTCTTTTTTAGGCAGTGTTTCCGGAATATTCGGTGCAACCTCTTCTATCTGGCCGACCATTGTGAGAGGAAGTTTCTTTCCCAACGAAACAGGCCCTTCTTTTCTAAGAACAAGGGTGTCAGCGATCCTGTCAGGTATTGTCTGCTTTGCAAGACCAAGCGGCAGAAAAAAGGAAAGGCTTAGCAGGAGAACAATGATTTTAAGGAGCACAGGAAAGTCTATTATGAAGAGAAACAATATTATTACCAGAGGAAAAATTTTTATTAAGGATCTTTTATTGGCCTTTTTTAATGAGATTGTCTGGTTTTCAGAGTCTGTCACAAAAATTTCGGCAGCCATTTTGCCGGGTGTAGCCCGGCTCTTAGAAGACTCAAGAAAGGTGAAATACAGCCAGCCGATAAGCAAAAGAAAGAGAGGAGCGGTAAAATAAAAAGAAAAGAGCCCCCGGCTCAACGCCGAGGTTTTAATCGACTCTACACTACCTGATAGCAGGCTGGAGGGACCGGTGAAGATGAGAGCAAAAAACAGGGTCACGACTAATAAAGCAGCCCCCAGAATGGCCGAATCGATAAAAAAAGCCAAAGAACGTCTCCAGAGTCCGGCGTGATAGGGAATATTCGTTTGTGTTTCCAAATCGGGGGGTTCCGGAGGGGCAATTTTCAGTAGAGAACCGCAGTGCATACAGATTTTCGAAGTTTCGCGGTTTTCAGTATTACACTTGGGGCAGCAGACATAGGTTTTTTTTATTGGGGAGGCATCTTTCAGTTGAGAGCCGCATTCCTTGCAGAAGCGGGAATTATCCGGGTTTTGTACGTTGCATTTGGGGCAGAGCATCTTTGAAATTATTTTTCCTCCTTGAGATATGAAAACCCTGTCTGCTCTATATCCGGAGGCGCTAAAATTCCACAGAAAATATCAAGAAATTATTGCAAAACAATAAACATTTGTCAATAACCTGTTCAGGTAGGTTTTTGGGATTATTGAGATTGTTTTTTAGACCGTGTATGTTTTTCTCTCCCTTTCCGGCAAGTCTTTGTTTACGGGATAAGGTTTTTCGGTATTTCCAGCCCGGCCTCTTTGTAATATTTGATAGCCCCGGGATGAAGGGGAACAGGGAGGTTGCTGACAGCCGAGTTTAGATTGAGATAGCGTGTGGCTCTGTGCTTTTTTAAAAGAAAAGCAAGATTCTTATAAATAGTCTCTGTTATTTTATAGACCAGTTCATCATTGATATCAGCCCTGACAGCCAGAAAGGTTGTCTGGGCTACTGTTTTTATCTGCCTTTTTTGTCCGGGATATGTGCCGACAAAAATGACGTAACGAAATCCAGGATAAGCAGAACGGTTTATTATCGTATTCAGCTGCTTATCGCTGAACTCCAGTATTGCCACATCAGTTTCAGGATCTGAGAAGAGTTCCCGAACCGCTTTGACAGGAGTTCCCCCCACAAGGCTTGCCCCATCGAGTTCGCCCTTTTTTATGGCAGCAACCGCTTCCTCGTATCCAAACTGACTGGGAATGATGCTGTGCCTGTCCATGTCGAAGGCATTCATGATAATAAGGGTCGATTCTTCTGTTCCGCTGTCAGGCTGGCCTATGGAAAAACGGGTTCCTTTGATGTCGGCAATTGTCCCTGTTTCAACCTTGTTTTTTGCCAGCACAAAATGTTCCACATTTGGCCAGAGATTGCTGATAGCCCTGAAATCCCGGTACGCTTTTTTCCGGTATAGCCCTGTCTTATCCCAGGCTAAAGAGCCGGATAGACCCTGCAGTATTGCCATGTCTACTTTATTTTCTTTTAGCAGCGTTATATTTTCTTTTGAGCCGGCTGAAGTAACAGCAGTAAATTCAACTGGATTGAGCCAATGGTTTTTAAGCTTCATACTCCAAAGCTCTGCCAGAGCCACTCCCACAGGGTGGAACGTCCCCCCCCTTGTTGCCGTGGCTATTTTGATGGAAACCGTTTTTTCACTTTCCGCCAGCAAAGAGTCCGGGGAAGAGATACCTGATATTAGAAAAGACAGAACAACAAACAATATTGTTAATTGACCCCATTTTTTTATCATCTCTACTTCTCCTCGTCTATTTTTGTGATGATATATTTTCTCGGATTGGAAAGAGAATATCGGCTTCCGGATACCGTTGCCCGCCCCTTTTTCGATGCTTTCCTTATTTCAGAGGTTACTTTCCAGTTCGATATGGCAAAAAAGACCATCAGGATAATCAAAACAGCAGCAAGCTTCATAAAGAGATTTCCCAGCCTTCCTTCAGAAAAGTACCAGCCCCAGAGGCAGAGAACAGAGCCCCATAATGACATGTAATACCACGCGCATGTTTTATGTGTAATGATTATTTCTTTTTCTGTTTCTTCTCTGTCGCAAAAGAAACCCATTTCTTAAGCACTCCTCTATCCTGGAAATGAGAACAATGGCGGGCTCCAGGCCCCTGGCATATTAAGAAAAAAATTACCTATATTTTTTATTTTACAGGAACTCCCTGCCCGAACGGAATGACCTGTCCTGCTACGGCAATAACATTTACATCTGTCCATGCTCCGGACATCGGTTTTTGCCCTGTTTTTGCAGAAGCCACTTCAGGGCCGACAGCCGGCTTGATAAGATGAAGTAAAAGCAGAACCGCAATAACCGTTAAAATAAAATTGAGATACCTCATACTGCCTCCTTTAAAAGGCGGTGTTAGTTGTGTATGTTTTGTTTATGAGTTTACTTTACCGCATCTAGTGTTTATTTCTACTAAAAAGACGATTCTTAATCAATAAATTTTTGCATTTTTTATTTTTTGATAATCTAAGTATAAAGAAGTAATATTCTGAAAATACTAGGTTTTGCAGGCAACGATTTTTCTTGAGGTGTTAATTTTCAAAGACTGGAAGAAGTCATACTTTACGGGAGATTCCGTTTTCATTCTTTTTTTATCCATCTTATAAGCCGCATAAGAGCCGGCAAAATCTTCAAATTCATCTTTTATGGTCTTTATCGGTTCCTTTTCCCTTGTCCGCTTCCATCTTGATTTCGCATGATAAGGCAAAAAGGAACTGAACCGGTTATGAATATTGATTCCCTGCGCGTAAGATTTAAGCCACTTTTCTTCTGACTGATCCTTGGGACGGTCCTGAGGCAGGGAAAGCGGCAGGGAAAGCCGTATTGCTTCTCCTAAAAGGAACAGATACCCCGGGTTTTCTTTGTCACCGGTTAAAAGCCTCAAAGCGGGATTTTCTTTCAGGTTTTTTCCTTCCTTTCTTTTGAGGCTTTTGTCCTCTTTTAATAAAAGCTCGATCAGTTCGTCCCTTCCGAACACCAGAAACTTCCTGTAATCCTCCTGATGGTCCAGGAAATGCCCCTTTATCTGAACATTCTTCTCCAGAAGCTCTTTTTCCAGGCGTTTTCTTTTGCTCATCTCTTCCTCTTTACAGACCCATACCCAGAGCTTGTTCTTTTCATCCCTGTAAAGGAACCTGTTTTCTATAGGGAATGTTTCCTCACATGAAGGACAGGTGACCATATTAAACCCGCCGGAAAGGATCATATCCTTCAGTTCAGGGTCGTATTCCACAAAGACATACTCATATATATCTGCCTGAAATGTCCTGTTGCAGCTGCATTTCAGCTCATAGGGGATTTTAAATGCCATCATTGTCTCCTTATAAAGAAGTGCTGGCAGATGAGATACATATCTGCCAGCACTTTGTCATGATTCATACCTTAATTCTTCCTAAGTCTGCTTTTCGATCAGGAGGCCGTTCTTTTTTGCATATTTTGAGCCCACAAAACTGCTTTTTGGGATCATCGCATGGATGCCCTTTGTGTAGTCAACAAGCTGGGTCACATGAAGGTCTACTGCCTGGCTGCAGAAAGCATAAGCCTCCAGTCTGGGAATACCATAGTACTTGTTCAGAAAGTCTATCGAATTCCTGACAGCCATCTGGCAGGACTTGTACAGATCAGTATGGAATCCCATCGCCATCCAGTGGGTCGGGGTCGAACACATGGGCCAGTCAATCAGCTTTTTTAGGTCTTTTCTTACGGTGAGCCTCATGGTGATGTTCTTGAAGGCTCCCTCCAGGGCGTTCAGGTTGACCTCTCCATGTCCCTGGGCAAGGTGAGAATCTCCGGTCTTGAGACCGGCCCCTTTGGTATGAACAGGGAGATAGATAACCGTCCCGTTAACCATATCCGCATTGTCCATGTTCCCGCCGTGTTTTCCCGGAGGAACATTGCTCCACATCCCCTTGTCCGGCAGCTCGACTCCGATGGTTCCCGGAAACGGCTTGACAGGTATCTCTATGCCCGGAAGGAACTCATACTTCATGTTCTTTCGGTCCACAGAATACCACCTGACCTTGCCTTCGGGAAATTCATCGGCAAGAACCCCCAGCTTGACAAAGGATGTGGTCGGGTTGAGGTTGAATCCGTATGAGTTCGGTTCGATGTCGAGGATCTCGATCTGAAGCATATCTCCCGGCCTGGCCTCGTCAACATATATCGGGCCTGTGAGATGATGATGACCGGCGGGCTTCACTTTCTTTTTCGCCCCTGTCTTTTCATCCGGATAGAAAAAACATTTGGACTTCGTCTCTTTAATAACCTCTGTATACCATCTCTGCCAATCTTCTATGGTCGCTCCGGGTACCATCTTGCTCATGAGATGGGTCCCTGTCTCAACATGAACGATCTCACCGGATTTCATATGCAATACAGGCTTTGTGGAGTTGTCCCAGTAACCGTCTGTTGAGGTCATCTCATTACATCCGAGGATATGAACCTTGCCGGGCATGTCCATCCTCTTTGTCTCAACGGCATGGGCCGCTTTGGGAATGGATATCTTACCAATGGCCAGGGCCGCTCCCATGGCCCCCGTGTACTTCAGAAACTTCCGCCTGTCTATGCTCTTGTTGGTTTCGACCATAAAAATTCCTCCTCTTTATGATGTTTGGGGAAAGGTCGAATGAAACGCAGAAAACACCTCCTTTCCTCAAGGATTAGAGAGATTTCACCTCCTTTCTTGTCAAAAAATAGAATAGCTTTTACTGAAAAACGTGAAAGGAGACCCAGGTCTAGGCGGTGGTCGTTTTGAAAAAAATAGGCAGAAATGAATTACCCATCCCTATATGAAGTGGTAGTTAATATACACCATATTTGTCAGCTGGAGCAAGATAAATATGCATAAGTTTTTTGAAAAAGGTATTTGTGCCTGGTTTTTATGTTATCTGTTCATATTTTAGGATTTTAAAGGTTTTTAAAAGGTTGTTTACGAGGTATCTTCTTGACATTTTTTATTTTATCAGCTATACAGAATCTTTATCGAACAAGAATTTTATCATATCGGGTTTAAAGAAAGTGAGTCGAAAGACTATATGCTGAGCCGAAAAGTTATCATTCTGACATTTTCTATCTTGCTTCTTTTAGGGGGTTGTAAAAAACCTCCTTATGAAAAGGCCTTGAAGGGCGGATTCCCCCCCGAAAAAAATGTTAAGGTTATCAGCAGTAAATGCCGTGATTGTCATGTCCACAAGGATTTTGATGAAGAAACGCACTTAAAAGAGATAACTAAACAATACACAGTGCCGACATACAGAAATACGAAAGACTGCAGAACCTGTCATTATATCAGTAAAACGCTGACAGACCGCATCGGGAAAAGCCCTGATCACTTTTACCATCCAAAGACAACAAGACCTCAGACCGGGAAAAGGTAAGTTTTTTTATCTCTTGAGAATTGATTCTAGATTCTTTGGCTCTATCTTCAGATTGTTATGACCTCGATTTGTAATCCTATATTAAGCTTTTGCAAGTCATTTGTTTTTTTCAAGCTAGTAAAAAAATCCTTGAATAGTAAAAAATTTTCATTAAAGTTAAATAATAAAATTCTTCTGGTCTGAAATTGACATCGGTTTTTTATTTATGAGTATAAAAATTACACATATTGAGACCGCAAATCCAAAAATGAAACTTTCCCAGAGCGAGACACTTGATATGCTTCGCCGGGAAAGGAGCCTCTCACGCCAGGAGGAGAGCTTGTACAAAAGATTTCTCAGCGACAGGGGGATTCGCACGCGGTATTTTGCCGTGGAGAAGAACCGTGACTTTTTCGTCGATGAGCAGGATTCACTTATCAGCCGGTTTCAGGAGGAGGCTGCTCGTCTTTCCGTTGCTTCTGTTAAAAAATGTATTTCCCGGTCTTTGGTCAAAGAACAGGATATCGATTTCCTCTCCCTTTCTACATGCACGGGATATCTCTGTCCCGGCCTTACCTCATATGTTATTGAAAAAACAGGGATGAGGGAGGATATTTTTGCCATGGATGCTGTCGGAATGGGATGCGGGGGGGCATTGCCTGTCCTTCGGTTGGGGCACAATTTTCTCAGTGCCAACGGGGAGTCTTATGCCCTTGCGGTCTCGACAGAGATATGTTCATCAGCTGTTTCCTGGGGTGAAGACCCGGAACTTGTTCTTTCGAATTCAATCTTTTCGGACGGCTCAGCAGCATGCATCCTTACAAATAAGAGAGATATTTCCGGACTCAGGTTTATCGATTTTGAGTCAAGGGTTGTTCCGAAGTATCGTGATGAGCTTCGCTTTACGATCAGTGATTCCAAGCTGAGAAATGTGATAAAACCGTCGGTGCCTAAAATCGCGGCTAATCTTCTCAACGAAATCTCCCGTTCGCTTCTCGATAGAAATGGACTGAAAAAAGAACAGGTGACCTTCTGGGCCCTGCATCCCGGAGGGACAAAGGTTCTGGACGCAATCAAAGAAACGGTCGGGCTCACCGAAGATGACCTTCAGTTCTCACGCGATATTCTGAAGCGTTTCGGGAATATGTCTTCGCCTACTGTCCTGTATGTTCTCAAAGATATTTATGAAAGCAAAAAGCTGAAAAGGGGAGATATCATTCTCGCTGCTTCTTTCGGGGCGGGATTCTCAGGATACGCTGTCCTCCTTATGTTTGAATAGAGACCTGTTTGTTTTAAGAGGTTGTTTTGAAACTATCTGTTGCCACCAATTTTGATAACCACTTAATTGATAGGATATTTTCGTATCCTGTTGAGGATATCTACGGTAAGCTTACGCGGGATTTTCTCGGCGGAGGACGGGCAAGCTATACGACTCAGGGTATCGGGGCTTCGAAGCTCAGGGATCATATCGAATACGCTCATAAAAAAGGAATTAAATTCAATTACCTTCTTAACAGCGTATGTCTTGGGAATTGGGAGTGGACAAGAAAAGGAATTCGCCGGATTCGGGGGCTTCTCGACCGGCTTTCAGAACTTAGAGTCGATTCCATTACCGTTGCAATCCCATATCTTGCAGAGATTATCAAAAAAGACTATCCCCATTTTTTTCTCAAAGCAGGAATCTTTGCCAATATTGACAGCGTTGACCGCGTCCGCTTCTGGGAGGATTTGGGTGCTGACATGCTCACGCTTGAATCATATTCAATCAATAGAAATTTTCCTCTACTTTCTGCCATCAGAAAGTCTGTATCATGCAGACTCCAGCTGATTGTAAATTTCACCTGCCTTCCAAGATGCCCCATGCAGATCTATCACATGACGGGCCTTTCTCATGCTTCGGCTTCAAATAATAAAGCCCCTTTTTTCGATTACAGCGTTTTAAAGTGTACCTATCATCTTCTCAAAGAACCAAAACTTCTTGTCAGGTCAGGGTGGATACGCCCGGAGGATATCAAACAGTATCAGGAAGTCGGGTATTCTGATTTTAAGGTCTTGGAAAGAAATGCTCCCACTGATGCTCTGGTGAACCGTGTAGAAGCATATGCAAAAGGGGTTTCTCCGAAGAATCTTCTTGGACTGCTTCAGCCATTCGGTTTTCAGCGTGAAACAAAGACAAAGCGGGCATGGCTTTTGAGATATTTCTTTTCCTTTTTTGGAGGCTCTGTAAATCTTTGCGATGTCAACAGACTGCTTAAGAAAAGGGGGCTTGTCTATTCCCTGAAAGGGGACCCTGTTTTTTTAGATTCAGAAAAAATGCCGGCTGATTTTCTGGTTCAAATAAAAAATCGTCAGTGCTCACTAATCGGCGGGTGCTCAGAGTGCGGATATTGTGAAGAGATTGTTGAATCGGCTTATCAAATCGACAAGAAGTATCAGGAGGAATGTATCGACTTATATGAAAGGGTCTTCGAACAGTTATGTTCCCGTTAACATTCCTGGCTAAGAGAAGTGTAGAAGAAGAGTTCATGGACAGTCCTGATGCGGAAGCTCATGATTTTCGAAAAAGCTTTCGCTTTATCCGGTTTGTCAACCAGTGCGGCGGCGGGTCACGTGCAGCAATAAAGGCACTTTCTCTTACTCTTTCTTCCTGGCCCAGGGAGAAGCCCGTTCATATCCTCGATGTGGGATGCGGGAGAGGTGATATGGGTCCTGATATTGTCCGGTGGGGGAAAAAAAAGGGATATGATATTCGATACCGGGGAATTGATTTCAATCAAAACTTTATCAGCCTGGCAAAGAAAAAGATAAATGATGAAAATATCGAGTTTATGACCGGAAATATTTTTGATCCGAATCTCCCTGAAGCCGATATTATTATTGCTTCAATGGTTTTCCATCATTTTGGGAATGAAGAACTTACAAAGGCCTTTCACCATCTTCTTGAAAAATCGAGACATGCGTTCATTATTAATGATCTAACAAGAACCCTTTTCTCCTATCTTATCTGTTTTCTTTTAACCCGCTTTGTGAAAGATGAGGTCTGCCGTAATGACGTTCTCGTTTCAGTTAAAAAGGGGTTTCGATTGGAAGAGGTCAGGTCTTTTATTGAGAGTCTGAAGATACGGGGCATAGTCAAAAAACAGTTCGGATGCCGGTTTATTCTCATTATTCCTAAAAAAGAACAGAAAACGGTTTAATCCAGAGCCAAAATTACTTAAAAAGAGAAATTTTTCCACCAACACCGATTTTTCAACTCATTATTTTTATTAAAATTCTGATAAATTTTCAAAAAACACCTTTTTTCTGCTTTTACCAGCAAAATCTCTAAACCTTTCCAGTGAATTATCCGATAAAACAAATAGATAAAAAAAGAGTGTATCATTTTGCACCATTTAAGATGGTCTTAAGTGTTTGAGATATATAAGTTGAAAAGCCATTAAGGTAAGGAGGATTTTGCTCCAGGGAGGAATAACATGAAATATCGTATTCCGGCGGCGTTCATTCTTATTTCCATCGTATACACAACAGTACAATTAATTTTCTTTGAGAATTCTCAGAGAATCGATCTGTTCGATGTCATGGGAGAAGGGGCTGTTTTATCATTAGTTGCCTTCGGCCTCTTTGCCATTCAAAGACTTAAAGAAGAACAAATGGTCTACAAACCTTTTTTCTTCGGATTAACCTTCTTCCATTTTGCTGCTTTAACAGACGTTCTGGATGAATTTGTCACGCAGCCGGGATATATAAAGCTTCTGTGTGAATCTTGTTTTATGATTATAGCCATTGCCTTTTTCATTACAGGAATAAAGAATTGGATCCGAAAAAGGGAACTGGAGGGGAAAGAGCTTAACAAAACTTACGAGAATTTGGAGTCGCGGATTAAATCCCGGACAGAAAAACTTATTAAAACCAATAAAAAACTTCAAAAAGAGATCAAAGAACGAAAGCTGACGGAAAAGAAGATGAAAGAATCGGAAGAAAGGTACAGAGCTCTTTTCGAATCGAGTCCCGACGGGATAGCTATCGCTGACGATAAAACAAGGACAATCAAATATGTTAACCAGGCCTTTTGCAAGATGTCCGGCTATAGTGAGAAAGAGCTGAAAGGAATGGATATATGCGATATTCATCCGGATGAACATAAAGGGAAAATGGTCTCGGTTTATGATGCTATTTCAAAGGGAGAGAAGAAACTGGCTCAGGACATCTCGTGCACCAAGAAAGACGGAACGACAATATACACGAATATCGGAGCCGCTTTTATTCTAACAGGTGGAAAGAAATTTATCATCAGTTTTTACAGGGATATCACCGAGAACAAGATACTGCAGATGAAATTGACCCAATCCCAGAAACTTGAATCGATCGGTCAGCTGGCAGCGGGAATAGCGCATGAGATCAACACACCCATGCAGTACATCAGTGATAATACCAGTTTTCTTGAAGAATCGTTTGCTGATATAAAAGCTCTTATCGAAAAATACCAGGTTTTTCTCAATGAAGTAAAGGGTCAGGCTGTGTTTCCGGAATCGGTAGCCGGGGTGGAGGATGCGGTTAAAGATGCGGACTTTGAATTTTTATCCGAAGAGATTCCCAAGGCGATTGAGCAGTCAATCGAAGGAATAGAAAGAGTTGTTAAGATCGTTGGGGCGATGAAAGAGTTCTCTCATCCTGGGACAAATGAGAAGACCGCTGTTGATATTAACAAAGTCATTGAAAGCACAATAACCGTATCACGGAACGAGTGGAAATATGTGTCCGAGGTGGAGACAGACTTTGACCCCACTCTTCCCAAGGTACCCTGTCTGCCTGCAGAGTTTAATCAGGTTATTTTGAATATGATTGTTAATGCGTCCCACGCCATATCGGATGTGGCCGATATTGGTAGCGGCTCGAACGGTCATAAGGGGACAATTAAAATAAGCACGCATCAAGATGGTGATTATGTAGAGGTAAGGGTCAGTGATACCGGTTCGGGGATACCCGTGGAGGTCAGGGATAAGATCTTTGACCCGTTTTTTACGACAAAAGATGTCGGCGAGGGAACGGGTCAGGGGCTGGCGATTGCCCATGCAGTTATTGTCGGCAAACATGAGGGGGAACTCAGCTTTGAAACAGAAGAGGGGGAGGGAACGACCTTTATCATACGTCTTCCCATGGAAAATATTCATTTAAAGGAGGAGGTGATAGCAAATTGAAAACAGGAATTATTTTTGTAGATGATGAAGTAAAGGTACTTGACGGGATAAAAAGAACCCTGAGAGGAATGAGAGATCAGTGGGAGATGAAATTTGCTACAGGAGCAAGAGAAGCCCTGGATATTATGAGCAAAGAGCCTATTGATGTTGTGGTTTCGGATATGCGCATGCCGGAATTTGATGGTGCGCAGTTATTGACTGAAATAAAGAACAAGTATCCTGGTGTTATCCGCATTGTCCTGACCGGTTCCACGGAAAAAAGAGATGTTATGCAGTCATTAAAGGTGGCGCATCAGTTTCTTTCCAAACCCTGCGAGGTCGAAAATCTGAAATCGGCAATACTTTCTACGTATGCCACGAAGGGCCTTTTGGAGAATGATACGATAAAGAAAGCGATCTCCAGCATGGGGACACTTCCGAGCATTCCTTCACTATACATGGAACTGGTAAAAGAGATAGAATCAGCAGATGCATCGATACATAAGGTGGGTAAGATCATATCTCAGGATGTGAGCATGACAGCAAAGATTTTGCAGCTTGTCAATTCGCCCTATTTCGGTCTTTACCAGCGTGTTGCCAGCCCTGAACAGGCCTCGACACTGCTCGGCCTAGAGACAGTAAAATCGCTTGTTCTCTCTGTAAAAATCTTTGCGCAGTATAAGAATACAAAGATGCCCGGTTTTTCTCCCGAAGAATTATACAGTCACAGCCTGGCAACAGCATCCGTAGCAAAGGCAATTGCCAAAAAAGAAGGAGAGGAAGAGGCTTTTATAAATGATACATTTACAGCGGGAATGCTCCATGACCTGGGGAAGCTGATTCTTGCTTCGAACTTTCCTGAGCAATACCAGAAGACCGTTGCCATGGCAAGTGATAACAAGGTAGAACTCTGGAAGGCAGAAAAAGATGTTTTTAATGCCACTCATTCTGAAGTGGGTGCCTATCTTTTGGGAATATGGGGACTTCCGAATTCGATTATGGAAGCCATTGCCTTTCATCACTATCCGGAGAAGTACCCAAAAATTTTATTTGGTCCGATAACAGCGGTGTATGCTGCGAATATACTGGAACATGCAAGCCGGACAAACGGTGACGGAGCCCAAATCGACCCTGAATATCTTTCCAGGTTGAATATGGAAGACCGGCCCGATAAATGGAAGGAAATAAGCAGTAAAATTTTAGAAGGAGGAGAAAACTAATGGATGAGAAAGTTCTCATTGTCGATGATGACCCCAATCTCCTGGAATCAGTAAAGCGCCAGCTGAGAAAAGATTTTGATATTGAAACCGCGGACAGCCCTGAAAATGCCCTGGACAAGATTGCGTCTAACGGTGAATATGCTGTGATCATTTCCGATTTCCAGATGCCGGGGATGAACGGTGCCCAGTTCCTCTCAAAGGCGAAGGATGTTGCCTCGGAGAGTGTGCGTATGCTGCTTACCGGCAATGCTGATATGGGGACAGCGATTGAATCGATCAATGACGGACACATCTTCAGGTTTCTGATGAAACCCTGTTCGACGTATGACTTAAAGCAGGCAATCAGCTCAGGGCTAAGGCAGTTTCATCTGGTGAAGGCCGAAAAAGAGCTCTTGAAGCAGCATTATACAAAAAGGATTTTAAAGGCCTTGAAAGAGACCATCCAGGGAATTGCCATGACAGTTGAAGCCAGAGACCCCTATACCGCAGGTCATCAGAAGAACGTGGCCAAAATAGCCTCTGCAATAGCTAAAGAGATGGGTCTTCCCGAAGAACAGATCGAAGGGATACACCTTGCAGGACTTATCCATGATATCGGCAAAATCTACGTGCCGGCAGAGATTCTTAACAGGCCGGGCCGCCTGACCAATGAAGAGTTCGCTTTAATAAGAACCCATGTGGGGGTCGGCTACGATATTGTGAAGAATATCGAGTTTCCCTGGCCCATAGCCCAGACCATGTTGCAGCATCACGAGAGAATGGACGGTTCGGGGTATCCTTCAAAGATTCACGGTGGAGAGATTATTTTAGAGGCGAGAATCATGTCAGTAGCCGATGTTATTGAGGCCATGGCAACCCACAGGCCTTACCGTCCGGCACTTCCACTGGATAAGGCTCTTGAAGAAATTTCACAGAACAAAAATATTCTCTATGACCCCGATGTTGTAGATAGCTGTTTAAATCTTTTTCAAGAGAAAGGTTTTAAGCTGGAAAAATAAAAGATTGATGCATCAATACTGTTGAACGCTTTACAAATAGAGCTGTTTAACAGCCAGAGATCTTTTCTGAAAATTTCCGGACAGATAGCTATGAAGGGTTTTAAGAGGTTTCTTTGCCAGTCTCTTGCACAATAAAAGCTCATCTTTTTATCGGCAGTCAGAAATGCCGTGTATTGTCAAAACTCCCTCTTTCGGTCTGTATCTCATTGTATTGGCGTGACAAAAACAATCGCTTTTATACTAACCTTTTGACAAAATCATTATTTCATGTATAATTAATTATAAAGTTGTTTAAGAAACGTTGTACTTATCGAATCAGAATTTTATTGTTAAAAGAAGGCGGGAAAGGGGAAAAAATGGCAAAGGTAAAGGAAGGCGATACGGTAAAGGTTCATTATAAAGGAACATTGAATGACGGAACCGTGTTTGACGAATCAAAAGAACACGGCGTCCTGGAATTTCAAATCGGAGATGAAAAGGTTATTCCCGGTTTTGAAGAGGCGATAATCGGCATGAGTGCCGGAGAGAAAAAAAACACAACAGTCAAAGCAGAAAAGGCTTATGGCATTCGTAATGAAAAGCTCATCAAGGTGGTTAATAAAAAGCAGGTTCCAGAAAATGTGGAACTGAAAGTGGGAGAGCAGATAGAGGTTCGTCAGACACACGGAGGAAGTTTCCCGGTTACTGTTATCGATATAACAGAATCGGAGGTAACGCTTGATGCCAATCATCCGCTGGCCGGAGAAGATCTGACGTTCGAAATCGAACTCGTAGAGATTACCTGATTGTTATTTGATGTAATCGTTCAAAAGAGTTTTTAACAGCAGGTATTTCCGCATACCGAAAAAAGTCTGTTCAACGTTCTTCATTCCGTTAATGTTTTTCTCTATAGTTTAGCGAGTAGAAAACAGAGGGACATCAAACAGCGTTGAACAATTTCCCCTTGACAAAACAGAAGGCGTAAAATATATTTAATTTTAAGCACTTACAAACTATTAACCGGGAAACATTGCTTGAAAAAAGGAAGGGAAACATCCTCTTTCAATTGATAATAATAAGAGGGCAAGAGGGTAATGCGAGAAAAAACAAAAGCCGTTCTGTTAAAAGAGGTACTTGAAAAAGAGAATGAGATAAAGGTAAAGGTTAGAGGTGTTTCTATGTTTCCTTTTTTGAGAAGAGGGCACAGCCTGCTCGTATCAGGGACAGATTGCGGGCAAATAAGGGTCGGGAACATCATTTTATACTACGATGAGGGCGAGATTTACTGCCATCGGGTTTTCAGTAAAAAGGATGGCAGCATAACGGTGAAGGCGGATGCTAACGTCTGTGCTGAGCCTCTCAGCCCCGAAGATTTAATAGGGAAGGTCGTGGCCATAGAAAGAAAGGGGAGGACTATTAGGATCGACAACACCCTCGGATATATTCGAGGCCTTTTTATTTCCCGTCTTTCGCTCTTCACTTCCTTTCTTCTCAATACCTATGGTATCTTGAAGAACGTGATAAAAAAAACCGAAAAGAAGACATGCAATGAAATTTCTGAAGAAGTATAAAGATTTTAAAGGAAATAACGAGGTAAGGTTAGAGATAGCGGAAACGGTCTTTTCTATTGCCTCCGATACAAAAAGACCTCCCAAGGCTATTGAGCAGATCAAAGAGAATTATCGTCCGTTCCTTACCGAAAAGGAGCCGGATATCCATATTCTTCTTAAAGTAGAGAGAATAGCCCGTGATCCGTACTGGGATAAGAATATTTATAAGGCCACTGTAAAGGATAATTCTTTTCATTTCAACTATGATGATCTGAAGGCTGAAGGCGATTTAAAAATAGGCAGGGTTGCGGTTCAGGCTGTTCGCGGTTTTGGCCTGGGAGATTTTTTAAGAGCCCTTGTATCGGTGGTTCTCATTAAAAGAAGTGGATTTCTTGTCCATTCATCAGGTGTTGTCGATAAAGGAAAGGCGTATCTCTTTTTAGGGCCGTCAGGAAGCGGGAAGACAACCGTTGCCAGGTTGTCGAACGGCCGGGATATCCTGAACGATGAAGCGATCGCTTTTACGAGAAAGAACGATCAATGGCAGGCTTTTGCCACCCCCTTTTATGGTGATTTTGGAAGACAGGACAGTAACTGTAATGCCCCGATTGAAGCTATGTTTTTCCTCAAAAAAGGCAGCGGGTTCTCGCACAGAAAACTGAACCGCAAAGAGGCCATTGTGCGGATGCTGCATCAGATTATGATAACGAGCCCGAATCTTAAAAATTTTGAATACATCTTTGGAATGCAATGCGACCTTTTTGCATCAATTCCCACTTACGAATTAGAGTTTAAACCGAGTGCTTCAATCTGGAGGTATGTCCATGGAATTTCTTGAGTCTTCTTTTAAAAAAAATGAGGAGGTTTCGTGGAGGGTCGTCGATGACGAGGCTTTTTTAGTTTCTCCGAAAGATTTGCTTGTCTATCCTCTTAATACGGTGGCAACCAGGATCTGGGAGCTTCTGGACGGCCGGAAAAAAATAAAGGGAATTATTGATATCATCGATAACGAGTTTGAAATGGAAAGGACAGTCATCGAGGAAGATGCCCTCGCGTTTATCAAAGACCTCCTGGACGCTGAACTGATTGAAAAAAGAGTTTCAAAAAAAGGATAAAAAATGGAGTGTAAAACAAAGCGGATTACCAATTCCGATAAATCTGAAAAGATAATGGACAGGATCACGGAGAAGGCTTTTGAAAAGCGCATCCCTTTAAACATTCACTATGAACTGACATCTAAATGTAATTTGAACTGCATACACTGCTATGTGGTTAAAAGTGAGAAGAAAAAAGAACTTGAATATGAAGAGGTAAAAGACCTTCTCGACCAGCTTGCCGAAGCCGGGGCATTGTATCTCGACCTGACGGGCGGGGAGGTACTGACCAGAAAAGATTTTTTTAAGATAGCAAGATATGCCAGAAAAAGACATTTTGTCCTGAAAATCATTACAGGCGGCACACTGATCACTAAGAGCGTTGCAGACAGGATAGCCGAACTTTACCCTTTAACCGTTGAGATAAGCCTTTACGGAGCAACGCCGAAGGTTCACGATTCGATAACACGCGTTCCCGGTTCGTTCGAGAAAACTCTTAAAGGTATAGAATTGTTGAAACAAAGAAAGGTAGCCGTTGTTTTAAAGACCATGCTGATGAAACCCAATTACAGCGAAGTGGAAAAGGTTTTTCATCTCGGGGAAAAGCTGGATGTTCATAACCATGTTTTTGATGTCCATATCTCTCCCATGGAGGACGGTTCTTTTGAACCTCTCAAATACCAGCTGGATGAAGAGAGCCTTTATCAGTATTTAAAAGGGGACATCCCGGAAAAAACTGAATTTCCAGAAGAGCCTTCTTTTGAAGAGGTGTTAAAGACAGAAATCTGTTCCCCTGCAACGATCGGATGCGCCGTATCGAGCTCCGGTGATATTTATCCCTGTCCGGCTTTATATATTCCGCTTGGCAACATTCGCGAAAAATCCTTCAGAGAGATATGGTATTCCGATTCACCCGTTTTATCAGAGGTTCTGTCAACAAAAAGCTTCCTCGATTTGCCTGAATGTAAGAGCTGTTCCCTTGTCACACAATGCAGAAGATGCCACGGCCTGGCCCATCTTTTTACAGGAGACTTAAAAGGCATAGACAAATCCGCATGCATTGATGCCAAAATTATGAAAGAATTAAGCGAAACGGCCAAGAGAAAGGAGGATTGATGATGAAGAAAAGACCCTATGAAAAACCGGAACTGTTGGGAATCGAGGCGCTTGCCGGTGGTAGGTCGGACGACGACGATAGGGGCGGACACGGACACGGACAGAATAGGACATGCTGCAGAAGGACCGGACATGCCTGCCCTACACTCATGAGAAGAAGTTTTGGTAAATGGAAAAAGAACAAAACTGCCTCATAAGGGGTTTTTAACATTAAACTACCCACAAGACAGCACCGAAGCAAAATCCCCGAACAGCCCGGCGGCATGAGGTTTTTTAAATGAACGAAGTTTTAAGTAAAAGTCTGATATCTTTTTGCTGTAAAAACTATTTCGATAAAAGATATAATAAAGAGATTAGAGGGCTGTTAACAAATCCTTTGGAATGGGACTTTATCATCGAGGAAAGCCTCGGAGACGGAACCTTCCAATTTATCTATCCCTCCCTGAAAGAAAATCGTGACATCCTTCCTGAGAACATCTTGAACCGCCTGGAAAAAGTCTATCTGAAAGAAGTTGCCTGTGATGTATATCTTTTATACGAGGCTGAAAAGGCCCTGAGATCCCTTAACCAGCAGAAAATCCCTGTCATGGCTCTGAAAGGAACGGCCTTTGCGGAAACAATTTACTTTGGAACCAATACAAGGGCAATGTGTGATATCGATATACTGGTCCGTGAAAAAGACCTTGATGCTGTTCAAAAATCTCTTTTCGAGCTCGGGTACAAGTTTCTTTTTACAGTTGAGGGGAACCATAGCACCTATGTTAAAAAAGGGAGAGAGGGCGTGCGTATGGAGGTTCACTGGGACATTTATGACAGACCGAACCCGCTGAAAAAATATTCCTTAGGAATTGATCTTGATGAAATCTGGGAGGATGCCGTCCCGATAAAAGTAGGGAAAGAAGAGGTTCTCGGAATGTCACCGGAAGACCTGATTATTTATCTCTGCTGTCACGGCCTGAAGGATTTTTACACCACACCAAAATGGCTGATTGATTTCGACCGCCTGATAAAATATTACGGCAAGACTCTGGACTGGAAAAAGGTGATAGAGAAAACAAAGAGATACAGGGTAAAAAAGGCGGTCTACTATTCCTTTGAATATGTGAATGAACTGTTCAACGACCTGATACCAGAAAATGTTCTTTCGACACTGAGACCCAGAAGATTTCAGCGGCTTGACCGGTTTGCCCTGAAAAAAACAATGCAAACTGATGCACCCATGTTCTGGAGATTCCTTTTATACTTCTGCTGTATCGACGGATTATTATATAAAATAATGGCATTATCCGAGCTTCCGGTATATCGTTTAAAGAGGTTTTTAAGACCTAATATTGCAAAAGGCTCCCGTCCATCCTCGCTTTTTTAAAGGCAAGCCTGAAGCATATGAGGCTTAACGGGACCAAAATCAGAGCAAAGAAAAACAGCACAGTGATCTCAAATGCCAGCTGGAACGGCGTGTAACCTTTATAAATAGCCAGCTGAACGGCCCGAATCGCATAGGTGATGGGAAAAAACTTTGCCACGAACTGCAGCCAGACAGGCAGAACAGTGACAGGGAAATAGACCCCGCATATAAGACCTTCCACGCTTTTTATAACCCAATCGACCGGGTTACCGCGTTTAAAAGCCATGATGAAACTTGCCGAGATAATCCCTAAAGAGTTGAAGGTGAAAACGGTAAGGACAAATATGATAAGGGTAGAGAATATATTGATATTGGAGAAATCGATTTTAAACAGGAATATACCGAAAGAAATATAGATGGCAAGGTCTATTGTGGCAAAAAGGAGACTCCAAAGGGTCAGAGAAAAGAGTATGGTTGTCAATCTTGTCGGAGTTAAGATGATCGCTTCTAATGTCCCGCGGCTCTGTTCGCCGCGTATTTTACCCGCAAAAGAACTCAGGCCCAACCCCACATAGCTAAAAAAGGCCATGCTCACCAGCACGTAGGAGAAATAATTGACATTGAACTTTTCCAGGTGCCCCACAATCTTTTGTCCGAATAGTTTATCAATGAAGAAAAAGACCAGTATGCTCACCAGAGCTTCGAAAATTTCAAAGATGAAAGCGGTTTTATAGCTGGTTTCACTCCAGAACTCTTTCTTTATAAATGCCAGCGGCTTTCTCAGCATGTTCAGAACGTCCTTTCCGTTAGTTTGAGGAATATCTCGCCAAAACTGGCCGAAGGGCGGTTCATGCTTTTTCGAAGCTGCTCAAGAGTTCCCATGCCGTAGGACTTTCCTTTGTTTAGGATTAAAAACTGGTCGCAAAAATCCGGAGCCTCTTCCATCCGGTGGGTGGTAAAGAGAGCCATTTTCCCCTTTTTTTGAACAAGCTCTTCTTTGATGAACTTTTTTAAGTTCAGGGAGGTTTTATAATCGAGGCCTTTGGTCGGTTCATCCAGCAGGAGTAGCTCCGGGTCATGGATAAGGGCTCGCATCAGGGCAAATTTCTGCTGCATCCCGCTGGAATAAAAATCGAAACGCTTATCCTGATAATCGACTTCAAGGAGTTGGAAAAGCTCTTCAATCCTCGATTTTGTCTCTTGTTTATTCAGTCCATAAAGAGCTGCAAAAAACTCAAGGTTCTGCCTCCCTGTCAGACGCCAGTAGAAGCTTCTTTCATGAGAGAGAACAAGGCCGACATAAGATTTTATCTTTTTATCATCGGCTCCGACACGGCAGCCGTTCAGAATGACACTCCCTTTGTTGGGAAGAATCAGCGTGGCAATTATCTTTAAAAGGGTGGTTTTGCCGGCACCATTTGGCCCGAGAACTCCGAGTATCTTTCCCCTCTCGAGAGAAAATGATATATCATCAAGCGCTCTTACCGGTTTTCTGCCTCTGAACTGAAGCGTGAAGAATTGCCTGTTGGAAAGAGGCGGGTAGAAATCCTTGGTCACTCTGTCCACTTCTAAAATATGGTTCATTCGATAAGTCTCCTTATTTTTGAAAGTTTATCAGAGATATTTTAAAGCGTCAAGCCGGCCTTGCAACGGACATGTGAAAATGGAGAATGTCAATACAGTTCAAAGATTTCGAGGGACAAATTTATTTTTTTAAAGCCATTTTTTATTTGACATAAATAACAGCATATGATACAAAATCCTACACTGTTCAATACAAGTTTTACACAATATACAGTATACAATATGCACATTACAGATTCGGAAGCGATTTTTTCAATCGGAGAAGCTGCCAGAAGGGTGGGTATTTCCGCCTCTACCCTTCGTCTCTATGAAGGAGAAGGTATGCTCTGTCCTGTTAAAACCCCAACCAAACGCCGCACCTATTCCCTTAATGACCTGAGATTAGCTCAAACCGTTCATAACCTTATCCAGGATAAGGGCTTGAATTTTGCCGGTGTCAAAAAGCTGATGTCTTTTATCCCCTGCTGGAAAATAAACAACTGCAGCGCTGAAACCCTCCGTGTTTGCGAGGTTCCCCGGTATAAAGAAGGGCCTTGCTGGAGCAGCGGTGAATCCATAAGGCGGGAATGCACGGAAGACTGCCAGATATGCAAAGTTTATAACATGGCTTACAAGATGGACCAGTTCAGTATATACGATTTTATAGAGGGGAAAAACTTTAATAGTGAGAGATAATACGGCCTTTACGCTCAGAAGAGCTTAAGGAGTAAAAATTTTCCAAGGAAAGGAGGTGAGACAAGTGATGAGAACGTTAAAAATTTTAGGTATCATATCAATAGTAGTTTTAACGGCTGTTGCGCTGTGCGGCCCTGCGTCTGCGGCAAAGTATGTCGGTTCAGATACCTGTATGAGCTGTCATCTCAAGCAGTATAATGACTTTGTTCTTTCCGGACATCCCTACAAGCTAAGGACAGCAAAGGATGCAAAAGCGGCCGGGATGCCTCTTCCAGAGGGGTATACCTGGGATGATATATCCTATGTTATCGGAGGAAGGAACTGGAAAATCCGGTATATGGATAAAAAAGGCTATATTATCACCATGACCGGAGAAAAGCGGGATAAACCGGGCAAGAACCAGTTTAATCTCGAAAACGGAACGTGGTCCAACTATCACGCCGGCGAGAAGAACAAAAAATATAACTGCGGGAAATGTCACACCACCGGCTACAGCAAGGAAGGAAAACAGGACGGTCTGGAAGGGATTGTCGGAACGTGGGCATTTCCGGGTATCCAGTGTGAGGCATGCCACGGCCCGGGAGCAAAGCACGTTGCTGCTGCGAAGCAGGGAAAGCCTGCCAAGGCAGAGGTCACACTTAACAAGGATGCTTCCCTGTGCGGAGGATGTCATATCAGGGGAAAAGCCGATAAGATTCCTGCGAGCAAAGGCTTTATCCGGCATCATGAGCAGTACAACGAGCTTCTGGCCAGTCCTCATAAGTCACTGGCCTGTGTCACCTGCCATGACCCGCACAAGAGAGCTGGTCTGGCTATCAAGGTCAGCTGTGTCCAGTGTCACAGCAAACAGCAACAGGAATATGCCGGAAGCAGTATGCAGTTAGCTGAGGTCAAATGTACTGACTGCCACATGCCTAAGGCAACAAAATCTGCCATAAAAACGGCAAAATATGCAGGGGACGTTCAAACACATCTCTACAAGATCAATCTTGATCCGAATGCGAAGATGTTTACCGACGACGGGAAATATGCCAAGGGATATCTGACTGTCGAGTATACCTGTTTAAACTGTCATAGCGAGAAGGACAGAAAATGGGCATTAAAGGCGGCGAAAGGTGTCCACAGCTATGGCAAGAAATAACACCGTTTTTATTGGGAAGAGAGTTTTTAAAAGGCGGGACTTTTGTCCCGCCTTTTCTTTTTTGGCTGATTAATTATTTATTCTTAAGACCGTAGGTCTTGTCAACCATGGCAATGACCTGGTCCACTGTATAACCCCCTTTGAGTTTGTTCCGGATAAACCCTTTTTCTTCAACAGCGCCCCGCGGCATATCGCACTGGCACTCTGCCAGAGGAAGCTCCCCGCAGCCGCCGCACGCACACCTGAAGTTCGAGGCGACGAGCTGGACCTTTTTCTCAATGCCCTCATCCAGCTGCAGCGGAGATGTCACGTAGCGCGAAGATGAAGACTGAGAGGCTGTTTGCGGGGGATATTTCGGCGCCTCATTGGTAAAGAAAAGCGTCTTTGCAAAGAGCCCTGCTGAGAAAACTATTGAAATAACAGCAATGATCTTCCAAGTGGCTGATCCCGGTTTTCCGGAATCGCTTTTTGATGCTGCAGCCCTTTTTTTGTTTGTCATTTTAATACTCCTTTTTATGGGTTAATTTTCGTTTGCCAGAAGACCATCGGAGAGAACAAGGGTCTTCCGGGCATATCCTGCGCATTCATGATTATGGGTGACCATCACGATTGTCATCCCTTCTGAATTGAGCTTTTTCAAAAGCCCCATGACCTCAGCGGTTGTCTTCGTATCAAGGTTGCCTGTCGGTTCATCGGCCAGCAGGATAGGCGGTTCATTAACAATAGCGCGGGCAATAGCCACCCTTTCCTTTTCTCCACCGGAAATCTCACCCGGCAGGCGTTTCATCTTATCTTTTAATCCGACACTTATTAAGGCCTTTTCGGCCATAGCCAGCTTTTCCCTGCGGCTTATTTTTATGGTTGTAAGGGGAAGCATTACGTTTTCGGCAATGGTCAGGTAGGACATCAGATGGAAGCTCTGAAAAACAAATCCGAGAAATTCCCTGCGGAAATCAGCCTGCTTTTCCTGGGGAAGACTGTAGACATCGATTTCATCAACAATATATTTTCCGGCCGTTGGACTGTTCATTGCTCCCAAAATGGAAAGAATTGTCGATTTTCCGGAGCCCGATTCGCCCATGACCGCAACAAAATCACCCGATTCGATTTGAAAGCTGATCCCGCGGACTGCCTGGACTTCGGCATCCCCGTTTCCGTAATGTTTTTTAAGATTTTTTGCGTCGATATAACTCATAATAACCTCCTAAAGGGCCCTTAAGGCATCGTTCGGGTCGAGCCGTGCAGCGAGCAGGGCAGGATAAATGCTTGAAATAAGGCCCAGTATCATTGCTAGAAAAAATGATGAGACCATCAGTTCCAGATTGAAAAGAACCATGGCGCTTTTGCTCTCTGTAAAGAGAAAAATAGCGGCCTTTGTTGCCAGAAGCCCCAGAAAATAGCCGGATATTCCGGCGAGGCCGGAGATAATCCCCGCCTCAATAAAGATAATCCGTATAATATGTTTCTTTCGAAAGCCGATGGCGCGGAATATTCCGATCTCTTCTGTTCTCTCCCTGATGCTTCCCATCATGGTGACCAGAACCACAAGGCTTCCAATGAGCAGGACAACGATGGAGACCCCGTATGAAAACCTTCTGAACTGTGACAGGGTTTCCATACGGCCTTTAACAACCTGCTGGATAGCCATAACCTTGGCAGTAGGAAGAGCCTCGGATATCTGTTTGACCATCTCCTCTATTGGGCAGGCCTGGCAAAGGGCTGCCACCTCGACCATGGAGACACGGCCTTCTTTCTTGAGAAGCGACTGGGCCGTTGTTAAAGGTGTGAAGATAATCTGGTCATCCTGAGAACCGGTTGAATGAAGAACGCCGGAGACCAGAAGCCTTCTCCCGTTTAACTGGATATGATTTCCTATATCCCTGTTTAAGATGCGGGCTGCCTCAGCTCCAAGAAGTACGCTGTTTTCATCGGGAAAATCTCCCTTCACTTTCCACCACGGTTTTAATATCTTTGAAGCGTTAAAATCGACCCCGGCCAGCAGAACCTTTTTATTCTCCACAGGGACGGCTCCAAGAACCAGTGGCCCTACCGCAGCGATATTGGCGGAGTTCTTGATCGAGTGTACTTTCGAGAGCTCCTTTTGAAGAATTTCCTGCATTTCAAAGGAAACATTTCCCAGCGAGATGCCTCCGTATGCAAGAGTGAGACTTTCGGACCGGGGCACAATAAGGATGTTAGCCCCGTATTTTTCAAGCTTGTGGTTGATATCGTTTGTCATGGCATCAGTAAAACTGATAACCGCAACGACCGTTAACACACCAATCATAAGCCCTAAAAGGATAAAAAAGGCCTTTCCCTTGCGGCGCATCAGGTTTCTTACAGCAATCTCTTTCAGAGTCATATTTAGACCTTTCCCTGGAAATTGAAAAACTGGCTTCCCTCGAGGATATCTTTAACCTGAATTATAAGCTGTCCATTCTCTACTGTTCTTTTGAGCGGCGCAGGGTTGCATCCTCCCTTGACCTCATTGACAAGAACCGACTCAAATCTTCGGCCGCAGTTTCTGCAGACCATATAATCACCTTCCTGATAGTATCCCTTGCCTTCGGGCCAGCAGACATCGCAGGCGTCGAATGCCGCACGGATAACGCCGTCCGAGCTCTTGATAATGAAATACTTGATGGTCGTATTGTTGAGTCTGTATTCGAAATGCTTTGCTTTCCCGTCGTCAAAAATATTGACAGGATACATAACCTGGTTCGACGTTGGTTGAGCCGATGCAGAGTAGGTGTTGGTGTTGTTTTTACTCTTTACCTTGTAAAAGACAATGCTGGCTGTTACGAGGGCGACACATGCAAAGATAATGAGAAAAGACGGGTTTTTCTTTTCGGTTCCGAGAACAGCGGCTTTTTTGTCAGTCCTCTTATCAGTATTTTTCTTGTTTTGCTGAGACATGAAACCTCCTTTTGTCAAAATGAACTTATAAAATGAATATCAGGATAAAACAGTGCAAAAAAATGTATTATTGTGAAGCAGAAGCGACTTTTTTAGGGAGAAATCAGGAGATAAAAGAAAGGTTTTTCAGATAAAGCGGTGCTGATCGGACTGATATGCCGGAAAGGAAATATTGTGCGGAACGTTTAAATGAGTTATCTGAAAGAACAGCAGTGGTGATGATTGAAATGCTCAATGAATCAAGGGTTTTTGTCCTTAATGAAAAAGCTAAACAGTCCTGCATAATCGGAGCACTGCTTGCTTCGAGGTCAAGGGGGGAGCATCCGGTTCCGGAGCAGGAACGCTGCATGTCTCTCTTGTCTTGCTGATAAACCTGTAAGGCATTGTTTTTGCAGCAGTCGCTATTGCACACGGTCTTTGCATGTGCGCCTGGCGCAATAAATCCCAAGCTTAAGGTTAACGCAATTAGAATACAGAGAATTTTTCGAACGGCCATGATTTCCTACCAATTAATAAATATTTTATATTTATATTATACCTGAGTTGTTTTGTCAAGTTTTAAAGTGCTTAATTTGTTAAATTTTAAGGCAGAAATTATCATTTTTTTATCTTTTTTTTGATTTTGGTATAAAGATTTTTGAAAAACAGTCGATTATAAAATTAAGGTTGTAATTTAAAAAATTACAAGGAGTTTTCATTTATGGCAATCTATGGAAACGGCGAGAAGCGCCGAATAAGAAGAATTACCTTAAAAGACGGACTGGTTCTGGCATTTCCAGAAAAGAACGGGCAGAACCCCCCTGTGGTCATGGGAAAAATTTGTGATATTTCTCCCTTAGGGCTCAGGTTTGCCACGACTCAGGCATGTGTGCAAGGTTCACAGATAGCCCTCAGTCTTCTTACGCCGGATCAAAAGCCGGTTGTAAAGATTTCAGGGAAGGTCATCCGCAGTATTGATAAAGGAAAAGACGAGTGTCATATTGCTGTCGAATTTGAAAATCCGTCTGATGAACTGATGAAATCAGTAGAAGGTTACATCAACCTGATTAAGTACGGCCAGGCAAAAGCAGTAGTTGAAAGCTAATCAGCAGGAAAGCTTATCACACAGTATTTTTTTCACAACAGAGATTATTTCTGCGATTTCAACCCTTTTACCTCATAGAGCGTCATCGGTTTTTGCAAACCCTTCAGAGGAACGCTGAAAGATTTTTCAATGATCAGGTTTTCAGACAGACAGCAATACGCCGATTCGGATATGACAACATTGCCCCCTTTAGCCTCTGATTGAATGCGCTGGGTTATATTGACAGCAGAGCCGACAATACCGTATTTTGCCCTGGTTTCAGAACCGATATTTCCTACAATCACCTCGCCGGCATTAATCCCAATACCGGTCTTAAGCTCGGGCAGACCCTCTGCCTTCATTTCCGCATTGAAATCTTCCATTCTTGATTGTATTTCAAGGGCACATTGAACGGCATTATGTACCTTGGGCTCAACAGGGCCGTCCAGGGGGTCAAAAAAGACAAGAATTCCGTCGCCAAAGAAATCGACAATGATTCCCTCATGTTTCTGGATTATATCAATCAGGCGGGAAAAATAGCGGTTCACGATACTGATGATTACCTCAGGGTCTAAGGTTTCTGAAAGAGAGGTGAATCCCCTGATATCAGACATAAAAATGGCTACTTCGCGCCTGTCTCCGCCAAGCCTTGCTGCCTCGGGTTGTTTCATCAACTCTCTGGCAATTCTTTGATCGACGTACCTTCCGAAGGTATTGCTGATGAAATCTCTTTCCTTTAAACCGTCAATCATTGTATTAAAGCTCTGGGTCAACTGGCCGATCTCATCTTCGCCTCTTACGGAAAGAGGTTCTCCGTAATCTCCTTCTGAAACCCTTTGTGCAGATTTGGAAATCTCTCTTATGCGGCGAACCATTCCCCCTGTAACAAACCGAATCAAAACCAAAATAAGAACGAGAGATAGGCCGCCTATCAGAGCATAATAGTTGCGAAATTTTATGATGGGTGAGAGGATTCTTTGTCCGCTGGAAAACGCAACAAAAGTCCAGGGTACCCGGCTGATCTTATAAAAACCGCCAACAGACTTTGGAGGGAGTTCCGGACCCAGAACGATTCCAAACGGTTTTTTATCCATAGTATCCAGAACTGACAATTCTAAGGGATCATTCGTTTCTCCAAGACGAGTTCTGTTTTTTCCTGTCGCTCTGGTTTTGGCAAGTATTTTACCCGACTCATCGACAAGACCACCTATCATATCGCTTTTCCACCAATTCAATAATCTTATTTCCCTCATGAGATAATTAAAACTCATCACCACCTCGAGCTTCCCCACAACTTCACCCTCTTTGTTTACAAAATGAGAAACAATAGAAAACGTTTCTTCGCCTGACTGTTCATTAAAATAAGGAGATGTGACCCCAGAGATTCTTCCCCTGTGAAAACGCATGGGGGTTCTTCCCTTTCCGGGAAATCCTTGTCCTTTCATCATGGGCATAGGTGTATCTTTGAAACTCTTGTCCGTCCACTCAAGATTAACTTCCACAACACCTTCCCTCTCCCTCATTCTCTCAAGAAGCCAGCTTTGAACAGCATACTCACCCATAGTTCCCGAAGTATTATGAAACATATCAATCCAGCGAAAGGGTCTGCTTAGCTGCATATCAATACGATGAGCGGCCTGCTCAACGCTTAAGAGCGCAATCGTCTTGGTTTCATTTAGCATACTGTTTCTTATATAGATAAAACTCAGAATACCCGTCAATAAGAGAACCAGAGCCACCGGGAGTAACAAAAAAACAATGAGACGCTGCTGAAGGCTTTTCAATTGGAAAACCTCTTTAGTTTTTCAGTATAGACACTTGATAATTATACCATAAAAAGGTGAAGATTGTTATCACACACCTGAAAAATCTGGTAATCTTTCTCAGTTTTTTTCGGGTACTCTGTGAATTTTGTTAAAGATACCTGAGTGAAGAGGTTAAATTTTTCCTTGACTAAAAACGATTTTATATTCTATAGTTATGAACTTATAAAGCAATTTTAATGGTTTTTGGGGAGAGAAGCATAAACAATCCCCGTTTTTTTTGCAAAATCATATTTTAATGAATGAAAATGGCCAAAGTTTTAATTATTCACGGTCCTAATCTCAATCTCTTGGGAATTAGAGAGACCGATATATATGGTAAACTGACCCTTTCTGATATTAACGGGAAGATGGAGGAGATTGCCTCGAAAAAAGGGGTCACGCTTGAGATAGTCCAGTCTAACCACGAGGGAGAAATTGTCGATACCATCCAGAAATCAAGAAAGAAGATCGACGCTTTAATTATTAATCCTGCCGCTTATACTCATACAAGTATTGCAATCAGGGATGCCATTTTAACACTGGACGTTCCTGTGATCGAGATTCATCTCTCGAACATTTACGGCAGAGAAGAATTCAGGTCAAAGTCCCTCATTTCCGATATTGCTACGGGGCAGATATCAGGGTTTGGACCGAACAGTTATATTATGGGGTTGAATGCGGCTATTGAAATGATATCTAATAAGAAGAAAGGAAAATAACGATGGCCTCGGTATCGACGAGTGAGTTTCGAAACGGATTAAAAATAGAGATAACTGGTGAGCCGTTTATCATGGTCGAGTTTCAGCATGTAAAGCCCGGCAAGGGAGGGGCTTTTGTCCGGACAAAACTCAAGAGCTTAAAGACCGGTTCTGTTCTGGAAAAGACCTTCCGGTCGGGGGAAAAGGTTGATGCTGCGGATGTCGAAGAAAAGGAGATGCAGTATCTCTATAAGGACAAGGACTCGTATGTGTTTATGGATAATGAATCTTATGAGCAGGTTTTTTTGAGCAAGAGTCAGCTTGGAGGCGGAGAAAATTACCTTCAGGATAATATCAACGTAACAGTTCTCTTCCATAATAAAATTGCTCTTGGAGTAACGCTTCCGACCTTTGTAGAGCTGAAGATTGCGGAAACAGATCCCGGTATGAAGGGGGATACAGTAAGCGGTGGAAACAAACCGGCCACCCTGGAAACTGGTGCCGTTGTTAATGTCCCTCTGTTTCTTAATGAAGGCGATATTGTAAAGATTGATACGAGGACGGGTGAATATATGGAAAGGGTAAAGTAAATCCTAACTGAAAAGGAGCGTCTATGGATTTAAAACAACTCGAAAAATTGATAGACTTATTTGAAAAAAAAGAGATTTCGGAACTGGAATATGAAAAGGAAGGGGTAAAAGTCAAAATGAAAAAGGGGGGAGAGAGTACCCCTGCTTTTATTAGCTCCCACGTTGGTCATGCCGTACCCCATCCGGTAGCGCATCATCCTGACAGTGCTAAGGATGAGGGTGCAGGAAAAAAGACCGGGCTCGATCCGAACCTGGCAACGGTAGAATCTCCGATCGTAGGAACATTTTACAGGTCTCCTTCTCCGGAAGCTCCCCCCTATGTTGATGTGGGAAGCACGGTGGAAAAGGGACAGGTTCTCTGTATTGTTGAAGCAATGAAGGTCATGAATGAAATCGAATCCGAGGTCAGAGGAAAGATCGTTTCCATACTGGCGGAAAACGCGCAGCCGGTTGAATACGGAGAGCCTCTGTTTCAGGTAGAACCATTATAATGCGGAGATTTTTTATTTATGTTTAGCAAAGTTCTGGTTGCTAATCGAGGGGAGATAGCCCTTCGTGTTTTGAGGGCGTGTAAAGAGCTTGGTATTATGACCGTTGCTGTTCACTCGGACGTTGATGCCGAATCTTTACATGTCAAGTTTGCTGATGAATCGGTCTGCATTGGTCCGCCTGCCCCGACCGACAGTTATCTCAACATCACAAACATTATATCTGCTGCCGAGATCACCGGCGCCGATGCCGTTCATCCGGGTTACGGGCTTCTCGCCGAGAACGCTGGTTTTGCCGAGGTATGTGAATCGGCGAAAATCAAATTCATCGGCCCTTCTCCAGAGAGCATAAGGCTTATGGGACACAAGTCCATGGCAAGGGAGACCATGTCAAAAGCAGGTGTTCCGATCATTCCCGGAAGTAATTCGATGGTAGAGAGCCCCGAGGAAATTCTTAAACTGGCAAAAAAGATGGGATTTCCAGTTATTGTCAAAGCCTCGCTTGGCGGCGGCGGCAAAGGAATGAAGATTGTGAACAGTGAATCGGACCTGACCAATTCTTTTCTTACGGCCAAATCAGAAGCGCAGAAGGCCTTTGGAAGCTCGGAAGTTTATATCGAGAAATACCTGCTGAAACCGAAGCACATTGAGATTCAGATTATGGCAGATGAGCACGGAAATGTAGTTCATCTTGGCGAGAGGGACTGTTCGATTCAGAGAAGGCATCAAAAGCTGATTGAGGAGTCTCCGTCTCCGTTTATGACCGAAAAGCTTCGAAAGAAAATGGGAAGTGTGGCTGTCAATGCGGCAAAGTCTGTAAATTATGTCGGAGCAGGGACTGTTGAGTTTCTGGTGGATGAAGAAAGGAATTTCTACTTTTTGGAAATGAATACCAGGATACAGGTGGAACATCCGGTTACGGAGATGGTGACAGGTATAGATCTGGTCAAGGAACAGATTAGGGTTGCGATGGGAAAGCCTCTTGAATTCAAGCAGAAGGATATCAACTTTCACGGCCACAGTATCGAGTGCCGTATCAATGCGGAAGATCCGGTGAAATTTATCCCTTCTCCGGGAAAGATAACCGGCCTCAATCTTCCCGGCGGTAACGGAGTGAGAATCGAGACGGCTGTCTATCCGGGTTATACCGTACTTCCCTTTTATGATTCCCTGATTGCAAAGCTTATCGTTCACGGAAAAGACAGGGCAGAAGCCGTGGACAAGATGAGGGTCGCTCTTGAGCAGTTCAAAGTAGACGGAATAAAGACAACAATTTCCTTTCATCAGAAGGTATTTGAGGATCAGGATTTTATCAAGGGAGATTTCTGCACCGATTTTATTGACAGACCCGAAGCGGCTCTATCTTCTTCATGATTTTTTCTCTCTTATCACAACTCAAAGACTAAACAGCTATTATGAGTTCACTAAAAAAGGTTTTTCTTGTTTTAACGATAGTCACCTTTTTTATCGGGTGCTCTAAAAGGATAGATCCCACCATTAAAGCCATGGATGCCCCGGATTACCGCCGCCGGCAGAATGCCGTTGTCAAACTCTATGAGTCAAAAGACAAAAGAACAGTCGACCTTCTTATCAATAAAGGTCTTAACGATGACGACTTTTTTGTAAGGCGGACCACTGTTGAGGCTCTCGGTAAATTACGAGATAAAAAAGCAATAGCCCCTCTCATCAAGATGTATGAAAAAGATCCGGCCATCAGAGAGGAGATAGCTCTGGCCGTCGGACAGATAGGAGGTCAAGAGGGGAGTCGTTTTCTTACAGAACTGGCAAAAAGCAGAGATTATATTGAAAGGGGACACGGTGTTATCGGTCTTGCCCAAACAAAAAACAAAGAACTGTCCTCCTTTTACTATCACGCGGCAAAGGACCAGGAATACTTTGTAAGAAAAAGAGCGGTTAGGGCCATAGGCCTGCTGGAGCGGAAAAAAGATATCAGCGTATATAAGAAGCTTGCCAGCAATAACGATATCCACGTCAGGGGTTATGCATTAGAAGATATAGGGAGAGCCGGAGAAAAAGGCCTCTATAAATATATTGACCGGGGTTTAAGGGATAAAGATCCTTTTGTCCGTAAAAGTGCGGTACATGCTGCGGGGATGCTCAAAAGCAACAGAGCGGTGAAAACCCTCAGCGAACTTCTAAAAAGGGATGTTGCCCTAAAAAAGGATATTATAAGGGCTTTAAGAGAGATTGGCAGTAAAAAAGTTTTCAAGCTGTTCCTTACGATGCTGAACGATCCGGATATTGAGGTTAGAAAGATCAGCATCGATGCTCTCGGTGATTTTAAAGATAAGAGGGCTGTTGAACCGCTCATCGCCCTTTATGAAAAGGACCCGGGCGTAAGGAAGAGGGTTCTTATTGCCATCGCAAATATCGATGATAAAAGGGTCTATAACTTTTTTGAAAAGATAGCCAAAGATAAAGATACAGAAGAAGAACTGAAAGGTTATGCGGTTCTCGGGCTTGGCATGTTCGACCAGGAAAAATCTATTATGCTTCTTAAACAATTTTTAAAGGATAACAAAGCCGAGATCAGGATAAAAGCCGCCGAAGCTCTTTCGAAAATCGATGACGAAAAGATTATCGAAATACTAGAAGAGGCCATTCAAAAGGAAGACGACGACAGAGTCAGGGTTAAATTCAATGAGGCTTTAAAAACCCTTCAGGAGACCATCGACAAACTTAAAAGGCAAAAGGAGAAGCAGGAACAAAGAAGGGAAGGATTAAGGTAAGAAGACCGATCAATAAGCAGTAATAGGCAAAGAGATAGAGATTCCCCTTCATGACAATCCTCATCAGAAACCTGAGAGAAAAATACCCTGTTATAAAAGCCGCCATCATCCCGACAATGTTCGGGATTAATGAAAAATAGTCGAGGCTGACAAGTTCCTCCGATTTTAATAACAACGCTCCCATGATTGCCGGTATGAAGAGAAGAAAAGAGAACCTGGCCGCAAGAGAACGATTCAGTCCCAGAAAAAGCCCAACAGATATTGTAGACCCCGAACGTGATATCCCAGGGAGCACAGCCATTCCCTGAACAATGCCGATAGTTAAGGCGTCTTTGATCCCCATCTTTTTTATATCCTTCCTGTCATTGGAGAACCGCTTTGTCAGCCATAAAAGAAGGCCGGTTAGCATCAGCATTGCTCCGACAAGTGTCAGTGAAGAAAAAATCGACTCTGCTTTTTTTTCAATGAGGTATCCGATAAGGGCTGTGGGAATAGTGCCGATGATGATCAGTTTTAAGAGTTTGACATGCTCAAGGTTCTCGCCGGTGCTCTCCGGCTCTTTCTTTTTGAGAAGACCGGTTATAAAAAAAGAAGATTCCTTGATCATCTGAACGATATCTTCAAAGAACACGACAAAAATAGCCAGTAGTGTCCCCAGATGGACCATGATATCGAAAACAAGCTGCGGCTCATGGAGGCCGAAAAGGTTCTGAAAAATGACAAGATGCCCTGAACTACTGATAGGGAGAAATTCCGTCAGTCCCTGAATGATTCCGAGAAGAACAGCTTTTAAAAGGGTCATTATAGGTATCTCTTCTTACCTTTTTTCGACAGGAGTTCGGTAAGCTTCTTTACGTCCTGAGCCCTGTCTTTAGGACAAATCAGAAGCGTGTCAGGAGTTTCAACAACAATCAAGTTGTCAAGTCCGATGGTCGTAACAAGTTTATCAGGAGAATAGATGATCATATCCTTTGTATTCAGACCGACATGTTTGCCTATAATAATATTTTTAGAACGGTCATGGGGCAGAACCTCCTTAAGACTGCTCCAGCTTCCCACATCGTTCCAGCCGATATCGCAGGGGATAACAAGAACCTTTTTAGCCTTTTCCATAATCCCGTAATCGACGGAAATCTCCTTTACCTGTGAATAAGCCTTTGTGATGACCCTTTTTCTTCCTCTGCTGGTCTTTGCGTTTAATAAAGGGTAAAAGGCCTGGTGTATCGAAGGGAGATGCGTTTCGAACATCTTCAGTATCGTACCCACACCCCAGACAAAGATTCCCGCATTCCAGAGATAGCTTCCGGTTTTCAGAAATCTCCTGGCGGTTTTTAGATCCGGTTTTTCCGTAAACCTTTTTACCCTGTAGACGCCCTTTTTCCCTGAACTGAAAAACCTCTCACCATAGTGAATGTAGCCGAAGCCTGTTTCAGGGCTGTCCGGTTTTATACCGAGCGTGATCAGGTTATCACCCTTTTTTGCTGTTTTTTCTGCAAAGCGAAGGGTGCTCAAAAACTCTCTCTTGTTCTTTATAATGTGGTCTGCAGGAAACACGGCCATAACAGCATCGGGATCCCTTTCTCGCAGATAAAAGGCAGAGAGAGCGATCGCAGGGGCGGTGTTCTTCCCGACCGGTTCGAAGATAAAATTTTCTTCCGGGATATGCGGAAGATGCTCCTTCATCACCTTTTCCTGTGATTTGCTTGAGACAATAATGATATTTTGTAAAGGGATCAGAGACTCTAGCCTTTTGATGGCCATCTGAATAAGCGATTCCTTACCCGCTATCCTGAGATACTGTTTTGGGAGTTTCTCTCTGCTCAGGGGCCAGAACCTTGTTCCTTTCCCGCCTGCCATAATAACGCCGTACATAAGCTTACTCCTGCAATTATTGACCGCCTTCCGGCTTTTTTGTAAAATTGAATACCGGCAATTTTTTTAGGATGAAAAAACCTCCCACAAGAAGGAGAACAAAAATAATCGATATAACATTAAAATATTTTTCAAGAAGTTCCCTGATCTCTTTTCCAAAGAGAAGGATAGATAATCCCACAAGAAAGAATCTTCCTCCTCTGCCAACGATAGATGCCAGGACAAATGTTTTAAATTTGACATAAAAAACACCGGCAGAGATCGTAAAGACCTTATAGGGAATGGGTGTAAAACCGGCAATGACAATAGCCCATGCCTCATACTTTTGAAAATATTGATGGACTGTCTCTATTTTTTCTTTTTTAACGAACCGCTCAAGCAGGGGCTTCCCTCCTTTTATTCCCAAAAAGTAACCGAACACCCCTCCGAGAACCGAGCCGATAAGGGTGATCAGGGCGTAAAAAAGGCTGAGAGCCGGATTAATGAGAGCAAGCGAGATAAGAAGAACATCTGGAGGAACAGGGAAAAACGAAGATTCGGCAAAGGCAAGTATGAAAAGAGCCAGCGTTCCATAGGGGGTCTGGGCCCAGTGAACTGTCCAAGAAAGGAGGTTTTCAATCATATTAGATCTCTACTTTAAGCCCCCCGATATCCTCCAGTTTTTTAAAGAAAAGATTTTTATTTTCCTCCAGGTTCTCCTTACTCTTAGATTCAAAGCGTAAAACGAGAACCGGCTGGGTGTTCGAAGCGCGAAGCAGTCCCCATCCGTCCGGGAAAATGACACGCACCCCGTCGATATCGATGATTTCGTAATGGTCTTTAAAGTATTCTTTAATACTCTCGACAATTTCAAATTTTGTCTCATCAGGGCAGTCGACCCTTATCTCCGGTGTCGAAAAGGTCTTTGGAACATCGTCGAGAAGCTCGGAAAGTTTTTTGTCACCTTTTGCTAATAACTGAAGAAGCCTTGCCGAGGCATAGACCGCATCGTCAAACCCGTAAAAATCATCCGCAAAGAACATATGGCCGCTCATCTCACCGCCGGCAGCCGCATTCTCCTTCTTCATCCTCTTTTTTATCGGAGAGTGGCCTGTTTGCGCCATGATAGGGATTCCGCCGTGTTTTTTGATATCGTCAACCAGGTTCTGAGAACATTTTACCTCGAAAACGATCTTTGCCCCCGGGTGTTTTTCAAGGATATCCCGCGAAAAAAGGATCAAAAGCTGGTCGCCCCAGAGAATATTGCCCTTCTCGTCAATCGCTCCTATTCTGTCCGCGTCCCCGTCATAGGCAAAACCGACATCCGCACCGGTTTCTTTGGTTTTGGCAATAAGGTCTTTTAAGTTTTCCGGAAGAGTGGGATCGGCAAAATGGTTGGGGAAGTTCCCGTCCGGTTCGCAGTAAAGCTCTGTAACATCACAACCAAGTTTTCTTAGTAACTCGGGGGCTACAATGCCGCCTGTTCCGTTTCCCGCGTCAACGACCACTTTGAGCTTTTTCTTTATGCTTATTTTCGATACGACCATATCGATATAATCGGGGAGAATGTTGTAATGGGAGAGTTTCCCCTCACCTTTTGAATATTCCCCCTTTTCAATAATCTTTCGAAGATCCTGTATTTCGTTTCCGGAGATTGCCCATTTTCCCACGCAGACCTTAAAACCATTAAACTCAGGAGGATTATGGCTTCCTGTGATCATGATGCCGCCTTTGGCATCGAGATGAAAAAGGGAGAAATAGAGAAGCGGAGTTGGAACCAGTCCCACGTCGATAACGTCCCACCCGGTCGAACGGATTCCCTCGATCAGGCCCTCGCTCATCTCCTTTGAGTTTCGGCGGATATCCATGCCGACAATGATCGGGCCTGTCTTTTCATCGGTGACATAGGTACCGTATGCCTTGCCGATCTTATTGGCCACATCCCTGTTAAGCTCTTTATCGATGAGGCCCCTGATATCATACTCTCTAAATATTTGATGATTCATGTTTTACCTCGAAAGAAGAGTTATAATGATACCATTGGAAAAGTAAATGGTCAAGAATTTATTCGTCTTGCAAGAACAGAGAGGCCGTCGTCAGAAGAAAACCGTTTAATCGGTTTTCGTAGAGTCGTTTAACATCTTTAATGCCAGCTGTCTCTTGTCGTCGTTTGCGAGATAAATGGTCTGAGTTGGGAAGGCGAACTCGATACCCTCTTCATTGAACCTCCGCAGGAGTTCAAGATTCACCTTCTGGTTGAATGCCTGAAAATCCCAGTAATTTGGGGGAAAATACCAATAAATCATTATGATATTCAACGAGGCATCGTTGAATGCGTTGAAATAAACGCGCGCGCGCTGTTCCGGATTCATTCCCTCATGATTGTCGAGAATTTCCTTGATGATTTCAATAGCCCTCTCGACTTTTTCAGGAGGTGTGTCGTAGGTAATGGTAATATCGCTTACACGGCGAATAAAGGGACGCTTACCGATATTTTTAACAGTGGTGTTCGCCACGGTGCTGTTGGGAAGAGTGACCAGATGCCCTTCCAGCGTCCTTATCTTGGTGGAACGGAACCCGACCTCTTCTACAGGACCGTCATGACCGCCGATTTCGATCCGGTCGCCTATCTCAAACGGTTTGTCAGCGAGGATGACAATAGAGCCGAAGAGGTTCTTGATCGAATCCTGGGCAGCCAGGGCAAAGGCTAAGCCGCCAATACCAAGACCTGCGATGAGGGTGCTTATCGGCTTTCCGGAGATGCTTTCGGCAACCATCAAGGCTACGATGATGACGATCGTAACCCTGATGCTTTTCCTGAACATCGGCACGAGCATATCATCGATTTTGCTACGTGTCTTAGCTGTCCACTTGCTCAGGAAGTAGTCGACAATGTCAACCAGACGGTAGATGAGATAAGCAATAGAGAAGATAAAGAGAATCTGGGTGACGGCGTTCCCTGTTTTTTCCACTTCAGAAGTCAGCTTCAGAAAAAGAAGAGAAACATGAAGACCTGCTGTAAAGAATAAGAGGACAATCGGTTTCCCGATAAGCGAGAAAATCAGGCCTAAAAGTTCGCGATTCGGGTCAGCTTCGAAATGTTTCGCTTTTTTCTCAAGAAAAAAGCGGGTTAAACGTCCGGCTACTAGAGAAATGAGAATCACCAAAAATACGAATAAAAATCGCCAGACTTCATTTCCGGCAATCTTGTATTGATGTAAAAAATCCATTTTTGAGTCCTCTTTGAATCGTTATTTTAAAAAAATATCACTTCATTTGGTATTTGTCAATGAGATTTCAGGCGGAAACTACCTCCCGCCGCTTATCCGTATCACCTCGCCGGTGATATAATTCCCCGCGTCCGAGGCAAGAAAACAGATAAGCTCGGCAACCTCTTCCGGGGTTCCGATCCTGCTGATAGGGATATTAGAGATTATTCTTTTGACCCTTTCCGGCGTGGAAAACTTTTCGTGAAAGGGGGTGTTGATGAGGCCGGGGGCAATGGCATTGACCGTAATGTTGTATGAGGCGAACTCCTTTGACAGACCGATGGTCAGGCTGTGCACCCCGCCCTTGGATGCGGCATAATGAACAGACTCTCCGGGGCTTCCGTGGAATGCGGCAACCGACGAAATATTGACAACTTTCCCTGTTTTCTGTTTGACCATCTGTTTCAGGACTTCACGGGAGCAAAGGAATGTCCCTTTCAGGTTGAGAGCCATGACCTCGTCCCAGACTTTTTCCGTGCATTTGAGAAACGATGACCTCTTGACCGGGCCGCCGGCATTGTTGATAAGAATATCGATCTTTTTAAACTCTTTAACTGCCTTTTTAACCATTTCTTTCACGTCTTTTTCTTTTCCTACATTGGCTCTCACAACGAGGGTTTTTACCCCGAAACATCTTGCCTTCTTTTCTGTCTCAAGGGCCTCTTTTCTGTTTTTGTTGTAGTTGATAACAACATGAGACCCCCTTCTTGCGAGGGAAAGGGCTGCAGCCCGGCCAATACCGGTGCTTGCTCCGGTGATAAGAGAAACACGGCCTAAAAGATTTTGTTCCATTGTTCTCCTTTGATTTCTTTTAAGAATTTCTATTGACAAAGACGGGTTATATTTAGCATAAATGATGGGAATTATCAATGTTTCCTTTTCCGCATCAGAGGGAATGGCTGAAAACATATTAAACATTACAGAGGAGATTTTCAATGAGCGCATATTTTATCGCTAGGGTCAATGTGACCGATCCGGAGAAATACAAAGACTATACAAGTGTCACGCCGGGTGTTGTTGAGAAGTACGGGGGAAAATTCGTTGTCCGGGCCGGTGAGATGGTAACACTGGAAGGGCCGGAGCTCACAGAGCGTATTGTTGTCATCGAATTTCCCACGCTTGAAAGGGTTAAGGAGTTCTACAATTCCGAAGAATATCAGCAGGCGAAGAAACTGAGAGAAGGAGCGGCAACCACCTCGTTCATAGCCATCGAAGGGGTGTAGATAATTTTTTTGGATAAAGAAATATGATCGGCAAAGAAAAAGTTTTTTTAGAGTTCCAGGAGCTGAAAGAGGCGATAGTCGATGCCTCGTCGATCATCTATATGAAAAAGGCTGGTTTTTTTGATGAACTGGCAGATTGTTTAGAACTTTATTCATTGAAAGAGATTATCAAAGAAACAGGGTTTGATGATTTAAAGATTCATCTGATTCAGGACGGCTCACAATCTCTATTAAATGACGAAAAACTTATTGGCTGTGCTTTGAGACAAAAGGTTCCTGTTATATCAGAGGACAAGAAAATCCTTATGCAGATTGAGAAGGAAGGCATTCCCTGTTTCAACGCACTGATGATGCTCCATTTTCTCCTGTTTAAAAAGAAGATCGACGTAGAAACTCATTCTATTTATCTGAACCGCCTTAAAAGAATAGCGAGATACAGCGACTACGTGATTGAGTTCGGAGAGGAAGTTTATAAGGAAATCAGGTTGCTTTTTTTGCGTGTCCAAGAGAAGTAACAGAAAGCTATTGTTCCAAACTCCTGTATGCCAGGCCGAACCCGCCGGGCGGAATAACGGGCTTGATATTTTTCTTCACCTTTTTGCCGATCCCCACTCTGGCCAGTCCCTCTGAGAAGCTGGTTGCCCAGTCAAACCTGGGTTCGATAACGAGAATACCGGTCTTGTTGATATATCCCCACTTATCCTTCTTTTTCAGGTTCACGGCTGCCAGCCCTTCGGAAAACGGCCAGGCAAGATGATACTCCGGCTCAATGATAACCTTTCCCTTCCTGTCGATATATCCCCATTGTTTTTTCTGTTTTGCATACACGGCCGCCAAGCCTTCGGAAAAGTTTTCCGGATAGACAAACCTCGGCTCGATATTAATAAACCTGAACCTTTTGCCGACGATTATTTTTGGACGTCTTGCGGAGATAATAATTGTGGCCCAGTCGAAACCCGGTTCGATAACGAACTTTCCCGTTCTGTCAATATAGCCCAGCCTGTCCTGTACCTCCACAGCGGCCAGTCCTTCGGAAAATAACCAGACATGCTGATACTCCGGTTTGATGATAACCTTCCCGGCACGGTTGATGTAACCCCATTTCTCTTCCCTTTTCAGTTTTGCAGGTGCCAGTCCTTCAGAAAAATTTTCTATAGAAGCAAGCTCAGGCTTGATAATAAACTTACCCTTTTTATCGATATAGCCGTATTTGCCTCCTATATTCACGGCAGCCAGCCCCTCGTAGAAATTGGAAGCCCAGTCGAATTTTAGTTCGATAGCAAACCTGCCCGCCTTGTCGGTATACCCGTATTTACTACCTATCTGGACAACAGCCAGCCCGCCGGAAAATCTGAATGCCATATCGAACCTCGGCTGGATAACAACCCTGCCCGTTTTATTGATATAGCCGTATTTTCCGTCATCGCTGTTCCAAAAGGCCGACATCCCTTCGGAAAAGTTCGATGCCCAGTCAAAATACGGCTTGATTGCAATCCTGCCTGTTTTATCTATATATCCCCAGAGCTTTTTATCGTTAAACTTTACAGCAGCCAGTCCTTCGGAAAAGTCTGACGCCCTTTGAAACTGGGGTTCGATGACAACCTTTCCTGTTTTATCTATATATCCCCACTTCTCGATAATGATTTTTGTGCCATAGAGCGCTTTAAGAAGGTCTTGATCTGTGATGGATGCGTCTGAGGCTTTTACGGAATGATTGAAGCAAGCAAGAACAGCTGTTAATGTGATGAGTGCTGCAATGAATCTTTTCATTGTTGTGCCTCTTTTTCCGATGGGCGTATCTTGTTCAGTGATATATCATTAATTATAGAAAAATAATCCTGTCTGTCAAAGACTATCGGGTTTTCATTAGCAAAGAGACTATACAGAGTTAGGCACCGGGAACAGGCAGGCGGATCCATGCCGGCATGTGATCGCTCACGTCAAACTCTGTTCGTTCAATGATGTACTTCTGGTCTTTTTTGAGTAGACGTTTAAATTTTTCTTCATCATAGAGTGCCTTTGCAAAAAGGTCGGTAAATTTGAAAACACCGTAATCATAGTTGTCCGGCCCTTTTTGCCCGGCTTTTGCGTTTTCTTTATATGTGGGCAGTCTCTTATCATTAACAAATATTGCAATCTGGTCATAGGTCTGTTTCTGACGGGCCGTAGTTTTTAGTTCGCCAATCTTTGGGTGTTTATCTAAAAGCGGGAAATTTACCTTTGCCGCTTTTTTGCTCCGCAGATTTTTTTTGTTGATGCCTTTCAGATAATCATCGATCTCGTCACGCTTTATTTGCAGATCCTCAAACTCCAGATTACAGTCGCCCATCATAAGGATGTTTTCATGATACAATTTATCGCGATTCTTGGCGCGTATGGTCAGCCACTCAATAAGCGCATAAAATTCCCAGAGGCGCTCTTCCTTATTATCTCCGTAAAGAAGATGAGTGTTTACTATAAGAAAGCTGATCGGTTTTGCCCCGTTTTCTCCGTTTATCTGAAAAGATGCGCAGTGCGGCTGCCGGATAAATGTCAGAAAGAGAGGGAGAGTGATTTTCGGCTTTTTAGATTTTTTCCCGCCGTCTTCCCACGCCTTCAATGCCTGGGAATGCTTTTTCCATGTTTTGGAAAACGCATCGCGGTTTTGATAGAGCGTATCAATGATCTTTGAACGGTCATAGGTAATATCAGAGGCCAGCTCTGTTCTGGGGACACGCTTCCAGTTGAAAAGAAAACCGAGCCTCTCGGTATTTCCCTGTGCCCCGGGAAACACACCCGTTACATCGGAGACGACCATGCCAAAGCTGTTTCCCAGACGGTTCTTCAGTTCTGCAATACCGCCAAGGTCGTCCATGACTTCCTGGATTGCCAGGAGATCAAATCTCTTGCAAATCATTTCTAGAAAATCCCATACCTGAGGAGGGCGCGTGCTGCCCTTAAACTTTCCCAGCTTTCGGATATTGAAGGTGCCGAGCACAACAGATTTACTCCGGCGCCGGGGCAGGCCGAAATCTTCTGCCGAGGCTTCGGCAAGATTCATAATCTTATTCCATTCAGATGTGGTGAATTTCTTTTTGGCCATTCTGGTCTCTCCTTTTTATTATTAATTCCAGAAGAAAAAGAATTTTCGAGAAAAGAGGCCGGGCTGAAGATTTATCGGATGATTGTATCGATACGGAATAAGAACAGGAGTCTCTATAAAAATACTTTATGACAAAGATAAAGCCCTGTCAATATATATTTGCAATAGTCTGATGTCTTAGAAAAGGTGAAAAAAGAAGAGTATGGGTTACCACTCTATCCCTTCGGATCTCAGGTAATCCTGTGCGGGTTCGTGCCCGAATCGTGCGGCGGTTATCAGGTCTTTCAAAGCATTCTCTTTATCGCCGAGGATCTCATAGGAAAACCCCCTGCGGACATAGGAGACCACGTCGTTTGGATTAAGTTCTAAGGCTTTGTGATAGTCTTTAACGGCTTGTTCATGTTTGCCGAGTCTGTCATAAGCGGCACCGCGGCTGCGGTAGAGAACTGCATCATCCGGGTCAAGCTCTATTGCGCTTGAGCAGTCTTCTACAACCTGTTCATGTTTGCCGAGATAAGAGTTTGCAATGCAGCGGCCGATATAGGCTGCTTTTGTTCCCGGGTTCTCTGCAATAGCCCTGCTGAAGGCTTCGACCGCCTCCTCGTATTTTACAGAATCTATGAGCGAATACCCCTTTTGTGCAAAATCCATAGGAATATAATCCTCTTAAATCTTAACAGACTCATTCCTATCAAAAAGACGGATTGTTGTCAAATTTTTTGTCTATACTTTTTCATTGGCAAGTTCGACCCTCATTATCCCTCTTATGGAATTAGATAGAAATATTTTTTCTGAGTCCCTGAGGTCATCAGGGGTGATGATATCTTCAATAACATTTCTTGTTTTTTTCAGAATGTACTGTCTCATGATACCGTCCAAAAGACCGCATTCCACAGGCGGTGTAATGAACTTCCCCCTTTTTTTTATAAAAATATTGCTGATACAGCCCTCTGTGATTTCTCCTTTTTCATTGGTAAAGATAAAATCGATAAGCCCCCTTTCACGGGCCCTCTCATACATCTCATCATAAACAGACCGGTTTGTTGTTTTGTGATAAAGAAAGATGTTTTTTGAATCGGTCTTTTCCTTGGCGACGGTAGTATATCCAATTTTGTCACTTTTATTAAAATCGAGTTTAAAGTTCTCAATATTTATTTTTCCTTTTCGGTCAACAAGAACCCTTATCCTCTGTTTTTCCTTCTGGCCGAGTTCGCCGGTATTTTTCCCGAGAGCATGCAACAGCTCTTCGGCATCAAAGGGAAAGCCGAAATACTCTGCGCTTTCTCTGAGTCTCTGTATATGCTCGTTCAAGAGCCGGTATTTGCCCTTATGATGGAGCATCGTTTCGAGCAGTCTGAATTCCTGCACAGGGTCTGTTAAGAACTTCATCTTTAAAGAACATTCTTTGTGCTCGTCTTCGGCATCTGAATCCCAGACAATACCGCTTCCGATACCCATGACCCCGGCATGCTTTTCGATAACCGGCGTCCTGATAGCGATATTGAATATTGCTTCTTCGTTAGGGGACATAAATCCGATGGCGCCGGTATAGACTCCCCGCCTCTCTTTTTCCAGTTCATTGATGATTTCCATTGACCTGATTTTAGGGGCACCGGTCACTGACCCGGAGGGGAAGAGACTCTTGAAAATATCCCGATATGTTGTTCCCTGTTTTAGGTCCCCCTCTATTGTCGATGTCATCTGAAAAAGGGTCTCATATTTTTCAACCTCAAAAAGCTTTTTTACCTTTACGCTGCCGGCCTTGCATACTTTACCCAGGTCATTTCTCAAAAGATCAACAATCATTAAGTTTTCCGCCCTGTTTTTTTTACTTTCCTGTAAAAGCTTCATGTTTTCCCTGTCTTCAAAAAAAGTCCGCCCCCGTTTCATCGTCCCTTTCATGGGGCGTGTGATTATCTTCTTTCCTGTTTTTCTGAAAAAGAGTTCAGGAGAAAGTGATATGGTGTATCGGCTCCCCGTTTTAATAAAAGCGGCGTAACCGACTTTCTGTTTTCTTTTGAGATCGTTATATAGAGCCAGAGGAGACTCCCTGAATGAAAAACCGGCATTCCATGTAAAATTTATCTGATATGAATCTCCGGAGAGGATATAATCTTTGATTCGTTCTATGGCGGTTTTGTATTCCTTTTTCGGCATATTGATATCGATATTGCTGAGTTCGGATAAAAGCCTGCTGCGGCATGAAAAGATGTCTTCCTCTGTCTGAGGATTTCTCAGGTCGATGATGAAGGGATCCTTGAAAATGCCGAACCAGATCAAAGGATGGGAGAAGGGGCTGTCTGAGACCAGGCTTTTGAGCTTTTCTTCAAATGCATACCCTGCCTCGTAAGTCACATAACCGGCTGCATAAAAACCCTGTTTTAGAAAATCTTCAGCTTCGTTTAATACTTTTTCAATTTCATCGATGCGGGAGGTTTGCAAGACTGTGACAGGGTCAGAAAAAACAATAGCCCTGAAATTCTCCGAGTCGATTTTAACCGTTTCCAGAATGATAAGATTTTCATGGCTTTGGATCGTATCATCTGTTAGCTGGAACTGTTCTTTCATGTTTTAAATCAAACTCTGAAAATAGCAGGGGTTGCTTTTTAAAACAGTGAAGAAATAATAGAATTACTTCTTTTTTGTCAAAAAGGAAAAGTCCGTTCCCTTTCTTTTTGTTTTTATTCTCTCGGCAAGAGCGTGAGTGATAATGGGAAGGGCAATGGTGGCATCGCAGTAACACTGGGCGAACTTACCCTTCGGCGTTTCCTTGCCCCATGATGTGGCCTCTTCGAATGTGCATCCTGACAGTCCTCCCCACTGGGGAGCATCGGTTGTGATTTGAACAGCGTATTTATGAGGATAATAGGTCTCGTCCGTGCCCTCGCGTTTCAATCCGTCTTTTCTGTTGGGAATTGACAGGTTCTTATAGAGAAGATCGCTTGTCACGGCAAGAAGCTGGATAAAATCTTTCGGCACCCCGCCGCCGATGTAAATGACCCCTGTCCCCTTGACTTTTTCACCGAGGCCCATAAATTCAACATAGTCTTTTACGGAATCGATAACAAGGTTAAATCCTCTGCTTTTTGCGATAAGAGCGGCGTCACCGTAAGGACTGTCAGCAATGGCAGGGCAGTAGATGGGAATCTTCATTTGCGAGGCGATTGCTACAATGCTCTTTATTCCCTTTTTCTTGAGCCAGAGGCCGCAGAGATAGAGAAACTCTCTCGATGTGTAGTTGTGGTTTTCATCAAGGGTTACGATGAAATCTGCAAGGAGCTCGGTCATTTCAAAATAGTCTTTTTCGCTTCCGTAAACATCATAGTACCGGTTAAAACCGGCCTGGAAAATCTTTGCGTCATCGACATGGCTTTTCCCCTGCCAGTAGCAGGAACCCATAGCCTCGACTATATCTTCTGAGATATTGGCGCCTGTAGAGACAAGAACATCGATATAACGGTTTTCAAGAAGCCAGTTGATGATTTTCCACTGCCCAGTGGTAGAGAGAGACCCGGCATAACCCAGAAGTATGGTGACTTTTCTGTCTTTTAACATGTCTGAAAGAACCTCGACCACCTCAGCCAGCTTTCTTCCCTGAAATCCTGTCTCTGACATTTCAGCAAGAAGCTTTGAGACCGGTTTCGATTTTTTTACCTCGATCGCTTTGACTTTTTTCGTAAACAGTCTTTTTCCCATAGGTAACATTCCGTTTCTTAATGTTATTATTTTTCTTGTTTCATGGCGAGCCTTTTCCGGCTAAAGATAACTGTCGCCGTTTTGCAGATAATTTTGGACATAGTCGGTTACCGAGTCTTCAAGAGATCTAAACTCTACAGGGCATCCGGCTTTTTTGAGTTTTTCCATGGTCGCTTCTGTATAGTACTGGTATTTTTCCCGAAGAACTTCCGGCATATCAATATACTGAATGGCAGGCTTTATAGATATTGCTGAAAAAACAGCGTTCACCAGGTCATTCCATGTGCGCGCCTTGCCTGTTCCCAGATTGAATATTCCGTTTACCTCTTTGTTTTGCAAGAACCACCACATAACATCGACACAGTCTTTGATATAGACAAAGTCGCGAAGCTGTGCCCCGTCTTTATATTCCGGTTTATAGGACTTGAAAAGCTTAACCTTCCCGTTCTCCTTGATCTGGTGAAAAGCCTTATGAACAACGCTCTTCATATCTTCTTTATGATACTCGTTCGGCCCGAAGACATTGAAGAACTTGATTCCGACCATCTGGTCTTCATGCTGGTTCCTGAGCGCCCAGAGGTCGAAGACCTGTTTTGAATAGCCGTACATATTGAGCGGTTTCAGAGTGAGAGATTTTTCATTCTCATCCGAGAAACCGAGGGATCCGTCACCGTAAGTTGCGGCACTGCTGGCATAAATGAAGCGGACATTATTTTTCATCGACCACTCGGCCAGGGCCCGGCTGTATAAGTAGTTGTTTTCCATCAAGTACTCCGCATCCATTTCTGTGGTCGAAGAGCAGGCCCCCATATGAATGACGGCATCGACAATAAAGGGAGTGGTCTCATTTGAAATGATTTCGAGAAAATCGTCTTTGTGAATATAATCGACGTATTTCCTGTTAACCAGGTTCTTCCATTTTTCGGATGTTCCGAGCTCATCTACGATGAGAATATCATCGATACCTTCACTATTCAGCTTCCAGACAAAAGCACTGCCGATAAAGCCCGCACCACCAGTGACGATATACAATCTCTCTTTCTCCCATTTAAGAAATCATTTTTGAAACTCCTTTAGTTATCACAAAAGGAGGAATTCTTCAAGATTTTTTTGCAAATTTTTTAACTATTTAACAATAAAGAACTGCTGAAAAAAGACTACGATCTCAGGGTAGCGATGAGGCGGAGAGGGTTGGTGAGAAGCTCAAGTGCCGGGACGATGCCTGTTATGACCACATCAGCCGAGATCACGGCTTCGACAGACGTCCCCTCTTTTAAGATGACGGCAATCCCAAGAGCCGCTTCTTTGAGCATCAGACGGTCGTTTCGCCCGTTCCCGATACATACAGAAGTTTCAAGCCCCAGATTCTTTACATAATCGAGTTTGCCGACTTCCTGGTTTTCAAAAGGAAGAATATGAACGTTGCAGGGAACCCCTTCAAGCCTTGATTTGGCTTTGCCAAAAGTATCGGCAGTAAGCACGTGAATATCAAGCTTTTCCGAAAGGGACTTGAGACTCTCTTTTATTCCGTCGACCAGTTCACCATCTACGGCTATAGTGCCGTTATAGTCGAGAACAAGGTTTTTAAGCCGTAAATTTTTATAGCCGGGAACGTCTATTTCAATCATTGCCGAGACTTTCCTTTTCTATCGTTTCTTTATTTAACCGTCAGCTTTAAGGGCTTTGAGTGTTTCTTCCGGCTCCGGCCTGATGGTGTAATCCGGGTTTACCTCTGCCGAAAGGATCGTCGCGTTTTTATCAATAATAAACCGACCAGGCATCGGCAATGCCCATGAATCGTCACCATTGTGAAGAGGAAGATCGAGCCCAAGCTGTATATAGACCTGGCGAAGCTTATCCGGCAGTCTGTGGGTAAGACCGAACTTTTTTGCCACCTGATTTCCGGGGTCGCTTAAGATCTCAAACGTCAAGTGATGTTCCTTTTTTATTTCCATATTGTATTTTTCAAGCTGGGGCGATATGGCGACAAGGGAGGCGCCGGCTGAGGTAATTTGAGCGTGGACTTTCTCCAGAGCTGACAGCTCCAGATTGCAGTAAGGTCACCACTTTCCCCTATAAAAATTGATGATAAGTTTGCCTTTTTCGAGCAGAGACTTCGAGCTGATTGTATTACCCTCAGCATTTTTCAAGAAAAATTCGGGTACTTTATCCCCGGGCCGAAGAATCGTATCCATAATATTGGAATTTTTTAGTTCTTCTGTTGCTCTATGCATAATAGCCACTGCTTCCTTTGGAATGTCCAGCAAGAGCTTTTCATTTAAAGCATTCATTTTTTTCTGAAGAGACATAAAATTCTCCTAAAGATTTATTTTACATAACTGCTTTTGTAAAAATATTATCAATATAAAAAGAGAGTGTAAAGAGAAAAGCCGAAAGAACAGATTGAAGCCTGCGGATTAAAAGTTGACTTTTTGTATATAATGTATTAAATATAAAATCAACTAGTCCAAACAGATAGGTTCTTATCACCCATTCAGGGGTTAGATTGATAAGGAAGCTCATAATCTTTTGTTTTATTCCTTGAAAAGAATTGTTGGGAGATAAGCCACTGAAGCATTACAAAAAAACAACAATTTTTTTTATCATTACAATCTGTGTTCTAGCTCTGCTTGTTCCCTCACGTGTTCAGTCCCAGACAAAAAAGAATATTCTCTTTCTCAATTCCTATCACGAGGGTTATCCCTGGTCTGATAATATAATCAAAGGGGTCAGCTCTGTTTTAGAGAAAGAAAAGATTAATGTTCATACCGAGTATATGGATACGAAAAGAACATATGACGACAGGCATTTTCAGAACCTTTTCGAACTTTATCTCCATAAATTTTCTGAAAAAGACTTCGATCTTATTATAACCAGCGATGACAACGCATTTCAATTCCTGCTACAAAACCGGAGCGTCTTGTTTCCATTTGTCCCAATAGTCTTTTGCGGCGTCGGCAATTTTAAAGAGTCAATGCTAACCGGTCACAAAAATATTACCGGCGTGACAGAGGACATCGATATCAAAAGCACGATTGACATCGCCCTAAAACTGCACCCGAAAACGAAAAAGGTCTATGTGATCAGCGATCAGGTCGTGAGCGGAAAGGTCAATGTAGAGAAAGTCAAAAAGATTATTCCGGATTATCAAGAATCGCTGCAATTTATATTATGGGATAACCTTGAGGCAGGGGAGCTCAAAAAAAAGCTGAAAGAACTGCCGCAAGACTCCATAGCGCTTTTTATCTCTTTTTCAAAAGACAGGTCCGGAAAGTTTTTCTCGATAGAAGAGCAGCTTATGCTAATCACCCAAAATTCCAAAGTTCCCGTATATACCTGCTGGGCCTCTCGTATTCAGCACGGGATGACGGGGGGGATGGCCGTCAGCGGTTTTTATCAGGGAGAGACAGCCGGAAAGATGGCGCTAAAGATATTAAAGGGAGAAGATGCCGATAATATCCCCGTCCTTAAAGAAAGCCCCAACAAATACATGTTCGACTATAAACAGCTCAAACGTTTTAAAATAAAACTTTCTACTCTTCCTGAAGGAAGTATTGTTATTAACCAGCCTTCAACATTCTATTCGGTTCATAAAGGAATACTCTGGATGATTTCAATTGTTCTTGTCATCCTTGTATTGAGCGTTATTATGCTTCTCTTTAATAACGAAAAACGAAGAGAGGCCGAAGAGGCATTGAAACATGAAAGGGATTTTGCCGAGAGTATTGTACAGACGGCCCAGGCAGTTGTGTTGCTTCTCGACACAGAAGGCCGGATTATCCGTTTCAATAATTACATGGAAGAGATTTCGGGTTACAGGCTGGAGGAGGTCAGGGGAAAAAAATGGTTTGAAACTTTTATTCCGGAGAGCCACCGGAATAAAATTGATAAAATGTTCCTAAAAGCGATATCGGGTGCTAAAACCCGCGCCAACGTCAACTCTATTCTTACAAAAGACGGACAGAAGATTGAAATCGAGTGGTTCGATAAAACCCTTAAAGATATGAAAGGTAATGTTATTGGTCTGCTTGCCATTGGCCAGGATATCACTGAACGCAGAAGGGTAGAAGAGGCGGTCAGAGAGAGCGAGGAGAGGTACCGGAGCCTTTTTGAAGATTCTCCTAATTCTCTATGGGAAGAAGATTTTTCAGCTGTCAAAACATACTTTGAAAAACTCAAGGCTTCTGGTATTACAGACTTGAAAAGATACTTAGCAGATCATCCGGAAGAACTGCAAAAGTGTGCAGGCATGGTGAAAGTTCTGGACATCAATAAGGCTACGGTCGAGCTTCTCAAGTTCAGCCGGGAAGAACTTATGAGAGATCTTTTAAAGATTTTCAGAGAAGAATCATACACTGTTTTTTTAGAGGAGCTTGTTGCCCTGAGTGAGGGAAAGACGATTTTCGAGTCTGAAGCGGTCAACCGGACAAAAGACGGAAAGGAGCTTTATGTTACGCTGAGACTGGCTGTTGTTTCGGGATATGAGGATACATGGTCAAAGGTTCTTGTTTCCATCACGAATATTACCGACCGGAAACATACAGAAGACCAGTTGAAATCTCTTTATGATTTGGGTAAAAAAGTTACATCCATTATCTCAAAAGATGAACTGCTTCCCTGGATAGCCGAGCAGGCTGCCGAGCTTCTTGATACTGACGAATGTGTTTACAGGATTAGGGAGGGAGATTATCTGGTAAGGGGAGGCGGCACTTTGGAGGTGATGGAAATAATGTCTAGAGAAAAAATAAAAATGGGGGAAAGCGTGAGCGGAGTCGTGGCAGAGAGGAAAAAGCCTATCATTATTTCAGATATACGGGAAGACGAAAGACATATTGAAGAACACAAAAAAGCTGCTAAAAAGTTTGGATATATTTCTTTCCTCGGTGTTCCTATGATGATTGGGGATGAGGTGAGAGGGGTCTTAAGCGTTCTCACAAAAAAACCCAGAGAATTCAACGCATCGGATGTCGAGCTTTTATCCTCATTTGCCGATATGGCGGCAATTGCGATTGAGAATGCCAGGCTCTTTGAAGACCTGCAAGACGCAAGGAAGGAACTGGAAGAATGGAGCAAGAAGCTGAGTAAGAAGGTGACGGAGAGGACGAAAGAGCTCAAAGAGGTTCACGGGCAGCTTCTTCATTCCGAGAGGCTTGCGGCCACAGGCAGGCTGGGGGCAGGCATTGCTCATGAAATCAACAATCCTCTTCAGGCCATCGATAACTTTGTTAATATTGTTATGGGTAATCTTGAAAAAAAGAGCGAAGACTATGAATATTTAAAGCTGGCCTCTGAGGGAATAGGCCGGATTGCCAGTATTGTCAAGCAGCTTTCCTCTTTTTACCGCCCCGACAAAGAGACAAAGATGGAGTCTGATATAAATAGTATTATCGAAAAATCCCTTGCCTTAATACAAAACCAGCTTACGATCAAGAAAATAAAAGCTGTAAAAAAACTTACTGAAAATTTACCGAAGGTTACTGTATCCCCCCGGCAGATTCAACAGGTACTGATCAACCTCATTTTAAATGCCCAGGATGCCATGCCGGATGGCGGCAGGTTAATGATAAACACAGGTACGGATCAGGATGCCGTTTACGTCAAAGTAAAAGATACGGGTATCGGGATTTCTGAACAGGACATAAGACATGTTTTTGAACCCTTCTATTCTTCAAAGAAAAGGCAGGGAACAGGGCTGGGACTTTCCGTTTCCTATGGTATCATCAGGGAGCACGGCGGAGATATTTTTGTGGAGAGCAAAGAGAAAGAAGGAACGACCTTTACGATAAAGCTTCCCGTAGAAAAAAAATAGAAGTTTATCCTTTTCTATCTATGAGATAAAAAAATCGATTTTCCATCATTCATGCAGTATAATTCCCGAAACAAAGCAGGAGATGAGAAATGGTGCAAAAAAAGAAAGAAGAGTTTACTGAACATATGATAAGACTGCTTGGATATAAATGGGAATTTTTACGAAAGAACTACGATTATATTGAAGATTACAAGCTTTACAAAAACAGAAGCGGATTGTTGAAAAATAAAGCAATGCTTAATCATTTTGAGGCTCATATCTGCAATAAATACGGTTTGCGAGAGCCTTGTGATCCCAAGACCCCTTTTGATTTCGATTTGATAAGAAGGACAAAGGCAAAGAAAAAACTTTCCAAAGAGGTTGTTTTAAAAGATAAAGCATGGGAGAAAAACAGGGAAATTTTGTTGAACCTGATGAGTGAATTAAACACAGGAATTTATTGCAAAACGAAATCATTGTCAGATAAAGAGTTGAAAGAGCAAAGCACGATAGAGATTGCGGTTGACCTCGATGTCCCGAAAAAAAAGATCCTTCAGGAGGTAGGAAGAATAGTCAACGAATGGCAAAGAAAGAGAGCGAAAGTAGTCCCTGAAAAAATCGGAAAATTACCGAAATTCAGTGAATTTGATATCTATATCGAGGCCTATCACCTGAGTAACGAAGGCTGGTCTTGGGATAAGCTAGCAAAAAAATATTTTCCCAAAGAGATCGATGAGACAACAAATAAAGCTACTGATAACGCTAGGAGCAAAGCGAAAGGATATTACGACAAATGCTGGGAACTGATTTATGGTGGTTATCGCCGGATTCGCTGATGAGCAAGGTTGGACTACAGATAAAAATTATTATCCACCAGCTCTTTGATCTGTGAAAGTTCTTCATGGGTAAGCCCTTCTCCATCTCCGGCCTTCAGGTTTTCTTTTGCCTGATACTCTGTCTTGATTCCGGGTATTACGGTTGATACGGCGTCACTTGCCAGTACGAATTTTAGCGCAGCCTGGGCAAGGGTCACCTCTTTATTCTCGATGAGGAAGTTAAGTTTTTCAACAGCCTTTATCATTCCTTTTTTATATCCTTCGGGGAAGGAGCTCCTGATGTCACCTGACGGGAACTTAGATTTGAAATCGTGTTTACCGGTCAGAAAGCTGTTGGCAAGCGGTTCCCTTGTGATAATACCCACATCTTTGTTTTTAGCAGTGGGAAAGAGCCTGGAAACCGGCGACTGGTCGAAGATATTATAGATAACCTGTATAGTATCTACATTTCCGGCCTTTATGGCCTCTAACCCCTCAGCGGGGTCAAAGATCGAAATACCGTAAAATCTTATCTTTCCTTCCTTTTTAAGCTCTTTTAAAGTTTCGAACATATCTCCATTACTGATAAGTTGCCTGTTAGGGTTATGTAACTGATAAATATCGATATAGTCTGTACGAAGTCTTTTTAAACTTTTTTCAATGGCAAAAGTAATATATTCTCTGGTAAAGTTTGCCCCGGCACCGACATTATAGAAATCTCCGCCGACCTTTGTGGCGATGATAAGGTCCTCTCTTCTTCCTTCCAGGGCTTCGCCGATAAGCTTTTCACTGTGCCCATGGCCGTAAACATCGGCCGTATCAAAGAAATTACACCCCAGTTCAAGAGCTTTTTGGATGGCTTTAAGAGATTCCTTATCGTTGGTCGGGCCGTAGCTGTTTCCATGTTTGTTCCCGCCGATGGCCCAGGCCCCGAAACCTATCTCGGAGACTTCCAGTCCGGTCTTTCCGAGTTTTCTATATTTCATGATGTTTCTCCAGAGAAGTTTTAAACAGGGTTTGATAATTTTGATAATATAGTATTATTAATATTTTTTTAAAAAGCAAATTTTTAATGAAAAAGCTTGAATATTTGTTTTTCCAGAACATTATTTTGAGTAAAGGATGAATAAGACCATTGAAAGGAGAAAAAAATGGGAGAAAAAATTTACCCTTACAAACAGTATGCGATAGAAGAAGGAGTAGCACCCGATTCAGAACAATTTAACTATTATTTTATGGTAACCGAAGAGGGCAAGAAGATAGCCCATTTCGTCGTCCACGTTGACGATAGTGTTTTAGCGGAAACAGAGGTTTTCGAGAAGGGCTGCCGTGGGGTTATAGAGGGCGAGTTCGTTGCAAAACACAGATCGGATTGGCAGAGATGGGTTCACGAGAGGATCGACAAAGGATATCTTCGGGATATGCTTTTGCTGATTGACAAACATCAGGCCAGAGAAGTTGATATGAAAAAAGAACTGGAACGCAGAGCTGTATAAGAAACTTTCTATAAAGAGCTGAAAAGGCTATTGGTTACTGGAACCGAAGTGCTTCTATCGGGTCGGTATCGATAGCCTTTTTTGCTGGATAAACCCCGAACAGAACCCCGATGATAATAGACACGAAAAAGGTGATCAAACCCACAGGCCAGTGGATGATAAGAGACCAGTCGGTAACTGTTGAAATGATAATTGAAACGACAACGCCGATGAAAATTCCGATCATCCCCCCGCCCATACTCAGGATAATCGATTCTGCAAGAAACTGATAGAGAATATCCTTTCCCGTTGCACCGACTGCCCTCCTTAAACCTATTTCCATTCTTCTTTCTTTGGCGGAGACAAGCATGACGGCCATAATGCCGATACCTCCGACCAGAAGGGAGATGGCGGCCACGCCGGCGATAAGATAGGTAAAGGTCATTGATGTTTCTTTTTTTGTTTCCATAAGCTCCGTTTGTGTGAGAACAGTGAAATCGTCCTTTATCTCGTCAGCGAGCCTGTGCCTTTTGCGGAGAAGGTTTTTTACCTGAAGCAGGCAGCTCTCAATCTCGTTTTGGTCTTTTGCCTGAATGTATATGGTATTGAGATAGTCCACGTTAAAAACTCTTCTCATGGCTGTGGTTATAGGGATGATGATTCTGTCGTCTTCATCCTGTCCCAGAGCATCAACCCCCTTTGGCTGAAGAACCCCGATGACTGAAAAAGGGATTTTATTGATCCTGATAATCCGGTCGAGAGGAGGTTCTTTTTCGAAAAGGTTCACTGCGACGCTCTTTCCCAGGACAGCGACTCTTCTGGCTCCCCCCACATCTTCGTCGGTGAGAAGCCTCCCGCTTTCAAGCGTAAAATTTTTAATCGGAAAGAAATCGGGTACCGTGCCCATGACTATTGTTTTTGTTGTCAGGTTTCCGTATTTGATAGAAATGGTTTTTTCGACGGTCGGGGCGGATTTCTCAATAGATGATATTTCTTCTTTGATAGCTTTTGCGTCCTTGAGTTTCAGCGTCGAGACCTGGCCGAGCGTCCTCGGCCTTCCGTGGTGCATAACAACTTCTCCTGCACAGACCGAGATAAGATTTTCCCCCATTCCTTCGATCTGCTCCATAACCTTTTTCTTTGCCCCTTCGCCGACGGCAACCATGATCATAACCGAAGAAATCCCGATAATAATGCCAAGAAGAGCAAGAAAAGAACGGAGTTGCTGAGAAGAAAGGGATTTTAATGCGATGATAAAAAATTGATTTTTTTTCACGTTCTTTATTTAAAAGCCTCTACAGGGTTAAGAAGAGTTGCCTTCCTTGCCGGCTGAATACCAAAAATGATTCCAACCAAAAGAGAAAACAAAAAGGCCAGAAGAAACGGTTTAAAGGAGACAGCCGTATTAACCGGTGTTATAAGGGGCAGAAGTTCTCCGATTCCCAGGCCTAAAAGGGTTCCGATAATCCCGCCGATAACAGAAACCAGGACAGCCTCCATAAGAAACTGTAAAAGAATGGCCCTTTTTGTTGCGCCGAGAGAACGTCTGATGCCGATTTCTCTTGTTCTTTCATTAACAGAGACCAGCATGATATTCATGATAACGATTCCACTGACAAGAAGGGAGATGGCCGATATCCAGGCCAGCATCAACGTTAATGTTCTGGAAGAACGGGTTATCCATACCAGAAGCCCCTCAGCCGTGATAATCCTGAAATCGTCTTCGACAGAGGGAGGGAGATTATGGTTTTTTCGAAGTGCTGCCCTTGCCATTTCTGCTGTGATATCTATTTTCGAGGGGTCATAGACGAGAACTCTTATGCTGTTCAGATAGTTCCGGTTGAAGATACGCTGAGCCGAGGTAGTTATCGGGACAACCATTCTGTCATCAGCGTCATGACCGCCACCGGTGACCCCCCTCTTTTTCAGAACACCGACAACCTCAAAGATAACATTTTTAATCCGGATATGTTTACCAATGGGATCCTCTTGTCCGAAAAGCTCGCGGACTACTGTATCCCCGATCACAACGACTTTCTTGACACCGACGACATCCTCATCAACAAGGAACCTTCCCCTTACAATATCCCATTTTCTCACCACCTGCCAAAGAGGTGTGCTTCCCGCGAGACGGGTCATCTTGTTCTTGTTTTTATACGCCACCCTCACAGACCTTTGTCTCTGATAGGTTGCAACGACCTTGGCGTTTGGGAGCTGTCTGATATCCTCCACATCTTTAAAGGACAGGGTGGTGGCTTTTGTCCGCCTGTGAGAAAAAAACTTTCCTCCACCGGCAGCGACAAGAAAAACATCGGAACCGAACCCAAAACTGTTCATTCTTTCGATCACCTTGGCCTTTCCCCCTTCGCCTATGGAAACGATGACCGTGAGGGAGGAAATCCCGATAATGATCCCAAGCATCATTAGTGAAGTGTTGAGCTTGCTCTGTAAAAGACCCTTTAAAGACTCTCTAAATAACCTGAATATCTTCATTTCTTTTATTTTGCTTTAAGTTCATAAAGAGCAGAAAAAGCGTCTTTTGGTTTTTCAACCTCCTCAACGCTTTCTATTCTTCCGTCTTTCATATGAATAATTTTCCTGGCATGAGAGGCGACTTCCCTGTCGTGGGTGATACAAATGATGGTCTTCCCCTCTTTATGAAGTTTCTGGAATATGGAGAGGATTTCCAGGCCGGAGCGGGTGTCGAGATTGCCGGTCGGTTCGTCCGCGAGAATGATACGCGGCTCGTTTATCAGTGCCCTTGCAATGGCGATTTTCTGCTGCTGCCCGCCTGAAAGCTCGTTCGGTTTGTGCTCAAGTCTCTCCCCAAGGCCAAGTGAGATAAGCAGCTCTTTTGCCTTTTCCTCAGGGTTGCCGGGATAGTTATCGCTGTAAATAAGGGGAAGAAGAACATTATCTACTGCTGATGTTCTGGGAAGGAGATTGTAGGATTGGAATACGAAACCGATCTTCTTGTTCCTGATTTTAGAAAGTTCCCAATCGCTCAATGTCTCGACCTCTTTTCCGTCAAAGAAGTAGCGGCCGGAAGTCGGCCTGTCGAGACAGCCGATAATATACATCAGGGTGCTTTTTCCGGCACCCGAAGGTGCCATGATGGTGGTGAATTCTCCCTTTTCGATATGAAGGTCGATGCCGTGCAGGACAGGGGTTTCAAGAGTCCCGATTTTAAAAACCTTGGTTATTTTTTCGAGCCTTATCATCTCTTGATTCTCCGGAGGCTCTTTTCCGCTTCAGAGAGGGGATAGAAAACGGCTATCTCTTCCCCTTCTTTGAGTCCTTCGGTTATCTCGGCAAAACCCTTTTCTCTCCAGCCTGTTTTGACAACCCTTTCTGTCAGGTTTCCGTTGTTTAATACATAAATGATTTTTTTGCCTTTTTTGTTCTTTATGGTTTCGGTCGGGATTGCCAGGGCTTTTTCCTTTTTGTCGATAATAATATTGACATTGGCGGTCATTTCCGGTCTTAACAGGTCAATAAAATCATCGATGACCTGGATGATGACTTCATAATTAACTACATTTTCCTGAATAACGGCCTTGGGATAGATGGCTGTTACCTCCCCCTTAAAAGGCTTTTTAGGGAAGCTGTCAACAGTAAAGACTGCCTTTTGACCTTTTTTGATCCTGCCGATGTCCGTTTCGTCAACAAAGGCGTTCACCTGAAGTCGTGAGAGGTCGATGATGGTAACGAAAGTCGGGGCATTGAAGCCTGCGGCAACGGTCTCTCCTTCCTGCGTGGATATGGATGCAATGGAGCCGTCTATGGGGGCTCTTATTGTTGCATAGGAAAGAGATGTTTTTAGTTCCATGAGACTCGCTTTTGCCTGCATTATTCTTGCCTTTGCAAGGGAAAGATCCTGAACATATTTTATCTGAAGATAGGCAAGATGCTGCTTCATTGCCCTGTGTTCCGCTTTTAAGACATCCAACCCTTTTTTTGCCTGGTCAAATTTTTCCTGAGGGGCGATCCCTTTTTCGACGAGAGATTTCTGTCTTTTATAGACTATCTCAGCGAGTTCAAGGCCGGCTTTTTTCTGCTCCAGTTCGGCCTTTGCCTCCTCTAGCTCTTTTGGTGTCTGTTCTTTGATGGCTGTTCTTTTTGCCTCTTCTGCCATAAGATTTGCCTTTTTCTGCTCGACCTGGGCAATCAGGTCTTTATGCTCGATGACGGCAATGATGTCGCCTTTTTTTACCTTATCACCTATTTTGACCATGAGACGCTCCACAAGCCCTGAGATTCTCGCGCCCACCTTTACCTCGGCTCCCACAACCGGCTTGACTACGCCTGTTGAAAGAATTGTCCGGTTCATCGGACGGTAAGCCGCTTTTATCAGTTTGAACTCTTTATTTGCTTTGTCTTTGAAGAAGTTAAATTTAAACCCGAAAAAGACAAAAGAAAAGGCCAAGAGAAGACCGATGGCAATTAATAATTTTTTTCTGCTTTTCACATTTTCACCCGAAAAAGTTTACTCTCTAAATTTAGAATAGTTTTTTGTTTATGTCAATCGGAGATTATTATGAGATAGTGCTAAAAAAAAGCAGGATTGGAGCAGTTTAAACATATTATTGACATTGACAGGTTAGTTTGCAAAAATCGTCTGATCGTATTGAGGATAAATATAATGAAAAAAGAATGGGTGCTCGTTATTTTTTTTGCAGTATCAGGGGCTTCCCACCCGGCTTTTTCCGGCCCGGCCATTATCAATTCGCCATCTGCCTTTTTTGCGGAAAATAAAGTTCAAATTGAGCAGCGCGCAAAAGACTGGTTTGAGAAAGGTAATCGGGCAGTCGTTTCCGGCAGCTATTTAGAAGCGATCGAGGCATATACGAATGCGATCAACCTCAACCCTGAATATACAGAGGCTTACCTGCATAGAGGGATAGTCTATGCGCGAGACCTAGAGAATTACCAGAGGGCGGTAAAAGATTATGATAAGGTCATTGAACTGAAACCTCAGTTTGCAGGGGCTTATAATAACCGTGGTCTTGCCCACGAAAAGCTCGGCAACTATTATCTGGCAATCATCGATTTTGGAAAAGCCATCCAGCTCGACCCCGAGAACTCCGGGACTTACAGCAACAGAGGGGTTGTGTACAGCAAGATCAGGAACTTTCAACAGGCTATTATCGATTATAACCGTGCTGTTAAACTGAACCCCGGGTTTGCCGAGGCCTATAATAACCGGGGATATGCCTTTAAAGAACTTGGAAAATTCAATCAGGCATTCAAAGATTTCAGCAGGGCTATCGAGTTGAATCCGAAATTTTTTCGGGCATACAATAACCGTGGAAGTACTTACAGCGAGATAGGGAATTTCAAAAAGGCCTTTAGAGATTTTAACAGGGCTATCAAACTGAAGCCTGAATTTTCGGAAGCTTATTACAATCGGGCCAGAACCCATAGAGAAATTGGCAATTACAAAGAGGCCATCAACGATCTTAACATGGCCATTCAGCTAAACTCGGCATATGAAGAGGCCTATTACAACAGGGGAAAGACATACCATTTTCTTGGCGATTACAAAAGGGCTGTGGAAGATTATAATAAAGTAATCCAGCTTAACTCCCGCAAAGCGGAGTATTATTATGGCCGGGGGGCTGCATATAAAAAAATGGGAGGCTACAGAGAGGCTTTGAAAAGCTATACTCAGGCCATTCAGCTTAACGATCAATATGCAGAGGCTTATGGCAACCGCGGCCTGGTCTTCTGGAGGCTTAATAATCAGAAAAGAGCTGTTAACGATTTGAAGACCGCTGCCAGGCTCGGTTATTTGCCGGCACAGGACTATTTACAATCAAAGAGGATTAAGTGGTAAAAAACTTGACCTGCGGTTATGATAATCTGCCCGATTAATGCTTTCAAAACAACCCTTTTCATGATAAACTATCATCTTAGGTAATACTTTTAGATTTTCCGATAAATCCTGATTTCGGTTTTTTTATAAGGAAAACTTCAAGACAGATGAAAATAAGTAAAGATGGGATTTACAGCTTTCTAAAAGGTTTTATAGTGGCGGTTTTGATACTGGCTCTTTCTCCTGCTTATGCCATAGGGGAGAATGAGGCAGAAGAAAGCCTTATCATTATCGGCGGTGACTATGATTTCCCTCCGTATGAATTTCTTGACGAAGACGGCAACCCGACCGGTTATAATGTCGAGCTCACCAGGGCCATTGCAAAAGTCATGGGAATGAATGTCGTAGTGAATCTCGGCTCGTGGGCAGAGACTTATCATGCCCTTGAAATAGGAAAGATCGACGCCGTCCATGGCATGTGCTATTCAACCGAACGCGACCAGAAATTCGATTTTACACCCCCCCATACCATGATGAGCCATGTTGTTTTTACCCGACAAAATTCTCCCAAAATCAGTTCCCTGGAAGACCTTCGGGACAAGGAGGTTATCGTGATGAGGGGCAGTATCATGCATGAGTATGTTATGAAAAATCAGCTTACTGATAAGATTATTCTGGTTGAAACCCAGCCCAAGGCACTTAGGCTTTTATCATCAGGAAAACACGATTTTGCCCTGATGGCAAGGCTCTCCGCTCTCTACTCGATAAAGAAAATGAAACTTTTGAATATTTTAGCTACAGACATAATGGTCAGTGAAAGGAATTACTGCTATGCGGTAAAAGAGGGTGATGTCCAGATCCTGGCCCGTCTCAGTGAGGGTCTTGTTTTTCTAAAGCAAACCGGACAGTATCAGGAAATTTACAATAAATGGATTGGTGCCCTGGGGAAGAAAGCGATTGCGAAAGCAGTCGTAAAAAAATACGCCCTCATTGTTTTGCTTCCACTTCTCCTCCTTCTTGCCGGAACGCTTTTCTGGTCGTGGTCTCTAAGGAGAAATGTTTTTGAAAGAACAATGGAGTTGGCAAGAGAGATTGGGAAGCGAAAGCAAATGGAACAGAAGCTCAGGGAGAGTGAGGAAAAATTCAGAAGCATCAGTGATTCGGCTAATGATGCTATTGTCATGATGGATAATTCAGGGAATATTTCCTTCTGGAATGAGGCGGCAAAAAGGATTTTTGGATATTTGGCAGAAGAGGCTCTGGGAAAAGATTTGCACAAGCTGATAGCCCCGGAGCGTTATTACAGGTCTTTTAAAGAGAACTTTGTGAAATTCAAAATAAAAGGAGAAGGGCCTTCCATTGGCAGGGCGCGTGAACTGGATGCCATAAAAAAAGACGGAACAGAATTCCCCATAGAATTATCTCTTTCAAGCGTGAAGCTCGAAGATGAATGGCACGCAATAGGAATAGTAAGGGATATCACAGAACGTAAAAAGGCCGAGAAAGAACTGAAAGAGAAACAGGCACTTAGTGATCTTTTGTTAAACAGTCTGCCTCATCCTACAATACTTGTTGATAAAAACAGGATTATTTTAGCTGCCAATACAATAGCTTTGGATTTTGGGGCAAAAATCGGTGACTATTGCTGGAAAGAGTTTGCCAGATCTGAATATCTTTCCGAAGAGGATAAAGAGCGGCTAGAGCAAAACCCGAACGCAGAGGGAATACAATGCACCTTTTGTCTTGCGGATGAATCTCTGGAAGAGTCAAAACCAACCCAAAATTCTGAAGTTCATATGTTCGGCAGGATATGGGATACACGCTGGGTTCCGCTTGGCAAGGAAAAATACCTTCATTATGCTATTGATATCACCGAACGAAAAAAGAGTGAAGAAAAAATCATGGCCTCTCTTGAAGAAAAAGAGCTTCTTTTAGATGAAGTTCATTTCAGGGTGAGGAACAATATGCAGATCATCTCCAGCATCCTTGCCCTCCAATCCGCTACGTACGACGATGAAAAAGTAATCGATGCCTTTAATGAATGCCAGAACCGTATCAAAAGCATGGCCCTGGTCCATGGAGAGCTTTACCGGACAAAAGATTTTTCCAGGATCGATTTCAAAGAATATATCGAAACCCTTACCCAAACCCTACTTGATTCTTATAAAAAGAAAGCGCAGGCGGTTTCCTTAAAGATAGACGCCAAAGAAATTTTTCTCGATATTGACACGGCCATCGATCTCGGGCTGGTTTTGAACGAACTGGTTACCAATTCTTTAAAGCATGCCTTTCCTGAAAAGAGAGAAGGGGAAATTCAGATAAGCTTACAAAATATCGATAAAGAGAAAATCGAACTAAAAGTAAAAGATAACGGTATCGGTCTTCCGGATGGCTTTAATATAAGGAATACCGATTCGCTGGGATTGAAGCTGGTTACCCTTTTAGCAGAAGTTCAGCTTCAAGGTGAGGTAAGGGTAAAACAGGACAATGGAACCGAGTTTCAGTTGATTATAAAGAAAACAAGATAATCAAACGGGAGAAAGCGGCGAGACGTTCTCTTTTAGCACAGGCAGAAATGGGGGCGAAGTGTTTCTCAGAAGGTCTTTTTGTCGATGTAAGGAAGATATCTGGGAACCCACATCTTTTCTTCTATTTTTTTTATGATATCCTTTTTCGGCAGATAAGGAGCTTTTTTATTGTTGACAGCTTCTTTTGCCACGTGATGGGCCACGGCTTTTGATATCTCTCTCAGCCTTTTCATTTGAGGATAGACATAGCCGTCCTCCAGGTCTTTTTTTGAAACCTGATCACAGGAAGCATAAGCCGCGGAGGTTATCATGTCGTCGGTTACCTCTTTTGCCTTTGAAACGATAGCACCAAGCCCTATTCCCGGAAATACGAAAACATTGTTCCCCTGGCCTACCCTGAAAAATTTTGGACCGTATCTGACCTTTGGAAAAGGACTTCCTGTGGCCACGACAGCCCTGCCCCGGCTCCATTGGTAGATATCCTTTGGGAGAGCTTCTGACTGTGAGGTGGGATTCGAAAGGGCAAAGATAATCGGCCTATCCGTGTTTTTTGACATGGTCATGACGACCTCCTCGGTGAATGCTCCCGGCTGGCCTGATGTGCCGTAAAGAACGGTGGCTTTGGTCTCTTTCACCACCTCTTTTAAGGTTATTTTTGAGGGGTCTTTCTTTGTCCATTTCCTTACGGCTTCGATGTCCTTTGCAAAAGGTTTTTTATAATCCTCAAGTCCTGTCCTTTCCTTTACAATCAGCCCGAACGGGTCCATGGCATAAACACGGCTGGCCGCTTCTTTTTGTGTCAGTCCCTCTTTCATAAGAGAGTTGAGTATCTGGTTACCTATCCCTATCCCGCCGGCCCCGGCCCCGTAAAGAACAAAAACCTGATTGGTTAATGTTTCTTTTTTTATCTTCAGTGCGGCCAGGGTGCCGCCGAGAATCACGGCGCCTGTTCCCTGAATATCGTCATTGAAGGATGGGATTTTCTTTTGGTACCGTTGAAGAATGGTGAAGGCGTTCTGCCGGCTCAGGTCCTCCCACTGGAGCACAGCACCGGGACAGTTTCTTTTTATTCCTTCGACGAATTGGTCCATGAACTCAAAATACTTACTTCCCCTAAGTCTTTCCTGTCTGAGCCCCAGATAAAGGGGGTCGCTCAAAAGCTCCTGATTGTTGGTTCCCACATCAAGGGTTATCGGAAGCGTTCCCGATGGATGAATGCCGGCACCTGCCACGTAGAGGGACAGTTTCCCTATGGGAATCCCCATGCCGCCGATACCCAGGTCTCCCAGTCCGAGAACACCTTCATTGTCGGTGGCAACGATGATCTCTATGTCTTTTTTCCTGGTGTATTTGAACATGTTGTCGATACAGTGGATATTTTCCGGTGTGATACAAAGCCCCCTTGCCCTTCTGAAAATATGGCTGTACTGCCTGCAGGCTTCTCCGACGGTCGGAGTGTATATAATCGGAATGACTTTTTCTAAGTTCTTTGTGATAAAGGCGTAATAGAGGGTTTCGTTCCTGTCCTGGAGGGCCCTCAGGTAGGTATATTTAGTGAGAGGGGTCTTTTCTCTATTGAAATTTTCTTCCACACGCAAAAGCTGTTCTTCGATATTGGAAATATAGGGAGGAAGGTAGCCAGCCAGCTCAAACCTGTCTCTTTCTTCCCTTGAAAAAGCGCTCCCCTTATTGAGAATGGAACTTTGCAGTAGAGGGAGCCCTTTCTTGGTAACATGGATATACTCATCTCCCTTTTTATCCTTTATGATCTTATAAGGACTCATTTTTTACTCCAAAAGAAAGTTATTCCTTTTTTTATGGGAATACATCAGTATAATGCTATATCTATAACTTTAGAGCAATATAAAAAAAATGCAAACAAAAGGAGCAAACCATGAAAACCGCCTATATAAGCATGTCTGTCATTGCTGCTTTTTTGCTGGTTCTCGGATACACTCTTGACAGTTCGATTCCCGCAAGGGGCTTAAAGACCGGCTTTGATTTCCTGATTAAGATTTTTCCTATTCTTCTTCTGGCCTTTACTATTGTGGGAATGATGCAGGTTCTCATCCCTCAGGAGCTGGTCTTAAAATGGGTCGGAGAGGGGTCGGGTTTGAAAGGTATCTTTATCGGTTCTGCTGCCGGGGCATTGACCCCTGGTGGGCCTTTTGTCTGCTTTCCGATAGCGGCTTCAATATATCAATCAGGGGCAGGGATCGGAACTATCGTTGCTTATATAGCGGGATGGGGACTTTTGTCCCTTACACGACTTCCCTTTGAGATAACCTTTCTCGGCGTGAAATTTGTTGCGATAAGGGTTCTGGCAACTTTGATATTACCCCCCGTTGCCGGGATAATCGCTCACATTCTCTTTCAAAAGCAAACTTTTTAAATTTAAAAAAATTTTTCAAATCGTTCTTGGAAGAAGGGGAAAATGGTATTATAATATTAATAAACAAATAAAAAGGATAAACGGACATGCCCGATCACTTTGATTACGACGACGGAGATTATTACAGGTTCATCCGCAATATGAATAAAAAGATAAAAGAACGGAAAAAAGCACAGAGCGAACTCGAGGAATTTATCGAAGATTTAAATGACCAGAAAAAATTTGACTCAGAACTGAAAGACATCACTCCTGAAGAGTTCATCAAGAAGACCAAAAAGAAAAAATAATCAGGATTTTTCTTTGCAGGCTTTATTTTACGCCCTTTATCATCCTTGAGATTTCCGAAACGTCGGCAACCTCTATTTGTTTAAAGCCTACTTTTTCAAGCCACCCGGTTATCTCTGAAGATGTGTAAGTCCTTCCCTTTTCTGTAACAGCAAGCATGTGAACCCCGAAAACAGCGGCAAAGGGCGGAGAGACTTTATCGGGGTTCAGGACAAAGTCATGAATTGCGACAAGCCCGTTCTCATCAAGGCTGTCGTAGACCTTTTTGATGATCAGTTCGCATTCTTCCTCAGAACTGCTGTGCAGGATGTGCGAGAGCCAGGCAAAGTCATAGCCGCTTCCGATGCTGTCCTTTAGAAAATTTCCCGGTTTGAGAGATACCTTTTTTTCCATTCCGTATTTTTTAAGGTTTTCTTTTGCAATTTCAAGCGTAAGCGGAAGGTCAACGATCGTTCCTTTCAGGGAGGGATATTTCTTTAAAAAGGTGACGGTATAGGTTCCCGGGCCTCCCCCCAGGTCGAGCATATTCTTTTTATTGTCGAGGTTCAGATGGCCGAGCATGAGTGGGGCAAAGTCGGTCGCGATATTGTCCATACCCCAGATAAAGGCGTTGATTCTCTCTTTGTCCTGTGTTAGCCAGAAATTCTGGCCGTTGTCCTTTTTGCCCGAAACAAGGGTTTTTCCCAGTTCAGACCAGTCTTTCCAGTAGAAATTAGCATGCTTAAAAATGGCACCCCGGTAGTTCGGTTTGCCTTTGACAAGAAACTCCTCTGCCTCGGGAGAGTTCGAAAACAGCCCCCCCTTTTTTTCGATAACGCCTGTCGATGCCAGCCCGCCCAGAAAGATCTCAAGCGATCTCGGATTAATTCCAAGTTCTTCTGAAAGCTTTGCTACTCCCTTAGGTTTCGGCGAGAGACGGCTGAAAATGTCCATCTCGCAGGCTGTAAGAAATATCTTGGACAGCTTGAAGAGGTTGCCGAACTCCATCAGTTTTTTAAAATCGGGCATTTTGGTCATTTTCTCAAGATGTTAAAGAAAAAGCTTACTTTTTATCCCTATCAACAATCAGCTCGCCTCCGACCGCGACATTATCGGGAATATTTTCTTTGATGTAGACGACGATTTTCGATTCCGGCAGCCCATAGGCCTTATGAGCGGCCTGGGTCAGTTCTTTTGCAAGTTCTCTCTTTTTATCGAGATCGTCTATTTTCGGGCCGTTTATGGTTATGACAGGCATATTTTATTCTCCCGTGCAAAACTTATAGTTTATCAATAACTTCCTCTGTTACCTTTTTTCTAAGCAACTTTTGAAACTCCGGCAGAAGTTCGGTCCTGGCGGTTCAGACTATGCATTCATCGATGCTGGCTACTCTTTTTTTATCTGTTATCCTTAATCCTCGACCAGGGTTCCGGGTTTCCATCCGAAAGCTTTTTCAATAAGCTCGATTTCCATTTCCGATGGCTCAAATTTCCCCCTTGCCATCATGTGGAAATAATCTGCGGGTATATCGACCTTGTCTGCCAGCATTTCTTTTGTCCAGCCTCTTTCCTTCAATTCGGCAAGAACCTTTTCTGAGACCTTCATTTTCAATCACCTCTTTTATGGGTTAAAATATATTCTACCTTTTATATTATCAGGCAGACCAGAAAAAACAAGGAGAAGTTGAGAAAAAGTGTTTGCAAAAAAAGATTTACAATGTAAATTATTAATATAATGGAAACACACAATCATTCACATAGCCATGATCATTCGGGAACGGCGAATATAAGAACCGCCTTTTTTTTGAATTTTACCTTTACGATCATAGAGATCGTGGGGGGGCTTCTGACCAACAGCCTGGCCATCATTTCAGATGCCCTCCATGACCTCGGCGATTCGTTAGCCCTGGCACTCTCCTGGTATCTGGCCAAAGTATCGGAAAGAAAAAGAACCGCTACATTTACCTACGGGTATAAGCGGTTTTCCATGCTGGCGGCGCTGATAAACAGTATTATTTTGATCGGCGGTTCGCTGTTCATTTTGTCCGAGGCGATTCCCCGCCTTTTCAATCCGGAGTATGCCAATGCAAAGGGGATGCTCTTTCTGGCTTTTCTGGGTATTGCCGCAAACGGTCTGGCAGTACTAAGGCTGCATAAAGGAAAAACGATGAACGAAAGGATCGTTGCCCTGCATCTGCTTGAAGACCTGCTCGGCTGGATAGCGGTTCTTATCGTGAGCATTATCATGATGATAAGAGAGGCCTATATCCTCGACCCTATCCTTGCGGTTTTGGTAACGCTCTATATTTTCTGGCGCGTGATAAAAAACCTGAAAGAATCGATGATGATATTTTTGCAGGGGGTTCCGAACAAGATAAAGCTCGAAGAGCTTGAGCAAAGCATCATGGATATAGACAAAGTCAAAGGAATGCATCACACCCACATCTGGTCGCTTGACGGTGCCAACCATATCCTCTCATGCGACGTGGTCGTGGATAGAGAAGCGGGGAAAGATGAGATTATCAAAATCAAACAGAAAGCTAAAGATACTGCCAAAGATTTTGGCATCGACCACGCCACCATCGAAATAGAATTTGAAGAAGAAGACTGCGGTAACAGGTTTTAAGAGGGACTATTTAATTTGAGATTGATTTTGTTTTTCTTAGGGATTCTCTATAAAGAAAGAATCTAAAAAAACAGTTGGGGTGCCTTTCTTTGGTTCATTTCTTGGGCATGCAAGAAATGAACACATGAACGTTTTAATCGTTACAGACCGGAAAATATTTTTCTTTTAAGTTTTCTACAGTCCTTTTGCGTAGGGCTTCGTCGTCCTCGTAAAGGACACAGATGCGGTTGGCCCCTTCGCTTTTGAAACAGTCTATTTTGGGATGCTCGTCCAGGTTTTGAGAGATGTTATCTGTCTCTCCGATATAAATCCTGTGATAATTGACTTTACCGGCGGGGTCTGTCATCCGGTTAACGATGAAATAGACAGCGGCCCTGGCATCAAACCTCTGTCCGATGTAGTAGACATTAAACTCGTATTTTTCACCTGTTACTCCCTCGAAAGTTACCGATGATTGAACTGCCATTATCACACCCTCCTTTATGGCACAACTGTTAAGTAGAACGGTTTGTCGAAAGGAAAAAATTCGGCTAACCTTAGTGTGAGAATTATATGAAATAAAAAAAATATTTGTCAACAGTTTTTGTACAAGAAGAGTGTTTATCGCAAAATAGTGGACGAGGGGGTTGCTTAGATGCTTTGCAAGGGATACCTTATTATTCGGGGTAAACGACGGGCAAAAGGATCTTTTTTCTGATAGTGGTTATTCTAAGAATTTTATAGAGGGGACAGTATCCCAAATAGGATGAAATAACAGGCATGAGGCCTATAATTCCCCAGCGGTTTCTGTAATAGAACCCTAATAAAATAATAATGGTTCCGGCAGCGATTCTGATAATTTTGTCTGTGCTTCCGAGATTTTTTTTCATCAGATGCTACCCCCTTTTAAAGAGGTTAAATATTATGTGTAAAGCATCGAGAGACAAAAATCCCAGCGAAAAATCCGCCTGGCAAAAGGACGGTTGAACTCGTCAATAAAAAAAATTATACCAGAAAAGTGGATTAAATGCAATTGGATTGTGCATTCCTTTTTTAGTTACCTTTTTTGGACAAGCAAAAAAGGTAAAGAACACTTTTTTATTTTCTTCCCTTCATTTTTTGTTTGAAAAGTGCCAGTTTGATACTGTTCTTCAGCTCCTCTTCAGTAAGCGGTTTGATAATGTATCCGTCCGGCTTGACCGACATGGCCTTGTTGAGGGTTTTGCTGTCGGAGTGTGATGTTAAAAAGATAATGGGAATGTTAAAGTCCTTTTTAATCTCTTTTGCTGTCTGAATCCCGTCCAGTTCTCCTTCCAGAGATATTTCCATGAGAACAAGATCGGGCCTCTCCTCTTTTACTTTCTGGAGAGCATCCTCACCTGTCGAAACATGCGATGTGAGCATGTATCCAGATTTAATAAGAGTTATCCTCAGGGCTGCGGCAGAAAAAAGATCTCCTTCTACGAGAAGAATACGGGCTCTTGGCATTTGCTGTTCTCCTTTATGCCGAATAAAAATGAAATTTGCCTGAGCGGTAACTATAGTTGTAATTTGAGCATAGTTGCGGATTTTGTCAAACAAAAAAAATTAAAACGGCTTTATTTTTCAGTCTCTCCTGTCGAAAGGGAGTGATTTTAAGAAAATTCCTGCCTGAAAAGGTTGCATTAATTATTGCCTACTGGTTGGGTAGAGAAACGGGCCGGCCAGCACCTGTTTTTTTAAAGATTGCAGGGACAAGAGTTTTGTTGACTGGAAAATAGCGGAGATGAAGACAGGCCGTATGCATAAGGTTTGCAGGCAGGAAGCGCTTGTTTTTTCAAGAAGAAGGAAAGGGTTTGAATACCTTGCAAGTTGTTTATGAACTGACTAGTGCGGGTTCCTGAAGGCTCTTTTCACAGAGTTTCATGACCCTGATATAATTTTCGACGAGAGACTGCTGAAAGTAGTCTTCCTGAAACTCTAAAGCTGTATAGAACGACTCGCCGTCTCTCGGCTCGCAGCGCCGGACACTGGCAAAGATATTGGCCACGGCTCCATGCTTTGGAAGCATAAGGCCGAGTTCTACTTTTGAATCTTCAATATACGGTTTATAGGAGACAAATTTTACACCCAAAGAGGAGAGGTCACAGATTTTCCCTTTATTATCTTTGCGGTTTTCCACGTTTGGCGAACAGATATTTAAAAAAGCGTTATTTAGATCTACTCTTTCAGCGCGGCGTTTCTCTGGATAAGAGATCATTTGTCAGTGCTCCTTTATTATGATTATCAAATAAAACAATCCTTATAAATGGTATCGGAAGATTCCTTTGAAAACTTTAGTTTTTTTAAGGAGGAGGTGTGGGCAGGACAGGTCTGATAAGGATTGATGTGAAATTTATGGAATGAAAAATACGTTAAAGAACGATTTCCAGAGAATCGTTATCTGGGCGCGTTTTACCTGCTTGCAAAAGAGGCTTTGTTTAACCTCAGACTGCCGGGCAAAACGCTTAACAAAAAGGAACTGGACCTTATTACGGGAGACGTAGAACTCTTTCGTTACTTATCAAAAAAATCAATTTAAAGTGGAGAGGAGGATTATATCTCTTTTTTTTCGTCCAGAGAAAGAGGATTGTTACGTTCTTAACAACTCCTTGAACAAAAACGCGTCTGCACCCCCGTCTTTTTTCTATTCCAGTTCTGCTTTTCCTTTTTTCCCCTGGCTGAGTTAAAAATTGTGACTCTAGCTCAGCAAATCACAAACTTAGAAGCCAAGAAAGTGTTTCCGGAGACCAGGCTTTTTTCTGTTTTTAAAGATGGTCTCCATTCAAACCGCTTTGTTATTTTTTTTCTTTAGCTAATTCATCTAATGTTGGTCTGAATTTGTTCTGGCAGTCACTACAGGCATATAGAGCACCGTACTTGGACTGTATAGTTTTTTCACTTCCGCACTTAGGACATTTGATAGCCATTTCGCTCTCCTTTCTTCTTTAGGTTAATCCTCCTCTCGTTAAAATATGGTTTTAAATTATTAATATAAATTTAAATGAATGTCAATATTTTTCGGGAAAAATCGAAAGAAAATCGGACGAAGTGGCTGGACAGATATTTCTTCCATCAATTTTTTTATTTATTGGCGGTAACATTTTGAATTATATGTATTTAAAGAATTTATTCCTGAGTCCCCCACCACCAGGCGATTTTGCCGATAATGGGACAGGGCCCGTCTTCTTTTCTTATATGTATGGGGGGATAGTGTCTGTTTGAGGAATATAGCATCCAGCAGTGTTTATCGTTGGAAAAATACTTAATCGTTATTCCATTGTCAATTTTAGCGGCCACGATCTTATTGTCGAGGCTTGCAGGGTCCTTCTGGGAGTGATCAATGCCTACAATATATCCATCCATGATCATAGGGCCCATGCTGTCTCCCTTTATCCTTACGGCCGTATGCATCTTTTCGTTTTTTACCCAGGCCCGGTAGATAATGGCATAGCCCTCGATATCATTTTCGTTTATATAGGCTGGTTGTCCGGCCGCTGCCTTATCAGAAAGAAGAGGGACAGGAACAAAATCCTCAAGCCTGTCGCTTTTGTTGAATTTCTCTTTCACTTCATCGAGGGTGATGATTTTTAACTCGGGGATAGAAAGTTTATCTGTATTTTCTAAAACAACAGCGTTTTCAAGCTCCCCTTTTCCTTTTAGCAGCCATTCTTTTTTTACATTATATCGATATTCGATTAGCGCTAAAAGAGGAAGAGATGGTTTTGCCTTACCGCTTTCCACCTCGGACAGAAAATTCTGAGAAATGAACAGGGAGTCTGCAAACTGTTTCTGGGTGAGGCACTTTAGCTTTCTAATGCTTTTTATTCTTTTTCCAACCATAGCACAAAGGAAATAAATATCCATAATCGATAAAAATATATTGACAAAATATCGTATATCGATTATATAATAATTAATCTACTACCGATATTATACCTTTAAAAAGAGAAAAATTCAATGTTCTATTCTAATAAAAAACCTATAAATTCTGCGAAAAAAATAGAACCCAGAATACGAAAATTCAAACACAAAACATACTTCGATCTGTTTCGTCTCTCATTTCTCTAAAAACAGGCAGGTTTCACCTATTTTTATAGGTGGTTTTTTTTATGCAAAGGAGTTTACCGATGAATTCGATGATTGTCAAGCAAATATTGAAGCCGTTCAATTACGAAAAGAGGTATCTTTTTGTAATATTAATGGTTTTAGTGGCGACCATGTTTATACCACTCGACCTGGAGCCCGGTATTAAAGAGGCCAAAATCAATAATAAGCAGTTAGTTTTAATGTGGCAGTCGCTCAGAAAAATCCAGAAGGGGGTTCATCGCCTGATTCATTCCTTCGGAGTTTATGTTGATTATCAACAAATAAAGGAGGGGCAATCATGGAAGAAAAAAGAAAGCAGATAACCCTGTTGCTTTTGAGCCAGAAGTCATTTGATGAATGGATAAAGTTTTTTGCGCTGTTCAGTGTCCGAAAAGAGGAAAGAGGGGCATTGTGGAACTGATAATATCCCCGGTTTATTGGAAAGAAAAGGAGGGAAATCGTGCAGGCAGATAATATTCAAGACGCTGTTCGGATGTGGGCAGATAAAGCCGTGCTTGAGGATATCACGGCCGCTCTTTTTGATCCGTTGACCGTAGCCAGTATTCAGAAAATTATGTGGAAGGAAATAAAAAGGCGGATGATAATGCCGGGGAAAAATCAACAGCAGCGTTAAAAACAGTTTTATTCATAAGGAGGTGATAAGCGATGGGAAAGACTTTGTTAAAAAAGGAGGAAAAGGAGGCTTATTCCTTTATTAAGTCTGAAGATATACTGGAACTTGAAAAGATGCTGGAACAAAGAGAAAAGTTAGAAGAGGCTTTTAAGGAATACACCCTTCTCGATAAAAAAATAAAAGATATTGTAAAAGGAAAAACCCTTATTATCGGAAACTGGATGATAAGCGGGAAGTGGGTCGAGAGAAAGGGATTTGAGGTTAAACCCATGAAATACTGGGAAGCCAGGATTTTTAAGCTGGAAAAGGAAAAAAAGCGATGAGTAAAGCTCCGGCATTTCAGTTCTATCCGATGGACTGGATCAGAGATTTAGAAGAGCATCCTCTGGAAATCGAGGGGGCCTGGATAAGAATATGCTGTAAGCTCTGGTGGGGAGAGGTCAGAGGCAAGATGTCAAAAACCCTGACTCAGTGGGCAAGAATTTTAAGGGAAAACGAAGACAATACGCTTAAGATTTTAACATATATTAAAAACGAAAAGATTGCCGATATTCCGGCCGATCTTGATGAACCTAACGGGAATATAATCATTATATCCCGGAGAATGATAAGAGACGAAAAAGAGCGGGGAAACAACAGGTTGAGACAGAGAAGACACTATTATAAACAGAAATCCGACAGTGCACCTGACGAAAAGATAACGCCTCTATCTTCTTCTTCATCTTTGTTTTCATCTTCAAAAAATAATAACTCCAAGTTTAAAGCAATGGAAAAGGAGTTATGAGATGCCTTTTGATACAGACAAAAAGATTATTGATTTAAGGATTCGGAAAACCATACCTCCGAAGTTCAGGAATTTAGAGACAGACAAGGAAATAAAGCCATGTATGGACAAAAATCTATTTATCTACGGAGGTTCCGGAACCGGCAAAACAGTCTTTGTCTGCACAGTTGCCAAAGAATACATAAAAAAAGGAGAGAGGGTCAGGTTTTACAGCTATCCCAAACTGCTCATGGAGCTGCAGAATCTCTATTTCAAAGGGAGCACAGAGTTGACTGCGGTTGACCTGGCAAAGGACATAGCCGATTTTAACGGAGTAATTATCTTAGACGATCTCGGTTCGGAGAAGGTCACAGCTTTTACCAGGCAGCTTACCTATTATGTCATCAATGAGAGGGAGCAGTGGCTCATGCCTTTAATCATAACCAGCAATTTCAGCCTTGATGAGATCGACAGAAAAATCGACAGCAGGATATCTTCAAGGATTGCCGGCATGTGTGAGATTATAAGATTAAAGGGAAAAGATAGGAGGATAAAATCTCAATGATATATCAGGAATTGAAAGAAAGGATCTATTTCTTAATCGGCAGCGGTGACAGACTTAAAGGTTTAAACGGATTGATTAAGGAGTGCGAGCAGGCCCGGCTTGACCCTGCATGCCGGGGATTTTTCGGGATTCCTTTTGCAGTTTTAATCCCTGAACTTGAAAACATGAGAAAAGATGTCGCCCTCAACAGAAAAATAGTGGAGTTTATTGAATCAACCCGGATAAGATGCAGGGTTTGTAAAGAGCCTGTCCAGAGAGGAAAGAGGGTTGATGAAAAAAGGCCGGGAGACCTCTGCCTTAGATGTGCCGTCGATTTTCAAAGTGTCGAAGGAAAGATTGTCAAAGCGGCTATATGATAAAAAAGAAGAATAAAGAAGGGAGTACCTTTGTTTTTTGAGGACCTTATCATTAAGGAAAAAAGCAGGCCCGTTTTGCAGGTGACCGACAAAACCAATCTTTTTATCTGGCTGGACGAGGAAGGGGAAGTTCTGTTTGCCTCTCTCGGAGATGACCCCGGCGATATAAACGTCCCCAGGAAAAAGTTGAAAGAAGCTGCGGCGGTTCACCGGCAGACAGCCTTTAAGTCCAGAGGCGACGCCTGGTACCTTAACCTGAAAGACGGGAAAAAGAAGCACCGTTTTTATTCGCTGGATATGAACCGTTTGAAGCAAACCCAGGAAGAGAGCATCAAAACAGTGGAGTATGCGACAGTCAGCAAGACCGAAAGCAGTTCGGAGCCTCTCCTAATTGTCGAGGCCCGGCTAAATGAAGCAGAAGGGTTTCAAAAAGGAGACAGGGTAAAAGTTACCATTGAAAAGGAAAAGTGAAGTATCGGCATTTTCATCATATTATCATGGAGGAAAAGAGGATGAGCGAAATTTTAAGAGGATTAAAAGAGATTGCGGAATACTTAAAAATAAGCAGTGATACGGCAAAGACATACACAAGAGAATTTAACCTTCCTGTTATCAAGCTTCCGAACGGACGCTATTATGCCAAGCCGGGAGAACTCGACAAATGGCTGGACGAAATAGGACAGGGGAATGGGAAAGGTGGATTTAAGAGGTAACTGTCCTTTTCTTGCTCGTCTAAAACCTAAAAATCAGAAGGGGTTTCTCTAAAATTCCCCCTTTTTCACCCTTTTTCCGCTCGACAATTTTTTACATAGGGGCTATATTTATATTATAAAAAATAAAACTTGAGGTTACAATTTGTGACTCCAAGACAGGCCACTCTGACACACAGAAGCCCGGTTGGCGTAAAAACGCCGGCCGGGCTTTTTTGGTTTTTCATGTGATGGACAATAAATATTAATGAGTTGGAGAGTTTTTTTAAGAATTTGATTTTTTACTTTGTTACTAAAAAGGTCAAAATTACTTGTAAATTTAAATATTGCTAGATAATATAAAATATGTTATAAGTTATTTAAAAAAGGTGTTTTGGAAATGATTAAAGCTGAAGATTTAAGAATTTTGACTTTACAAATATCAGTTTTTTCTTCTAATTCTAATTTTGCAACTGGAAAAATCTTAAGTGAATTAAGCAATAAATATGGAGATGTTTTTGACAGCAATCCTACATCTATACCGTTACCTAAAGAAGCTCCTCCCGATCTTCCTCGTTTGATTCTGTCTAGTTCTGATAAAAAAATGAAATTAGAAATATCTGCTAACAGAGCTAATCTTTTTAGATATAGAACTATTAATGATACGGTAATAGACCCCAAGGGTTTTTTAGATTTTGGGTTGGAAGTATTCAAAGACTATATAAAATATTCAAACTCAATTATAGGTAGATTGGCAATCGTTTCTAATAGGTTTATAGAAGACGATAATCCTGCTCTTAGGCTAGCTAAACATTTTTGCAAAGAGAAATGGATAAAAAAACCATTTAATCGTCCTGAAAGTTTTGAAATTCACTCCCATAAAGTATACCAATTAGGAGAATTTACAATTAATAGTTGGGTAAGATGTAAAAGTGGGAGTTTGAAAAATAATAATAAACCAATTGTAATAGTAGAACAAGACATAAACACTTTATCAGACGAGTTAGACAAAAAAAGCTATCAAAATATTAAAATTAAAAAGTTTGCTGGATCAGTAATTAAAGAACAAAAAGAAATATTAAATAAATATTTTCCATCAAATGAGTAAATTAATAGCATTTAAAGATCCACAAAACTATAGTGCTCTTTCAGTACCTCCTTGGGGTGTTAATTCAGCTTCAATAATGTCTTCTCACCCAGACTCAGAATATCCTTATCATGTATTGAGCAGAACTACTGCGCAAAAATTTTTGCATCCTCAGGATAAAACAAATCCGATTACAAAATCTAGAATTTTTTTAATTACTAGAGGCAATTTCAAGACTTCTTTTACGAGTTTAGATAGGAAATTATTGCAAGTCTACTTTTTAGAAATAGAAGAAGGGCAGACAACAGTACCTAAGCCTTTTGAAGAACATTGTGAAATGATGCTTTCAGGACACTCTCCAACATGGACAAATAATTTTGAAGGCGAAGAGGATATTTTAATACAAGAAGGACTAGAAGATGTTATAAAAAGAATCAAACACTTTAGTAGTCTCGAAAAAGGTTGGGATTCTTATAAGGCTAAGAAAATAAAGCAAGAAACTATATATAAAGCAATAAAATTTTTGTCCGAAATTATTTATTTTCTTAAGAATGTAGAAAATATTCCTTTACCATTTGTGGCACCAGTTTCTTCCGGTGGTATTGCTTTTGAATGGCTTTCATGTTTTAAGGAAATTTCTTTTGTTATTCCAGAGACTGAAGATGCAGGAATAGAGTACTTAAAGATTAGACAAACCAAGAACGGAGAACAGGAGGAAGAAGGAGTAGTTTCTGATATTCAAGAATTAACTGATTTAGTAATAGATTGGTTTAAAGGATACTAATTTTTTAAAATGGTTACCATTGAACATATAGATGATGAGGATAATCTTTATAGAAGGATTCCTCAATATCAGTATAACGAGAAAGCCGATAAGATTTTTTATTGCGCTTTTAAAGACTACGAATTATCAGTAGATTGGGAAAAATGTACAACTCCTCAAAAAACACTCGAAGGACACCCGAATTTTCACCTTGCCTCCATAAAAGCTAAATTTCCAAGAACAAAAGGTCAAGTAGTAGAACACAGTCCTTCAAAAAGAAACAAAGCACATAGTCTAGTAAAAGGCAAAAAAACCAATAGTATTCAGCGTTTTTTAAGAGACAATTCTAAATTAATTTTCAAGCAGCAAATTACGTAATTAGAATTTATACACTTTGCACTATTTCCTCCCCCCTTTTCCCTGTTTTTTGAGATTGACGCAAAAGCTTTCCAAATCTGGGGACACCATACTTAATTGTTTTTCCCTTTCTTTTCATTGTCACACTGTTTCAATTTCCCTTGCTCGCACTAGTTATCTACCTAAAAATCAGAAGGGGGATAAATATCTAACCTATAAATTTCATTGACAAATTTTTATCAAGGTGCAAGAATTAGTTGTAATTTAAGTTTTTACTCAACCTATAAAAGTAAAATAAAGACTTAAATGGATAATAAATTTTCTGCACAAGCTCAAGCACTTGGCTACTTTTACCAAGCTCGTTATGCTCTTTTTCAAATTCTCGAAAATCTTGAAAGAACAGAACTTTCAATAGAGAATCTTGACGACATAACATTTGAAAAGGATGGTAATCCCGTAGAGCTGCTTCAGCTAAAACATCATATTAATCGCAAAGCAAGTTTGTCAGACACTAGCGATGATCTTTGGAAAACTCTTGGAATTTGGAGTACAAGGTCCCTTGAGAAAAGTATATCATTTCCAGAAACCATGTTAACGCTAGTTACAACCTCTAGTGCACCCAATAATTCAGTGGCAACATTTCTTCGTCCAAAAAATCGTAATTACAAATTAGCCCTTGAAAAACTCTTATCCATTGCTCAAAACTCGAAAAACAAAAAACTTAAAAAATCATTTGAAACTTTTCTCGAGTTATCCCAAAAGCAACAAGAGATGCTAATTAAATCTATTTATATACTTGATAATGCAACTAACATTGCGAACGTGGAAAATGAAATTAAAAAAGAGATTAAAATTGCTGTTCGTCAAAAACATTTAGAAGGTTTATATGAACGTTTGGAAGGCTGGTGGTTTAACAAGGTTGTTAAACATCTTATGGATAAGTCCATAACTCCAATCAAAGGAATTGAAGTACATAATAAAATTAGAGAAATAGCTGAACAATTCAAACCAGAGTCTCTTCCTATTGACTTCTTGAATGCTATACCTCCAAACACACCTGATCCCGAAGGAGATAATAGACTTTTTGTGGTTCAGCTAAGACAAATAGCTATACAAAATAAGCGTATTGAAAAAGCTATATTAGACTATTATAGAGCGTTTGAGCAACGGTCAAAATGGGTTCGTGAAGAACTTTTAATTGGAGACGACCTTGAAGAATATGAAAAAAAGCTTATAGACGAATGGGATCGTTACTTCTTAATGCTTCAAGATGATTTTCCCATAGAAAAACTTAATGAACAAGAAATGAAAAAATTTGGTCGTGGAGTTTATAATTGGGTGAATAATGTAGCTGATATTCGGATTCGTGATCAGGTTACTGAACCATATGTTATGCGGGGGAGTTATCATATACTAGCTGATCAAAATCCACCTCCTTTATATTGGCATCCTAAATTTATCGAAAAATTGAAAGAATTGTTAATAATTCCGAACGGAGGATAAATAGTGCTCGTTTGGAAAAAACGACCCGTTGAGGTGGCAAATCTTCTTAACCCAGCTTTCTGTTCAATCTTGCTTTGGGATTCTATAAGAGCCTTTCAGGATAGAAATATTCAAGGTATGCCTTACCCTCTTTCTTTTCTTGTTTTGCCTGTAGTTCTCCACAGAACAACAAGAGATGCTTTGCCAAAATCTATAGCAACTAAGCTACACGTATGGCTTCAAGAGAATTCAGAAATTTTTATTGGGTTTTCAGAAAGAACTCGTCAATTAGTGCCTTACATAAAGGAAGCTATTTTATATGGTATACATTTAGAAATTATAGATATAAACAATTATGGAAATCTTATATCATATAAAAAAAATTTAAAAAAAGGACACTTTAATATAGAAAATGAACCTAATATATGTAGAAAAAAAGCAGAATTTTTTGGACGCTGGCTTGCCAATTCAGGGGAACCTTCAACTATTTTTACTATGTGGGGCATTCGTCCATGAATATGCAAATTAAATCCATAATTCTTTATAATAATGATGGAAAAACAAGAATACTGCCTTTTAATCTAGGAAAGGTTAATATAATAACTGGAAAATCGGGTACTGGTAAATCTGCAATTATAGAAATTATAGACTATTGTTTAGGACGATCGGATTTCAAAATACCTGAAGGTAAGATAAGAGATAGTGTTGCATGGTATGGAGTATTATTTCAAGTTGGTGAAACCCAGGTGTTTGTAGCCAAACCTGCACCGCAAAAAAATGCAATTTCCCAGAGTGAAGTTTATTATAAAGTTGGCACAGAAATATCAGTTCCACCACTATCAAAACTAATTCCAAACTCAAATGATGAAGCTATAGTAAAGCATTTTTCACGACTAATAGGGATATCCCCTAATTTAAAAACTCCTGAAAAATGGCAATCAAAAATATCTTTGGAAGCTAACATAAGACATACTTGCTACTATCTTTTTCAAAAGCAAGGAGTTATTGCTAATCAGAGTATTTTATTTCATAGGCAACAAGAGCCATATATACATCAGACTATAAAAGATACACTTCCTTATTTTCTTGGGGCTGTTCAAGAGGACAGATTAAAGATTGAACAAGAACTGCGTAGTGCTCGTCGTAGTTTAAAAATTGCCGAACGTAATCTAGAAGAAGCAGAATTCATTGTTAGCGAACAATTAAATAGAGGACAAGCTCTTGTAGTTGAAGCTCAGCAAGTTGGTTTGATTAAGTCGGATTTAACCCCTGCAAATACTGCCGAAATATTTGAAGTGCTTCAACGAGTTCTCAAATGGAAACCTAACACTTCCCCACCTGAGCCTGATGACCGTTTTTTACAATTACAAGAAGAGCTGAACAACCTTCGTCAAGATTTTCAGAAAAAATCTGAACAAATAAAGACGGCTGAGATTGTTGCACAAGAATCAGAGGGCTACTCTAGTGAAGCTAATCAACAAAGGTTACGGCTTGAGTCAATAAATCTATTTGATTCGAAGGATGATAAATTAAATATATGTCCATTATGTTCTTCTAAGATTTCTCTGGATATTCCTGAAATTTCAGCTTTAAAAAGTGCGCTTAAAAAGATACATAAAGATATTAAAACAGTAGAACATAAACGACCAAGATTACGTAAATATATTCAGACACTAAAGGATGAACGAGAAAAGTTACTAGAAAAAATTGAGGAGAAGAAGTTTTCCATTGAAGCAGTTTTAGCAGAAAAAAAGGCTGGAGAAGAAATTCGTGATACAAATAGTCGTATTGCACGTGTAGTGGGCAGGATAAGTTTGTATCTCGATACAGTTAAGTTTGTTGATGAGCGTTCACCTTTACGTACAAAGCTGAAGGAAGCTGAAGAACTTGTTGAGTATTATGAAAAACAATTAGATGAAACTACCACTGAGGGCAATTTGAATTGGATTTTAAGTTTGATTAGTAAACAAATGACAGAGTTAGCTAAAAAATTAGAACTGGAGCATATTGATTTTGCTTATAGATTTGATATCAACAAACTAACAGTAGTTGCAGATAGACCAGAACGTCCTATAACAATGGAAAGAATGGGGGGCGGAGCAAACTGGTTAGGTTGTCACTTGATAACTTACTTAGCACTTCATAAGCATTTTATAAATCAAAATCGTCCAGTACCTAATTTTCTTATCATTGATCAGCCTTCACAGATTTACTTTCCCACAAAAGAATCATACTTAGCTATGGAAGGAATAAGCTCAGAAGAGTTAAAAGAAGCCAATGCTGATATTTTAGCTGTAAAAAGAATGTTCAATCTCCTTTTTGATGTTTGTGAAGAACTTGCCCAAAATTTTCAAATTATCATTACAGAACACGCAAACTTAGAAGACGATAAAAGGTTTCAAGATGCTTTGGTTGAGACAAGTTGGAAAGGAGGAAACGCTTTAATACCTCAAGATTGGATTGATTAAATCTCGACTTTTTAATAAATACAGAGGACTAAATGGAAACTACTCAGATAGCTATTGTTGTAGCTGTAATCAGTGTTATAGGAACTGTGGTAGGCGCTAGTATTGTAACTTTGAGTCAATGGTTTATTTCAAAAAGAGAAAGAATTGATAAATTTAAAATTGTAGCTTTAGAAAAAAGACTCGCAATTCATCAAGAAGCATATACCCTTTGGACAGAATTAATAAGCGTTTTGCATGATTCTGAAAAAAATTCAGAAGTTGTAATCAAATGTCAAGATTGGTGGTCTGAAAATTGCTTATATCTTGATTCAAAATCCAGAGATGCGTTTAAAAATTGTTATATGCTTGTGTATCATTACGAGGAGTATAAAAAAAATAATGAGGCTAAAGAAACTTTTGATAAAATAATAGATACAGGAAAATATCTAGCTGAAGGAGTTAACCTTCCGTCTCTTGGTGAGGATGAGGGAAAGACAATAAAATAAAATGAATTTTTCCCCATTCCTCCCTTTTTAATTCCCCCTTCTGATTTTTAGGCAGATAACTTGTGTGAGCGAGATAAGTGGAGTTGACTGTTCGAAGGCGGAGCCAAGTTTTCAACGAAGCCGATCGAACGCTGTTAGATGCCGTTAAGAAAATCAGCGGGGTGCCTTTCTTTGGTTCGTTTCTTGGGCAAGCAAGAAATGAACATGACCTTAAAAAAGGCGCAGGGGTATCCTTTCTTAGATTACCTTGTTTGGACACGCAAACAAGGTAAAAAATCAACCCGCGTTTTTGTTAAAATCCGGTAAAAAGTAAGGATTTATTTTATAATGGTTGTTCCCCTTGACATAAAAGAAGTTTTGCTTTATAGTCATTAAAAACAGTTGTTTATTCACAGAACGGCCTGTTAATATAAAGGAGAGGACGGCATGAAGAGACTCGCTATTATTTTTGCGGTCATGATGGTTGTTTTCCTTGGGAATAAACTCTGTTTAGCTGAGAATGTTTACATTTCCGATTATTTCGAGATCACTCTCCGGGCAGGGCCGAGCGATGAACATAAGGTTGTCGGGTTTCTCCACACAGGTCAGCCGGTCGAGATTCTTTCCAAGGAGGACAAGTGGACTGAGGTGCGGCTTCTGGAAGGCGGGTCAAATTACCGGGAGGGATGGGTGTTGAGCCAGTTCCTGGTTTCCCGTTTGCCCTGGCAATATAAAGCTGAAGAAGTAACAAAAGAAAATACAAAGCTCAAGACAGAGCTTTCTTCTCTCAAAACGGAATTAAAGAAAGCGGTCGGTCAAAATAAAGCGCTTATTGCAAAGCTCAAAAGTACCGGTGAAGTTATTGATGAAAGCAAGATAAAAATAGAAGAAGGCCCAGGTGCCGAAGAGATTGAGGAGATTAAAAAGGAGTTTACAAAGACCCAGTCAGCGCTGATGTCTGCCCGGAAGAATGTTCAAAGACTCTCCGAAGAGAACAAACAGCTCAGGTCATCGACCAGTTATAAATGGTTTATATCCGGCGGTCTGGTGCTTCTTATAGGTTTGATTGTCGGAATGATTCTCGGAACGCGGAATAAACGAAAAACGGTCGGCGGCTACACC
>Ga0233431_1000129_pt1 | contig 173012 bp, 130 predicted proteins | sample SI_118_April2016_FD_179867 | JGI IMG/M metagenome (GOLD analysis project Ga0233431, IMG submission 179867) | Seawater microbial communities from Saanich Inlet, British Columbia, Canada - SI_118_April2016_200_MG | ecosystem: Environmental > Aquatic > Marine > Inlet | place: Canada: British... | reverse complement strand
TCTAGCGGGATTTAACCCCTGGGGAAGCTCTAAACACTACTTCCCGTGACGGATAGACTATCGAGTTGTTGAATTAATTATTTTTTTGAGTAAGCGGTCAGATTTCGACCCTCATGTTCTGAAATCTAAATCCCTTGGGTCAATTTGCACATCCTTAAGAGTCGTTTTTAGCACTCTGCTGCTGCTGCGCAAGCTACCAGGAATGTTTGCGCTCCAACATCTCGGTGATCGCGCATCAGATCAAAAATGGGGTAGTTGAAGGGTTACAAACATGTTCGCGTACGTTCCTTTGATTGTGTGGTAGAGCGAAAAGAAGACGACCAGCAAGTTACACAAGTTGGTATTTTTGTCAGGATTCGAACAAGTTGGTAACCGTGTAGTGAAGCAAAAAAGAGATGACCAGCAAGTTACACAAGTTGGTATTTTTGTCAGGATTCGAACAAGTTGGTAACCGTGTAGTGGAGCAAAAAAGAGATGACCAGCAAGTTACACAAGTTGGTATTTTTGTCAGGATTCGAACAAGTTGGTAACCGTGTAGTGGAGCAAAAAAGAGATGACCAGCAAGTTACTAGCATGTTCGCGCACGTTGCAACAGATTATCCATCTACGTGAGCCCAAAGAGGAACCCGATCACGTTTGATTGCAATATATGCGACACCACCGTGCAAGCTGTCATGTTTGCGCAAATAACCGATACTAACCATGTAGTCACAGATGTTTTCGTCATTGTAAACGATTTCGAACGTTCGCTTGTCCGCAGCATTTGCCACACTGGACGGATCGAAGTGTTCCCGAACACTTGCCGCAGTGCGTGGAAGCTGACAAAACTCGTACACTAAACGCGTAGGACAATCGTTTCCAAGAACAGATTCTATGTCTTCCTGTTCGGTCATGGGACGTATAGACATGATTGAGCAATGGTTATTCGTCAGATTTGAAAGTCAAATTTTTCACCGCAAATGGATTGCGAGCACGGACGTAGTTGATGAAAAACACACGCTCGTAATGATCGTCCCAGTTGATTTTTCTGACGCTTTCGGCAAACTCTACCCACTCTTGCTGTGCTTTTTCTGGATCGTTTTGCAGCTCGTTTTGGGTAGTAACCGCTCGTTTGTTAGTGTCGTAACAAATAAATCGATACAACATGTGGTTCCAAAAGACTCGACGGACGAACTCTTTGGAGTCGGAAAATGGACCGACAACAGGAGTAATTTGTGGTCCACGTTCAAACAACGCGGAGGCTTCTTCACGTTGGTCTTGATCAACCAGTTTGCGACATTCTGCAAGATGATCAAAGAGTGGTTTTTCACCACCAATTACCACTTCGAGTGATATTGATGACGATTGGACGCGAATGTTTACCTTTGTTGGAACGGTTTTGCAACGCACCATGGATGTGTAACGGAGGCTTACTCCTCTTGTTTCGAGGCAAAAGACTTGGTCAAACCAGGGCACCCAGCGAAGCAAGTCTCGAACTGTTTTGACCACCTCGTTTACGTTTGACGAGAACACTCGACTCAAATAATACGGAGTTCCAGTCCATTTACCACTGTTGTTTATTGTCATCGAACTGCGTGGAACGAACCAGTAATTCCATTCGCCGTTCTCGTTCAAAAATCGGTAATCAAACCCGATAAACGACAAGATGTTTGCATGGATGTCGAATGTAATCGTTGTCTTGCAGAGCAGATCAGCGTAAACCCCGTACATGGCAATATCTTCCGATTGCTGTGCATCTGTTTGAATCTCTTTCATGTGTTTGCGAATTGTTGTAATCATGTTCGTTACCAAAACGGGTTATCAAACAAATATCCGAATCAATTTTAACGTGAGCTACAAAAAAACGATTATATGGGCAAACTATCATTCTCATGCAGCTAGTCCACGTTACTGGGTCCGATTTCCGACGATTTACACACGGTTAAATTGTTGTTTTGATCAAGCGTAAACACCCCGGTAGCTCTGATGTTTGCTCGCAGCGTTCGAAGTGAATCTGACACCGCATCCGCCTGAGTAACTATCCGTGCCAGCTCGTTGTTGGTCTTTTTGAGAGTTTGTTTGAGCCGTTCCTGGTTCCTTATACAGATTCGCAGGTTCCGACACGCCTGCCCAGCCACCATCAGTTGTTGGAAGAGATCAAATTGTGCCGCATCTCTCTCGAAGTGAGGATTGCTGCCGTTTTGTTTGTTGGTTGCCATTGTAATGGAGGTGGATTGGTTGGGTCAAGCTTCAATCAATTTTTTTTCGGTGCCAAAAAATGGCCGGCGTCGCGTTTGTGGAGACTTGTCGGTGCGGTTATTTCCGTTTCATTTACTTTCCGCTGTTTTTTTCGGCCATGGAATATTCAAACATGGGTGGATTAACAACAGAACCAATTCCAACAGTGCCGAAACCCCCGACGCTTTCAGGAGATGTTGGGTTCCCACAATCTATTTTAGGACCCTACGCGTGGTACATCATTATTTTCGGTTTCATCATGATAGTTATTTTTGGGTTCTTCCTCTACGAACATGAGCATAAAAAGATACCAGGACCAGCACCGACCACCGGTGGATGGTGGTAATTCAAAAGCACAACTTTTTTGAGCACCGATTAAAATGGACAATATGTTGGAAATGTTGATTGCACGGAAATTCGGATCGGAAACGGGCGATTAGGTTGGTTTGAGGGTAGTTGCTTTGCTGAACATCCGTTTGCATTGCCCGACAACCCGCGCAGCAATTCAAAAAAAACGATAATTTGCTGCAAGTATATATTGAGTAAATGGGAAGCAAACAAGGCGATCCGATTAAATTGACGAAATCGATGGATGGATTTGATGGGGGCGGCGATCCTGATCGCGGGTTCGGCATTTCCGCTAACGAACCATTTCCGGGATCACGCCAATGGGAAGACGGCTTCGCAGGATTTGATGGTAGTTACGGCTACAATCGGCCGTACATGCCGTACAACAATTGTCCGCTATCAACAACCAAATGTACGCTGACAGATGTGTTCTGTCAAAACACGACGGCCTCGCTCGCATTCCTGCTGATTATATTTGTCGTAATTGTTGCGCTTGTTCTCGCGGTGTACAAAAGTCATTACGGCCATTCACCAGTTCATCACGTCATGGAACATGCACGTCGTCATGGTTGGATGTAAAAAAAGTGAGGCTGTCTGTTTACGACATTGCTGCTGCGCGTGCGTTAGCGGCTTCCATCACCATTTCCTGCGCACGTTGAAGCATAACTGTGGGTGCGGTTTCATCGTCTGCGAACATGTAAAACTCGTCTTCATCAGTGACCGCTTCAACAATTGCCGACACAGCTGGAACGTATGGTGGTGCAACTGTTTTTGTTGGCTGACCGAAGCATGAACTGAGATGAGTAATCAGGTTGCGCACCTTTGCTCGGTCGGGACCGAAAACATGGCTGTTCATTTTTTTGCCTTCTGCTAACCATACGTTGCGGAACGTTACCATACGTTTGAGATCGAACTCTTCACCTAGTTCTCGTTTGATTTCCACATGGATCTGAATCAGACGAGCTTCTATTGCCGGTCGAAGGATGTGTGTTTGAAAAAGTTTGCGTATGAAAATGCCGAACGATTTCGCCTGGAGGTTTGGCATAGTCCATGCAGCATACTCCTGTGCAAACGTTTCGGCAGCTTCTACTGGCAACCCCACAAAAGCTAATTGGCGACAATGGCCGAACGCATGTTCTATCGGAAACGTATCAAATGAGTTATCTGAAATGGTAAACTGAATCGTTCGCCCGTAACCAAACGCGGGGCAAAAACAGAAGCGGAAACTCTTTGGCAATGGCATACTTGTCTTCGCAAATATGGAGTAACGCAGCCTAAACTTGTGTACGAACGTACCACCTGCAGGACTGTGAATTGGTGGAGGGTTTCCGAAGCAAAACAACCCTGGTATCGGCACACTCGCACCTGCAATTACAGGTTGATGCGACTCAGGTTTTTGTACAATCACATCGCCTGACGGACCGTAAACTGTTTGCCGAAACATACGGTCTAACCATGGAACTCTTGAAATCACAGTTTCCAATCCCTCAACGGCATGTTGTATGCCGAGTTTGTATTCGGACATTCGAACGGGTACTTCTGGAGCAAACGAGACCACGAGGCAAAACCATTCAACGCGAGCCTGGCGGAAAACAAACTCGTAGCCAACGAACGATAGGATTTTTTTGACATTATCAACGGGAAGGAACGTACCATCGTAACCGTGAACGCATTGACATGCAATTGTGAGTTCACCCCATCGATCACAGAACTTTCGAATTTGATCAGGATGACTGTAATGTGTTATTTTTTGGATCTCATCCAACGGGGCAGACAACGCAATAAAACGAGTTTTTGCGTCTATCGGTAGTAGTTGAGCTGGTGGACTGGGAGCTTCGCCTGCCGGATTGTAGAGCAGAGGCGCGTTTTCAACGTGATTGGGGTCGAAAAACATTTGCTTCTTTTTGCTTGCAGAATTGATCGAATTGATTTTGATTCAATTTTATAGGGCTTCGAATTGGCATAGAATCATCGTGAAAGATTTGAAGTAATATATCGAAGGGTAATCGGATTGACATGCCAAACAAAGCAGGAGGCAAAGGATACAAAAAAGGAGGACGCAACAAACGAGCCCCTCGGGGCACCGACGCAGACGATCTCGCTGTGGATCAAATCTATGGTGTGGTTACGAAGAAGCTTGGAGGAAGTCGCATGGAAGCTTGGTGCTCTGATGGCGTTTTCAGAGTTGCCCGTCTACGAGGAACAATGCGACGGATACGCAAATGTGACTACACACAACAAGGCGATATGGTGGTTATTTCGATTCACGTGATGCTCGGTCATGCAGTAATGACTGGGTTTAACGGTGTTGAATATGTCAAAGTTGGCGATGATGTCGTGCCATCAGATTGCGATCCAGCCACACTCAAAGCGTGCTTAGTTGGAACTATCATACACAAGCTCAATGACAGGAAAATAATTTCCGACATAACAAAGACAATGCCCCCAATGCCGACCAGTGATGGTTGTGTGAAATTTTGGGATGACCCTAACATTGACATATGCTTTGGTGATGAGGATGACGAGGAAGCTGAAGTTGATCCAGACGAGGATGTCGACGTGGACGCAATCTGAGCGCAGATCGCGAGGTGTTATTTTTTTTGTCGACAAATTTGAATCGGTATTGAAAAAGAATAAGTTTTATTAGAAACATGCCTAACAGACGTCGAAAGCAACATGTCGTCCCCTCAGCCATGCTTGGATTCCACCACAGTGTGACCCCAGTTGGAATTGCGACCGATATTTCAGAAACTATGGGATCCACTCATCACCGCCCGTTATCGGGTTTGTTATTCCCAATGTCGTTGCGTGATGAAAATGATACATTAAGCGCATCACCAATGAGTTGGGCATCGCCACCACCCGAAACTCCAATCTCACAAGCTTCACCTTCACATCGCAGCTTTGACGAATGGGTTCGAGAAAAGACAGAAGAGTGTAAACTGGAAGCTGTCGAACGCGCAAAGCGAGTTGTTGATGAAGTTCCCGAAGTATGTCGGGGTGGTTTGCTTGCCGCCAGTTTCGGAGCAGCTTCGAGCGAACTAACGGACCTTAACGGATTCGGTCCAACCGTTGTAAGAGGTGCAGGTTTGCTTTCGTTATGCGACACGACGCAAGGCGTAGAAAGCAAAGTTGGCCGTGGGGTTAATTTAATCAACCTCGACACCGACCCAATTGCGGTTCGTGGTCAAAACATGTCAATGGCAATCGACAGTCCGTGTGTTCGCGGGAGTCGGATGATACCAACACAACATGAAACCATTACTGTCTCGTCCCAAACAACATTCACACGAGCAGCAATGTTGTCGCAGATTACTACTACAGTAACAATTGGTTCACGCCGAGGTTCCAATCTGGAAGAAATGAACGACATAAAAGTGGCGACCGAAAAAAGAAAACCGCACGTCGCAACGCGCGGCTCCAAACTTGCTGGTAAGCCTCGAAAGAGTCGATGGTAAGGAGTCAATGGAGACCGAAACACATCATCAAACCATTTTACTTTGCTTTTTTTGCCTTCGCTGGCATGCGAACTTCGAGTTGTGGTGGAGGCACAGCGGCTACTGGTGGTGCGTTTTCAGCAGCTTTTACATTCTCACGATGTTTGCGTGTAGCTTCGTGACGTGCTTGTGAACCAACAGTCATTTTGACATGGCAAAAGTTACAAAGGAAACGTGTTGGTTGGTTGACAAGTGTATGTGTTCCGGGAGGAGAAAGGAAGAGTTGACGGCGTGCTGGTGCTTGCTTTCCTCTCCTAATCATTGACAGCTGTGCGATGGTTGGCATTTCAGGTTCATCGTTTTGAATGTGGCTGTGTCCTTTGTCATCGACCGTAATCGGGATTGGAATTTCGAGCGCATTTTTGAATTCGGCAAGATGTGATATCACGATCAAAAGTCTGTGCTGAGTGGTTACACGTTGCAAAAATTCGAGAACGCGATGCAAATTGGTTTGGTCAAGACAACTGAAACCCTCGTCGATTACAAACCCGTCAATGAGAGCAACCTGTGCCATTTTTGAGATCGCTAAACGGAACGCAAGCGAAGCAACAAACCCTTGGAATCCAGATGCCATTCCGACCGCAAACCCGTTCACTCTGACCTGAAATTCCTCATCAATGTCAACCTGCAGATCGACATTACAATCGATTAACACCTGGTTTACGTAACGCCAAATTTCACTTCTCATCTTGTTTAGGATCCACATTCGAAACCCGCCACCCGCTGCGAGCACATGTTTCCGATAGATTGTAACAACGTTACTGTCCCATTCGAGCTGCTGGCGCGATGCCATAACTTCGTTTCCGTGGGCGATTGTTTGTTGGTCAGCTGCAATGGTAGCAACGGTTCGATGCATTTTGCGATCCATGTCTGTCAGCTTTTCTTTTGACTCACGGAGTTCGTTTTGCATTTCACGATATTTCAGTTTCTTCGCACTCTGCTCGTCGACTCGTTGAGCGATTTCCAGACCAGTTTGTAAGGTTGCAAGCTCGGTTTCGAGTTGTATTTTTTCCTCAGCGAGTCTCAAAAGATAGTGAAAAGTTGGGAGAAGTGTTGATGTAATTTTGTCACGCCGAGCAGTTGCTACTTTGATAAGCAGTTGTTGGTACGCATTTCGCTCTGTGCAAGCAGCGGCAAGCAGTTTCAGCTGCGGAATTAACTGTTCCGCTTTCTGCCTTTCTTCGAAAGCAGACGATTTGTTTCTGACGCTTTGCTCGAATGATTTGACCTTCATTGCCTTCTCGGTTGACAAAGACTGTTGTATTTCTGTTAACTTAAACTGCCAGTCAGATAGCTCGCCTGATGATCGCATGTTACCTTCGAGGAAGTCTTTGACTTGCTTACAACCGTCACAAGCTGCTTGGTAAGGCAAACATCGCAACGATTCGGATACACTCGATACCGCAGTGGCAAGTTTTAGATGATCGAGTGCGTCCATTGGGTTAGCAATTTTGTCACCAACTGGCGTCCCGTCAAATGTACATATCCGAAAAGATGAGACAAACTGACGCATTGCCGACTCGGCATCGCCACGATTAAGCGGAGTTGCGTCAGCAGTTATGAAACGTTTGTGGGGCAGTAATTTCTCTTTTTGCGATGTGAGCTCGTCTTGGTTTTTGGTCATTTCTGCTTCGGTTTGAAACGCGATTGTGGGGTCGGAAAGCTTCACCATCAACGATGTTGCACGGGCACAAATTTGTTCAAGGATCAAATGGTTTCCAACGTTGATTGCGGATATTAATTTCTCATCAGACGTGAAACGTAACGTGCTCGCTTGTAACACACTAACTCTAGCTTGAATGTCATCCAACTTCTGATCATGCGGGTTGCTAATTTGGAACGTGAGAGTGCGTAGTTCTTCGGAAATTGACACGATTGACTGTGCAGTAAACTCACACTTTTGCGCAAGCGTTTCTGCTTCGAGTGCACTCAATGTACCTGATTTGTGTTCCCCGATCGATTGTAAAGTTGACCGAATTGCTGGAATATCTGTTCGGATCGGATCAGTTACTTCGAACGAATTTTGTTTGGCGCGTTCGTTGGCGGAGTCAATTTGCCTCTGGAGGTGGTCTATCGAAAATTCGATTTCAGGATCTTGTTGAATCTGTTCGATGCCGAGTTGTAAACGTGCGCAATTGCGTTCGAGCTCCGAAACCGTTTCCATCATGGTTGCTTTCTCTGCTCGCAGTTCATCACACACTGGGCGAATGTTTGCGATTCGTTCTTGTGCTGCAGCAAATTCGGTCTCGTCAAAGACAAGTTTGCGCTGAGAATCTTTGAATGAGGTTGCTTGTTTTGCCAATTCGTTGTCAACGTCTTCAAACTCTTGGAAACCGAGAAGATGGCACAACGCCTTCTTTCTGACTGCTGGTTTGTTACAGATAGGTGCGTTGAACTGATTTTGTATCGAAATCACTGTTGATACGTGGTCTTCGTACGTACCAACGTACTGTTGAATGACTCGCGCGGTATCTACCACAGTTCCACCAGTTAGGTTTTCACCGTCAAGGAAGAATTCGAGTTGGCGTGATGGTAACGTCGTGGTATTTGAATCTGCCAAATGTCCTTCTTTTTTGATCCGACCGAGTTGATCGTTCAACGTAAATATGAGCTGCACTCGGTAACCAACGAAATCTTGGTTGAGCACTTCACGTTTGCCACCCCGAGACGTCTCGTCAAAGAGAGCAAACATAATAATGTCAATGATGGATGACTTGCCCAACGCATTGTCTGCCACAATTCCACTGAGACTGTTTTCCAACTGTGTGAAATCAACTACGTTTCCCGAACCAAAGCAATACATGTTGTCAAATTCCAGTCTCACCAAACGTATCTCGGAACGAATAGCTTGAAGGTTGCAGAAACGTTCTTGATGTAACTGTTTGATAGCTTGGGTCATTGCTTTGGATATGCTGTTTTCGGTTAACACATTTTGGATAAAAGCGAGCTGCGCTTCCAACGACAATGCTTTAACGTCGGGTGCCGCGATCGTAGTCATTGTAGCTGACAAAGCGGAAGCACTTGTGGCAGTCAATGGAATTTCTGAAATGCTTGCGCCAATAGCATCGTTTGCGGTTATCGCAGTATCTGGGTTGCTTGCGTTTGATTCCGAGTCAGATGGATCACCAGTTGGAATGGTTTGGCGCATTGATAGCTCAGTAATGCATCGGACGTCACGAATACGTGGGAACGCAAGCATAACTTCATCGAGAAGCTCTGGTTGAATGCCCTCATCGTAAATAACTCGTGTAAAGATGGGGTCAGATGGAATTGGTCGATCGGTTTTGTCATGACCATTAATCGAAATAAAACGTGTTACAAACCCGTGGTTATTGGGCACATCAACCTCACCAACAACTGGGTGACATTTGGTTTCGGGAGTTAAGTGCCAGACCAGATAACCATGATGTAAATGGTGCTCGCCGAAGTTTTGCTGAATGAGTGAACCGCAGAAGAACGCATTGTCACATATTTGTTGGCGAAGATGTATGTGACCACCGAAGCATGCCAGAAACGGTTCCATGTACTCGCATGTTATCCTGGTCTTTTTGCCAACCGTTACTGATCCCGCGCCCTCATGGAACATGAGAATCGAATTGGTGGGATTAACTGGTTCGGGCAAATGTTCGTTTGGTGCAATGGCAACAACGTGGAAGTTAACTTCGAAGTTAGTTTCACCCCCAGACAGTTCGCCATCAGGGCGCAAGTTGTGAAATGGAAGTGTAACGTCAAAGACACCAGAGTTACGAAAGTAGAATAGCTGGGATGTCAGACCAGTATTAATGAACGCGGTGTTTTCGACAATTGCTGACAACATGTCCAACTTACCTTGAACGTTCATGTTTACGTCGTGGTTGCCAGGAGTAATGATGACGTGACCGATCTGCATGAGCAGGCTAATGAAATGGATAACGTCAGCTACGTTGTCAGGAGTGAAGTAGTCTTTGGAATCAAACAAGTCACCTGGTACCACAAACGCAGCAGGTTCTTTCCATTGGCTTCGGACTGACTCGCAGAAACTCTCGAATACTTCTTTGTATTCATCTCGCCGACGGTTCTGGATATGAATGTCGGCAACGTGGAAAAAGGTGAAAGCGGTGTCGCATAGAGGAGTAACCATTTTCGTATGGTACAGGTCTGGGTTGTTCTAAATTCGTTTCAAAAAAAAGTTGCCACGAGTGTTTACGTTCTAAATGTCGGTTTGTCCGACGGGCTGTGTGATCGGAATTCCGATACACCAACACCTTTGTGGGCGGTCACGAAACGTTTGGCGAGGGCAGTTTTTTGCTGAGCATCAAGAATCTCCTTTTGGGTCTCGACCAAACGATCGGGTTCGGCCACGTCGTCAAAACTGTCATTTGACGGGGTTCGGGTCTGTATGGTTTTTTGGTGGCGACGCAAAGCGATTAGCTTAAGGTGTGCAATAGGAGATTCTGCCATTTCGTTTAGAAGTTGGTCTAAGATGGCGGAAATCAATTTTTTATTTGGCTATGGGGCAATTCGCGATCATTGGAGAATGGTCTGTAGAGATCATAACTCGCTATGAACGGACATCTTGCAGTCATTTTGAGCGTAGCAGTGGTCATAGTTCTGGTGATCGTGATTGTGGCAATTTTCTATCAACGTAAATGTAGCCACTTGACGACAACGTTATTTCCTGATTTCAGTCTCGGTGGACTCATTGGAACGAGCAAAGTTCCATTTGATGTGGCAGTGTATTCAAACCCACCAAAAGGAATCGGAACAATGCGTGACGGACTAACAAAGAAGCAAGCGAGACCGTTGCCCACACATGTGTGGTACCAAAACGGATTACAGGCTCAGTCGTCTTCGTTTGTTTCGGATCCGTTCGTTTTCGAAATCAACGAAAATGCAATGGAGTTCGGTATTAACGGTTCACTTGAATGGCTTCTCACTGACGAGTTTGTTGGCTTCGAGGATTTGGGGGGAATGCATTTGGTTGCAAAATACGAGAACGTGACAATTCCGATTGTGCGCGGAATGACTTCGATCACCTGGCAAGTTGCTGGTTCGTTTTCGCCACGCTTTCTGACACAACAAATCCAACAACCAGAAGGTAGATTTGCATGCGCACATGACGCAAAAGGTGTCGAAGTGAAACCAAAAATGTCAGATGGGGTGGAAACGTTGAAAGACGTTCGTGTCTTCGTTGTAGCTTCGGTAACAGGCCACCCGTGGATTTTTGCAGCAAGCTGCAACATTTCGGTCAGAATCAAAACTGGCGGTTTTGCAATTGCAATAATCGATCGACCATACACTCTCCGCTGTTTTCCATTCACAATACCAGGCGGCAAGCTAACAAAAGAAATTATTGAAACGTTTGCGAGCGGGATTTATGTTACGGCGAGTTACGACAAATCAACCAAACCCATCAACATTGAAGCAGCCAGCAGCGGTTTGCCCGATGACACTGCCGATCTCGATGATCTTGGTGGTTCCAGTGACGAATCCGAACACGAAAGCGGCGATGGCGGGACAAACGGATCTATGGCAATCGCATTCGTTTCGTCAATGACGGCAAACACACAAACACGTGCTAAACAGTCACGAATCCAAGCCCGTGACCGCATGGATGGGACAATAACAATCCATTACGAGTACAAGCTTGGATCAGAGGAAACCGAGTTGGAAAATCTAATTTTGTTCTCGTTTCCGTTCACAGACTCGTTTATTGGGGCTGACATCCCGTCAGTTACCACGCCAAGTGGCAAAATTGCACCGATCCAAATCAACCCGCCAGATACCGATTTGCGCTTCCAAATTTTGGTTCCAATCGTTACGTCACCACCACCCAAACCAACTCTCGCAGCATTGATTGTTTGGGACATGGAAATTGTTTTGCGCACGACACCGCCAAAAAATTTCAACTTGCTCGTCAAAATGATGTACAAAATTGCTCGGCTGATTGATTTGGCAGAAGCAGTTCGGGTAACTGACAAGGTCTTGATCGGAAAATGTGTGGAACGGGTGCAACGGTTGGCACAACCATGGCTCATTTCACAAGCAGCTGGTGATGCGATTGTTTATGACCCAGTCTGGGGTTGTTTGCAGTACCGTCATGACGATGTAACGACGACACTTCCGATCGGAATTTGCGGCTACTTCCTAGCAGCCATTGCCACAATATGTTCGGTTGACATCTCTTTCTTCACGAAAAATGCGTCTGGTATCGTTGCATGGATACGTTACGTTGTCAATTTGTCCTCCGATGACGACTCGTTCACCCCGTCACGCTTCAAAGATTGGTGGACGTGGCGGTCTGATGGTACCATTGGTGAAGTTCAAAACTGTTACCATGCGGTTTTGCGACTCGGTGTGATGTTGAAATTGGCAGAAGCAAAGTGGGCAGGCCAGGTGTTGTTCGCAACAGAAGCGATGGCGTATGCACGTCGTTCATGCATATTGACAGCGAAGGCAACTGATTTGGGACCTAACCCGTTTCTGGTTGTTAGCTTTGCGCCAGTACAAGAATATGTGGAATGGTCAAAGAAGCTCACGACCGAAACGATCTACCACCACATCCTGTGTTCGGCAAAGACGGACAACATAGACGAAATCAAAAAAATAATCTCAGCATCACCCGAATTAAGCTTGTCAGATGTTAGTTACTTGCGTTCCATTGTTTACTATTCGGCAAACGAAACAAAGTAAACGCTTAGTTAGTCTTTTTTGTAACAATTACGTTCCTGGTATTAAAAAGAACGTTGTTGCGGGAGAGCTTGTGGTTGTCACATCTATGCTGTTGTCAGCTTTACAAGCCAGATATGTACTTCCACATTTTAATTGATAACAACCTGTTTTGGGAGGACAACCAGTACCAGCCTCAATTGTGAAGGCGGGTGGTGTTGCAGACGGAGCGACCAGCGATACACCCGTTGCAGTTACATTGAGCATGTACGCTATTCCCCCAGAAATAACGGAAACTCCGGTTGAAGCTTTGCTTGTAACGAGTGTTTTTGGATCAGCGGAAATATACCAAATCATACCACCTTTACCTGCAATATGTGCTGCAATAGATGCTTCGGAAGTTTCAGCGGCGACTGTGGTACCATCGGTGTACAAGTGAATCTCGCCGCTCTGCGGAACGGGTTCTAAGAAAAACGGTTTCCATCCCGCAGTTTTCGGGTTAAAATCTATACCGCCTGGTTGGCCTCCACCACCTCCACCACCATCAGTTGGGTAAAAGTGTTTGTACAAAAAGTAGGCGCCAACTACAACCGCGATAACTAAGAGCGCGATAACAAATCCTGTGAGCAGTTCCATGTGGTTGAAATATGACTGGGGCACATTTTGTTCTGGACGAAACAATTTCCCGAACCCGACCGGTCAGCAAAAAAAATACGTGGCAGAGAACTAATACGCATAGTAAAACCCAGGTCCTTGTTTGTCTGCCAATGCGAACGCTGTGCCATTCCAGACAAGGAATTTAGCTCCAACTTTGAGCAAAACAGCTCCACCGTTCGTTCCCGCCGTGGTGAAATTAGTACCTGCTGTTGATGAATTGACAACACCAACGGTTGTGTTCGTTGCTACCACCGAGTAGTTTCTCCCATCTGCTGCGTGTGTAACGAGCTGGCAGCTACCACCTGCTGTGGAGGTATATGCGGTTATGGGCGCAGTGAAATACCATAAAAGCCCCGAATCAGTTGCTGATGCGGTTTTAATATCTCCCGCTGTTACTGACGGTTTCCCAGACAAAACGCCATCACTGACCCAAAGCGCCGGTGTTCCACCTCCAACAACCAGTACGACTGCTTTACCTACTGGTACTGGGTCTGGACTCGGGTTCGGATTATCGACCGTATACATTGTCGGTTTGCGCCAAAATCCGAAGTAAATGACCGCGGCGAAAAACAAAACCACCAGAACAGTGATCAAAGCCCACCATATTGTTTCCATTTGTGACAGTATACAACGACTTTTGTGTTTGAAAAAAAAGTAAAATATGGTTGAAACAGATCCGGCCGAGCAGCAAATCGTCGTTGTTTGTCGCTAATTGGAACTGAATGCCCGAATGTAGAACGTGTCAGCGGGTTCCGTTGCCTGCAGCGAAAACGCAGTGCCACTCCACGTAAGGTATTGCGTTCCAACCATGAGGAAACTTTTGGCAGCATGGTTCATGGTTATTTTAAAAAGCGGCGTTGTCGCAGCTGGAGTAGCGGCAGTAACGGAGGTTGCAGATGCTGTGATGGAATAGTTCTTTTTATCTGATGCCTGTGAGATTAGTGGGAACAGAGTGAAGGCGTTAAGCATAGCGTTCATTTGGTCAGGGAAATACCAAATGAAACCGCTATCTGCTTTGACAGCGGCAACAATTTTCGCGTATCCAGATGGAATAGGTCTCATGCTTATTGTTCCACCAGGTGCTACGTACAACGCGGTTGTAGCGTTTGGTCCAGTCACGCATAGTGGAATACCTGCTGGTATTGCGTCAGACTTGTTGGGATCTTCGGGTTTAACTGCGGAAGCATATGGGATGTTTTCCGCCAATTTTAGACGCGGCAGTACAACAAAGACGACGATTATCAAAAATAAAACCGCAAGCACAGCAAGCAATATTTCCATCCAAGTTTCCATTGAGTTGAATTATAACAATTTGTGACCGAAAAAATGTGATTGCTCGGGAATCGAAACGCATGCGGGAGTAGTTTACGTCGCAAGGCAGCTTTCTCTACCAGGGTAGCCCTGCCCCATTCGTCTCCCCCGTTGGTGCACCCGAATGTTCGAATCCAACTTCGAAACACGCTTTTTTCGGGGGTTTAAACAACATGTAAAGCAGCAGACAAATCAACACACAAATACAACATAGTATGATCGCTCCGATGGACATTGCTGCAGTTTGGCCCCGTTTTTTTATTCGGGATTAACGTTTCACATGTACAAACCGGCTATTCGTCCAGTTAGGTACCTCCGCCACCATAAGCAAGGAGTTCCACCTCGGTACCGCCCAAATCGCCCAAATTGTCCAAACTGTTCAAACCGCCTAAACCCGAAGAGTTATCCTGGTGGGTTTCTTGGTCACCGTAAGAAACGAGCTGCATCAAATTACTGATAAACGGCGCTTTTTCGGGGTTGCATGCGTGACCCGAACACATCACTGGTCCTTTTTGAATGAATGTGAAGTAATACAGGAAAATAATTGCCACGATCAGAAATGCCAAAATGATGTATGCGGAGGTGGTTTCCATTTGTTCGCTATGAACGGGTGTGTTTTTTTGTGCAAAAAAAAAGGATTTTGAATGGTTCCCAATGCCATCATATACCAAATGGATGCGTTACTTCGAGCCGAACTATCATGCGAAATGGGCATGGATCCGCAAATGGTGTACGGAATACAAGCAGCAGCAGCAGTTCCGTCGGGGCGAACACCGAGTGCAGGTGCGGCGGGAAGTGCTGCTCCTATTTACCGAGCACCGACTGAAGCCGGCATTATTGAACATAACATTCTCCTTGATTCGTGGTTGCGAGTTCGTGGTGCGGAAAACTTAGTGAAGGGTATAATTTTGTTTGATCTGTCAGAAATAGCGTCAAACTCCTCACAAATAACGCTCACACAACCAGTTACAAATGTACACAGCATGCAAGCATCAACAATACAATTTCCGATCCTGAGTGCAACAACTATTACGTTTAATCCTGCGGTGGGGGCAAGTGGTCATAATGCAAATTTACCAGTGTTAACCGACAACCTTCCAACAACCGTAACAATAAGCCCGCTTACTGCAAGCAACCGTCTCAACTTATTGATCCAAGAGTTCGAGTCGAGTGCAACACGATTGCGTAACGGGATGACAAGTCATTTTGAATTCCAGCTAGCGCTCGCTGAAACCACAGATTTATGCATGACTGGTACCCCACTCAAAGGAAGCACAACACGTATGTTGCAATCGATTGCACAGACGTTAACACATATCACGTGTGTTTTTACGTCGCCAGACTCTGTTGTTTCATTACCGATTGACCAATTTAGCACGTCAGATGGTTTGACTGTGGACGCAGACAGCAGCGAGCGCATTTACATGAAATATCAAGATCATGGCTTGGTTGCAGGCGATCGGGTGTTTATCACTGGTTTCCATTCGGCATATTCGCAACTCGATGCTTACATGAATAGATCAATTGGTCAAATCATCGGCCATTTGGGTTTAACATCAGAAACTTTCTATTTTCACCCTGACGTGTCTGTTGCTGGCATTACACCCGACACGTCGCGAACAAACGCTGACGGATCGTTCGCTGGAACGGTACGGGTTTACATCGAAAAAAACAGGATCCGAATCCCGATGAAACTGATCTGTGTTGATTCAACGAACCGAATGATGTTTGGATCTTAAAGACCAGCTGCCTTCATTGCTGCTGCGATGATTTCAATGTAGTTTGTGTCTTCAGCTGCAATGAACACGAGACCGCCTATTTTTTCATCCTTGCGAAAGATTTGTAACGGTTCAAAGTCAGTAAAGTCTTCGTCTTCGGGAGGTGGGTTCTTTTTAAAAAAGTATGTTGTTCCTTCGAAATCAAACGAGCCATCAGGAACAATTTCGGTTTGTGCCATGGCAATACATGGGTCAGACGATTTGAGGTCGAGAATTGGGCTGGTCAAAAACAAAGCTTCGTTAGTTGGCTTACACGAGTGACAACCTGGATAACCATTAGCAATACATTCGATTGAAACACTTTGTAACACTTGTCGGAAGTCATCGTTTATGGTACGCTGGCGTATGCCACGATCGTGAAACCACTGGTCAACTGTGCGTTTTTCCCTCTCTGCTTCGGGAATGAGATCAAAGATTTTTTTGTTCGGAGCGGCCAAAAGCAAATACGTTTTTACGTCACGTTCAGCAGCTGGTAACGCATCATGACTTGCCATTCTAATGGCACGAGCACGAATCTGTGCTTCCAAGGATTTGTCCCAATACGGTTCCATAATGATTACACGTCGGATACATTTCAGGTCAATGCCTTCAGCACCCGTTTTCGATACGAAAAAGACTTTGATTGTCTCACCACGAGCGTTAGCTGGGTCATTGAAAGCGCGTCGTATGATAGCACGATCTTTTGGGGGAACTTCACCTTTGAACGATGTGAAACGTAATTTTGGTGGTGGCAATTTGATTGCTGCTGGGTTACCGTCAACTTTACAAACTTGGTTCGCCTTGAATTCCGTGAAGCCGGCTTTGAGCAAATACTTTTCAAACACTGCCAAACCACCCATACCAACGAACTGGGAGTAAACCATCACGGGACCAGGTGACGACCGAACCAATTCCACCATTTTGTCTGCTTTCGGACTACGTTCTTTGGTGAGCATTGCTGGTGTGATTGAATGTAAGTTTTGTACTCGCTCTGCGATACGTAACTTTGCTGAAACGTCTTTGTCGTGTGGTCGTTTGCGAAGCGCTTCTGGGGGACAAAAGTTACCAACTTGTCGAGACATAACGTAGTATGTTGATGAGTTTTCTCGTTCCGATTGCGGCAATGACATTGAGTTGTCACGTTTTGATGCTCCCTTTCCTTTTCTTTTCAGCAGCAACCCTTCGATTCCCTTTGCGGTTACTCCAGCGTAATCAGCTAAGCCTTCCATGTTCTCTTTGTCACGCGCGATGAGGTAAATTCGATACTGCTCATCGGACATTTCCAGATCAATAACCTCTGTACCCAAATCCTCTGGGAACCCTCGGTCAACACGCGCTAAACGTCTGGTCGAACCACCTGGCTCAGTTGGAACTTCGTGTGAAATGTATGATACCATACCAAACAAACGGTTCGCAAGTCTGGCTCTGTTCTTCACAGTTCGAGCACTTTTGTCGATAAACAGATCTGAAAAGGTATCGTAGTGCTCAGGCAAAATTGCATTTCCCATAAGCATGTTAAAACATGAAACGAGCTCAAACGAATGTTTAGACGCGGGAGTTCCTGAAAGGAAAATGATACGCAAATTACGAGCTCCCATAACTTGATGGTACAGTTTACGGGCGTTTGAGTTCTCGTCTGGGTTGTTGATAATGCTTCGAAAGATATTGTGGGCCTCATCGACGATGAGCAGCTTGTCGTTAAGGCCATTGTCCAACTTTTGTGTGAGCATTTCACCCATGTTCGGCGCATCTCGCGAAATGAATGTGAACTTTTTGATGGCAGCTTCTTTGCGAGATGGTTGATCTGGATATAGTAACCCAACTAACTTTCGAATATCGTCAGAGAAACTCTCCTGTAACGACTTGGTCAAAACAAGAACTGGCTTTCGAACGTTCCACATTGCCATTGCAATGGATATGGCTATCATTGTCTTCCCCGTTCCCATGGCATGGTAGATCAAGAATCCTCGAGGGTTACCAGGTTGCCCAATACCATATTCAGGTGAGAGCATTAGCTCCCTCACCAAGAACTGGTAGTACCGCAGAATAGATGCAAGTTTGCGATCCATACCATCTTTGGCTGCTTCTTTGTCGGCTGCTTTGGTTTCAGATTGCAATAATCTGAACTTTTCCCGAATTTGACGAACCAAATGGGTTAGTTCAACTGGAAATGATGTGTTATTCTTCTGCAAGTGGCCGTGTAATCGCGGGTTGCTTTCGATTCGTTCGCGTGTTTCAGACATCGTATATTGGTATGTTTGCCGATCCCAGTTGGTTGGAAATTTGAATTGGTTTTGATACAAGTTAATCGACCCGTAAAACGAAATGATGTCTGCGCAAATTCGCCTGTCGCCCCCAAAACAGAAGCTATGCTGTTCACATCCTGGCAGCAAAACGGCAACAACGCCGAAAAAAAGCAGTGCAACAAGTGTTCTGAGCTTCCTCGCACAACCACTTCCCACTGGTTCGCCGTCAGCTGCATCAAAGACAGAGAACCGACCAGAATCAATCATGAACGCCATACTTCATCATCCTGCTACTGAAAAATTGGCTCCCGAAGAAGACCTCGGGTCAAAGGAATGGTCTGACGAATTTCATCAGATAATACACGCCATCCGTCACCCAGAACCAGTTTATGATGATTGTCGAGATGAGGGATACGATTGGGACGCGCAGCTTCCTGAAGACGACAGTGACCTAGGTAACCGTGTACAAATGTATGACCGCATTTTGACAGAATGGCAATCGTCAGGTTTACGTCCCAATTTTGCAACTGTACTTGATCAAGTACGTGCGCAATGCCTAATGGATGTGTTGGCTCAGATTTGCTTCGACGGACCTGAAATTGTTGAACAGATTGAGAATGGGTGGTATGCACTCCTTTTGCGATTGTGGAAGGTGCTTGGGAAATTGGACAGCACAAATTTGACTACATTTTGTTAGCTACAATTTAATGGCAAGCGTTATGATGCAACTCGAGACCATTTACCGCCAGGCAGAAGCAATGGATCAACCCGATTTTAACTGGATCATACAACAGACCGCCACAATGTTGGCGCATTTTGAAGAGTGTCCATCAACCTCTGATCCTGACGTGCTTGATGCGATTGCAAACGAAAAAAATGTAACCGTGAGCAAGTTGTAAGCAACAACGAAACTCAGAGCAGGCATACATTTTTTTTGAATTTTGCAAAAGGGCCCGTTGTAAACGGACTTACAATACCGCTCCTCGGTAAATGCCCTTACAATACCATTCCTTTGGTAAATGCCCTCCACTAGGGGTTGTTTTTTTGCCTGAACACGGCGAGAGTAATGGAGTACTTACAATAAATAACCCACCATCCCACAGTGTCAAGCGGGGCCATTTGCCTCCTTACATGAAGAAGTCATCATCCATCAACATGGCCTGTTTCCTGAAGTACGCTTCTGCAGCGCCCATGGGCCTTGCCACTTCTTGTACCATGACAACGATCTCCACCTCGCTGTCGCTCTGCCAGCCGTCTTGAACTTTCTCCGCAGCTATCAGCCCACGCATTTGGCTGACCAGTTCTTGAACGTCAGCGTCGGCAGACCACTCACCAAGACGGATCGGGCTCCTTGATGAATCAATGGGCGTGGGTAGCTGGACCGCTTCATCACCAGGGTACAGTGAACATGGCCAGGTGGGTACTGGTGTTTCGGTCCACAAACAATCCTCGTAGCAATCAGACTCTTTGGCCAAAGCCACGGGCTCCTCAGCACGAGGTGGAGCCACTCGAGTCACTGCTGGCTGTACATACCTTGAAGAGGTGTATGTAATCTCCGGAACGCGAGCATTCTGTGCCTCTTTTTTGCGTTGAAGGAAGAGTGCAAACTTTGTGTTGAAGAGGGTTGGAAGCCACTCTTTAACGAAGTAATGCTTGCCGTCGGAGAGGATCTTGGCTTTGCAGTCTTTGCATACAATCAAACCACTCTCAGCGTGAGGCTTGCAGGTGTGATCTGTGGCGTCGCAAACAAAGCACTTTAGAATGCCTCCGTTGAGCTTGGTCTGTTCTTCTGACCATACTCTGCGCTCAACCTTGGTCCAGCCGATCATGTTGCTGAACTGTTTAGGAACGTCTGTTGTAAGCTTCCTGTTAGGCAAGTCTTTGAAACTTTTTAGGCTCTTCTGAGTGGCGACCTTAGCACGGCACCTCTTTGAAAGTGATACGTTGGATGGGATCATTAGAAAGAGCTTAGTGGTAAATTTGAATTCGTTAAGATGAATTGATTTCGAACATTTCCGATCACATTTCGTTTCTTGCAAAAAAGAGCTGTTTCGACAAGCTGTCAGGCCTGATCGACGAACGCTGGAACGATAGCAAGCGGATATTTGCGCTCCAAATACACAGCTTTTCTGTCCTGGAACTGGTTTTTTAAGCACGATCTGGCATCAACAACGTCAACTATTTCACGAACAATCGTTTCGTCGGACCCTTTTCGGAGGATTCTGCCAATGATTTGCTTCAAACCATGGCGCCGAGGCGTTGCCAAAATCATACTGGTCATTTCGGAGATCGAAATACCACGCCGCGAAAAGCCGTATGTTGTGAGGATAATGCGTGCCGAATGTGATGCCTGAACGTCGTCGGCTGTTGCTCCGCCTCGCAGAACTGAAATTTCATCTAGCTCAGGAGCATATACCAACGAGGGGTCAAAATGAAGCGAAAGTGCGTCACGCAAGACAATCAGAAAGTCACGCAGCTCAGCAAAGATGAAAATGCCGTGACTATCAGGAACTTCGCGCATCAAACGTTCGGCCTCACACACAATCAATTTGATACGAACGGGTTCCTGGATCATTTGCGCTATTGTTGATATTGCGCACACAGTGCCTTTTGCGCTAACAACTGGTCGACAGTAATCAACCCCATTCAAAAACTGAACAGCACGCACTTTGACCTGAAAGTTGTCTGATGTTAAGTCAAAACCAGGTATCCGTTCCACATCTATTGGGTTCCCGAGAAACAAATTAACGAAACGATCCATGCCTGATGGTGCCTCGTTCGGGGTCGCAGACAACCCCAAAACGTAGTGAGTCTGTGCGTTCCACAGTATTTTTTTGTTCTGTGATGCATGGTATTCGTGTGCCTCATCCAAAATTACGAGGCCGTAACCGGTGAAGAAATCGGGCGGTTTCTGTCTCGCTGTGTTAATTACAATCAAAGAAACGTCGTGAGTTGCTGCTGTAGCAGCGTTTGGTATTGCATTACCGTAAAACCCGCACCGAATGTTTGGCATGACCAGCATGAGTTCAGCTTTCCATTGATCACGTATGGCCAACGTTGGGACAACAATGATTGTTGCGACACCGAGTTTTTGGATAATACCACATGCTGTTCGTGTTTTGCCCAGACCTGTTTTCATTTCCATGTACGATCGATGCGGCTCTGCTTGCAAAAGCGTAACGAAGTGGTCAACGGCTGTTTGTTGGTAAGGGAAAAATACGCCGTCGGCTAGCGTTAAACACTCTTCTGAAATCAAGTTCGGAAGAGGTCTTGGTTCTTGGAAACGCTTTGTTGGCGTTACGTCAGAAATGCGGTCAAGCATGCCATGCAATAGCATGCGGTGAGCAACCATATGTGGAAAAATGTAAATTGGTGTTGGACGCATAGTTGGAAGCGACGGTATTGGTAGAAGCTTAACAAATTGGAAGCCGCGCTCTGACCGTGTTCCCATTCCAACTTTGCGTGTCGGGTCGAACTTTTCACGGACCGTAAGCACGGACAACAGCTTTTTTAATCTGTCTTTTGATTCGAGGCGGTGGCGAAGCGGAGCTTCCTCTACCAAGACTCCCATTAACCCAATATACCCAACGGCTGGCTGCGCCAACGGACTATTTGGGATAGTTTGCAAAAGCGGACTGCCGATATTTGTCATCATTTCAATCATGAAGCAATTGTCAAAAAAGACCAGCAAACGCTGGAAGTTTACATTCAAAGGTCACATATTTGATATCCGTCAAATGGTGTACCTTCCCACGCGTCAAGCATCAGCTGGTATGATAAATGTGTTTTTGCAGCATTTTCGTCCAGGCGCGCGCACTGACTTATGAATAGATCGTCGGCCGCGCAAGCTTTGAGAATTATGATTTTGACAGCCTCACTCATGCTGTCCCACTTAACATATCCAGCTGCACGAACACAATCAACGTCACACAGATATGACGCAACGATTGATGTTACTTCCCCACATCCACGTTTTGTCATCTTTACCAACACCATTGTAAGTTGGGCACTACGGAGGCGTGACCAATCTGTATGCTTTAACTTTGGTGAAAGCGTGAGACCTAGACTGTGACACCGACAACCTTTGCTCGTTCCTTCAAACGCATGAACACCGCCAATGCCAAAACAGTCCCTACAAAAGTGTGCGCGATGCGACATGAATTTGTCTGGATAAAAATTAGCCACAACGAGACATGGGCCGATACGAGTTCTTACTTGGAAAGCTGGTTCGTCGTCAACTGTAATGGCGTGGCCATGTTCGGCTGCCCAAGCGTGTGACACTGGGCATGAACCATTGAGTGTGTTCAGAATGGACGCCTTTCCCATCAGTTTGCTAAAATTGTCAGTGAAATCCATTTCGTTACCGAGCGGAGTTACTTTAGATTTTGTGGGATCAATTTTTTTAACCTGATCGTTTTTGAAAGCTTACGATGCTGGTTATAGCAATGCCAGGCGATCTACATCAATTTCTCGAGTTTGATGGACAGTATGACAACGTGTTTACGGGTCGTAAACGTTTGCTCGCGCGCTTGAGCACATTGAAACCAGGCAACTTTTCCAACCAAACAACCATTCAAAGCACACACGTTTTACCAATCAAATCGATCTACAAACCGTTTGTGAACGTGGTAAGCGAGTACGCAAAGGTGTTACACACTCCAAACACTGCGCCGTTGAATTTACTTCGGTCAAACTCGCTCAATTTCCAAGTTATTCATCGCGGACACTTTCTCAGCGACATGGTGCTGCACTTGCAAATTCCCGCGATTGGATTGGCAACAGATGCCTATCAATATCGTTACTGTGCGTTTCCTGGTGTCCGTTTGCTCCCATTGGTGCAACTCAAAAAAGGTGGAGCAAAAATAGACAGCTACACTTCTGACGATGTCATGCTACACTATCAATTCGTAGTTTGCGCGAGTCGTCAGCTTGGGTTTCAACGATGTGTCGGACAGCAAGAAATCAAAACAGCAGAGTTTGATGCGGGCAATCATACAGGCATTTTGCATTACAAAGACGGAGCACAGACGTGGAAGAGCGTTCAACCAACGCTAAACTTGTGGATACCGTTACACTTTTCGTTTTGCCGTGATGTTGGTGAGGCGATAATGAACACTCCGTCACTGGTGGATGATTGGGACATATCGATTAACTTAGCTGACGTTACCAAAATCATCCAAATGCGAAACGCAAGCACATTGGAAGTGGTCACGAACGCAGCCATTATGCCAAATATAAATTTCAACGTGCACGGGTTGTACGTTAATGAACTCTACATCCCACAGCAAATCTTTCACACAATGGTAATGAACACGACGACAAACATACAAATGTCATTGATTCGTGTTCACCGATCGGTTACTCGGAGATTAACAACAGATTCTGCGTTGATTCCAATTTCAAGCGAGTTGCAATACCCGATCGAACATATTTTTGCTGGTGTACGTGATGTTCGAAACGAGGCCGACATGGATAACTGGTGTATGTTCGGTCGAGCTTCGTTACCTCGAACGCTATGTGCAACATCAGTTCTTGCTGCACACGCACAGTACACGCCCGCAGGCGGTGGAATGGTACAACTCGTTGGTCGTATTTGCCGCGAATCGCCAACTGATTGTTTGCAGCCCATGCTCGAAAGCATACAACTGGACGTGGACCATTACACATTCTTTCCAAAAATGGAACTGGATTTCTACGGGTCATACATGCCAAACCGATATTCCGAGTCTTCTCACATGGTTTCTCCACGCGATTCATCTGTCATGCTTTTGTCGTTTACAACAAAGCCAGGTCAATGGCAGCCGTCAGGGTTTTGCAACGCTGCGAACTCGTCGTTTGTTACAATCAATTATCAAAGTCGAATGAACGCAGACGGGTCACACATGATATCGACGCAAACACCAGCTGAGTTGATTTTGTCGGCGTACTCATTGAATTTCCTGATTCGTTCACCAGAAGGAACTGATCTCCTCTTTAAGACCCAAAAATAAACGCCATACAATGACTTCCTTAAATTCGCTCACGTTAGCTTCACCAGTGTTATCAACAGACCAGTTGCGTGCGTATTTTAGTAGAGATGCTTCACTCACGGACGATTTACATGCGCAAACTTTGATGAACACATCAGTTTTCGAATGGATACAACGAATGAAACCTGCACATCACATGGTGTTGTGTCGAATGACGCAAATGGAAAACGAGAAGCGAATTGCAATTCCACCAAAGAGCTGGTTCCATTACAACGTTGGCTTTTTCAAAGTAACACCGCCACGTGATCGCCACCATGTTGGTATTGCGTTGTCTCTGCTGGCAAACCATTCGCCGCTCATACAAACTGATGTGGTGCCCGTTGTTGGTAAAAGTGTTGCTACAAACGAGTACGGAGCGCTACACAACCCTTTCCCAATTGCAAACAATGCGTATTCGTGTATGCTTTTACCTCCGTCGCGTATCATTCCATCAACGCTTGTTTGGTGCGTTTCATCTATTTTGACCAAGTGGCAGATTGATTTGGTTGGGTTGGGGGTAAGCTTTCGAACCATTCAAAATAGTGCTGACGTGCGTTTACTCCGATCTGAAATATCCGCAAACAAATACTTTTGCCCCGTTACGCTGGTGCGATGTGGGCGATTGACGATGACAGAAAAAACAAGCAAAGAAGAAGATGAGGTTGTCGAGTTTGTTCGTGAAGCTTCGCTCGGTCGAATTTGGCGTCGGGTGATTGTTGACGGTTGCGATCTGATCAAAAATATTCGTGTTCCATGTCTGCGTGCGGGGTTTACGTGGCTCTGGTACTCATCCGATCGTGTAACAAAAGCATGCTGCCCCCCTGCTCCACCACTCGGTAATGGTTCATGTTCGTACGCCACGGCACAAATTGTCCGCCCACCGATGGGTTACAGCGAGTATTTTTGTGGTCAACATCTGTTTCGTCCAGCGTTAACGATCACTTGCGATGCGTCGGTTTGGAAAATTTCGGCGAAGCCGAGGGTTCATGTCACACTTTTTACGTTCACGGATAACAGCGAAACGTCGCCTGGAATGACGGCAGCCGCTTGTGAAATGGTTGCGAACAATCGGTTCTTGGAAGCAGCACACGCTTGCAAAAACGTAATTGAAACTATCTCTGATCTGACAACAAAACTGCTCGGTAAACGTGTCACTCGTTTCTATCAATTGCTGAATTTGACCGACGGAGTTGATTGGCTCCTTGCAAACATTTCGAGTGCGAGTTGTAATCTTGATGTTAGCCTGGTCACAATTTTGCAAGATCTGTGCATTGATCCTCGTTCGCAGAAAGCAAGAATTGAATTTTCCAAGAGCACATGTTTGGCACCTATTTTGCGTCAACACATACCTACCGTACGTGTAATGACTGAGAAATGTGGTTTGGAACTGTATCGTTTGCGGGTAAATTATCTTGACGCAATGTGTGGAAAGTTTCACTGCCAATGTTGTCTGTGTGACTTCGGTGAACAGATTTGCTTCGTTATGAGATGTTGCCACATTCTCATTTGCACAACTTGCATGTTCGAACGTCGGAGAGCGAGAAGAGAAATATTAACGCATTGTCCGAACTGCTCTCAGACAATTCATTTCAGAAACGGGGTGGTTTGCGTTCCGAATGCGACCATTTTCCATCCGCTCAACAATGATTTGCGTGGTTGTTTGGCGGTCAAATTGGCCGACCCATATTCGTTCAACAACCTCACCAACAGCATTATTTGTTTGTTGCGAAATGAACCAGTAACTCATTGCAAACATCGCACAAACTTTGAACTAACTGATTGCAGACATGCTTTGGTATCGAAATGGTTGTTGGTCGGTTTCAACGATTGTCAGTTTGAAATTGCAACACACTGTCCGTTCCAAACCTTCGTGTTACCACAACGATTTACGACCAAAAGTCAAAACATAGCGCACGAATTTTGTGCCGCAAAAACACCAGCAATCATGTTTGCCAAGACGGTTGCATGCTTGACCGACTACGCTTGGGGTGAAGTTACACATTTTGTAACACGGGGCTATTTTGCAACGCTTGCGTTGGAGTTAAAAACGCTCGAAACGTTCGCAGCCACGAACGATGGGACACGATCATACGATCTCAAACTGATTTCGTTCGTGTCAGAAAACGAATCGATTCCGGCAAGGTTACGAAAATTGCTGGAAAAAAATGATGGAACTGGTTGATTACTTGGCGCCGTTGGGTGACCTGCTGGCTAAGAATGCTTCAAACATTGCCAACCCCGATCCAAACGGAATGCCAGTTTGGATTGGAACTGCGTCAGCTTGAACTGCGTCAGCTTGAACTGCGTCAGCTTGAGCCGTTTCCGGCAAACTCATTGCAAATTCTGGTGAAACCGTTCTGGATGATGCTGAAGATTCCAACGAACCATCAGTGTTGTAATCAGCTGATTTAACAATTTGCTCGGGAGTGAGCAAGGTCGTCTGCATCATTTCTAACACAGTTATCGGTTTGGCAACAATTATTTTTGCAGACGGCTTAGGACAAAGCGGTAACGGTCCGTCCGCAGGAATTTCTGTTCGAATCATGGGAATTTCTGTTTGGATCATGGGAATTTCCGTTTGGATCACGGGAGCTGCTGGCCAACTACTACCTCGTCCACGCTCCTGTCCTCGTCCCGAACCTCGTCCTCGTTCACGACCACGTTGCGAGGAACATAACTGTGCCGACGGGTTTGAACGATCAAAACCTAACGTAACTGTGTCAATTTGAATCGACCCACAACCGTATGAGGGACGAGTTCGTAAACGAAACATTCCTGCATGACGATAGCCTGATCGAAGTATTTTTTGACCCACTCCAACAATGTCGTTGCTTTGGTTTGTGCAAAAATCGAACTGGTTGATTTTGATTGCAGTGTTGTCCCTTGTGCAACCGTAAAACCATGGAATTGTGAAGTTACGTTGCTGAACACAGCGGACAATGCAACGGTACGGAATGGGATAGCCGTTGTAAACTTCCAACGGAGGAATGCGGGTCAGTATGATATCACCAGACGACAGGAAGTCAAACGACTTTTGCACCGTTGGGATGGTTTGTAACGTTTCAATTTCAACCCGAACAAGATCTGGTAACGTGTCTAAGTTGACATGATGTTCGTCACTGCTGTTCAGGTTGAACTCCCATCCTGGGCAACCATATATTACAAAGTCATCTATGAGAACACACGGCAGTTCCTCAGGATCCTCACAGTTATCCAGAATGTGTATGTTGGGATACTCAGCAACGAGGTCACGGTAAAGCTTGACCGTGTCAGAATAGTTAAGTTCACTGGCTTCAAACTCAACTTCACCAAGAACGTAAATTATGTGCTTCCAGTTCAAGCTAATAAACTGCAGAAATTCGAGATACTGTGCCGACTGGTAGACCCCAATATTACCAGCCAAAAACAGGAACTCCGAGCATGGTCGAATGGATGGAATGTGGCCTTCAAAGTGAATGTTCAAGTCTGAGTAAGTTTGTAGGTTGATGAGTCTTGTCATTTTGTTTGCTTGGTTAGAACGATTAGTTATGGTTTATTGGATTCAAATTTCAAACGATTGGGGTATACAGAAATGGCTTCCACAATCCTCCCGCCTGTCGTATTTTTGGACAACGCTGGAACCACACGAGTACCGCCAGTTGTCTCTCAGGCAATGGTTAACTGGATGAATCGGGGTAATCCGTCGTCCGAATACGCCTCGGCAAAATCGGTCAAAACAATGTTTGCGAAATTTCGCCAATACCTCAATGATGAGTGTCGCATGGCCGATGAGTTCACGTTGCTTCTGACAAGCGGTGGATCGGAAAGTAACTGTATGATTGTAACGAGCATTGTTCGAGCATATCGAGTTCAAACAAAAAAGAAACCTCACATCATTTCATCGGAAGCAGAACACAAATCGATATTACAATGCCTCAAAGAGCTGGAGGCGGATGGGTTAGTTGATGTTACGTTGATCGGTCTGGACCATAAAGCGCCACACTACGGATCAGTTTCACCCGAGGCAGTTGGTAAAGCAATCAGATCGAACACATGTTTGGTTACAATTATGTCTGCTAATAACGAATCTGGCGTTATTAACAACGTTGGAAAGATTGGCGAAATCGCACAGGAACAAAACGTACCATTTCACACTGACGCCGTGCAGCTATTTGGCAAGACTGCGTTTTATCCGAACCAGCTAAATGTTGATGCTTTCAGTGCGTCATTTCACAAGCTACACGGTCCACCAGGCGTAGGCTTGTTAGCAATTCGAACCCGCTTGATTAAAGGTTACAATTTGACATCGCAAATAAGCGGGACGCAGAATTTCGGTCTGCGAGGCGGAACCGAGAATACAATTGGCATTGCCGGTGCGTTTATGGCAATGAAAGTTTCGGTTCAGGACAGAGCTGCAAAACTGGGCTATATGCGCAAAATGAGCGATCTCATCTGGGGAGCGCTATCAGAACAATTTGCGTGTATGTTTTTGGAAGAGTACCTGAAAATCCGCGGCGTACACGCAAACGACAAATGGTTACAACTTGTTGAAATGCGTAGGCGTAGTCAACCGATCATTATCTGGGTCGGACAAAAAGGTATCACGCGAATGCCAAACGTTATGCTTTTGTCGTTTTTGGTCGGAGGTTCAGGTGAAGAAAACATGGCTTGCGGTGGTTTGATACGTGCTGCGTTGGAAGAACGTGAAATCATTGTTGGAACAGGATCAGCTTGTAATTCGGCTAGCGCGAGTGGTTCGCATGTGGTAAAAGCTATGGGCACGCCAACTGAGCTACAAGACAGTGTCATTCGAGTTAGTTTGAGCGATGACAACACGCAAGCAGAAATTCATCGGTTTTTACAAGCCGTTCTTGAAATTCTACATTCTGGCGCTGGAATCAAAAAATAACCCACAACGCTTTAGTCATACTTGGCGTCCATCTCCGCATCCTTCATTCTGCGGTATACCAAACGAAGACGTGCGAGATCTTCAGGAGCAGTTACTGCCATGTAAGCTGCTACCCCACTAGCGTCTGGTTCTGGACATCCGCGTTCTTCAAACTCACCAACAGCTTTTGCCATTTGACGTTCGAAATATAGTTCCGTTATTCTCCCATTGAACCGTCTGGCTAGCTCGGGGGTTTCTGCCTTCATGCCTTTGAAGCTGTGAATGTCTCTATCGCTTTCTCCCGACTCAGATAGATCGGGCACATTGTCAAACGAACTGCTCCCGCTTCTTCTGACACTGTATTCAACAGGTGTTCGTGGAGGTCGAAGGAAGGTGCAAACACGTCGTCGATGGCATTCGCAGTTCAGAACACTTCCCAAAAACACAAACCCGCGAGCAGATTCTCCGTAGTTGTGACAGTCGTTCTTTTTCAACAGGGTTGCGCTTTTGGCAGCTTTTCGGTTTTCGCGTTGTCGACTCTTTTTTAGTGCGCGAGCCGACCGCCCAGTTTGCGTCGTTGCTTCTGTCATTGCGGTTTTGGCGTTAACGTGGTTGTTTGAATAATATCGGGATCATTTTTTTCTACGTTCCAAAAAAGCGTAAAATCAAAAAAGGACCCATGTAAAACGGGACTCACACTACCATTTACTGGTAAAGCCTTTTGCCTAAGCGCGACCGCGCAACGAATCCTTAACAATAAAGCAATCGTTACAGTAGCCAACCGGCTTTTTTTTGCAAAAAAAACATCAAACTAACAATCGGGCGTGTTACGCAACTGACCGTTAACGTGGTCTGCCCCGACGTGGCATCGACGATGCGTCCATCGGATGTTCGATTATTGCAGCGTCACGTGCCATTTTCTTTTCCTGTTTGGCAATTGCACGTTTCTGGTTACACCGAACTCGATCCTCTTCGATTTTGAGCCGACGCTCTTCGGGCAAAGCAAGCCATTTCAATGCTGCCTTCTCAGCAATGTGTTCGTGGTAACGGGTTACTTTGTCGTCAATGAACGACCGCATGAGATCAACGTCGCCAAGTGTTCGACCTTCATTTACCATGAGAATTTTGATCGCAGACATAACATGTTTTGAGTTCAACGTTCGAACGTCAGATATGTCACGAACGATAATTTTGGAGATGTCCGCAATACGCACGATGAGCTCGCAAACCAAATCAGAACAGTATTTGCGAATACGTTTGCTTATCCGAACACCTTGAATTACCTCATCTTCTTTTGACAGTCGGAAAATACTGTCAACATAGTTGATAAACGATGTGCTGGGACCGATACCATCATCAGATTGGTCGTCAGCAACAGCACCAGCAGGTACAACTGCGTCTTCCTGATCTGGACCTGGGTCCGAATCAACATCATCAGGATCAACTGGTGCAGCGTCAGCGACGCCTTCAACGTCATGGCGAACCCGACTTTTGGCAATTCGAAGTTTGCGCAGCTCTTCTTCACGATCAGGATCGTAGTTCCGAACAACTGGTAGATTGCGCCAGATAGGGTATGTGAGCAGCTCATGAACAGCACCATCATGTATAAATGCAATTTCGACAATCTTACGATCAGCTGCAACTGTTTGTTTGATCGCATGTGCTCGGATTTCCCTCAAAGCATAGTCGCAAACACTTGCAACAGCAACGGAGGTATCGTTTGCAATCCTGATCGAAATGGACGCAATTTTTGATTGTAGATCAAGAACAATCGCTTTGTCAGCCGCCATTTCACCACCAGCTTTGTATGCGATTTTAGCTTGTTCGAGTTGTCTGGTCAACGTTTTCATGTTACCAATGATCGGATTCAACTGGTTTCGAAGGTGCGTTTCACAGCGAGCGTGTGGTATTTGGATCCCGAGCACGTCAACGAACGTTCGTTTGCGTTCCTTTCGGTCAGTAGAATCAGATGGTGTTTCAACTGGGACCTCTTCGACGACGGGTTGTTCACTCAAAATTTCTGGTGTAGTCATTAGAAAATGGTATGTTGCCTGGTTAATAATCTCCAAAAGGAAAGCTCAATTACGCGGGCCGAGGTGTTTTTTGCATCCACAAAAAAAACACGATCAAAAATATTGTTCTAAGAGCTTTCTGGTTGAGAACTGCCTTGAGTTAAGTCACTGGCCAGCAACGGAGCTTCTTCAGCTTGTTCTTGATTTTGTAATGTTTGAAGCAAACTATCAACTTCAGCTAAATGTACTTCAGAAGCGTGCTCTTCACCTCGCGCAACAGTACTCGTAGTTGTTGGAGGAGGAGCTGTTGGTTGTTGGGGTGGTTGGCGAATGATCGGTTTAGGTTGAACTGATGGAGTTGTTGGTGCGAAACTAACAGTTTGTTTTGGTGCTTCTGGGGGTGGAACCGAAATGAAGTTAGCAGACGTTTCCTGCTTCATTCTTGCATCGGTTGTTTTCTGTGCCTTTTGTTGTTGACGTAGCTTTCGATACTCGTCAAGTTCACCAATATCGATGTCGCGCAACGCTTGTTCACTTTTTGTAGGCGCGGCTTTCGGCATTGGTTTCCGAGATTTTTTCGTCACATTCCGATCGTCGTCATCTTCGTCGTCGTCATCGTCACTGCTTCGACTCATCCACATGTACAGCAGTATGCAAACAATGATCGTAACGACGATGGTAATGGAAATAAAGAGCCAGTGATCGGAAATAAACGAGCGTTTGCCAGATTTCGCTGCTCCAGATTTCATTGGTTCAAGTTCTAGAACTGCGTTCCCGATCGGAAGCATGTCGGGATCAAGAATTTCAGGGACAATGCGATAGTTTTGTGCCATTATCTGTGTCAATAGATATGATCACGTATCTTTCGATTTTAAATAGAAATGACACATGACGCAGCCCAAACACACATACAAACGTTCGCGCAATGGAAAACCTCACTCGCAGCATGTGTAACAGCTGCAAAATCAATTCGAGCACATGTTTCAGACATGGTTAGCGTCGGGTTTGATGCATACGGACAAAAATATCTCACAATCGCCCCATTACTTACTCAATACCAAAAGAAATTTGACGGTCTTGGGTTGGCGCGTCTGGATTTGATGCTGCAAAATCGTTGGCCATCGGACGCAAGTGGTTGGAAGGCACTCGGTGGTGATGAGAAACTGGACGCAAACAAGGCGGCAAAAGAAGCCGTAGCAGTACAAAACATGATAACAAAGCCTGCACTCAGCTCGTTACCGCTCATTTACACAACGTTTGACTACATGGATATTCTTGTTGTTGTTTTACATGACATTCGCAACAACCAGTTGGATCATGTATTGTGGGATCAATATCAGGGTAATTTCAGTCAAGCAGCCATTACTGAGCTCGACATCCTGCGACACGAATTTCGAACACAGCTAATTTATTTGGAAACGGGAGCACAGTGGTTAGTTACACATCTTACAGAACGTGTTTCCGATCGGATTATGTCGGTTGACACGATTAACCAAGTACATCTTTTTGACTCGTTCATTTCATCGGGACGTCACTATGTATCCACAGTTGGTTTGATTGCGTACATATCACTGAAAATTGGTGACGTTGGGTGTAGTGGAAGTGTTGGGAAGGCAAAACGGTTTGCCAGATCGATCCGTCAAATGATCATGTTCGGTACGATTGACACAACTGCTTCGATCAAGGAAGAAATTGAGTTCCGAAAAACTGCTAAAAAATATCATCCGATACAACGAATGGGTGTCACGTTTAACCTGTATCCAACCAGAGTTGAAGCAGAACCAGTAACAACTGGTGGTGGCCCTGATACTGGCAACAGCTCGGAAGAAGAAGACTATTTGTCGATTTTCAGTGGCAGGTATCGACCTCCACCAGGCAATCGATATCGCACGGTTGACGTAACGACAATGCCATCACATCGACGCAGTCTAGACCGATACAAGCGTCATGGGGGCAGTTCCGTGTATGGTGGTGGATTGGTTGATCCGACGCCTGATTTGGTTGTTGATGTTACGCTACCACAGGCACAAGATTCGATTCGATACGATCTGAAACCGATCATAGACCTTAATGTTGCTCTGCGTTACGGTCCTGTTCTGGGACCGTTTCATGGTTTAACGGATGATATTTTGCGCCGCTTTCAGATCATCAAAGACGTTCCCATTTCGAAGACAACTGGTTACAAACCTGACATTCACATCAAAACAACACACGTACACTCGATTGGTATGGCAAACGACCGCATGAAGACTGTTTTACCCGCATCACGCATGTTGTATGACAAAGTAGCAATGATGAATGATTTTATCAACGTAGGTGCTGGTCCTCGACGTGAACTTTTGCATTGTAACACGTTTGCTATTGATAGTTTGGACAAACCGGGTGCGCGAAGTTTGGTGCCGATCGCTGAGGTGAAAGAGAAACTAGAAACTGCCGACTCGTCCATCAGGCAACGTTTGGCACTCAAACCTGCCATTTTGACCGACATCATACTGGCACGAGTTCGCGAATGGCCAACAACATGTTTTCAGGACATGTCCGAGTTCAAAGCAAAACTGGTTAGCGATACGTTTATTTCGGACGTAGCCACTGAAATTTACGGAAAAAAGATGCAGGAACTTCAACAATTGGTTACTGATGTGGGTCAAGTTTGCTACCAAGCACCAACTGGTGTGCTTGCTGCCGAAGTTCAAACAAGTTACTCGGCACAAATCGTCGAAAAAGTTGACGTGCTCAAAGACATTTTACAACGAATTACCATCCCGTGGAGCATAGCGGTGCGGGAAGGTTACCATACGGGGCAAGGTCAAAGTGTAGCAATCGATCAGTTGCAAGTGTGCTTAGAGAAGCAACTTCACAAGTTTTCAATCACTGGTGCCGCCGAGCGGAAACGCGGTATCGATCTCAGCTTCTCGTTGATTTTGATGACAGCGGCAACGGTGAGCTAGCATCAAATTAATGAATTGAAATTCCGCATGTCTCAAACATAATTAATGTCTGACGAACCACTCGCCCCGACAAATCCCCCGTCCAAAAAACGTGGACCAGGACGTCCACCAATCAAACCTTCGACACCGAGCATTGCTCGGAGTGGCATTGTTACGGATCCGTACATACCCGAAAACTGCGTTGAGCTCGTTCATCAGGACCCAATGATTTTCAAGTCTATCTTTACGTTCTTCAAAAACCTCAAAACACAAGACATTTTCCTTTGCTGCGATGCAACTGGGATGCGATTTTATGGGTGGGATCATTCAAAAGTGTCACGCGTGTATGCGGCGATCGAAGGAGCTTCGGTTAACTGGTACTATTGCCGAGCGCCAATTCAGATTGGTTTCAATCGTGAATATGTTGGCGCCATCTTTGCTAGCATTGATAAGTCGTTTTACAAAATATCTTTGACGTATTCACGTGAAGACCCAGAACATTTCAATATTATTCTCCGCGACCCTGAAATTGACAAGGAGTGTAGTTACAAAATTGCAACGTCAGTGCCTGAACCCGACGACAAGCTGTTTTCCGTTCGATCCGAGGTTGCTGATTTGTCGTTAGAACGTTTCCCGATCCAATTTACTTTAACCACCAAGCAGTTCAAAAAGACCATTTCGGATGCGGGTAGCTACAGTGATGACTTAACGATTGAAAAACCTGGTGATCGCTTCCTACAATTCAGTTACTGCAAGATTGGCATCGTTAATTACCACGAAGTTTATCATAGCCATGAGAAAATCAAACTGATTAGCTCGGTCCAAGCAGGACAAGTGTTCCGTTGTGTGATTAAACTCAACAACATTCGTTCGTTTGTGTCGTCCATGGTGACCGATGACATTCGGATCTTGTGTCGAGCAGAGGAAGACATACTGTTCCGATCGATCATTGACGATGGTACGCTGGTAATTTACACAATGACACGGATCAACTAAACAGTTCGTTTGATATTTTTTGCAAAAAAAAGTACAGGGGCCTATGCCTAGCGTTCAACGCACGACATGCGTTCGAACCATGCAACCGGCGGAGCAGCCGGTTGGGTAGCTAACCTAGCAGGCGATGTGGTATACATTGTACCATCTATTACCCTGATACTTACTTCACGACCAACTCCTGGCATTGGCATGTAGTCTGCTGGTCGGGGTGAGCGTGAACTGGGTTGGTATGGGTCACGTCGATAAAGTGTAACAGACTTTGCGTATTGTTCGGGACCAACACCAGCTTTTTTGACAAACAAAATTCGGATCTTGGGAGATTTGGCCTCAGCGTCTACGGGGCCGATGAATTTAATCGTCACATCAACGATCTGGTTCGCAAAAACGCTACCTTTCTGCGGGTCACTTTTTATTTTTGACGGTTCGTTTGTTTGAACTTGATATTCGTATACCGAGTGGTCGTCAACGGCTACGTTTTTCAGCCTCAATACGCAAACTGTCCTGTTAGCTTGGTCGTGACGAATAAACAACGCGTTTGATGATAGAATTATCGGCTCGCGGATTATGGGAATTAACGCCCGCACCAACGAAGCTGGCATGAAGTTGACGCGTTGCGTGTCGAGCAAAATGATCGTAGCCAAATCAAGGGGACATTTTGGAACAACTGATACCGACCGATCCATTGACCAAAGGATAAGAGCACGTCGTCTTGTCCAGCTACGAAACGCAAGCGTCCCAATGGGTACGCTGCTGTACTCAAGGGAAATTTCGGCCAGCTCTTCATACTCGTCAGCAATGATTTGAGAACTCCCGAGAGTTAAGGCATCATCGAGTCTTGTCACTTTGTTTGCTAACTTCTCTTTCAAGTCATCCCGTTTGATTGTTTTCAACAACATCAAACACTCAGCTCCAATCCTCAAATTGTACACGGCCATTCGTTTTGCTACTACCTCTTGAGCAGTTGGACCCACAGTTTCACCGTTATGTTTGAATGCCATCAGGTCGGGGTCGAGCGAATAAAAGTCGACAGGTAGCGGAACTGGATCGTGATAGAGAACCATGGATCTTTCGAGACTAACAATCTCTGGATATGGGCGACCTTCCCAAGACCACATTGGAGTCATGACTGGGTGATAAACACAACGCGCTAACCCTCCTGGTACAACTTGGGGAGGAGAAACCGCTTCTTTTTCCACGTCTGCTTTTCTTGACACAGTTTTCGGCACGACCTGGACGCCACAAATTCGGCGGAGGGGTTTCCTAGTAACTGTCATGTGGAAGATGTTTACAGTGGTTGATATTTAAAAAAAGCTGTTCAAATTTTTTAATATCTCAATAAAGGATTTGATGCACAGCGAGGAGGTCCAGCTTCTAGCCGTAAAGGTTGACTTTCATTCCAAATGGGACGTCGGGGATGTGGTGAAGTCGTACATAGTTCACCACTAACAACCCGAACACTTACCTCACGGCCGATGTTAGGTAATGGGTAATAGTTATCAGGTTGTGGCAAATAATCCGCACTGGGGATGTATGGGTCACGTCGAAAGAACCTAAGGCGTTCGGAGAACGACGCAGGACCAAATCCGCTTACTTTTGTGAACAAAACACGAACACTGGGGATTCTTTGCTCTGGTGTGTATCCGATGTTACGTATCACAACTTCAACCCTTTGGTCCCCAGATAACTCTCCCTTTTGCGGGTCGGATTTGATAGCACTAGGCATGTTAGTTTGCATTTCAAAGGAGTAACATGAATCTGGGTCACTTGATACGTTTTTCAAACCAATAAAGCACGCTGTATCGGGGCAGTCGCGACGAAAGTAAAGCGCGTTTGACGACACAGCAACTGGTCTGGGAACCGAACAGAGTTGGGGAGGTGGTTTGAACACGTTGTCTGCCGTAAAATGTAACACAACTTCGATCAAGTCGCACGGATATTCACATCCGAACGCAACAACTGCGGCCGACCGCTGCATTGCCCAAACAAGGTGTCTGACACGTCGTCGGTTCATGCAGTTCTTAATGGTTCTGCGCATCTCTGCTAACAACTTTGATCGTGCCAGGTATTCATTTCTAGTTTCTTGGACGCGACATCTGAGTTCGTTTTGGACCACTTTTTCACACTCATGTGCGACAAAATTACGACTGTTCATCATCAGTCTCACTGCTCCTCTCGGCATTTCATGTGCCATGTTTTGTGATCGTTAAAGTGGTTGCTGTAAAAAAAGGTAGTTCAATTTTTTTGTTACCGCTTAAAGCGATGATCACATCGCAAACATGTAATAAACAGATCTGATGGCTCATCGGCAGCTCGAGTTTGATGCTCAGAATATTCACATTCACGTGCACCACAACGTTTGCATCGGAACAGGCTCGACGATCTTGTCTCAATGCGTTGTTGACGACGGATTTCGAGTGCAGTTGTTTCACGATTTGATGCTTGTGGGCAAAGTTCCATTTCGGTCATTTGACCAATTTGCTCCAACGTTACTTCGTTTGCAATGAGTAATTTGACCATCGGAATACCAAAAGTTCGGGCAACTGATCGACTCGGATCAATGTTAACTGCCACAGCAGCGCATCGGCGGGAGTAAATTGAAAGGAACAAATCCGAATTCCAACGACGACGAATCGCATCCGCACTGTCAATACATGAGTGTATGGACGCATTGTGGCAGGCAGATTCCATCTGCCGGGCCAACCGATCGGCATTTTTTTGAAAATTGTCGTCGGGGTAGAGCCGAAAAACTTGGCGAAACAAAACGATGTAACTCGTTCGAATGTCGTTACTATCGTCTTGCCGATTGCGGTCCGAAATGAATTGTGCGGTCGTATGTAAGCGTTGATACAGAAACGACCAAATGGTATCTTTGGTGTCCGTTTCGGTTCCGATCGTTGATCCGTTCGTCCATTCTTCTATCAAATGGCCAGCGAACGTGTTTTGCGATGGTAAACTAGATTTCAATGCGTTCGAATCTGTTTCTAATGTGCTCAGAACAGCGGGCGTTGCGTTCGGGTCCGTGTCAAAATCCAGCCGAAGTATGTCGAGAAATAGACGGTAGCGTGCTTGATACGCGAACAAATCAGGTGGACCGGAATGAAAACAAATCATTTCCAAATGTTGTGCAAGCAATTTAATGTCCTGACCTGGTTGCTTGTTTTGTGTGAAATGGAGAACGAACTGGATGGCGTTAGTAATTTGACATCGGAAGACATAATCGACAGACATGACAGCGTTTACAAAAAAAGCTAACAAACTCAAATTTGCCGAGGTTACTGGCGGTCACGTAAAAAGACCAAATCTGAGTCGATTTCGAGCAGCGAGTGACGTTCGAGAATTGCTATCATCTGGTTTTGGCGGATGTAATCCAGAAACACCATCAGACCACTTTGATCCTCTCCCCAAATAACGCCTTGCCCAAGAGCAGCATGTTTGTCAACACCAGCTCCGCGAGGCTTTTCCGAGTCGTTGAGATGGAAAATTGTTCGGTCGCGCCATATTTGCGGCAGTGCTTGAAATCCCTCCAACCAAGTAGTTGCAGCTTCCTGTGAAGTTAGATCAACACCACACGCCCATAAATGTGCCGTGTCAACACACAAACCATACACGTAACATGGATTTGTATTAATTTCATCCAAGCTTTGCGTTAGCTCCAGCAACTGTGCTGGGGTAGCGTAGCAGGGTCGAGAACTCGGGTCGCCGTTAATAGGCTTCACGTGCGGATTTTCCAGGTACAAAATAGTTGGAATTTCGCTCTGTGATATGGTATCTGGGTCTGGCAGGATGCTTGTTGCACGTTCACGCAAATACTCAACTGGGGCAGAAACGAGATGGTTTACGAGTCCACGCAAACCGATTTTACGACAGTAACGCAGCTCTTTTTGAATGTGTGCAATGGCTGCGTTCCGCGTGGCACGATTGTTCCATGGGGCATCAATGTATGTGCTATGTGCAACGCCAGGCATGCCTGATTCGATTAACAACCTTTCATCCGCCATGGTAATGCCCCAAATAAATGAACGCGGGCCTGCAAGAAAGATTTGATACGCACCCCATTCAAAATTACGTTCGGTTGCATGTATTTTTGTCTGCCGAATGCTTTCGCCGATTTTTGTACGATGGTGGCGGTTGATGTGTGGTCCAATCATGATGTATGGATAGCTTGTAAAGAGGAATCCAAATTCAAGTTTTTTGCGAAAAAAAATGAGAGCGGCAAACTGTTAGCCAGATTGCGAACGTTATCGACCGTAGTCGTGGGCAGGATTGTATGATAACGATACCAAATGATCACACAGGCGCACGCTGGGTGGAAATGAAAGCGGCATGATTGTTTCAACGCAAACGCTCATGTCGTCACTGTCTGTTGTTACGAGATGTTTGGTTGCCAGTCTGTCAGCTCGAGCGTTTCCAACGAACTTAACTCGCTCAGCGGGCGAGATCGTATCCCAAACGGGCGTCTCCTGATGCGCAGGCACGTGGATAAACTTCAACGACGTACATTTCTGTTCCAGCTCTGTTTTGAGTTCGACCATGATGTCCAAAATGTCGGGATTTTTTGGTGGACCCGCAGCTCTGATTTTGTGTTTGCGTTGCTCAATCCATGTGTTCAACGACTCAACGAAGTATTTACTGTCCGACAGAATGCTCACTGGTCCACATGCGAACGTGCGTAACGCGATTAACATGGCAAAACATCCTGCCAAACATTCGGCTCGATTGTTTGTTGGCATGATTACTTCACCGCCACAATCGGCTTCCAACCACTCATCAACCACTCGATAAGCGAACGGTTCAACTCTACCGACAAGCATCGTGAGTTTTGCAACACCAGACATCATGTAAACGGCAAACGATGCCTCAGGATCACCACGAGTAAGACCGACACGTGCACCATCTGTGAAAATGATTGTTGGTAACATGTTGTTCCACACAATCGGGTTGCCAATCGAATGTTCGACCAAATATTCGTTACATTGACGGAAATTGGTGCAATTTCGAAACTTACGTGCTTCAGGCATCTGGTTGTCTGCGAGCGGAGACGGATGCGTCCAACGGAAAACTGGTTGTTCGGAAAAGCTGGAAGCAAACGTTTTCGCATCGTTTCCCCAAGCAAGAAATGGTAGTTTCCGAGGAGCTACTGAGTCAATTATGCGTTGGACAATGTATGGAACAAAACCATATTGCTTCCATATTTGTGAGTGCGATTTTGACACGCCGACCCGCGTTGTCAACGTCACGTTGAGCATAAGTACGCCTTGGATTGCCCATGCTCGAAGGTCACCGCTACGACATGACGGTGTCGATCCGTTATTTTGTACGCAATCCCAAATCGATTGTAGTGACTTCGGAATGGGCCGTCCGGGGGGTACCGAAAACGACAAACCCATTGCATCACCAGCTGTTGGGTATGGATCCTGACCGACCAAAACAACTCGAACATCAGCTGGTCGTAGGAAACGAAACGCGTTCAGAATTAGTTGCGGAGGGGGTTGAATTCGATCCACGAGACCATTTTCCGCCTCAAGAACGTCAGCAAGTGTTTGACGCAACAACGTCACTGCATGATCGTCAAAAATGGACGTCCAGTGTGAATTTTCACCCATACATTCGACCAACACTTGGTCAACAGTTGTGGTTAACGTTTGGTCATCCGGAGCAGCCATTGATTGGGGTGGAATCGATTAGGATCTGAAAATGCGATTCAAATTTGCCAGTATAAGGAGGTAATAATGTGGTTCGAATTCGCTTTGCTTATTGTCGCCATTTTGCTCATTTTCGGTTTAACACGTCGTGGATTCGGGAAAGACGAGCTCCCGTTTCGTTTGAGAATACGGCACTGTCGTCCCGGTGAACCACCGACCCGAATACGTTTGCGTATGCCAGGCGAACCAAATCCCGTCCGACAAAGAGCCGAACGTCAGTTTACGGAAGGGCGTGCCCGAGCACGTGCGGCAATGGAAGCACCAATACATCACCAGCGGGTTCAAGCAAACATTGCTGGTCAACACTTTCATAACGCTGTGCAAAATTTAGCTAACCATGGCGATCCAACCGTGGAAGAACTCTTCACAGAACCATTTTTGCTTGACGCAATCCAAAACGTAATGGCGCAGCTTAACATTCTCCAAGACCAAGGCATGCCCGTTATTATCGCGGTCAACGAACGACGTAACGACAATGTGGGTGAAAGGGTACATGCGGCTAACGACATTGCTAATGGTGTTGCTGGTGCTCGTGTTGACACGTATTATGACCTGTCGGTGCAACATACAAACGATATGCAGAACTCGCATGACAGTGCAATAAACCAGTCACTTCGGTTTTGCGTGCAAGAATTACGAGCGTCGAGTGACAAATTGGTTCCGCTGATTGTGATCGAACATTATTTCCATGACAATTTGGCAACGTTCTGCTATCCACAAACAGACACCGCCGCGCAACAAAAATGGAACGATGTGGTCCAAGTAATGCGAAGAGCAAACGATGGTTCACGCAACGTTGCGGTTGGAGTTACCGACATGGAAGCAATACAACTAGTTTGGGCACGAGCACATCACCCGAAGAACACAGAAAAAACACAAGCAATATTACAAGCCTTGTTTGACGCACTGTTTGATTGTTGGGAAAATGGTGTTGCTGGTCATCGTGACATCGTTTGTATCAATGGACGAACGAGCAGAGTGCTAAGCTCGCTTGTGTTGCTTGATTTTGATCAGCGAATGTGGAACGTGCAAACGTTGGAAGAGACAAAAAATACGATATTTACGTTGGTTCGTGACATGGTTAAAGCGCGTGCAATGGAAGTCATGGACGATAACAAAACGGAGCCCGTTACACAACAAGTTGCCAAATCCTATCTTGCAACAACGGTTGAGGAAATGGATCAGATCGGTGAACTCGATCCCGACGCAGAAGAGCAATTCCGAACATTTCTGGAGACTGAAATAGATGCGTTGATCGATAATTATTGCTTCGAAAATCCGAGCACGATCCCGCCGCAAATGATTGCTCCCATTCGTCTCGAGGCTAAAGCTGGCATCGCGTAGCCACAAGTAACTACTTTGTAACATGGTTTGTGTGTAGTGTGAGGTTGAAAATACATTTTTTTCTGCGCCAATCAAGCAACTCAGGAGTTTCCAGGAAATGAAAAGGTTCGGTAACAAATTCTGGCGCTGGGGCAAACAAAACGTCCGAACCCATGGTGATCGAAAACCCTTCGGCATGATCTTGAATGTGGTCCCTGTGTGTATTCAGAAACTCCAGAAACGGTCCTACGAGGTCAAAGACTCGTTCGATTTCATCGGTGTCGAAAATACGGTCATCACAGCTGTCAAAAACAAGTTTTTGTTGCGCTGTGTATGTTTGTTGGGCGACAATTCGGAACTTTGACCGATTTTCCATTCCAACGAACTGATGAAAACAAATCGAGCACACATCGTTTGCGTTGTCATATTCAGAAATGATCGGACGGAAAAAGGTCTGGTTCGGACGTGCCACTTGGAAATCGGCTGGTTGCTTTTGACATAGGAGACAATCGCTGATTTGCGCGTTCCAAAAATCGACACATGTTGCACGGTCGACCCGAAGCAAACGGACATGTGAGCCCACTTTTTTTCGTTCGAATGTTACATGAATGCCGCGAGTTTGGAGGAATAATGTCAGCTCAGCAAAATCGTGGTGTGCTTCTGGTGATTGTATCAAGCTGCGAAGGTGGTTACGAAACAACATTGGCGTGTTGGTACCGAGAGGATCTGGTGTCGGCATCGATGGGCATCTGGGAATAAGGCAAATTTCCTTTGTGTCAATGAAAATTGACTGCGATCGTAGCGCGAACAGATTGGTAACAGTTGTTGATTGGCTTACGAGCATCCATTTGCGAATGTCAACAATGTACCATGTAAACCGAGCAGCATACCCAGAGCTCAAATCACCGCTAGGATTGGTGAATTGGCGTGTCGGAAAGGTATCACAGTTTGCTTCGAATGGAGAGTCGATTTGTATAATGTTTTGTGTCGGAGGAGCATCAACCACAACGCAACGATTGTAAATTGTGTTCGCTTTTTTAGCGCTTTGTCGAGCGTTTGCAACTGTTCGGTACGATGTTGTTGGGATGTATTCGGATGGGCAATATTCGGTTGTTACGTATCCCAGGCAGTTGGAAAATGAAATCTGTTCGGTTGAAACTGGAAATGGATTCTGATCGAAGTTGTCGGTAATTTGATGAACCCCTTCGAGAAGCTTGTCGATGTCTGACCAGAAGCAAAAGATGATTCCTGCAGCGGACTCTATTTGAATTTCACTCACGCCCGTGAGTTGTGTTAAATCGGCCGCCAAAGCGAGGTCAAACAGGTTTGCTGAGTCGCTGGATTCAACTTCCCGCATTGTTTTCTGAAGAAGCTGACATGCTTCATCGTCAAAATCACCATGGATAACGATCATTTTATTCTTTACCGATACGATATACGTGCTATCTTGTAAATTCAAACTATGGGAGGAAACTCATCGAAATCATCGACCGCCGTCATGACGTCCGTCATAACGAACGTTATGACTACGAATCTTCAGACCGCTGTGTCAGTTACAAACGCATCGGCTACTATGTCGTTTTCGGGTAACAATTCTGTTGTTGACCACAACGCAGTGGTCGTAAAAATCGACATCACGGGGGATATTGCATCAAACAACGTTACACAAGCTATTGCAAGCAACGATCTCCAGAACAAAATAATGGAGAAACTAAGCCAGTCAAGCGTGGCCGCTTTGAGCTGGGCAGACAAGAATGACATAACGATGGAAACTGCGGTTGACACGGCCGTCAAAACCAACATTACAACAACAAACATACAAAAATGCGACTCCACGTTCAACGTTAACGCTAACATGGTCATGTCCGGGGACGGTTCTGTTATTAAGGATAATGTTGTTAGCGTAACGGTCAACTACCTTCGAAACTGCATTATGGGCAACACGACGATGGCAACAACGTTGTCTTCCATATCCAACACCGCATCACAACTTGGAACACAGGTTTCAGCCAATCCACTCGATTTCATAACCAAAATCTTTGCCGCAATTGCCAGTTCGATTGGGATGGTCATTGGAGCTGTCGTTATTTTCGTTATCGCGTTCGTCGGTCTTTTAATACTTCATCATCACAGAAAGAAGAAGCGTCTTCGTGCTGCCAAAGCGTTGCTTGCTGCTAACAATGCGTCCATTCCACCAACACCATCTGTTCCACCAGTACTTACTGCTTCGCCAGCACTTACTACCCCCTCCCGTTACGCCACCCTAACCACTCCGTAAGCATTGGTTTTGATCTTCCTGGTTGTTTTTCGCCACCGTATAACTGTCAAAATGCCTCGGCGATATACGCAATTTGAACCGTCGCTGACTCTTTTGGATTTGCGAATCCAGAACCCTGGGATGTTTTCGTGCATCAACAAATCGCGCCTCAAAAGAGCCGATCCAACGAGCACGATGGATATAACAGGATGTGATGTACAAATGAGTGAAATTTGCAACAAGCCCGAGTATGCGCAAACTAATTTCTGTGCCTGTATTAACTCCACCGCAGCACAACCGTCCTGTGCGTTCGCACAGTGTACTAATGATCCACTGGCGTATCAAACCACGGCAATGCAGTCAACTGTTAACAATAATCACTGCGCAACGCAAATAAATTGTACCGAGGTACAACAAATGGGAGGAATCGGAAACGTTTACACCAAAAACGCGCAAACAATGGCTTGTGGATCTAATCTGGTTCAAGTTACCAAAAACGAAATCAAGTCAATTCCACAGGCGTATTTTGTTTTGCTGTTCTTCGTTGTTCTTGGAATAATTACCGCACTCATTGTGGCATCCAAAAAATCAAAAGGGGGAGGGCCCACTTTGACCAGCCAACCAGCTCCTGCATTGCTAGCTCCCATACCAGCAGCTCCTGTATCATTGCTTCCTTCAACGTTACCGATTGAACCGCCACCATTGATTCGCGAATCCTCTTTTGTCAAAAACATGGCGGACGATGATCCGATCTTTTTGACCCCGTTACGAAAGTAACCAAAAAGAAATAACCCAGTATACATTGAACCATTATGATTGAAGGCGTACATGTAGTCTATTTTATCCTCGCTTTGGTTATTGCATTGGTGCTCATTTTTCTTATTTATCTCTACGGTGGAGGATGGACTTATTTTGAGTTCGGTACGAGTGCCAAAGGGGGTGCTGCCACGAACGGTGCGGAAGTTAAGCTCCCCCTTAACATGAAAGAAGGTGATAGTCCTCACAACATGGTGTTTAGCGGATGTAAATTCACATCAACATGTGGAACCACTTCGCAATCGATAAACGTTACCAAACGCATGAACGCAATGATTGCTAACTCATTTGCGAGACCAAAAAATGTTAACGGTAGCCGTCCGCCTGCAATGACGTGCCCGCTCACATTGTTACAACCCGTTAACGCATTCAGTTTTACCATTGCGGGTTGGAATGACATGATTACGGTCCCGTCTCCACAACCCGCCAAATGGGCCACGTCGACTGGTCTGCTGGTAGGTTATTATCGGATGTAATCCTAAAACGTCAGCGGTTTTTTTGAGATGGTATATCGATGAACTCATTTGTTGCAGTAAATTCGGCTCTACCGGAGTTTTCAATCGGACACCACTTAACTGGCAAATCTGTTGAATCACCGCTCATCTCTTTTGCGAGCTATCGCATTCTTATTTTGTTAACTGTTTGTTTGCTCGGTTTGCTCATTTATTTCATTTGGTTCCCGAGGAATCTCGTTGACGACCTAGTTATTACAGGTTGGGAGCTGTTTTCAACACCTACAAGTTTGGATCTTTTACGACAGCTCCGCATTCTCGACGTTCACCACTTCTCGGGTACAAAATATTGCGAGCCAGGACAGCCCAATCAAAACCAGGCGTGTCAATATTTGCACCAGTTTCCAGCATGGATCAATTCTCTTACCGGTGAAGTTGTGACGGGGGTTCAAACAAAACGCCAGCTACGTTTGATGGTGAATCGGCTCAGAAAAATGGGATTCTAACCTTTACACCACAACAGCAGCAATTTGCGTCATGCACGTTTTTGCAAGTTGGATTGTTGTAGCAGAAATTGGCTCAACGGCTTGCGCAAAATTGTTGTACGCGGTGTTGCCCGTCTCTTGCGCCAATGCGGTTAAATAGGTGGTAATTGGTGCAGTAACAGCCAAACATTTTGCAGAACTTGACGCAGAAGCTGGTTGAGAAAACGGTTCGATGGCGTTTTTGGCATCGGTGCGAAACTTGGTCGCTCCAGCTGAGTCTGTAATTACCTGGTTAAAGTTCACGGCAAGGCATCGAATAAGATTTTCTATTGCGTCACAATGAATGTACCAATAGCTCATACTACCCATTGACGAAATAACCCCAGAAACTGACGGGTAATATGAGAGAATTTTTGCTGACCAATGAGTAGGACCATCTTTTTGGAGCTCAATTAAGAGTTGCAAGCAAAGGTTCGCTCGTTTCCATATTTCTAGGTAAATGGCTGTCATCGAAGTCCGAACGGCTCGCATTTTTTGTGCCACTACTGAAAACGCCGCAGGTGCTGATATGCCATATTTTGACAGAAACGTGTTAACTGGTTGCATGACAAAACAGTTGGTGTTTGTATAGTCTGCAGCTGCTGCTACATCCAATTGATTTTGAGCGTGTGCTTTGGCAAAGAAGACGGCATAGGCTGCCGATAGTTGCGTGGTTAACTCGGGGCTTGCATATCCAATTGCAACACTAGCATCGTCGTCGGCTTTCAGAGGTGGATACGACCCATTTATGGTATGAATCATGTTGAGAATGAAAGTGTAGATTTGCTCAAACGTGTTAACATCTTGGACTAAGTTCATTCGCATCCACGTAATGTTCATTCGATCCTCATCTGTTACGTTATTACCATCTATGAGCACCAAACGTTGATCAACTTGCAATATTTGATAATGGAACGCGCCGAGCGCTAACGTTATGTAATCGCTAAGTGGTTTAACGGGAGTTAATGAGAGGAAAGTCATCTCGGACCTCGGATCGCCAGGCATTTTGAAAATAATACGATCGATGGAAACAGAATTCACCGAATCAAAGAATATTTGGTAATTGTAACATGTTCTAGAAATGGTTTCCAGAATGTTTCCGCTATTCTTAATGATCGTCGCTATTACTGGGCTTATTCCACTAAGATCGATAGGTGTATTTGGTCCGAGTTTTATCTTCTTTATCTCTGGCTGCCACCCATAACTGATGGCAACCGATTGAATTGACGGTTTCCATTGCAACGCATATGCTAAAATAACGAGCATGATGATGACAGCGGTGATGGCAAAGTAAAACATCCTTATTACTGGCGTATAATGATCTTCGTTAGTTGCACAAAACTTAGCAAGATTCGTTGTGACACTGGGTGTAATGCAGCAACGCCAGCACTTATTTCAGCAATTCTGTTTGCAAGAAGTGCCAATTTTCCGACGATAGTGCCACAATAAAACTGTTTCGCATTTGTGTCACACACCCGGTCGAATCCTTGCTCTGCTACGCTCAAGAAGGTGTCGAGATTGGCCGAGACAATCATTGTAATGTATTGAGGAGTAGAAGAAAACGTGCCGAACTCAAGAGCCGTCTTTTGGATCAAGGAGCTCGCTTGTATTACGGCTTCTGGTTTGGTCCAATCACATTTTTTCAGGTTTTTTAAGCCGGTGGCAATGTTCGTTGCTGCCTCGGTGCAGTTATCGGAGATCTGTTTTACAATTTTTATGGCCTGGGCGTAATCGATTTCTTTGGGCGCGAAAGCGGTCGGTGGAGGTTTGATCTGGGCTTTAAAACGTTCACACACGACACCACCTTTGATCGTACCGAACAGTCGGATCAAATTAGTAGGTTCGCTTGCATTGTCGGCGAGATTGTTCACTAAGCCGCTACATGAAGCCAAAAGCGCCTTACTAATGACGTCGTACTGAACCGCGAGCGAATAAACGGCGCTAGCTGCCGCAGTCGTGTCGACGGTGCGCAGTTTTATTTTCTCGTAGTCTGGCACAGTTGGGGGATTTGGTGGAATTTTGTCAGCGCTCGTTTTTGCGTAGAAAATGTAAACAGCCAAAAGGCACACGACGATGATAACAATGAGCAAGAGTGGGCGCATTTGCATCTGGTGAAATGAATATACAACGGGTAAAATCACGACGGGATATCGATTTTCAAACTTTCTATGATCATGTTCGACGGTATGGAGAGGCACGATGCGTGACCGGTGAACTGGTTATGATATGACGGATTGGTCCCCCATGAAATTGCAACTTGATTGTTTGATCCAACAAGCCGCGTCGTTGAGAGTGAATCGGCATTGGCTATCCCACGAATATCCTGTTGTGGTTCACCATCTTCATCCAAAAATTTCACCATGAGATCGTCAAAGTAGAGCGTTTCACCTGGCGCTGAACACTTGAAATTTTGCACTTGCGAAGCGTTAGGGGTTGTAAATGATATTGCCTGACCCTCGGTAGTTGGTTTCACGCAGGAGCCGTAATAGCAGACATGATCGTCCGGACATTCCGAATTGTTTTGGCAATCGGTTCCAGTAACACTGAGACACTTCCCATCTTTGCAAATTTCACCCATGTGACAGTTGTTATCCGCTGAGCATTTTGGGTAATTGTAGTGTTTTGCTGCGTAATACAGCGACCAAATTAAAACGACAATCAAGCAAGCAATGATTAAAGCAACAAACATCGAATATACTGATCCCAAAAAAATAGCAGGAGCATGTTTACCACGAATACAAACTTTCACCCAATTCCGTTGTCTTTGTTTCATGGTATGACAAGTCTTCGTCAAACATAAGCCGTAACAGGTTTTGTGTGTTCTCGGCAACCCGTGGGATAAACAAGGGATTTTTCTGTCTATCGACGTCACCAGCTGCAATAAACACATTAGCTGGACCCCCGTCTTTCTGCGCGGATTGCATTCCATCAACGGCACCAGGATATTTTGTTGGAAACTGTCCCAGAAGGTTGTCGGATTCTTGTGGTACCATACTGCTCGGTAAGGTTACTTCGTTTTGTGGCATTGAAGTTTCCTGTGAATGGTTAGCTGCTGGTGGTGGAACACCACCCATGTCAAGCGGTCGTGACTGCTTTTTCAACTCGATGAGCAAAATTGACAAACTAACAATACATCCACAACACCAAACAGCAAGCTGTACGTTCGACATGAACAAAACCAAAATAAAGATCAGGACAAAAATTGCCGATATTGTCAAACCACTGTGGTCTGCCAAAAGGTCGAGCGGAAGAAACTTCGATTGGCTTTGAAATGGCATGCTTATGACGTCGCTCGGAAAAAATGCAGCTCGTTTTTTCGATTGTTAGTTGCCTGGATTGGGCAGTAACACTTCGGCTTCGGGTTCGGTTGCTACAGGTTCAACTTGGACCACTTCAGGTTCGGGTTCGAGCACTTCGGGTTCGGGTTGCGCTTCCTCTTCTTCGTCGAAAGCTTGTGTTGTATCCATTTTTGCAAGTTCCAGCGCAATTGCGTTTTCACAATCAGTTGTCATTTGTTCCTTTTGTTCCTGTGTGACAACGTTTTCAATCGGTTGCGGACCCATGATACCTTTAACCAAATCACCAATCTCTTGCACCATTTGTTCTCCTGCGGCTGCTTCTTCTGGCGTTTCCTCTTTTGGTTCCCCAACTTCTTCACCTTCTTCGTCTTCTTCATCCTCGGGCGCTTCGGTATCGAAAATTCCCCATGGATCGTCGTCCGCGTCGCCACCCTTCTCCGTTTCACCCGTTTCTTTGTCGGCGTCCACAGATTCGACGTCTTCTTCTTCGGCAGCATCAGCTGGTTCGTCATCTCCTTCGTCGGGAACCAAATCACCCATCTCGTCCGCTGGAACTGATTCAGGGTTCTTTTCCATTTGGCGGAATCGCTTGTCAAGCTCACCAATGTTCTCATTAACGCGTTGGAGCAGACCACGTAGACGTGGATCAGTTTTCTGGTTTGCTGACATTTTGCGATAGAACGAAATGATCTCACGGAACTGTCGGGTGAGGTTTGGTTGAACTTTACCAGTAGTTTTCGACACGTCAACAACGAAGTTTTCGAGAAGAACTGATGGATTTTTGGAGATGACAAAGTCGCGGTAATAGGTTCCAAAGTTGGATTTGAGCATATGAACTGAGTTAATGATGTGGTCCAACGCTTGGCCACATCTTGGTAACTGCTTTCTAACCTCACCAATGCTGTTGCGAACGATTGTTACAAACTCGTCAACGTCAATGTCAGGGGTCAAAAGAGCGTTGTAAGTTTCGTGTGAAATGGAATACAGTTTACAGAGCATGAGCATGAGGAATTTTCGATCCTGTGTTGTGATTTTGTCGCTGATGTAGACTTGTTTGAAGTTGAATGTTGACATTCCACCGATAGGACTGAATTTCAGACCAGGAAACTGGACAACAAACGAGTCGTCGAGAGGTTCGTCGCTCTTTTCTGTTAGCGCTTTTTCAATCTTTTCCAACGCGACACGATGGTGTGTGAGGAACTCGCACGTTACCATGATTGATTTGATGGGGATGTTGTCCGACATTTTGGGGTAAATTTCTTTGAAGCGTTCCCGTTCGTCCTCTGGAATGTTTGTGTGATCATCGATTGCTTGCGTCATGGCAACAATTTCGTACTCGTGTGAGACGGAAAACGCAACTTCCACCTGTGAGTTCAGAGCGTTCAAAAACGCTTCCATGACCTGTGTAACGCGGGGAAAACTCGACAAAGCGCCCGCTTGCCGCACGGTGTTGATCAGTTTGATGTAACGAAAGATGTTCGATCGAACTTTGGCGTATTTTTTGTATGCCAGTGGGAAGTTCATCGAATTACCATCACCACCCAAAACGTTCTGAAACAGACCGACGACATTTGGGTCGCTCAGCGTTTTTCGGACTACTTTTGCTTTGCAACGTGACATTTTGGTTTATATTGCTCATCGTCCCGACTCAAAAAAGAAAGCGAAAAGCAACACGGACCGCGGTGTTACTTTTGCCGCGATGCAACGAATTCCATGAAACTGTCCAGAAGACCTTGCATAACTATCACACGTTGCTCTTTTTCTTCGTCGGGCAGCGTAACAAATGTTTGGCGAACACGCGGAATAATGTAACGGATGAGAGCTGCTTTCTCTTCCCCAACTTTTGATTGAATATCACCATCAAACTCGTAGTCAATGAAAAATGCGTGGTCGCCAGCGCTGATTTTATTGCGAAACGAGTAAATGTACGGACCCACGTTCTCAACGCACCAGAGTGGGAGGATTTCCATTGCTGTATGAACTCGATTTTGCACACGTGCGATAGTTGCGTCGCCTGGAAAACGATGTGCCAAGTCCGACATCAAAGCACGAATCGCGTCGTTAAAACGTTCAACTGGTGTTCCGATTTCGAAAGTTCGTGAAGCCATTTATGAATGGACCAAGTGTCTTTTGAAATGATTTTTATGGTGCTGAACCATAAGCATTTTATGGTGCCGGTCCCCAAAGTGTTTGTGTCAGAATGTCCTCGTTCATACCCGAATCTTCCATCGTGTACGAAATGTTGTTGGCTCGATCGGTTGGAGGTGGAAGCATACTACCAGATCTAACTGACGCCGCTGGTGCTGCTAACATGTTTGGGTCAAAACCAGATGATTGAACTGGTGGACAGTGTCCTCGTTTAGCGTCAGCGTCTGCTGCCCATTTCGGTTGTCCCATATGTGATTCTGTTTGCTGATATCCTGATGGTGGTTTGGGTTGGGAAGCTGACCGTTGTTTGGCAAGCTCTTTCATCCGAGCATGAATGTCACGTTCGGTCATTTTTTCACCGTGCGGTTCCTCATCTGGATCATTTGGATCAAGCAATTCGCCAATGAAACCAGACGACTGTGGTTGTGTTTTGGTTACTGGTTCGCGGGCAACGTTAAGCAAAAATTCACATATTGCCTTCTCCCCGATTATTGCTTTGCCGCGAGTAAATGTTAGCGCGGGCAAGCTGGTAATACCTTGGGATTGGAATGCTTCACGTACTTTTGACGATTGGACTTGATCATCGGTTAACTGAGACACTTGGATAGATGGTACCGATCGCCCTCGGGTCTCTTTGATGTATGCGTTGATCCATTTGAGCAAACGAATTGTAAGGTCTTGGCTCGCCTCACCAGTGTGAACAAAAATACGAAACATGCTTATTTGTTGTGTAATTTTCGTTTCAAAAACGATCAAAAAACATTGTTACCAAACGACTACTGATCGTTTTCGAGCTCTTCCTCTTCTTCAGGCTCTTCCTCTCCGTATCTGTGCCTATTTTCAGTCATGTAGGTCAAAATAACTTGGGCGTTCATGTCCTCGGGAGTTCGTGAATTTGCCAAGTGATCACGCATTGCGGATATGCTGAATATGAGGTATGGGTCGTATTTGATATCAGAAATGGGTTCTACTCCGTCGATTGTGCAGCACCCATCTCTGTCGAAAACAACCCCAATACAATCCTGCTTAATGAACTCACAAATGTAATGGTAGAAACCAAAATCGATTCCGTATGCGTATATTACACGTTCACCACACGGTTTCGTGGCGATAATCGAACAGTCCGCGTCCATCAAGTCAAACCTGTTTGATAGTGATCGAACTGTGGCAACTTCGCTCTCCTCAACGAACGCCTTCATTTCGTCGAACGTTGGATAGTTTGGCATTATGATCCGAGTTACATTGTGTTAATTTCAATTCAAATTTGATTCAAGTAACCCACTATTAATCGATCAAATGGCAGCTTCAACAACCCCAAAAACAAGCTCGGCTCCAGGGATAACGCTTTCGTTTCGACGAATCGGAGTAAACTATGCCGACCCACAGATTGCAACAGCGTCAATTAAAACAGGCAAAACGGTAATGCAGCCTGAGGTAGTTACTTTGACCTTAGCGAACGTTCCCATGGAGATTGCGCATAGTATACAACGTGTCGCTACGAGCGAACTCGAAAATTACATGCTCCAACCTGACCTGACGACCCTGAAATCAACCGAAGACCATATGACGGAAAGTTTTGTGGAAAGCAGAATCCAGCAAATACCATTGCTACCAACATTGTCACCTGCAGTTGTTAGTAGCTTGCGGTTCTGTTTGAATGTACGTAATCCAGATTTTGGCTCTGTTTTACTCGTTACAACGAAGGATCTGGAACTAATCCATGGTGACTTGCCAGAACCGATTTTCAATATGTCATTCCCGATCTGTTCACTCCAACCAGCAAAGATGATGCAAATCGGCAACATTGGCTTAGTACGGGGTACGGCACGCGATTTCATCGGGTATCAGCAAGTTTGTCGTGGCACACAACATCCACTTGATATCAAGAAAACTGACTGGGCAACGTTGAGCAAGTACAGTGATGAGAGTTTGGTTCGAGGTGATGCTGATAGTTCGGGTTATCAAACACCATCAATGACAGCAAACGCACAACATCATGAGGTATCTTTTGTAGTTAAATCAGTTCGGGTGAGCTCACCGCTCGGTGAAACTGGTTCACTTGTTACGCATCAGATTATTGACAACATTGTTGCCCGAATGACTTTGATCAGGCAGATCGTTGACGGACCAGAACAAAACGAGGGCGAGAACATTCTCATCATTTCAACTGACAAAGAGACAAAAATCATTGTCATGCTGCGACATGAAACAGCAACGTTAGGCAATTTAACCAAGCGCTTTGTTTACGACGCATCACCAAAAGTTAAAAGTGTTGGAATGACATGCACACCGCATGAAGATATGCTCAAAATAACACTCGTTTTCGCTCTGGCACACAGCGAAGCTTGCCGAGCAGCAGCAGTCGGAATTGACGCATGTTTGGCGGTTTTTCAAACACTGAAAAGCCAAATATAAGCGGACGCCAATATCTGCGATCTTTTTTTTGATCTGTTTCAAAAAAAAAGATGTCGGCACCCTTTGAGGAGAACTGTAACTCAATATACGAGAATGGCTTCAGACAGCGTCTATTTTGCAAGTATCATTGCACAAAATGTCGTTACCGAGCATGTTGTTATTAATCAAACAGTTACGGGAACTGGTTACGGTGGGGGCGGGAGTAGTTCGTACGAACATAATCAGACCGAAAATGTAATCCTTCAAAAAGATAGCATAATACCAGTTGCAACGGAGCAGTTCCCGACGTACGGGGCGGTTCAATTTTTGGTAACGCGTGTTAGTGGAGGCATGACCGCCGCTTTCACATGTGCAAAATCGTCCGAATCGAAAGTAGGCATTGTTCATCGTCAGGTATTGTCTCGCGACGATGGGGTAGATGAAATTATTTTGATGGACTGGCCTGCTGGTGAAACTAAACCACGCCTGTTTCATAGTGAAATTGGCACCGAAAGCGGGTCAGTTGAATATCAGGTTGTTGGATACGGGTTCAGTAACTCGTGTGAGCTAGTCTTTTCGGAGAATGTAACGTTGTCAAAAGAAAACATGACCCCAGTAGCTACAGTTTCACCTTCAACGTATGGCTCTACACAATTCATGATCACACGAATCGGTGGTGGAATAACCGCAGCTTTTATTTGCGCAAAATCATCCGAATCGAAGGCTGGAACTATAAGCCGATCAATTTACTCCGAAGATGACGATGTTGACGAAGAGCTGATGATTGATTGGCCAACTGGTGCGGTCAAACCGCGTTTGTATCATTCCGTTATTGGATCGGGAACAGGAACTGTAATCTACAAGGTCGTGTCGACGGTTTCGGGGCCGCAATCGTAGTGGAACGTGGTTGCGGATCCCGGTTGAAATTTCGCCGTCGTTTTAAAAAACTAGTTTCGGGAAATTTCCCCACAGTATAATTACCTTTCTAATCAATGGCAGCAGCAGGATTTCTAGTACAACAAGCCGCGCAATTTGCGTGCCCAGCAAGTTCAGTTTTCGATGTGAGTCAAGGCGGCACAAGCCGTTACTCCATGAGTGCGAGTGGTGGGTTGACACTCAACAACGCCGCTGACCAGGATTTTGCCATCCAGATCGGAGGAACTAGCGTGCTGTGGTACGATTACTCAAGTTCCGCGGTCATAATGGAAGTGCCGAATATGTTTGATTACATTATCAACTACAACACCGCACAGTGTTTCTCGATAGGAGCTGACCGCTCGATTTCGATGACTTGCGGTTCCGAATCGGGAATGATAACAATGGGAGTTGCTGAAAGCATGCCCACTTTCTCAATTGACGGAAGTTCGAAGATAATGTCTCTGACAGTTGACCCAGCAGAAGGATCATTTGCTATTAACGACAGTACTGTAGATGTTTTGGCAATTGCAACATCGACTGGTAACGTTACGCTCCAATCAGCGTCAACTGCGACGCTGACATTGGGTGTAAACACGGGAGGTTCGATTACGTTCGCCGATCAAACAACTGGGGGTCTTGCAATCACCAGTGCGGGACCTGGTGATTTCACAATTGCCGACAGTGTTGGTGGAACCGCACTAACGATTACACCAAGTGTTGCAATTACGTTTGCTACAGGTATCGATCAGGCATTTACCGTCAATGGAGCTGAATCATCGGCAATGATTCTTAGCGCCGCTGGAGCAGCTACAATAACTACTGCAGCGTCAACGGCACTCACATTGACTGGTCACACTGGTTCATCGTTGGTATTCAGTGATGCTGGTGCTGCTACTTTGACCGTTACAGCGGCTACTGCACTCACATTAACTGGTCACACAGGTTCGTCGTTGGTATTCAGCTCAGGAGGAGCTCCAACTTTGACAGCAACAGCAGGTACTGCGCTTACTTTGACCGGTCACACTGGTTCATCGTTGGTATTCAGTGCAGCTGGTGCCGCCTCTTTAACTGCCACAGCGTCTACAGCACTTACATTAACTGGTCACACTGGATCATCGATGGTTTTGAGTGCTACTGGTGCGGCCACAATCACCGCAACAACTGGTACAGCTGCAACAATGGCCGCAAGCGGTGGTTCCGTTGTAATTGACGCAAATGGTAAAGTTGTTATTACTGCTGCATCTAACCAGGATGTTGAATTCGTAGTGAGTGGCACAGGTGCTGTTGCAATCGAAACTGCTGAATTCACTGTACCACAGCTGAAGACGTACAACATCACACTGCCCCACGACGGAACGCTAACTTCGATTGACGCATCCACATTCGGCGTCGGCTCAATATTTATTTCCGTCGAGGCAACTGGCGATGGTACCGATGATTCGAACACCGCAGGATGTTATGTGGTTTCCCGTGGGCTAACAACTGGTGGCGCAGTGACAGCAACTCGTCTTTCAAGTGTTGCTGGTGGCCTGACCGAACAGATCGATATTATCTGGGGCGATTCGTCAGCATTTTCGATGCAGTTTGACACAGACGTGTCCGCATACACCAATGCGAACGTTGTGGTTAACGTGTCCGTTTTGTCAACACATTCGACCTAATCTAACATCCAGCGAGCTAAACGGCGTCTTTTTTGGGTCCGAATCCGTCGGAAATTTGAACACTCCCATCCTTAAGGTAATTCGTTCCAGCAAGCAAAAAATGACCTGTGATCTTGCAACGCTCATGCGTGGGAAGGACCGATTCCATGTCTTTCCGAGCTACCTCCTACCATACGCTCAAAAGTCGCAATGTGGTAAAACGGGCGAGGCTCGATTGAAAATTCGACACGCGCAGGAAGGTGGATCGCAAGTTGTCATCAGGAGGATTTTAACTGACCTAACACTCGACACAACTGAGCAGGCTGTGCGTGAAATCGAAGGTATCGACATGGATCCTATCACCGCAAAATTCATGGCAAATGAAATTGTGGTTGCAGTTTGCCATGAAACCGAGCTGGCACCCATCTTTGCTAAATTTTGTCATTCGATTCGACATGTTCTGCCGAACTTTGTTACAACGCTCGTTCAGACTTGTGATGACATAACGCAAATATTCGTTGACTCCGCAGAACAAAAGGCTGACTTGTGTGCCGTGGGAACTTTCATAGCACAGCTGCACATGAACGATGTGCTCACTGGGAGCGCAATACAACGCATACTTATTGATCAGTCAAGTGACATCATTGTGAAAGATAAGCATTGGTCGCTTGTAATTTACATGAAGGCGATATGTGCTAACATCAAGATACTTCGTCTCAATCGACCCCATTTGCTCAAAACATTGGAAGCAATACGTGATCTGCCAGACATCCCGATGTCGGAAAAGCTACATGCTATGGATATTATTGAAATTGTTCAAGAACAAATAGCTAAATACGCTACCGAAGCAACAATACCAGTTGCACGAAGTGGCTCCACTGTTGTTCGAAGTGAACCACCAGTAGCTGCTCGTGGAACAACAGCTGCTCGTGGAACATCAGCTGCTTGTGGAACATCAGCTGTACAAACTTTCACACCAGTTGTTCGCGGAACATCATTGCATCAAACACAATCACGTGGTGAGGGTAGAGGTAAAGGAAAAGGCAAAGGAAAAGGTGGAGGAAAAGGTTACGGCGGTCGAGGCAATACTTTCGGCGATCGTAGCACTTTTGGAGACCGCAACGTTTCGACCAATTCGTTTGCCGCTTTACCACGCCATGAGCGAGTGTAAGCCTTTGGGTTTTATTTTTTTTGCCAAATGAAAATAGGTCGCCTGGCAATTTGGTTCGGGTCAGTTATTGCGATTGCTCCCAGGAACGTAGTTTCAAACGCTTCCAGATCGGCAAACATCCATGCCATGTACTGTTCGGTCGGACGCGTACGATCGATGTACAAACAAAAATGACCACCTGATTTGATAGAGTACACACCCTTTTGCAGCAATACTTTTAAAAATCCGTCGTACCATTCACGTTCTGTTCTGAAACGCGACATTGATTGGGCAGCTGCTTCCGCTGCTGCGCTTGCGGGGACGTATTCTTCTTTGTCAAAGAACGGTGGGCTGGAGAATAGCATATCGAACGCGTTTTCTTCTACGACCGCATCTTCAAACGGGCAACAGATAGTTGGATACTTTTTCGCGTTAACACGAAAGAACTTTCGTATTGCATTGTAACCAACATGAACTGCGGGATTTGGATCCCATGCGTGATACTCTTTGATAAATGGACTCGCTATTGCACCAATTAACCGATCACCCCATCCAGCGGACGAGTCGATTACCTTGGGTGCATTGAACCATTTGGCAAAACAGCTAATAACCCACGGCCGAAAGGTCGTACATTCGGTTGTGTTGCGTTGTATGATCTCACGAAATTCGAGCGGAGTGTACGAATTCATATCCACTTTGTGTGCTTCAAAGTATTCTCTCGGGGTCTCATGATCACGAACTCGACAATCCATGCGAGCAGGTTCGTTAAACATGTCGGAAAGCATATTTATGCCACGGTAATCCTCGACGCTCGATATCAAAGCATGATGTTTGCTGTTGAACCGCATGTCTTTTGACGGCAGACCACGATACGTATATGGTGGAACGACGATGAGTCGACTGTCACAATCAAAATCATGCAATCGTTGATGCATCAGCCAAATCGATTTATCTGTGACCCAAAATCGCTTGTATGGAAAACGATCGCCTTTTGGTGGTCGGAAACCTGCTACTGTAGGGTAAGCTGCTATTGAAAGCTTTTTTGCTGCGGGGCGGGAAGCTGTCGAAGTTCTTTTTGTCGCAGAACGAGACTCCATTGGGTCCTTTGTTGATTTTTTCGGACGAGACATATGGTAGACATAAATTTGATTCGGATAGAATCAAGACAATCGCTCTGATATTTGACCCTTCTCACCACACTGCTAAATGGCCCAATTACCTGAGGACGAAGACATTCACCAAACAGAAACAGCCGCGTTTCTTCCATCGGATCGTGCTTTGGCCGAGACTCCGTTGAATGAACCGTGGAATATCTTCATGCATGAGTCAGCAGACAAACAATGGGATCGGTCGACCCACATTGCAACATTGACAACAGTAGCGGATTTCTGGTGTTTTGTTAACAATGTGAACGTGGTTGATTTGGATCGTTTCTTCTTCTACCTAGTCCGAAACGGGTACGAACCGCACTGGGAAAATCCGCAATACGACAATGGTGGCATATATTCTGTCAGCGTGTCGTCGTATCACGATGCTGGTCTGCTCGATGAGATCATTTGCCCCACTGTTACAGACAACTTTCCCGACGCGCAACGCATCAAATGTGTGGTTATGAACAAGAAAAACAACCCACATGATCCGAACCGAAGCTTCACAATGGTAAAAACGTGGTACCTGGATCGCAACTGCTCTGATAACTCTGTGTATCAACGCGCGTCCATTCTCGATCTACCCGATTCCGTTTTTGTTAAGTTCCCAATGATAAAGAAGCTAGATCGACCAATCGATGAAGTGCGTGGCTACGTCAAATAAGTCGAACTGCTGTTATTTTTTTTGACCCGTGATCCATAACGACATGGTTCCCGAAATTTTTACGACCATAATTATTGCAATTGTTGTTGTTCTGATCCTGCTGCTCGTGCGAGCAAACGAAACTGTACCGACATTCGAAATTCCACCCGAAGATGTTAACTATGATGATACCCCAGCTGAATGGTTTGCCAACGTAAAAAAGACAACAAACATGCTCGCTGAGGATGTTTTTGCAATTTACGACGCCGCAAAAGTTGCTGCGCATTTATCCGAACCGCATTGGTTTGTAACAATGTTTAACGAATGGCCGTCGCCACAGTTTGTTAAGTGGCTCAAAACACTCCAACAAATCACAGAACACAATGATCCTGTGATGCGCAATGCGATTTTTGCGTTGATCGATCGGATTCGCCACAATGTTGACGAGACAAATTTCGTGGTTTCAGAGGTGATGGAAACATACGAACAACATCGAAGTGATCCAATTTTTAAACAACCAGCCGAAAGATTTGCCCACTTACCGTATGCGCAACGCGTTCAAGTAATGTCGTTGTGTGATTTGGTACCACGCATCCCGAGCTTGATTTTATCGTTCCAAGACCAGTTTGCGAAGATTCAGAAAGCGAACGAAGAACTGTTCCCACACGCTCCAGAGGTTTGGAGCCACAAAAAAATAGCAATGTTTGTCGACGCTTTTGATGCAAACAATGGTGACCGCATGCGCGAAATTAACGGGTTGGTCTTCTAACGGTTTGCTTGTTAACGAGTATATCAATCTCCGACAACCACAGCGTAGCACCAGCAAATGGTTTGTTACCCAGGTAGCTTCGACGCAGTTCGAGCTCTCGCCGATACTTGACAACCTTCTCCAACCGTGCAGCGTAACTTTTTTGAACCAAATCACGTTCGCGCAGATTCAAAATGTAGTCAAAATGTACTGTACCACCAAGTATGAGTGCTCGTAATTGATCTGTTGGATAGAAGCCTGGTTCACTTAGCAACGTTGCATGAATTGATGGGAATGTATGTTCTTGCAACACAGCAATCATGGCGTCGTCGTCCGCTAGCTTGCTAATCTGCAACTGGCTTGCTGCTTGTATGTATCGTAGAATTGATTCTTCCAGCATGATGCGTAGTTCGAGCAAAATGATTTCACGGTCAAGTCTTGCGTGATACAATTGCTTTCGGAAACCAAACCAATACATCATAGTACCCAGATATGAACTACCAAATTCAACAACACTACCATCACAACGCACGTAATTCAAAGCAGACTTGAGTGATTTGCGCAGATGTAATATGACCATTAGCTCGTCAGGACTATCTTTGTACTTCTCCCAAACGTCTGGTCGAAGTGGAATCGTAATGTCAACGCCATCAGCAGAACCGTGATTATCGATCGGTGGAATAATGATTTGATGTAACGGGTTTGGTTTGCCCCGAACCAACTTCTCGTTGAACGTTTTCAGATACGTGTCAGTTGCTACTGTGATTGGCAAATCTGTAACCCGAATTGCTTTGCGAGTGCTTACAAATTCGATTACGCCATAATGCCAACCGTCACGAACTTCACCGTGAAACTTGCCAATGTTTGCTTGCAGCTGCAAGTCTGCTTCAACAGCACCGAGGTCTTCAGGCATGTCGAATGGTTTCGTTTGAAATGCGTCTGCGATTGCACGTAGCCTTGTTCCCAGCACAGATTCGGGGTCAAGCATCTGACGCAAGATCCCAATTACCTCCGTCATTTGACGAGCAAACGATAAGTGCGACCAACCTTCTGACGGATTTTGATGGCCCTCCATGATTGCCAATGGCAAAATTGGAACGTAATACAGTGGTTCGGCACGTTCACCGTCCTCGAAAACGAACGGTAACAAGCAGTCGTCAGCATGTGGAAACAACATGGTGTTTAACGATTGGTTTGATTTGACCGCAATGTATCTTGGACTACCAGCGTCAGCACCACCAGTATGGCGTGAACCGAACTCACCAATACCGATGAGCAAAGGATGTAAACGAGCGCCAGGAAACGTCTGCGCCATATTGATTATGGTCGAGTTAAGCGATGCGTCTCCATGGTGGTATGCTTGTTGTGCAGCAACAAACCCGCCAAACTGATACACTTTGTATTCTTTGTTGTCTTTCGCAGCGAGTATCATGGCTTCACGGAGTATCTTCCGACGAGCTGGTACAAGGCCATCGATGGCAGACGGGATTTGCCTCCGAACTGCTTCCAACTTGTATGCTTTTGCGTCAACAGTTAACTGTGTCGTGCAACTGACGCGTCGTTCTGCCCACATTAACTTCGTGGCTTCGGCAGTTGGGTATTGCACTGGTGTACGCAATGCAATTTTGCGGAGGTTAGGGTCCTTGCCAAAGTAAACTTCAAACATTGTCGCAGCCATATCGTCAAACGTAAATGTGTGAATGAGGCTGGGAAATGATTGAAACATGGTAACAACTTCGCGGCGCTCATGAGCAGCTAATCCTTTGAAGTATTTAACACGATACTTTGCCACATCATTTGCTTTGCACCATTCGGTGAAGTCATTCTCATAGTAAAACTCAACGGGAAGCGAACCCTTGCGTTTTAACGTTGCTCGGATTACAGGTGTGACAAACTTCTTGACATATCCGTGGCGAAGCAAATTCGGCCAAAATGTGAACAGAAACACGAGCAACAATGGTAGAATCTTACCTGTTCCGTCAAGATCCTGATCAGTGCAACCGATAATTGAATCGTAATGTAAGTCATGTAAGTCACTCGGGTTTTCGTATGATCGACCAAATTCTAACCCAAGCACGTTTACAAGACCTGATAAAACCTTGTTAGCAACGAGCTGCGTCGATTTTGCAATAACAGTTCGCTCAGCGGATCCAGGTTTCGAACCAAAAGTTACATTTTTGAGAGCGTTCATGATAACACCACCAAGGCTCATTACGCCGTAGGTATCAAACGATACACCTTTACCAGCAGTCAAACCAGTTCGCAAAACGGATATGGCGCTGTCACCTTCTGCAACAAGCAACGAGCATGACATTGAACCCAATTTGCGTGCACTAACGTATTTGTCGAGGGATACGGTTATTTTTGACTTGGACGACTTCATAAAATCAATTGCCAAAATCTGTGCAACTGGATCAGCAATCCCGTTAATAACTGGTTCGGGCAACATGTATTTGCGCAGCTTTGCGTCAGCAATTTGGATCTCGGTCTTCGACTGGCTGCTCCACTCGGAGTCGGGAATGATACCGAACGTGATGATGCAAAGACAACGAATGACATCACACAACTTTGTCTCACGTTTTTTGTCTTTTGTAAGCTGCTGTATGCGAAGTTGTACGGCTTCGTGTATCTGTTTTTTGTACATGAGAATGTGTGGTGACTTGTCAACAACGACACCGTTAAACACAGTTCGATGTGAAAACTTGGCAAAGTCGGCACTGATTGCAACAATACCTCGCCACGACATGACATCTGACGAAGTTGGATTAATGCGAAACGGAATCATGCTGTAAGTGCCAGCAGCACGTTTTTTTGTCATCATGGTTTCACACATAATTGGAGCGAACTTTGCAACACTGTTAATCGGAATTGCCATTCCGTTCAACGTAACGGTAACTGATTCGCCAACGTATGTAGCTGCTTCAAACAAGCGGAACTGTAGCCAGCCGATAAACTCCGTCAAAAACTCACTGGGTCCATCTGGATAATCCAACGCAGCATACGCAGGCATGAACGTAATGCGAGTAAATGCTTGATCTGGTCGAACGGTTTCAGATTTAACCGTCGGCACATTAATGTTAGCAAGTCTGTTTTCGAAACGTTGCCAGTAATGTAATTGTGCGTTCGTGTCGATGGTTTCAACTTCAAAGTACATCGAATGGATGTTGGCTAGCTTTGCACCAATCCCATTGACACCAGCTTTGACCGAGTTGTTTTCAGTTTTGGTTAGGTTTGATCCAGATAACTCCCAGCCAAAGGCAACCTCTGGTACATACACTGGCGTGTGACGACCCGCCAAGCGGTTTGTTTCTGTGGCAATTGCGTGAACTACAACGGGAATTCCTGGTCCGTTGTTGACCACTTGAAACTGGCCGTCAGATGCCAAAGTAACATCGATTTGTGTAACGCAATGCGTAGCACTTGATTGTTTCAACCCCTGCACATGGTCAACGGCGTTGACAAGTATTTCGTCCCAGATCTTGAAGAGAGCTGGTGTGTGTGGATTAGTTATCCAACGAGCGTGTGCACCATTGGCCGTGTTACAAAACATGAGCTGATCGGACATGTTGGAACGTTTTAACGCTCCAGTCCACATCGCCTTACTCATGATGTGCTCGCGAATAGTGAATATTTCAAACGACTCTGTTTCGGGCTTAGAGGACATGTTCGCAGTCTTAATTACTGTTTCGGACTCGATTACTGTTACATTCCTGATTTCAAATATCCCATCACTATAAGATGCCACGAGTTACGTTTTCACCAACTTCGAGATGGGTTATGCTTATTGTCTTTGTTTCAACAATGATGGTTTGTAGAATCGGGTGGAGCATTTGGGTCGACATGACAGACCAATCAGAAACAGATGTAAACGAGTCCGTTTCTGTGGCCAGCGAACCTGATCCCACGAGTTTGCCCAAACCGCCAATACGAATGGAAACGGATGTAAATGAGTCCATTTCTGTAGCCAGCGAACCTGATCCCACGGATTTACCCAAACCACCAATACGAATGGAAACGGAGTTTGTTGCTCCCGAAGAACCATCAACAACCCCATTGATGATGGATAAGTTTGTCGGGATTGAAACAGCGACGGTTGACAACAATGGTACTTCGTAAAAAAAAGTGGTTTCGCCAGTTGCGCCAGCTGCCCTGTCCGAGACAATTACGAACAGAACAACTAACACAATGACGACCTGCTTTTCCCCTTACTCGGCGTCGATTTCCGCCTCTTCAGGAATGGGTCTTTGAACAGACTTCATGCACAGTGGACAGCGTGGTAGCTCGTCGTAACATGTTTCACAACACTTGATGCAAAAGATGTGACCACACCTGTTTTCGTCCTCTTCTAACATTCTGAACACACCAGTGAGTTGGCTAGCAGGCATGCCACACTCCAAGCACTGTCTGACCCCAGCATTTTTTGCCCGACCTCGACAAATGCCATCAATGACGCCACAAACCATCTGATCCAAAGGAAGGTCTGTAATCTCGTCAATTGGTCCATTATGTCCCATGATTGTATGGAAAATGGTGCTACCAAGCATCTTGCGAACTTCTTCCGTTACTTGAGTGCAGTAACGGGCAGACCATTTGTTTGCTCCAGGCAGCTTTTGAGCAATCCGATCTTCAAAGTAAACGAGAGCCGTTTTGTATCCGATCGCCAGGCGATACAAACGAGTCTGAGTATCCGAAATGATAAGACGAACATTGCTTTCGAAAAACTCTGTCAAGGATCTCGCATTGAAGTGGTTCATTGCCTGAATGATGAACATAATGTCTGGTTTGTCGGAACAAATCTGTTTGAGCGCTTCAATGTAAATGTCTGCTCCAACGAAGCCTTGCACTTCGCGCCTTGAAGGGCTTACTTTGCCAGGGTACATGCGAAGGTGGAGATCGATCCAACAAAGTACCTTCCGAAGGCTTCTCAGAAAGGCTGATGTAGCCAAAACGACATTGGGTTGATTAGGCAAACCGTCAGTTTTAACCATGCTTTCGTTGGACGGATCTTCGGGCAAGCGCAAATTATCGTATTCACCATGTAGGTGTAACTCGATAAACTCTGCGAGCTGCAAAATTGGCCCGTAAAAGATCTCAGTGCGCCAGATGTGGTACTGGTTAATGTACATCTTGCACCTGTTATTGTCCATCGTCAGGTTCCTGATGCGAACCACTAGTGGGCGTGGAATTGCGTCAAACCTGAGCTGGTAACCGCAAATTGTTGGTGAAATCCCAGCCGAAACCTTGGTGAAACCGCTATCAGACAGCCGCAGAGCGATCTTCATCAAAGTGGGATCGAACATGAGTGATGGAAACATGCCCACTGCGGCCTCGTTCACGACAGGGTAAAACCGTTCGCCGGGTCTTGAATCCCTGTGATAAGCAGGCCTTTCATTACGCACAACCTCAGCCAACTGCACTCCTGCAATCAACAAGTTGGGTCGACCAACAATGATTCTTTCAGGCATGTCGTAGCTAATGTTTGAATCAGGAAGTTCCATCGGATTCCTCTCAACTTCAGCTGCACCTTCAACGAATTCGAACGGGTCGGGACCGGCCAGAACACCAGGTTGAACTTGCTCAATTTCAACTTCGTCTGGGTGAGTTGCCAAGAAATCTTCCGCGTTCAGATCAACGACACCTATTTGCTCGTTATCAGCGAACTCGATACCGTCACCAAATTCGGGTTCGCTTTGCTGGTCATTGAAGTCTTCACCGTAGCGTTCGCGTTCCAGTTGCTCGTCTGGCTGAATGGGTTCGCTTTGTTGTTCTTCGTTTTGCGCATCACCTTCGACGACATCGCTTTCAGCAACTTCCGCCTCTGCTTCGTCTTCTTCCGATTCGTCGTCGGAGGAAATAATGTTAGTTACTGATTGGCGAAATATCAGGGACTGGTTGTACGGGCCATGCTGTATGATCCGCGCCTGTGGTTGCTCCATTGGAGGTGGTTGTGAATTCCACACTGTTGGCGGCGGCATTGTCGTGTTTTGATAAGGAGGATAATAGCACGATGATCCTTGAGGGTAGTAAGGGTACGTTGGTACGTAAGGGTACGTTGGCCCATAGGAGTACATTGGAATTGGGGGTGGAGCCGCAGGGGTGTTGAAATACACTGGAGGAGGCATCCTGGGTCTTGTCCAATGTTGCATCTTAGTGGTAAATTTGAATTCGTTAAGATGAATTGATTTCATTAAAAAATGATCAAATTTTCATTTTTTGGAAAAAAAGAGGTGTTTTGCCCGATCGGCTTTAATGCCAGCTAAATATCCTGCGTGGATCTTCAGGAAGCGGCAGCAAATCGATAACATATCGATCTCTCCATGTATGTAGTTGTTCGAGTTCAAACGCGTTCTCAACAAATGTTACAGCGACACCTTTTCGACCCATTCGACCACATCGGCCGACGCGGTGGATATAGACAACGTCTTCTTTCGGAGGTTCGAGCTGTATCACGCATGACACATGTTGAACGTCAATTCCGCGTGAAATGACGTCTGATGCCAGAAGGATGCGTTTTGTGCGGTTTCGAAATGCTTGGATGTTAGCACTGCGCTGTTCAACTGTCAGTTTTGCGTGGATAACAACAATGGAGGTCAGACCTGATTGGAGCAATTCCTGTTCCACAATCAACAATCTTTCAATGCTGTTGGTGAATATAACGATCGAGCCAACTGGTGCCAGATCTATCAAATTACCGACCGCACGTGCTTTGTCACGCATTGATTCCTGTATCTGATCGGGACTTTGACGTGATTGTGCTGGAAGTCGTCCATTTGCATCTGCAAACTCAACGTAGTATTGTGCTATCGACTTTACGGTCATGTTGCAATCGCCTTGGATCATAACTTCTTCGGGAGGTTTGGTTGGAAAGCACATACGGCGGATTGCGTCTTTTGCGGCAGCCGTAAACGTCGCGGAAAACGCGCATATCTGTGCCTTCTCGGGACAGGACGCAAGAATGTCAGTGATCTGTTTCAGGTTGGATGACCGTGTCGAATCTGACCTGTCTGTTTCACCAAACAGCTTGTCTGCTTCATCGAAAATGATGATGCGAATGTCTCCACTTTTGACCGATTGGTAGTAATCGCCGTTTTGCGTTTTGCGAATCTCGAGCAAATCAGTCATTCGCCCCAGTGTTCCAACCAAGACGTGAGCGTTGTTTGCCGACTGACACATTGCTGCACGATCACTTCGACCACCGATGCATAGGCAAATTTCGATCTTGAGGCTGCCGAAAAAGGTTTTGAAAACGCTAACGATCTGTTCGGCCAATTCACGTGTGGTAGCAAGAACAATTGCCTGCGGTGCAGTAATAGGCGTTGTCAGAGGAAGTAATTTGCACACAATCGCTGCAGCAAACGCTGTTGTTTTTCCTGTTCCAGATTGTCCTTGTGCGATCAGATCACGACCCTCACGCATGATCGGAATTGTTTGACTTTGAATAATGGATGGATGTTCGAATCCACATCCGTTCAAACATTGAAGTACGCGCATTGGCAGATCCATGTCCGTAAATTCGACAATACGTTTGTCTGGAGCCGTAACCACATGTATGACGGTGGACTCGGGCTCTTGCTCGGGCTCAGGCTCGGGATCTGGGACCTGCTCAGGTTCCTGATCGGGCTGACCAACTTCTGGTTCACTTTCTTGGGTTAATGATTGTTGTAAAGAGTCCATTTTAGCGCTGTATTCCAATTGATACCTTGATTTAAATAGGTAACAGTTAACCTGGGTCAAAGTGAATCAAATTTCAGTGCCAAAAAATCGAGCTTTTTTGACCTTAGTCTGCGGCTGGTGCTGGTGTTTCGACGGTCATTAAATCGTCAACAATCACCGGCTCGCTGCTAGTAGCCGCTGGCTCACTGCTGACGATCAAATTATCAACTCGATCGGTCGGCAAGGACGTTTCTGTTGGCACCATTTTTGGCTCGGGAGTTAACTTGGCCGGGGTTTGTAGCGAGGCAATGAAAGATCGCATATCACGATGACATTCACCCATACGATGTTGGTAAAGGTTTTCATTGAACGTTGTCTCGTATTTTGCTTGCTGACTTGCGATCTCTTTGCCGTGTTGTTTGAGGAATTCAACAACGTACTCGGTGAACTCCAAGTAAGCGTTTTTAATCGCGTCATTAACGTGAATGGTGAAATTGAGTGTGGATTGTGGATGACTGATAATAGCTGGTCGCATTCCACCCACGGCTTGTGTAAACGTGGTGTTGAAAGCGAAACGTTTTTCGGGATCAACAAACCGCATGATTTCCTGCGATGCAACAAAGCAAATACCGATAGCAATTTCGAAGTGTTCCAAATGGCTCGTAATTGATTTGTGGATTCCAAGTACCGTCTGCGTGCCAACCGATTGGAAACGGTCGATTGCGGCAGTCATCAAAGCGTCAGATTGTGGTGGTTGACCTGCTGCTGCACCAGCTTGGATTGTAGCAAAACGACTACGAATGGTAGTAATGCAGTCATACATGTCATTAAATGACTGCATGAACCGAACGTCTTCAACCTGTTTTGACCGTGTTTGTTCGTAAATTAACTCGACAACGTCATCTTTTGGTTTCTCAGATAACGCCATAGCAATGATTGGATGTGACAATTTTGCCCCGATAGCAATCCGAGCGTATTCCAAACCTTTACTCCAGTCATGCATGGAGAAGCAAAACCCGAGCAAAAAGTAACGCAAAACAATTTCATTGTGCGTCTCGGTTTTGCCGATTTTAACTGCATTGTACAAGTTTTGAAAGGTTTCCTCGAGCTGTGTTTGTACAATCAAATCCAGCTTGTTAACAACATCCTCGTTAATCGAAATGATGTCGGGGCAGCCGATCGACGTTAAATGAGCAGTCATTGATTTCATCAGCTCGCGCTTCAGGTAGTCGATTCCTTCACGAATCGGTTGCGAGCATGGGGTTTTGTGTGCAAGAGCGTTCTTGAGTGAAATGCAAAACATGATTATTTCCATTCATGTTGTTGCTTCAAAAAAGAAGTGAAGTTGTGTCGCACGACTGCTACGTTGATCGGAAAACCATTTTTCGGAGTGCGGCAACTTCGTCGTCACCTATTGGTTTCCGCAAAAATGATGCCGCACTCACGTCGCGCAAACGTAACCTGATGTACAAAAGTACGTACAGGCCACATTCCGTGTCCTTTTCTTGGTGACGAACCTTTGTTATCCATTTTGTTTCGACATTTTGGTTGCCCCGGAACGTAATCAATGATTGCCGTGCTTCTTCTAGCCATGTAATCACGTTTGGTGGTGGTGGGTTACCAGCAGAATTCCAATACTCAACTGTCCACGGTCGATGCGGTTGATTGTGCCGACAATCGACAAACACACATACCCAATGCTTGCCAGCAGTGTTTGACGCACCAGTGTTGATAATACATGCTGCGGTCGTGTTTTTGCGTCCGATCTTTTTGTCGGCGGCAATCTGTGTTGGAATTCGACCTATTAACACATCAGGCAATGACCACTGCACGAGTTCCGAGCGTGTTTCATAGAAGTCAATGGGCGTAAATGGATATGGGAAGAAAGTTGGAAACTCGGCAGCCCATTGCCATAGCGTCTCGTCCAAGTTAAAATTCGATGTTAACCGTAGCGTATTGCGAGGACCACTCGGTTTGAAACGTGCTTCGATCTCGACGTCCGAAATGGCCCCACTCATTGCTGGATGTGCAACCACACAGGATTCATCCGTACACCCAAGAACTTTTTTTGCCGTTTCAATGATTGTTTGCGGCGGTGCTATTGAACGAGCTTGTGGAGGTGCTTGCAGGGTTGTTTCTTGGCGCAGCCTTTCCTCCCGCGATTTGATACGAACGGGAGCGCGCAGTTTAGCCGATGCATCCAGATCAGCCGACGCTGGAGCTGCAACAGAAAATGCATCGGGAACTGCAACAGGAGCAGACGGTTGTTTGATGGTAGCTTTCGGTTCGCCTGACAAAATCCCGTCAAGATCAAATGAAACTGGTTGGAGATTGTTTTGCGCTTTTGCTTGTGGATCATTTTGTATCTGTGCGGTAACTGTGGCAATTGCGTCAAGCATGCGTGGTGATGAACATGGACAATCAGTTGGCAACCCCAATGCGGGATGACACTCGGATTCCGTCAGACCAGTCATTGAAAGATCGGGTTTGGTAACTTCGACCGACGGAACGTCGGGAACATCGGGTAACTTTGTGTTGATTGCTGGCGTTCGTTCGAGAATGGGTTTGCTTTCTGGTTTCATTTGTGGTGCCGTTTGCGACATCACGTCAGCAACAATATCAGCCATCGTGTTTTGTTCCGACAAATGACCAAAAGTCATCAAACCAGATGGTGGAATGGTGGGTTCCACCCCTGCCGTCTTACGTCGCGACCGTTTCGTTTTCGAAGCAGGTTTGGTCGTGGGTGTTTCGATGCTAACTGGAGTCGAACGAGGGGTTGCTGGGGGTTCAATTCCGTCCGGCAACGCGATATTATTTTGGCGTTTCGACATTTGTAGAGTATACTGAAATTGAATAACGATTCAAACTGGCGCAAACTATGACCGAAAAAACTGAATCATCAATGGTTGGAGGGACCGAAATCGTCATGATTGGTTTTGGCGAAGCGGAAATTTATCGCCGCAGTGTGTTGAGAAAAATACAAAACAAGCGTGGTAATCCCATGGTCGGAGGAGGGTTGGCTGGAAAGGCACGAGGGATTACGGATGATGGTAACGATTATTATGCAGATCAGAAACTGATCGGGTGTCACGAAGTTGTTCGAAACATATTCCAATCGGTCGGCGATACGTCTATCGAAGAACTAATGGATCTCATCCAGAACATGGATATAGAACTCCTAAAACTACAAGCACAAGGTCGACTCGGAGGTCATTCATACGCTTCGATATTTTCACTACCACGCAATCAAAATATCGTTCGTGGTTACGATCCGAGCGGATGGCGTCGATGGATTATTGATCGCAATTCCTCGCTCGAATTGTTCGGTTTTGAGCGTGAAGAACTTGTTTGGAACGATCCGACCAAGCAGGAATCATGGATGCAGCTCGGTGTCGTAGATTCATCCACTCGCCAACATTTGAGCACGATGGAATCAATGTGTAAACCATGCATTGACGAGATGGAGCGTTTTCAACAATGGGTTGTTGATACGTTGCAAAAAATGCATGTTTTCATGCAATCGTTTCGAGATTTGAATGTGACCGACGCATAAGTAATAGCTTCCGTTATGACCTCAATACCTGACGCGTTTACTGGTAGCAAACTTGACGATCTCATTTGTAGGTTTGTACAAGGCTTCATGCACCTTCCATTACAACGTTCATCTGAGTGGCTTGCCGAGAAGTCAAAAGGAGTAGGTGGATCAGAACTTGCGATTGTTGACGGTTGTAATCCGTACCAAAAAATACCTGACATGGTGTTGGGTAAGATAGGTCTCAAACCGTTCGAAAGTCAAGCAGCATGTAACTGGGGAACGTTGTTTGAGGACGTTGTAACTAGATATATTGAGATCGATTTGGATACGACGGTGCGTGGAACCGACATTTGGATTCCAGGTTTCAAACGGCACCACGTTAGCCCAGACGGTATCTGTCGAGTTACATGTGAACTCAGACAAAACCGTTACACCAACGAGTACGTTACGGTCCTGAAATCAAAGCAACCGCATGGAGTTAACGAGATCATTTACGAAGACACTGACGTGCTTGCGACGTGCGACATGGCATCTTTGGTCGAATTCAAGTGCCCATACAGACGAAAGCCGACTGGTATCATTCCAAAATACTACGTTCCACAAATCCTTGCTGGCTTGGTTGTTGCTCCAATGACGACACGTGGTTTGTTTGTTGATGCGGCATTCCGCAAGACGAGCATCGAAACGTTAACGTTTGATCGGCGATATGATTCAAAGTATCATGTTGAGCAAAACAATTGGGGACAGCCGTTGGCGCTTGGAATAATTGGGTTTACAGCAACAGATACCGAATGGATTCGGAACCTCATCATTGAATACATCAGCTTGCGTAATTTCTCGTACGAGGATGAGATTTACGATCCACTCCCGAACACCGTAACACCCGACGAGATTCGAATTACCCAAAAAGTGGACTTGGTGTCAACACATTTGCCCATAGATTTGGGAAGCTGTCCACGTGAGTTTTTCGATCGTTTTCTCGCGAAGTTTGCCGAGAAGGAAGTTGGAGTAATGTTTAACGATCCATGTTTGGTTTGCGACCGTTTTACTTCACCCAACCAGTTAGGATCCCTTGCACGAAACCGAGCCGAAATCGATCGGATGCAGGTGGACGTCTGGAGCAGCAATGACGAAGCAGAGTTGGTTGCGGTTTTGCCTTGGAAACTGTTCCAAATCTATTACGTTCAACTTCCCCGCAACGACAAGTTCATTGCTGATCTGGAACCGAAAGTAGCTTCGATAATGGAGATTGTGGACGAGATACGTGCCGTTGGCGGTTTGCCAGAGAGGGCAAAAAAGTTTCGCCAGCATTTCCCAAACACAAAGATTCCGTCATTCCCAGACATCTAAGTGTGTGGTAATGCTATTACTGTGGTAGCAACTGTTTACAGAATGTCGTAGCTCGGTGGCTTAACAAAGCGGTAAAACATTGCGAACCCAGCAGTTTCAGATGGACGTGTGATCTCAATCATATCACCTGCTCGGGCTCCAATCCAAACTAACGGTGGATCGTTTTGGAAGATTTGCGGCATGTTTATTGGCGCTGTTCTCATTTTTTCCAACACATCAGCCGCCTCTTCTTTTGACAGAATACGATGTGGATAGATCAGATCATGGTCGGGAACGACAATCATGAAATGGTTGTACGACAGTAACGTGTACGTAAACCGAGCTGACAAACGATGACTGTGAAATGTGTCCATGATGTTTTTTTGCTCGTACACAGAGGGTTCAACAATGAGAAACACTTCGGAAATTTCGTCTGGTCGCGGTGAAGCTTCACTTTCGACGCGCAGCAGCAAACCATGCAGTTCGGGACTTTTGTGACAAAACTTGCCGTCGGGGGTTAGGATAAACGCGATGATTTTTTTGCCGGCCGAGTCCGTCCCTTCGATTCGGATGTATGCGGTCTGCGTTAGCTGATCAACGAAATCGTCCTTGTTTTTCCACTGGCTGACGGGTTTGATCCCGCGGTGTTTGAGGAAAATCTGGAAGATGGTGTAAACTCGAAACGATCGGAATTCGTTCATTGGTGATGCTTAAAGGTCGATTGAATGTTGATAATATAAAATCAAATTTTGGTTGCTTTCTGGCGGCATTTTTTGCCGTCTCCTTTTTCGGGATGGCAATATAAGCTTGACCGATAGCATAACACCAATGCAGAACGAACAATACGCCGAAAATGCTGAACTTCCATTTCATCACCGCCATCGCGGCAGTGACAGTGGATTTGCTTCACCAAACGCGCCGCTCGTTGGGTTGTTGATAATTGGGGCAATCATTGTTGCTTTTATCTTTATCATTCTCCTTTTGTTCCGCAAATGTCCCTTAAAACGTCATGCTCGATTCGGAGGCATGAATGAGCTCGTAAACACCAACGCTGGCCAATCTGTTAAGCGGATTCGCCAAGCGAAATTGGGAGCATATGGAACTGAAACAGGACAGGCGCCAAACGAAGTTGTGGTTGGGTTAGCAGGAGACACTGGAAATTCTTCGGTTGCCCAATTTGCGAACCGCCGCCTGCCACCCCAAGATAGTGACGATCTTAACGTCAAAGTTAACACGTTTCCGTTAAATTTATCCATGGCGGGGTTTACTAGCAAACCTCCCCGGACAATGGTCGACTATGATGGTAAAGGAAATGGAGCCAATGCAACCAACGAAGCCGAAGCGGTAGGGGGCGAAATGGGCATTTCCGACATTAACAAAAACACTGCTGGATGGGAATGGGATCCTCGAACAGACGAGTACCGAAAAGTTACTGCCGGTGATCCCGCATCCAACTGGGATTCCGAAGAAATTGCCGCAGTATATTCAGGCAAGGCTCATACGGATGTTGGACTGATCGATTTCGACGTTTCAAAGAAGACATATGGCAACTGGGCAACGCAAACTGTTATAGCTGAATGGGCAACGGACGCTGCGACCGACAAAATGATCAACGATAATTTTGCAAATTCAGCAGGAGGACCGGACGGCTTAATGAGCGATGGTCCTGCCTATCCGCCCCGTAGCAGACTTCCTTACATTCCCAAGCCTGGCTCAGTGATCGTGTAAAATGATTTCCAAATGGAAAGGCAGTTTTAGATCGGTATAGAACATGGATCAAACCCCCGCCAAAATGCAAGCTAATATTGCAGAAACAACGCAACAAGTTGGAGGTGGCCATTTTCCGACACCATTTAATCCGCAAACAGTACCGCAAACACCACCTTCAACGTCCACCGTAGCGTTTGTTTGGGAATGGGCACAAGCACATTGGATGGCAATCGTTGTTGTTTTGGTCGTTATTTTTATTGCATATCGCTACCTACGGCAATCGAGCGATGATGATTGCGACGAAACGCCGAAAAAGAAGGGTAAACCAAAAAGCAACCCGAAATCCCGCGGCAAAGACCAAGAGATTTGTGATCTCGTCAACGCAATTAACGGGACAGATTAGAACTAGTTTGAAATCTTTTTTTTGTCAGATCAATGGCTTACCCACCAGTATCAATCGAGAAACCAAAACAAGCAGAGGATTTCCTCCGCGACGTTAGCCAGCGGCAAGAATTTTACCAATTTGCTGGTGTCATTCAATCGCTCGACAAACTGTCATCCGACGAAGCAGTCGAAGTTAGGCAAACGCTGCGCACGTACCGAATGGCTAACGCAGACATAGATCAGATACGTTTACCTGGGTTACGATTACACGGAAGTCAAATGTTTGTAAGCAATTTTAACAACCCACATTCACCCTACAATCGCATCCTGCTTAACTGGAAGATGGGAATGGGCAAAACAATCGGAATGATTTTGATTGTCATGGAGTTTGTCAAGTATTATCGACGCCGCCAACAACCTGTTCCAACCATTTTCATCATTGCATCAACCGACAATCAAAAAAGTATCATGAAAGAGCTGATACGTCGACCATTCTTCGGCTTTGTGACCGAACGTGAAATTGCCGAGTGGGACAGACTACGTGCAATCAAATCACCGACCATCAATAACTACGTTGGTACACTCAAAAGGAGACTGTCTGATCGCACATGGGGAGGAGTGTTTCAGTTCTTTGGTTACCGTGAGTTTGCGAATGCGTTGTTCCAAGGTTACTCTGCACGTGACGTGATTGACCCAGATGAGCTGCGAAGTCAAATCAAACGTGGCAGAATTTCTATTAACGCAGAATTGTTTGAAGCGTTCCGACGCGGTTTCATTGTCGTCGACGAGATTCAAAACATATACAACATTCGCGAGTCGAACTCGTACGGTGCCGCAATCAGATATGTTCTCGATGAGCTAGCTGCTGAGGCACCGCGAGCTATCTTCATGTCAGCAACTCCGTTAACAGGCTCTGTCAAAGAGGTTGTAGACGTGATTCAACTCTTGAACCCAACGGTAAACATAACGGAAGCAACATTCTTTGAAATAGTTGGTGGCAAGTTGGCATTCAAACCAAATGCGTTAGAGCAAATCGGTATGATGACCGCTGGTCGGATTTCGTACGCTTACGACGTCGACACTGCTGGTTACCCGAACTTTTCCTTTGCGGGGACCGAACTGGCAAACTTTCCCCATCTTCGATTTGTTCAATGTCCAGCGACCCAAACACACATCCAAGCAATGATACATCTGGCAAAATATCAGGAGCTGCACCCGACAGTTGACGAAACTGTTCCCGTTCCTGTTGATGTTGCACCAGATGATGACGAAGAGGTTGTTGATTTGTCACGCGGGGGAAACGAATTGCCTGCTGGCGATCTGTCATACGATGATGGAGGCGAATTGCCTACTGACGATCTGTCATACGATGATGGAGGCGAATCGTTAACGGATGATAACAGTGATGTTGGTGATCAGTTAGCAGAGCGGCGAACTGACTGGTCGACAATTTTTAACACGGCAAATGTGAAAACTGAGGGTGCTCGACAAGGTCGTTTCAAACGGAAAAAACGACCACATGTTGCTCCGAAACCTGTCAAAGTACGTCAACAGGCACCAACCAAAAAAGAAGAAGATGTGAGTGCGGTTGTGCTGACGTTCCCTCGTGAAGCGCCACGAATTTCAATGGAAAACTTCCCGATCTACGACATGGTCTTTCCGAACCCAACTTCGGATGTGTATGGTTTGTACCAAATTCGATCTGCCATAAACAAAATCTCGGTCGCCTCAGCAGCTTGGCGATCAAAAAATGGCGTCGAACTCAAGAAATCGCCAAGCAGTGAAACGCAACTGTTGGCAGGTTCGTTTCTGCGTCACGGAACCGAAGATGGAATCAAAAAGTATTCGAGCAAATACAATCAGCTTATTGGTGAAATTTTAACGTTACTACACACGCAGCGTGGTAAGATCATGGTTTTCCATCGTGCAGTTAGCGCAACTGGTGTGTTAATGCTCGGTGAAATTTTCTCAGAGAACGGCATCATTGGAACTGACGATGTGGCTACCGATCTGACACTGTGCTCAATCTGTGGCGAAATAATGCGAACACATCGCAAAGAACCAAAAAAATACGACCACGAGTTTGCTCCAGCTCGATTTGCAACAGCACATTATGCGATTCCAGACTACGAGCGTGACCATTTGATTGATGCGTTTAATGCTGACGCTAACATTTTGGGAAGAGACATTCGAATCTTTTTAGGTTCTGGTGTTGTCAAAGAAGGTGTGACATTCAAGTGTGTGCGTCACCAGTTCATTTTATCGTTACCAGTTGACATTCCCACACTTTTACAGGTCATTGGACGTGTTATCAGAAAGGACTCGCACGCACAGCTCGCAGTCGATCAGCGGGACGTCATCATCCATATTTTGATTACTTCGTTTGCTGACACAGACGTGTTTTTGGAATCTCCTGAGGCACGTTACTACCGTGAAAAAATGCATGGCTACCAAATGGTACAACAGGTCGAACGAGAGTTTCGCAGATACGCTATTGATGGATTTATGAAGCCAGAAACACATGCAAAAGATACCATTTACTCGTTGGCGTACACACCGGTTGTTCAGGCAAAGGATGTTGCGGGGAAAAAACCAAAGAGACTTACGTTCGAAGCATACGAGTTTGCAGACGAAGAAGTTAGGTTTATTATAACCCTCATTCGGAACTTGTTTGGCACACGACCAGTGTGGACGTATGACGATCTTTTTGCTGCTGTGACACATCAAGGTATGTTTCGAAACGTTTACATAAACGTAACACAAATTGTTGAAAGTTCGTTTGCTTTGGCGCTTTGCCAGTCTGTTAACGCTCGGTACGAATTCGAAGGCGCCACACGTATTATCCAGTTTGTCGAACCATATTACATTCTTGGGGTGGTTAACGAACATGGCGCATCCATAGTTGACTACGAATCGTTCATTCGCAAACCGCTTCCTACGTCTGACTTTGAAATTAACGTGTCTCGATACATCGAAAACAAACGACCTATTCATGTGTTTACTGTGTTGATGGACAAGTTTAACGTTCGCTACGCCGATCCAAAAATGGATGTTCGCTTGTCTTTGTTTGAATTTGATCATGTCTTCCATCAAACGTTACTTCGTTTCATGGTCGAAGGCTATTACGACATTCCGAAACTGAGCTTTGCCAAACAACTTACTGATCGTTTGTTTCGTCTTTACCATCAGTTCGGTATCATCATTGAGTCGGAAATGTTGTCAAAGAGAGGTGAAGTGCCCGCAGACCTACGTCAGCAAGCAGCACGTGAGGCAAAAAGTAAACCTGTTGGTTACTACGACCGTAGTCATGCTATGCTCTTCAACAAACGAACCGAACTATGGGTTCCCATTTCAAAGCACGTGTTTGATTTCAAACCCCGCTACATTGAAAACACCATTGTTGTTGGCACAGTTGAGTCGATGGATGGTGAGATTCGGTTCAAAATTCGACCACCGATACATGAACTGAGACAAGCAAAGTTAAGTGATTTGCGTAACCTGCGAAAGTGGTCGTCATGTGAAACCAGACCGCGAGCCGAATTGGAGGACTATTTAATACGGACCAAAGCTGTGAAGGCTCCCGATCTCAAAAAATTAGCGATTGACGACCTATGTCACGTTCTGCGAAACAAACTTTTGGCAAATGAAGAAGAGTCGCGCAAACAAGGTGGCAAACGTTGGTTTTACTTATTCAACGAACAACCGCCCGCGGTTACATAATGCCGACCATTGCATACCACGGCACGTCAGGACGTTGTGATTGCATATGATTTGGTTCTGTTTTGCTTCGATCGCCAGAAGTATTAATGGGTCTTCACGATACCTCAGCGATTCCAAATCTGACCAAGTTAAACCTCTACGTTCCATGTCGTTTCCGATCAGTTCAATCTCTGCGTCTGCTGCCCGTAAACATTCGTCAGCTTCTCGCAATGCTCGAAACGTAATTGCACACTCGTCTATTGCGTCAGAATCATAGTCGTAATCTTCACTGTCAGCCCATTGCGTTCTGGGTAATTCGAATTCTTTTGGTAGTTTGACTGCAGAGTTTGTTGAATCCAACATTGCCATCGGAGCTGCTGCTTGTTCCAAATCATTTTTTGCTTCGGTTTCATCCACATCAGTGAGCTGCTCATCTGTGGTCGCAGCCATTGGTGGTTGCTCGGCTGCCGCTGGAGGATTAAATACGTCAACAAGACCATCGTCCGTTACTATTCGAAAGTAACAGCGTGCGCAATCAACTGTGTCAACACGAGCTGTATGTGCACCTTCCTCGCGTGGTCGAGGTCCGTTAAACAGAAATTGATACAACTCACTCAATTTGGGCCACTTCGGTTTTCCAGTAGTGGTTTTGAGCTGGCAACGTTCCTTGCTGCGCTTCATCGTGCAAAACGTTGGCATGTCGTAAAGCTTTTGGAAGAAACCAGCGTACTCCTCGTGAATACCAGCACGAACAAACTCGGTCAAAATGACTGGTCGATCAAATTCAACGTTGTGAGCAACGAATTTTTGAACATCAAAACCATCGTCTTCCAACTCTCCCATCATTTCCATGATGGTTTCAGCGAGTTCATGAACGGTTACTCCATGTGTTTGTGCGTATTCGTCTGTTATTTTGTGCACTTGTAACGCACTCCAAGAGCTTGACCATTGCCCGTCAGGTCGAATGTAGCGCTCCACGGCTTTCAGCATTGTTCCCGAGTCGTCATAAAATCCAACGAAGACACTAACCATTCGGGCTGAGCTGTAGCGCGTTAAATCGTATGCGGGGTCGAGATCGGGGGTTTTTCGCCCTGGCAATCCAGTCGTTTCAGTGTCGCAAATCCATGTGATTGACATTGTATGAGCTGAGGCAGATTTGATTACAAGGATCTATAGATCAAATTTCCTGCCATGATTCTCACACGCGAATTTGACCAAACTGTTGAAATCGAGCTGCCGGCACAATTTGCTGCCAATTTTGACGCTAACTTGCTGTCGCTTGTGCGGGAGCGTTTTGAAGGACGCTGTCTTGGTAGCGTGTTTGTTATGCGGATTGAAGAGATCCAACGAAGGTCTGCGTGCCGCCTCATTCGAACAAATCTGAGCGGCCATGGGCTGGTTGATGTTCGTTTTGTGGCCACAGTGTTAACGTTTGACCGTAGCGAATTTATTTTCCCAGTTCGCATTCTCAATCGTGACCGAGACATTACTGGGCGATTTTCCATTGAGACCGAGAAGGGTCCGATTGCAGGCTCTGTGTCAATTTCGTCAAGCCGAACTGTTGGCTCATTGGAAGTGGATGATTTGATTCCCGTACGTGCTGAAAGATGTCATTACCCCGTTAACCAGTCTGGTTGCACAGCAGCAGGTCCGATGGTAACGTGCGATCAATCGACATCATGCTATCTTTTGCGAGGCAAACTGGTGTATGAAGACGCAGTTACGTTGCAACCTTTGATCGACGAGGTAACCGACGAAATGAAGCATCGGGACGATTTGAGTGTGGATTCGCTTCTGTTTTTCGAGTCAATTTGGTACAGCTACCCCATTGTTAGACCAACAACCGAGGTGTTGGATGGATGGAAGGGTTTGGTTCGACCAGTTAAAATCGAATCAAACGATCCGAAAATACAAACGGTTAACATCATCGCACTGATCAAAAAAGTGATCGAATCAAAAGAACCTGCCGAGGTTACAGGTTTGTGGTGTAGAGATTTGTCGCTGTTTCGATCGTCACCGTTCGTTAATTTCATTCCTATTACTGCGGTTGAAGACGCGGTTGGTGCTGCTCCAACCGTTGATGCAACGCGTGGCGAGCTCACCGAAGCACCAAAATCATGGTCGCGCACATACGAATGGGATACAACGAAGGCAATGATCATCTTTTTGAACTCGATGCGAAGTTGGCTCGGCTTGATTCGCATTGCTTCACGAGAATTTCCCAGCACGGCTGGTTTAACAACTAACCAACGTGTTTGGAACGCAGCAAAACTGGGCAAATTGCCGATGCCATAAACTGGTCAACTTACTTTTTTGAGACCCGATTGTTCCAAGGATAATGTCACAAAGTTCGATTCTCGCCAGCGAACCAGCTGTCATTTTACCCCTGTCGATAAACCGTCAGAAAGTGTTTGTTGTTGAAAATCGCACGTTGCTCACAAAAGACAAGTGTCGAATCATACTCGATTTGGTTTGGGCAAACGATGAAACCGCTGCGTTGATTACTGATCCAGTTACAAAAGAGCTTAGTTTGGATTTGGATCGCATCGTAAATTCGGAAATTGTCACGCAAATTTACCAGTTTACGCTTGGGCAACGGCAAACGTTAAGCCAGCCCGCGACAGAGTAAATTCCGTTTTGTAAATCAGGCCCAGTAAGAATATACGACAAAACATGGACGAAAGCGACGACGAAAACGCACAACTTCGCCATTCGGGCGAATCCGACGTAGCATCTTCTGACGGTGACCAATCTGATACTTCGACGGGTCGATTAGATGCCGTTAACGAATTTATGGACTCGTTTGCAGACGAAGCATCTGCAGCTACTGTTGCCTTTGATGATCGTCACCCGTTCGGCGACACAGATGGTCCAGGTCTGACAACAGACGAAATGCTTGATCAACAGGCGGTAACAGGTTTTGAGCACGATGAACCGCAAATGGCAAGTCGGATCGATTTTGAGCCAGCAAAAGAATCATTAATTGCGGCCGATTTTGGAGGGGTAAACCCGGAACCAACACAAGCACCGACGGTAGAACAAGCTGATGTAGGTGATTTACCTGAAGAAGTGCATGTCATGGCTGCAGATCCTGATAGCGCTCCACATGGTCCTGAAGATAGCGGATCAACCGAAGAAACGTCTGAGGCGTTCGGAACAACTCGCGAAAACAACATTTTGTTACCGGCATCTGAGGAGATACAAACTGAAGCAACGTTGCCAGCACCCGCAATTGCAGAGCCTAGCTCTGACATACCGCAAGACGTCGATCGGCCGACACAAATGCGTGAAGAAATTAATATTGACACGACACAACACGGGGTTGATAGCACTGACCACGCTGATGCTGCTCACGCTGATGCTGCTCCTGCTAATGTCGACATTACTTCTGCTCATGTTGATCAGCCAGAAACATTCGAACCCACAATATCGGCTGATGGTCCGCCAACCATTCCCGACGACCCGAAAGCAGACGATCTTCATTCCGACAACCCAGGTTCAGAATCGGGTTCAGATCCAGAGGCCGATTTAACACAAACTGGCGGTGGTGCAGAAACGGCGAACGAACGCATAAAATCAACTTGTCAGCTCATGATGGGAACAACGATCATAACCATTCGGATCAAGAACGTTGTCAAGATTCGAAAAGAAATGAAAAAGCGCAAAACAGACATGTTTCGAATGCAAGTTGACGGTATGGAACTTGTTGCGTACGACATGCTACATAGGACCGAAAAGACCCCAACACTTGATGGAAATCAATCGATTTACCTCATTGTTAACCTAGATCGTTACTGCATCGTTGTACAAAACGTTGACTTTGCCAAAATCATTGGCTACGTTGCCAAGAGTGGTAAAATCGTAATCGATGACTACGGCATAGCGATCACGATTCGAGGCAAAAAGGTTAGGGCTGCTAAAGGTGGTGGTGGAGGTTTCGAGGACGATAACGATGATTTCAAACTTTCACATAACCGCGTTGTTGGTCGATCAAAACGAGGTGAAGCGCATTACCTTGGAGGGTCAGAGTTGGATGACCGTCTTGAACGGTTCCAGAACTTTCTCATGGTCCAGGAAACAAAGATATCACAAGAGATTTCAAACAACATGGACGATCCGAAAAGTGCCGACATTCATGTTCCGTCAATGGAAATGCAATCGTCGGAGCCGAGGGTGCTCCTTGCTGCGTTAAAATCGCATGGTCTGACTACAACAGTTGAGGCCGAAAATCGCGGAATTACGTACCTTGCTGAGCTAACAGCTGACCCGTCAATACGTGGCGACCACATTCGCGTCATGTTTGATCTGTCAATTTTGCGCAAAACCGAAAAGGAAATGCGGGAAGGAAGCGGCAATATGTATGACATTTTCGCATCTAGCGAAACGTAAATGGTTCAGCGAATGATCGCGGACTAAAGCTAACTTGTTTTTTTGAATATCAAACAGAATGGAAACTCACTTTGAAACTGTTGATGTTGGTCCCGAGTGCATTTCTACACCCGCACAAGGCACTCCCGCCGACATTATCGAAATCGCCAAGACAATATTTAAGTTTGTGAGAGACAAACGAGACTCGTGTGGACCAACCGAAGAAGGTAGGCAAAAGCTGTTCGAGCTCGCACAAAAAGAGTTTCCCGACTTCTGCCACACGTTTTTCATTGCGGTACGTTGGATGGTTGAGTTCGATCGTTTCCATCCCCGCGCACTAGAAAAGTACTTGACAAAGTATCAGGCGCAGCTTCGAATGAATTTCAAAACAGAAGACGACATGCTCGAAGCACAGGTTTACTATCTGATAAGCCTTTACAAAGAGCAAAATCCACGCTGGGACAAGCACAAAGTGAATCAATATCGACAAGAATTAACGATCGCTTTGAAGTCCGAGACGTCCAAATTTAACCAGGCAAAAAAGGAAGTTGAAGAAGAAATCGAACAACGCAAACAAAGCGTTACCGCTCAGCAGCGGACGGATTTGTACCAATTTTTGCTCCAGCAGAAGCTCGACGGGAGCGGCGGCTCATTACCGTCGGCGGAGCAGTTGTTGGTAGCTGACCAACCACTTCCTGGTCCGTAAATGATACGTCGATAAGGTTCTCGTTGTCGGATAAAACGAGTTCGGCACGTGTATCCGATTCTAACCGCTTATCTTTTTTGATTCGTTTGTAAAGACGAAATAGTGGCTCAGCAATTTCGATCAAAGACGATTGGTGTAAGTTTAACCATCGGATTTCGGATATGCTTGCCCATTTTACCATTGAAAGTTCATACACTTGCAACTTGCTACCGATACGAAACTGTGGTCGGTTGAAGTTATGTGTGAGCAGCTCGTTTGCTATGCCCAAAAAGTAAACGAGACGATACCGCATTTTCCGACTCTTGAAACAAATTGACCGAAACTCCTGTGGACAAAGACGGTAGCATCGAGGTTCGATGCCCGCTTCCTCTTCCATTTCACGCATGGCAGTCGCAGTTGGCTCTTCGTTTTCGTTCCGACTACCTTTGGGAAACTCCCATAACGGGCGGAGATTGCGTCCTTGAACGTTATTAACTGCCGAAAGCAAACGACGTCCACCATCAACAGCTAGGAAGTTTCGCTTAAACTTTGCTTCTTTGTTTCGGTAGTTATCATCATGTGTAAATTCTGTTTTGAGAAAGTGCCAGATGAATGCAAAATTGAGTGACTTGATAACAATCAGTTCGTCGAGTGACATTTGACCGAGCAGATTGTTAATGTCTTGATAGTTGTGACGGTTAAACCGACTGTTAACAAACTCAGCAAATGCATATGTTATGCGTCGTTGACCGATGATTGCTTCAACTTCGTGCGTCTCAGGATTTTGACGACACAAAACGATGCCATACGAAATACGCTCGCGACTTTCAACGCGTGGCAACGTGTGTTGTTTCTTTCGACGTAAGAACTCTTTGACATGGCGCATGGCGATGCGTATACATGGATCACGCCCTTCAAGATTCCTTTTTTGTTTTGGTCGACGGTTCCAAATAGTCCGACGAGGACGAGGTTTGAGACTTTGCGTCTGCTGCATCAAATCAGTTACAATTTCGGGTTCATCAGGGGTTACTTCGATATGTGGACAATCTGACATCATATCAATGAGTATGATTTAAGAGTCTTTTCATTCAGATGCATAAGCGGAACAAATGGAAATTCAACATCCAATCATACTCACAGCACAAGGCGTTTGCACCCAGTTTCATTCTGAGGACAACGTGAAATATTTGGTTGATTACTTCTACAAACGGTTACCCAGACGGATGGAAACCGAGTTGTTTTTGCATGACTTGCCCGAGATAATCGAACGCTATCAACCGAATCCTGGCGTTTCGGCGTTCCCGAGTTCGTTTTGCGGTTCACGAGCAGGTTGGCAAATGACTCCATCAGAATCGTTCGGATTACAACGCTGCGTTGACGATGAACAGTATGAAGACATGACACCGACACGTTTTTGGGATCAAGTTAAGCTTGCAAATTTCGAGTTTGTGACATTCGCAACGATGTCCTACAAAAACGGATTATCGAGCGAACGAGAGAAGGTGCAACAAGCACAGCAGAATGAACTTGACACATTTGGTGTTCATTTTGCTACGCCACGCAAAGCTGGAAAAGTGGTAATGCCTCTTGGAAATTTTATTAGAACAGCGTCAAACAAACCGATCAATCAACGCAATGGTCGACAATGGCAGCTTGGTTTGGAACAATTGTGTCAACAAACGGCCCACGAAAGATTTGAAGATGATTTTCACGTGCCGGAACCGTGTGAGCAACTCTTCCGACCACGACCAGCACGAGAAATTCGTTACCGCGGCGTATCAGAACCCGCTGCTGTTCCTGACAAAATGCCACAGCTTCCATTGTATTTGTCAACGCACACGCGGGGTTTATTTCCAATGACAGATTCGATTTCGATGTTTCAGATCTAACCTCTCACATAATGACCTCGTTGGTAATTTTGATCATACTTTTGATATTTTGCGCAGTTGCTGCCGTGGCTTGGTTGATGACCAGGAACAAACCGACTCGACCAACCCTTGGTGGTGCCGAAAACTCAAAGAAACATGACGATTTTGATAGCAAATGGAAGGGAATCGCAGGCATTCGACATTTCGCTATTTATCCCGACGTAGGCTTTGCAAAACGTTGCAACTGTATTTTGCTGGGCGAGTATCATTGTGATTCTGCTCGGACATGTAACGGCTTTGTTGGAACGGCTGAATTTGTCAAAGCGATTGCTGAACGGTCAGATGTCAAACATGTTAATTTGTATGTGGAACGCGACGCGATAGACCCCGAGTTTGCTCGGAACCATGAAAATTCGATTTCACAACTAACCGTCAAGTTTGGGACCGATTACCACCCTAAAGTTACGTTGACCGCAATTGAGGCCCGTGAAGACATGAAACAGCTGGATCTCTACCGCATGTTTACCATCCAGTGTGACGGGGAGAAATCCAAACTGTCAGACAATCGGAAAGAGTATTTTTCCGAACATTTGGTCCCATTGTTCGATCTAACTTTTGACCAGTTCATGGCGAAAATAATAGACTTCGACGACCTTGGGTCCAAATCATTTCTTGTTAAATGTATCAAAAATATTGACGCTCGAGCCATTATGGAACAGTACATTGCCTATCACAAAACAGTTTGGAAACCAGAATTGGAGCAACTTTTGGAAGAAATTCGTCCATTCAAGCTCAAAAAAGGCGGACCGATACCTGACAAATGTAACACCATCATTCACGACATCATTAACTTCTTGTTTTACGTAACGTGCGATCTCCTCGACTTGTCTTTCTTTTGCCGAATAGCTGATTCCTCACGGGAGAAAGGCGTCCTTAACATTCTCTCGGCTGGCGCCTTTCACACATCGAACATTTCAAAGTTTCTCTCGCGTTCGCTTCAAGCCGAAGCAATCATTGACAAATACAACTTTCGCCAGACATGTCTGACAACGCCCCCACTCCAGGCACTCGTGACCGAATGTTTGGGAAAAATTTAAACACGAGCAACTCGACGTAATATGGCTGCAGAACTCACTTGTTACAAAGTTTCATTCCACAACCACTCTTTTGTTTGGATTGTTCATGGTCAGATGCGGCTGCGTCAACTGTACGAAATTGACCTCGACGGCATAATGGCTGGCATCGAAATCGAAATGAAAGCAGAAGCTAAAGCTCTTCGTGCGCAATTGATGACGGCATCGGAAGCCGAAATAGAAACTCTCGATGAAGCAGAACGGATTATAAACCAAGCGGGAACGTTTGACAAAGACGGATCCATGGGTGTCAACAAGCGTTCGTCTTTGATGCGACTCTTTTTGAAAGTTATCGAAAGGTATTGGCCCGAACCAATAATCCAAGAAATACCTGGCGTATACACAGGGTTGATTGAATTGACCGAAGACACAACTCCTGACATGCCACAGCTCGTGAGAGAATATCTGTCAGTAACCACCAACATGTTTTCCCTCATGAAATCTGACCAGCGGGTTAGCGCTATTGCAATTTGTCCGACCGACTACATCGAGCGACCGAATGGTTTTACTGTAATCAATTGGGGGAGAATGCCAAAAATTGATTATCCCGCATCGGTCATTGTAACTGGGGAGGCTCCGTCGGAAACTGCTACGTTGGATTTTCTCGACAAATTTACGCAGTAAAATATAGACATCATGTGGTTCATTATTGGAATTGTTATTTTGGTCGTTCTTTTGATCGCAGCAGTTGGTTACATTGTTTACACCCACATGGCATCGGAGTACACAATCGGAATCAGCAACGCAACCGATTTGCTTGCTTATGAGGACAACAAATGGAAGAAAGTTGGTACAACACCCCCAACAGTGGATAAAATAAGCAAGGTGCTCGCCAAAGCTGGTTATGCGTGGACAATTACTCCAGCCCCACCTACAAATGGGGGAATGGTTATGAGTGAATTTACGTTTGTTAATAGTACTGGTGTCAAGTCACTTTTGATTCCCGAGGGTGATGGTACAACGGGTAAATTGATTGCCGAAGCAGAAATAAAGGGTGCAGCCCGTACAACGTATCAGTTTGCTGCTATGTTTATTGGGAATGAATTCAATCTGTCTTACGCCGTCAACGGAAAAACGTACAGCGTCCAATGGAATGGTACCGATTTAATTTCGAGAGAAGGTGTGGCTGGAGCAACTAAGTTTGTTGCCACTTTGTACAGCGAAACCGTTAAAAGAATGCAAAATGGTCCAAAGTTTGACCACCCATTGATTTAATCGTCGTCGTCTTCGGATGCTTCCCAGTCTTCGAGATACTTTGGCTTCGCTTTGTAACGACCGAGCGTAATAAACTCTTTCATTTTGGGTTCGAGTGATCGATAATCTGTTGGATTGTCGTCAGCAAATATTCCATTTTTTCGTGTGGTTGGAACATTTAGAGCAGCCATCGGGCGATCAACGATGTCATCAACCAGACGTTCGGTTGGGAAACCGAAATCGTCGGGACGGGGTATGATCGGAAACCCTGTGACATCCAAGTCTTTTGGTCGAACTGGTCGGTACAATTCGCCTTGGCGTTTGGCAAGAAACAGTTTCGACGTGACACCGTCAAGTTTGCCAAAGTGGATCGAGAACTCGTTTGTGTAATCACACGCTCGCTTGCTTGCTGGAAACACTGATTCCATTCTGCCAACGATCTCCCGATGGTATTGTTTGCGGGTTATCGTAACGATTTTTTGCGGGTTATCCGGATCAAGCGTCTCAATGAGCATGATGTCAACGCAAACGTTTGGCGACCATGATGGTTTGTGGCAAATGGCGATCTCGTCACCGAGTTGGAACTCTTCGATTGTAGCAGCCATTATCAAAAAAATAAGAGCCAGTTCAAACCGTTTACATGTCAGCCATATCGAGTTCCTGTTCGGGTTCTGGCACGGGTACCGCCGCCGCGCCTGCTTTTTTGCTCATTTTTTTAAAAATGAGTTCTCCGTACAGCCCGATGTATTGCCTATCACCATCAGTTAGGTTACTCTTCTCACGGAAGTCGCTCGACGATGTTTTGTTCAACAAATCAGCATACGACATCGTTTCGATCAGATGTAAGTTCTGTGTTTTGAATATTTTGCTCACCGTAATCGTGTTAACAAGATATTCGCTGTAATAGTGACCGTTGCTGAACGGATGGATCATGGCTACCATTTGACCAGCAGGTGTCATCGTGGGTGTTGTAAATTCGCGTCGGATCGAATATTTCTTTTGATCTTGTTCCACAATATCAAACGTGGCGTTAAGCTCGACGTGATTTTGCCGAAGCAATTCAAAGATTGCATTACCCATTGGGATTGTAAATATTGCTCTCCCATTTTCGCACAGTAGCGACGAACATAGCTTGGCAATGTTTGTGAGCGAGTCAACTGATCCAGCAAAGTAATGTAACGCCAAGTTCATTGTGATAGCATCAACTCCAATGTCTGGTATGTTTTCGAATCGTTTGCGGAGCTGTCTCACGGTCTGTAAATATGGTGTTGTTAGATCAGCAACGAGCGTGTAAACTGCCATTGGTGGTGTTGTTTGATGCTTGTCAGCCCTACGCATGATGTGATCAAAGCGACGACGTGCTAGCTCTGCGATTGCAGTTTTATCTGTGTCAACTGCAATTAGGTTTGGAATTCCAGCGTTCAAAAATCGACCGAGATCCTGTCCTTTCCCCGCACCCAAATCGATAGCCCAATTTGCGCCACGGAGCGTTTGGATGCGAAGCGATTTGGCGTACGAAATAAAATGTGTCTGAGCATCGTAAATGCCCAACTTTCTTGACGCAAAGTACTGCGTTGTTGGACCAGATGACAGGTCTTCGTACGTTAACGGATCAATACAATTGGTCCAATTTACCTCGGCAAACGTGAACTGATTGCCAAAACTTCGACGCATTGCGATCTCTTCACGCTTTTCAGTTCGAATCTTAACAACTTCCCAGTTTGGAATGAGCTTCTCTTGGTCAATGGAAAGTAACCGCATCTCAACAATCTCGTTGGCAATCGGTTCACTACCAGAGTAGTGGAAAACAAAGCTGGCAGGTAGGTCAGCGGTCTGAAATTGAATCGGAAAATAGTTAGCTCCACGGTAGTCTTCACCCGCAAATATTTCACCGTAAAGCATGCAGCGAGTCATGTTAAGTGCATGAAACGTGGACGGATTGATACCAGCAAAGAGAAGGTATAACTGTGCGCCAGCAACACGTTCAAAGACGCCGCCTGTCAAGTTTGCGGGTGCTTTTTTGACAAGAAAGTCGATCGTCGTGTCTCGTGCCAGTTTCCACTTGTATATTTCCGATTCGGCCCAAGCGAGACCTGGTTGGTAGAAGACAATGCCGTCAATTTCGTAGTCTTTCGTTGCTTTGTACACACTATCGATTTGTGGCGCTAACGGATCGTCAGTAATTTTGTGAAACGATTTAATTTGACACTGTAGCTTGCCGAGATTGTTTACCATTTTGATTACACCTGCGGCACGTTCCAAATAGCCCAAACGTTGCTCTGTTGGCATAACAGCAGTGTTGTTTCCGTCAAGCATGCACACATCAAAAATTAACAGTCTGTCTTGCTTTGGGACGGCTGTCAATGCCGCTATCGATGTGACGGATGCGGCTGGTAACCATTCGCCTTCAAAAATAGTCCATCTCGGCAAATCAATTGGGCCAATGAGTTGACAGTGTTGTTCGGCAATGAGGTAACATTGGCCATCATGAATTGTTAGCATTGCATGCCAACCATCTGCCTTTGGTGTAATAAAAGAGCCCACTGGTGGAAACAACTCGAAATATTTGGACCGCGTCAGTGTTGTTAGTTGGGGTGAAAGTTGCTTGAAACCGAGCTGACCGTTTGCAAACTTCTCACGTTTCCACGGTTTTGCCACCAAGCGAGCAGCAACAGAAGCTACTTCAGCTTTAAGCTGATGCGATGTAACGGTTGAATCAACACTAGCAGTTGGTTCAATGATATGCATAATTGTGGCAAAGCATTCGTTGAGCTCATCAGAATCGATTGTCATCGCGTCACCACAATACTCCATTTCGATTTCGTAGTTGAAAAGCTGCGCACGATCTGGTCGTTTGAGGCGTAAATGACTGACCAACAATTCGGCGGTTAACAACTCCTTCAACGCTTTCAGTTCGTGAACCATAGCCTCTACGGTTTCACGTTGCTCCTGTGGTTCGGTTGTGCGTGAAACTGTTAAATCGATGCGCCAATCTTTCCGAAATTGAAACGAAATACGCCACTTCATGCGTGCTAAATTGGCCTCGTTCATGGCAAAAGGTCTGTCGTTTTCCTCTGACGCAACGGAAATAATGACGTTTACGCCCATAATTGTGGTTGGACCAACACGTGTTATTGGTCGTTTAATCCAATTGTCGGACTTTTTGAGCTCGCCTTTGACAAACATTTTGGACATTATTCGATTGGACTGGAGCACTACTGCTCCACGAGAATGCGGCTCTGCTGGCGATTTTGAAATGATCAATTCCAACGCCGATAATGGAGGCAGAGGAGTTGTGTGCTTCGGAAGTTCATTCAAAACACGTAAGAATGTGTCGAACGGAATCTGCCTGATTCGGATTTCCAATTCAACCAATCTCTGGCCTGCCAGTTTGTTGCTCCGACATCTATGATACGACACGAGCGAGGATTGCAAAAATGATGTCTTGAGCATGGTTATCTCAAACAATTGCCTATGATGGTACGTAATCAAATCTTTAGTCACCTTTTTTGACGTCTCGAGGCCTGAGAGATTTGAACTATCGGATGCCTATTACAATATCGGTTCAATGTCTTCTACCCCCATTACCATCTACGATTACAATGCCGCCATCCGCTCGGGACTCATCCCGGCGTCATTTACGGAAGATCGGCTGGCTCTGTTGTTTCGCCCAATCCAAACTTTGGATGCGCATGGCCATTCCATTCATTGGCAAATTCGCGTCGAGTTGTTGGACGTAAACGGGCAAATTGTACCCATTGAAACTGCAATGCTCATTCATCACGATCCTTCATCTCCATCAGCATCACCGCTTCCAACAGGTTACACGTCACAAACTATTGTCGATTCTGGCCGCGTTGAAGGGAAAACAAAAGCTGTTAGCCCAACGATCATTACGGTTGGAAAGAACCTTGGTCGCAAGAACGCTACAAACGTGCTAACCCAAGCCATTCGAGATGCGTTTGGCAAGCATTTGCATCAGGCAAACAAAGCACGTATGATCATGGCAAAGCGTGAAACTATGCCTGTTGTTCCAGTTGACACAAAGAAAGTGATCACAAAATATGTCCGTGTTCTCCCCGACGTGCTTTCCAAAGTTCGCGAGGCGTTGATCGATCATTTGTACCAACCAATGCTCATTCAAGCCGAAGGTCACACGCAAAGTACATCTTTGAAAGACCATGAATTCACCGATGAAGGTGAGCCATTGGTAGTGCAACGCAAATATGACGGACTTCGCATCGTTACTTTCAAGAACACAAATGTGGTTAAAGGAGCTGAAACTGGTCGCGTTTACTTGTATTCGCGAGGATGCTTCATGTATCCCGGTTTCGAATATTTGCGTGAAGAACTGCAACAACTTTTCGATGCCGCACCACCAATGACGCGTGAACTCATTGCTTTCTTAACTGATCGCGCAGTTGCTGACGTTTCGGAAGTTGAAGAAACTGCCTACAGTCGATCAAACGGTTCCGCCGATGTTTACATTGATGGCGAAATCTACAAACACGGTGTTCCACTTCCAGTTCTCAGTGGTTTGGCTCGGAGCCAGAAAGATGTGCCAGAGAATTTGGAATACCACGTGTTTGACTGTTTCTTTCCAAAAGCAATCCAGGCAGGTTACAGCATGTCATCATTTGGTCGACAACGTTACATCCATTTGATTGCTGATGCAGTTGGCCAAGAAACACCTCCACATTTGCGCTGGGTTGCCAATTTCCCTGTGCGGACACGTGAACAACTATCTGGTTATGTGCAACAATTCCTTTCTGAGGGTTACGAAGGTGCTGTCGTTCGACGTCCACAAATGCCTTACATCTTCTCCGAACATGGTCGACATGTATCACACGTGCTCAAAATCAAACCAATCGAAGACAAGGAATTTACCATCGTTGGCTACACGGATGGTAAAGGCAAAAACAAAGGTTTGGTCACCTGGGTGTGTGAAGTACCCAAAACCGAGGTTGTAAACCAGAAGGACAAGACGTTCTGCGTTGAACCAAAGGACATCACAATGCGCCAACGGTCTGTTATCTTCAAACATTTGGGCGAGATTGTTCAGGCACCTGATGGTGGTCAAACGACTCGTTTTGATCGTGATGTGCGTGGTCAACAATTAACTGTCGAGTTTCGATGCACGTCAGTTAAAACAGGTAAACCCTTCCAACCGAAGGCGAAAACCATTCGCGCACCCGAAGATAACCCACGCTGGATTGATCCGTTAAAGATGATTTTGCGTGAATTTGGCGACCCAGAAGCTGAAGCTGATGCCGCAGCAAAAACTGCCGCAATCGCACTCGCAGCCGCCGCGAGCCTCAGTGGTGCTCCCGCTGGACGCAAACCGAAGTTGCGCGTGAAACCAACTGCTGCACAAATAACAGCACAAACGGTTGCAGCTGCAGCACAAACAGCTGCGGCCGTAACACAAGCGGTTCCAGCAGAAGCAAGTGAAGCTGTATCTGAATCGGTGCCAGTAGCAACAGCAACCGCTAGACCAGCATCTGCCAGACGACCAGCCGCAGTTAAACCACGTCCCGTAGTGAAATAAACGCCCGACGGGTTGATCAACCCGTTGCGGTTTGCTCTCTTTTTTTGGCAGATTTGAATTGTATAATCCTAAATCAATAGCTTTACGGTTGTCTCAGCAAATGACTACAAGCACACAATCACTTTCAGCACCTTCGTGCGAGATCGAAACTATTCGGTTTCGTATTGCTAACGACCAGGATAACGAGAAACAAAGCGTGATGGCTGTTACGAGCTGTGAACTGCTCGTTGGTGGACAGCCGGTCAGCGGGAGTTTGTTTGATACGCGCCTTGGAACCACAGATTACGCATTTCGATGCAACACGTGTGACGAGAGCCAAAAAACATGTTTATGTCACTACGGGCACATCAAAATGAAAACGGACGTCATCAACCCAATGGTGATTGACGACGTTAGGAAGTGGCTCAAAATCACTTGTGTTGCGTGTGGCGCTCCACTTTTTGATTGGGAACGAGCTGGTAAATTCCCACTACATCATCGTTTGACCGATGTGGCAGCAGTAACAAGCAATGAAGGAAAAACATGCCCACGGTGTAACGAAATTCAGCCCCGAATTATTAAGGATGAAACTGATTTTGTTACGTTTCGCTACCAGCCCATGAAAGATGCGGCAATGCGTGACGTGCCACTTCGTGACCTGCGTGGTGAACGGTTGGAAGCGTTGCCAATGATGTTCCCGTTTCAAATCAAAATCATTTTTGATCGTATTGAGAACAAGACAGTGGAACGGTTGGGAAGAGCTGTAATCTCGCATCCACGAAACTTCATCCTACGGACGCTAATCGTTCCCCCAGTGTCTATTCGACCAAGCAGCAAGATTGTTACGTTCGCAAGTGGACCGTTAGATCACGATATTACGAACGGAATGCAAGCAATTTTCCGTCAGAACAATCAGTTGCCAGACGTGATTGCGGAGCCGGTTAGCGCTGAAGTTACCACAATGATCCAAGGGATACAAACCATGTATCATTCGGTCATCCAGGGAGCTTCGCCAGAGTCAACAAAGCGAACGATTCAGATTGGTACAAGTCCGACTCCTGCAATCTTGCAGAAATTGCCCGGCAAATCTGGCAGACTGCGTTACAATTTGCTTGGTAAACGTGTCCTTAACATCGGCCGAGCAACGATTGCAGGAAACCCTGCTTTGACCGTAGACGAGATTGGCATACCAAAGATGTTTGCTCGCATTTTACAGATCGAAGAAACAGTTCGCGAGTACAATTTGGCATACCTAATGAGCTTCTTCCAGAACGGTAAGACGAAGTACCCTGGATGTAGCAAGGTTTGGAAGAAATCAAACGGATCAATGCACACAATCGACTTCATAAAGGCTGACTTTTCGTTGGAGCCAGGTGATGTGATTTACCGTGACCTAGTTACTGGCGACATTACTTATTTCAATCGTCAACCAACGCTTGAACGGTCGTCTATTGGCGTGCATCGAGTCGTTGTCCTGGAAGGCGACAATAACAATACGATTCAGTTTAATGTCATGTCGTGCGTTTGGTACAATGCGGACTTCAACCATCGGAGTTCAACAGGTGGCCATTGCTTGGGTTGCTGTACTACCCAGGCTTGTAATGGTGTAATGTACGGCCTTAACTGCATATAACCACCTAGTCCCCGCCCAACAGACCAAAAAAAGCTGAGACAACCATTTTTTTACTGCCTGCCGTAATCGGGCAATGGTTTTTTGTCAAACCATCCACTGATGTATGCAACGTAGGCAATCAGTAAAACCACAACAACAACGACAGCAACTATCCAATAAACGAGGTAAGTGCTGAGATGTGTTTGCACCGGTTGGTGGAACGGTTTTGATGCGTACGAATCGTGGTGGTACTCAGGCTGGTGGTGTATTGGTGCGTTATGATCCTCGATATCAAACTCGTCGTTTTCTGGAAGTACGTGATGTGCTTCATGTTGTTCCTCGTAATGGTCCGCTGGATCCAAATGGCTTATGCTGTCGGCCACCGCGGTTTCCATAGAATCATCATGATGTGAGTGGATAATCGGTTCTGGTAAATGCTGCGCTGCAGCCCACGCTTCGGGTTCGAGATGGTCTGGGGCGTTATCATTGAGGATATGGTCCGAGGTATCCTGGTGATGTTCATGTGCAGCGTCTTCTTCGCTACGAAGCTGAGCAAAATCTGGTGTGAGAAAGTGGTCGGTTTCTTGCGTTTCATGATGCGGAGCAAGCATTTCATGCAAATTATGATCGTCTGTTTCAACTGCAATGTTGTCAGGTCGATGTTCAACAGGAGCTTCCTCATGCTCATGATGCGCTGGTTGGCTATCATGAGCTGGATGTTCTTCAGACGTTGGATGGTCGGGAATGACTGGCATTTCCTCGCGATCAGTTTCGTGCGTTTCGATCATATGCTCTGGTTCGGATTCCATTGATTTGCTATACTTCGATTGATCAAAAATCAGTTGTGATAATTTGTTTCAGGCTGTGTCATTAAGATGATCTCAGACGGCCATCGGATAGCATTTTTCGTTCTCGTCATTGTCGTAATCACGGCAATTTTGGTCAAAATTTATCGCGGCGAATCTCTCGCGCCTCCCGAAAACTTGAAACTGTTCAACAGGTTTGACGATGTTCGCTTACTACTCGGAGGTGGTGGAAAATTCAAAATGACGCCCGACGAACTGATCGAACATGAATACCCGCAATATTTGGCACGACGACGTATCGATTATGAATTGATAAAATCGAACGCACTTCCGCGTTGGCAAAGGGCAGTGCGAGCTGGTGTTGAGTCACTGTTTTTAGAACGGTTGAACACAAAAGAAGCCCGCAAATCAATGCCAATAGATGTCTATCAAAACTTCCCACTGGACGACATTAACGCAGTTTTGTTCATCGAACATCTGGAAACCGTTGGCAAACGTAACGGAATCGAAGACGCTAAAGAAATTGCAATTCACATTCTTGAAACAATCAACGCAATGGCAGACAAGCTACCACGTGTTCCCGAAAACATTGAACCACCTAGCATCGACGATTACGGATTTTTGACCTATGGCAAATTTAGGCAACGACCGTATCTCCGTTTGACCAAATTGATCGAGAAATTTGGTATCAAGACCGTTACAGCTGTGCTGCTACGTTACACTGCAGCGTTTATGGGCAATCACCATCTCGGTTTGCCGCAATACGTTTCGGATCATTTGTATGGCGTGCTAAAAGTAACTGGTGAAGGGTTTGCGTCACCGTTTAACAGCCGAGCGCTTGCTTATCCCAACGGTCTATACTGCTCCATGTTTCCGGACGTGGATCCGATGCTTGGTGCCGTCGGTGACTTTTTCGAAACAGATCTAACAAAATTCAGCAAACGTTGGACCATTAACCCTCCGTATGTTGAACATGTCTTGGAAAGGGTTCCGCCTTACTTGACCAAGTACCTCAAAAAGGAAAAAGTTTTCTTCTTCGTGATGTCTCCACAGTGGCCAGACAGTGCCAGTTACATTGCGCTAATGGAATCGCCATATCTCCTTGCCAAAATCGTGTTGGAATCTAACAATCATCAAATGGAAAGCGTTGATGGACAGCTATTCATTCCCTACTTTCCAACGGTCTTGTTTTTGCTTAGTTCAGATCCAGCCGACAAGTCCATTGATATCGAGGCATTGAAAAAGGTTCTCGCAAGAGTTGACGGAAAAGGACTCATGTAAAAAAACGTGATTATACAAAAAGGCCCCCTGTAAAACCACGTGCGCTGGTCGGTTTTTATCCTTAGTTTGTCTGTAGAAATATGACTAAGAATAGCGCATCCATTGTGGATATGTGGTCCCGTCGGGATAATCTTGGTGTTCTCTATCAATTTCGCGTAGAGACGACTACTAACAGAAGAGGTATTGTGTTTCTACTCACACCCCCTCTGCTTTAATTGCAAATCTGTTTGTTAAGCAGTCATCACCGTTCCGTTATCACGTCAAGTTGTGTGAATCATCGAAACGTCCAAAATTGAGAACTTCCCAAGTGTCAAGCTAAAATGAGAATCTAGCTACGCAGTGTGGTGAACCCTATGTGTTTGTGCGTCCAAGCACGGTTGTTTAAGATAAATGAGTCCACGGGTGTCGGCGACCAAGCCAACTTGCCTTAGATAAAATCAATCTGAAGGGCTTGCGTGAATCAAGGGCGTACAGCCGATGACCTTTTGTAAGAGGAAACCTTTTATTTTTGTTGAATCCACCCCCTTTCATCAACTCCAGAGCAACACAACGAGAGTCTCGAACTTAACGAGTCTCGAACTCACGTTACCTGTTTCGGAAGCTGAATCGCACAGCGAGATTGCCAAGAAGTACACACACGTGCGTACATGTTCAAGGTAATTCGCAATTTTCCGTACTTGTTAATTGCACAGCAAGCTGGCAAAAGTTCATCATGGTACGAGAATTTTTCAAGCTAAAGGGGTGAAACGATCTCCAATTGAGCCTGCGACCATGGCTCGTAGTAATAGTAAAAACTAATCACTGGTTAGTATAGCAATCGTCGATTGCCGTGTCGCTCACACTACTGGACCAGGTCCCGCTATAGGAAAGCGGAAGGGGTCGAGCTTTATTGAGGGAACCGCTTCCCTCCAGAATAGTTGTTATCTCCCATGTAGCCCATTTTGAATGGGGCTGGAAAGAGAGATGTCTTCTTGCTCCAAGCACTCATCAAGTGCTGATAAGCTGGTATTCAATGACGAAAACCCGCATAGAAGCCGAACTAAAATCACGATGTGAACCACACACCCACAAAAAGCTACCAAATTTCCCTACTCCAACGAATAGAAAATGGTGGGAAAATACATAACATCGAGTATACAAAACACTCGATAATGAAATGCAGGTTGCTAATTTGACGCTACCAAAGTCATTACGGGTATCCAAAACAGACTGTATTGTACGAACAAAGAGTTAGGTGGGTTTTTACACCCCCACTCAATGAAGCACAAGTCAGCTTCTTCCTCCCTAAGATCTACGGTGACAAACATAATATGTACCGAAGCCTCTCGTCAAAAAAACTCAAATTTGCGTTTTTGGATAAAATTTGAATTGTCCCCGTTTGGAGGTAATTTGACCCCTCAAAAAGCATGATAAACCACATTTTTCACATTACGGCAACTGATCAGGCCGTCCAACTCCATCCAGAACTGGCAAAAAAAGCGTTTATTGGACATTGTTGTGGGGCTCCAAACATGGAAAAATTCGCTACAATGGCTCGCTACAATCGCAACCGAGCATTCGTCCGCAAGCTGCTACATGACATTCGACGCTTTGGGGTCGGTTCTTTCGTCTTTGATCGGGTCGAGGAGTGTGCTGAAAGCGATCTGGAACGAGTTTGTAACGAGCAAATGATTGCAGCTGATAGCATCCAAAATGGTTACAATGCGTCACTTTTTACCCTATCAACTGCTCGACAACCAGGTCAAGCAGCTCGACAACCTTGTCAAGCCATTGCCGCTCCACCAGCAGATGTGGTAGATTCGATCAAAATCACACGGTTTCCACGGGGCTACAAAGTGCATTGGATCAAAGATGGGAAGCATTCCTCACGCAAATTCTTCGACCGAGAAGCAAAACTGGACGAAGCGAAGGAAGAAGCCGCAAAGTTTGCTGAAAGTTTGGATCTCGGAGCACATGTTGAGCACTCATTGGGTGCCGAAAGTGTGACGAGAATCGATACTGTGCGAACAAAATTGGAGCAAACATCCAAGGCAACAATCAGTCAATGTGCAGGTCATTTTGCTCGTTTGGAGTTCTTCCAACCAGGTGGTAAGCGCAAAAACGCACCTTTGTACCACGTAACGTTTGACAAGTTTCCGACACTTTCTGAGAACATTTGTGCTGCTCAAACGCTGTCAAAATCGCTCGGCGTAGCTACAAAGGTGTCGTACAATGTTCGAAAACAGATCAAACATTCAACGTTTCCTCCCGACTCGTCTTAACAGCATCCGCAAGGTCAGGATGAGCCATGAGAAGCTCGTATTTTTTTTGTTTTGTCCTGTGTTCGGCGAATTTGAGCTCGTCTTCCACAGCAATTTTGGGTGTCAAAGCGTTGATTTCAGCACGAATGATCTGTGTAACTGTGTCCAACGTGTTCGGTTCGACAATTTCGATTGCTCCGTGCAGTTTTCTTGATCCCAGCGTAGCATCTCGTGAAATTCCGATTGCTTCGAACTGTTTTTGTATCTCGGCTTCCGCTCTGATTGCTTCATGGCAATGAAACATTGATACAAATTCGAGTGTAATTTGCTCATCGCCGACGCCAAGTCGGGCCATGTGAAATCGCATTGCTGCTGGAATACCGAAATTAACCGCACACGACGTTGCAAACAGCTCCGTAATGGTGTGACGTAGGTTTCGAGTGAGCAAATATATGCCAGGAGCTTCGATCACGCTGACGAGCATCAAACAATCGCCAAGAGGACGGTATTCGATTTTAACGGCGTCAGAATCAACACTGTCAGCAACTGGATGGGGGTTAATTTCAGCGGATTGGTTGAGATAATCAAGATTGATCAGTGGAACGGCTGGCGGGTCAACCTGCTCAGTGCGAGTTGGTTGGACCGTTGCGTATGGAGACGCTGACCATGACGGGAACGGAACAGCTTGCTCGTTGCAAACTGATCCAGATCGTTCCACCAACTGACTTGGTCTCGGTGGGGGATCTAACGTGATCAAATCATCGATTGTTGGTTGAGCAATAGGGTTGGAAAACGAATTACGCAAGCTCACAGACGAACCGTACGGTATCAGGTTGTATGGTGTTGGCGTTAATGACATCGAACTGCGACGTGAAACCGTCGGGTTCGCTACGGTGCCGAGAAATTGGCGGAATTTTACCATTTCCAAAGATGGTTTCTGTGCTTCGATTGTCGCCAGCGCGTCTTCACAAATGAAAAGCATCTGTGGGTCGAGAGGGTTACCGGTTTGGTTTTGTGTACGCGTAAATTCCATCAAATATCGTCTGTGGTTTAGGCTAACTTCATCAGCGATGCGTTCACGAGCTTCGATTTGGTAGTGCAAAGCACATGCAAGATCTTGTGCCAGGATCCATTTTCGTTTCAAAGTGAAGACGATTGCAACCTTTTTGCCTTCGAACGTTGCTGCAATGATGTTGCTTCGAGTTGTCCGATCTGACGAGCGAGCGGTAATGGAATTTCGACCAAAAGTACGTGATGGTCGGTACGAATTGGGGCCGAAATGTGGATAGCGGCGAATAACTCCGGGAGGATTCGGATTGTTTCTTCGGATTTCGGCTGCGAACTGTGTGGCTTTTGCAGCGCGTGTTTGTGCCGTAAACTGGTCGGCATCCATAAGAAACGAACGTAGCTGTGACAATCGTTCGGATGTGTAATGGCAGTTTTCCAGAAACGGTTCCAGCTGGCAATATGGCAAATAAACGTCATCGCCGTAAAGCAAACAACCCTGAGTCTTGTTTTGTACCACAGTTAGGGTCGACTGACGTGTTGGAACTTGCAAAATGCGGTGAAAGATGTGTCGCAGATTGAACATCCGCTGATCATCGATAATGTCGACCCCAAAAGCGAGAAGTATGCGTCGAACAAACGTGTATTGATCCATAAAATATGCTGGTCGTCTATCAGTTTCTAAAAAAATAACCACGAACAGATTTACCGCCCGGTGCGTGCGTCAACAATCAACGATCGAAGAGTTATCTTTAGCTCTCTAACGGTCATTCTTGGTTTGTAAGGCGTCCCGCGTAGCACTTTTGATAGCTCGATTGCGTTCCTCGCGAGAATAATTGTGATACGTTTCCTGCAACAGTCTTTACCCGGGTCCGCGAAGACGTAAATTTCTTGGTCTTCGTCCAAGTATTTTCTGACAATAAAGGGGAAGTCGTCTGCGGGCCATTCTTTCCATGTTTTCACGAAATCAATTGCGAACGTTAAGTGGCGAATGTCTCTGCTAACGTTTGTTGAAATTGGAATGCAGCGAGACTCTTCATCTGAATCAGAAGCCTCGCTAGGTTCTGCTTCTGCCACCTCATCGTTGGGAGATAATTCTCCAAACGGGCTTGTTGAATAAAACCTATCCTGTGCGGCATCTTTTTTGCGTGCTTCCGGGTCCTGGCTGAAGCGACATGCTCTACAATCAGGTGGACATGTCTGCCGAATCATTTCAAAAATGGTAGTTGGTGGTTTAACCGACGCTGTAGTTGTCGGTTCGGCCGGTTTCGCAGTTAACAAATCGGTTAATGGTTTGAGCGCTATGGCCTGTGGCGTCAACGCTTCGGATGACACGGAGCTTAAACTTCCACTACTGCGTGAAACCGTTAACGAATGAACAAAAGTAGACGCCTGAGGCGAAAAGTTTTTGCTTTGGCAAGATGGTGTCAGGAACGGAGGCGAGAGGTAGGCTCTAGTCGTGCGAGTTGTCATGGTCGTGTCGTGAATGAAGTTGATTGTTGTCATTGTTAATCATTTTTTTCAGAACGGGTAAATTATGCTGGTCTTGCTGGAATTGCGAGCTGTGTGCCAAAACGATACCCATGGCTCCCTTTTGGCCAGTTCACTGGGGTCAACCATATGCTTAATGAGCGATGACCAGTGATGTTCCCAGTGTCTTTTTGATGCATTTCACAATACGCCCGATACATGTTCCAGAGTTCCATCACACCTATTTCACGATGTGCCATGAATATGTTTGCGTTCGACGTTTTCAGGAAATGATATGCCAACTCGCGTTCTATTTCATGTGAGAGGCCGTGCGGACCGAGATCGGGTCCGTAGCTCTTCACAGACTTGGATGGTTTTTTTGCTTTGGCAGCGGGAGCTTTTGGTGCCGCTGCACTGGCTGGAGGAGCAGACGGCGTCACGTAACCAGTTGGTACTGTGCAACCAGACGGCATCGTGTAACCAGGTGGAACAGACGGAGGTATGTAACCAGGAGGAGCAGCTGGAATCATATCCAACGTAATTGCGGCAGGTGGTGTAGTTATGCTCTCCAAGTTTGCCGTAGTTAAACGTTGTGTTCCAGCCATTCGAACTCCGCAAAGAACTGAATACATCGTAGCCGATCCAACTTTTCGAGAGTCTCGGAACAGAATTTCAAACTGAGGTTCGGTGCGGATAATTTTGCCAAGCTCTGTGGCTGTCAGTCGATTTTGGACCAGCGTTGGCAAGCGGCAAAATGCCTCATCGGTGAGAAGAAGTGGATGGATGTCTTTGATCGAGACGATGTCGGCAACTCGATGCGTAACCTCAAACGTACGCTCAAACCATTGCACAAACCATTCTTTCGCGTCGATAGTTGGAGCTTCGGTAGCATCGACGGAAGTGTAATCCATGTAGCGCTGACAAACGATCAAAAGCTGCTGCATCATTTCACGACACGAACCGCTAAAATACTCTGCGCCATATTGGGTCTCATGACGAAACATGACTCGAAAGATTTGTAGAATTTCACGCTCAGCCACGTCAATATCCGACACTCCCATGAAGCAAACGATCCTGCTATCTTTGGGGTATTGGACCATTCGCTGACCAACATTGCGTGACTTGCCCACCTTGTAGGTTTGTTCACCGCTTCGGATAAATTCGCGTTCCTGGACGAGGTATAAATGGCCGATGATTGGTGATGACAGAGAAGCACTCATTGAAGCAAATACTGATGAAAATATGAACTTCAAAAGCGTTTCATTTTTGTATTGCCCAAAAAAAATCTAATCGTACTCATACCAAAATGGATCGAACAATTAAAACGCTGATTATCGTTCTCATCATTCTCGTTATTTTGTCGTTTGCCATACCGTTCATCTTGTCCACTATTTTCGCGGTGTCGATCGGTGGTTCAGTTTCGGGTGGTGGGACGTCATAAAAAATGTCTGGAATACAATAAGAATGGATCACACGCTCAAGATAATTCTCATTGTTGTTGCGGTTCTGATAGCTCTGGCTTTTATCGGAATGTTCATTATTGGCCTGGCCATTAAGTCATCGGCAACAAATATCATTAATTCTGCCACCGGCGTGGCTACCGGGAACAGTAGCAATTGTGCAAAATACGCTTCGTTGCCGCAAACCCCGCACACATTTCCACCAATTTTCAGTTCATCAATTGAACTGTGTGGCGTGGATGGTAGAACGGTTTTGGCTGTTGACTATCAGGATGGCACGTCAAAACTATACAAAAACGAAGGACCGTTTGCGGTCAACAGTCCACCTGGATTCTAATCAATAAAAAAAACAATACCATAATGCACATCGTTTTGAAGCTGATTCTCGCAGCAATTTTCATCGCCATTGCGGTGGTGATTTATTCGGCGGTTGCCTGGGCCAATCGAATATGGCCCTACGCGGTTAAGCCACCGACTATTTGCGGGTCCTACAACACACTTTTGGATATTCCCCAAATACCCCCACATTCGCGAAACGGTGGAGGACTCCCGACAATTACTGGGTGGGATCAGCGTCGAATAACGATCTGCCCAAACAACAAATCGATTGTGACAATGCCTTATCCGTCCGGCGCCATTTCGTACAAAAATGAAGGCCCGTTTACCCATACTGTGGAATAGCACTGCAATCAAATCTTTTTTGCGTCAAATTTGATTCAAGTTTGCCTATGTTAACATCACCTGTTGGGCGGGTGGCTACACTCTCAAACTGCTGGAACACCCTTAGAGCCGTCGGGACAAAACCATTGCGGAAACGCTTTGGTCTGTGACACTACGACGGATTGGGCAATCAGCAGCCAAGCTCCTAAACCTCGGACAACTCGTGAGGCATGGAGAAGGTTCAACGACCAAATGGGAGTGGCTTGTGCAACACCGTAGGCTTGATGGTTGTTTTGTCGCAGCCAAAGGGAGACAAACTACGACGGTGTTGCGCGAGTTAAGATATGGTCTAATCTCTGGGGAGACTCAGAGTTGCTGGGTATCGGTCAGTTTACTGTCTGGTACCTGGTTATGCGATGGTGATCAAATGAATACATTTCCCCCACATTCAACGATGGCAATTGCGGAAGCGCAATTGTTGTCACATGTTTCGAACTGGTTTACATCTACGAAACATTCAGGTCCGTGTAATGGACAAGTGCAAGATTCGAACACCGGCGCGTTCGAACTGACTCGAAACCACATTGTAATAGACAAGTATCACGCAATGATGCTGTTTCAAAACGCTAGGGTCATACCAGAGTACAAGCAATCAATGTACACGGGTCGTGACATGATTTCACTCTTGCTCGAAAAGGAAGCTCCCATCAATCTCAAACGTACACCAGCATGGTTTGATGAGAATTACGCTCCCTACCTAAACTACCTCGAGGACGAGATCGAAGTAATAATCAAGAACGGCAAGCTACTCAAAGGAGTTTTGGATGCCAAGACCGTTGGTGAAGGCTCGATCGGTGGAGTCTTTCATCTGATTGCAAAGGAGTTCGGCGTCAAGAAAACGTTAGAGATGCTGTTCTCAATGCAACAAATTACACTTGAAGCATTGTGTGCAATCGGGTTTACGCTCGGTGCAGGTGACTTTCAAATGTCAAAGGCAAAGACGCACGACGTGAATCAGATCGTGTCCGAATGTTTGAAAAGTGCCGAGCTAAACACACGCAAATTGCTTCGCGGTGAGCTCATTCCACCGATTGGAATGACCACAAGACAGTTCTTCGAAGCGTCGCAAATCGAATGTCTCAAGACGCCTGACACAATGTTTAATCCGCTCCTGACAAGCATTGCGCCGAACTACAATGGTTTGATGAAAATGATTGCAATCAAAACCAAGGGCAAAATTCAAAACATGATACACATTCGTGGCATGGTTGGGCAGGTTAAAATCAGTGGTGCTCGCATGGAAGAGAAGTTTGGTTTCCGACGAACGTTACCATATTTCCCACGCTTCTCCACAGACCCTGCGGCGTACGGATTTGTTAAGAACAACTACATGCGTGGTCTAGCAAATTACGAATACGTCTTTGGTGCAATGGCAGGTCGTTTTGATCTGATTACAAAGTCACTTTCAACAGCATCAACTGGTTACCTTAACCGCAAATCGATGTGTTTGTTACAATCATTGATTGCAAACAATCTCCGTCAATCAACAAAAGATCTGCGAATTGTGCAGTACTTGTATGGTGACGATGGACTTGATGCCCGCGCAGTTGAACCAGTTAAGTTTCTGTTCGTAACGATGAACGATGAGACGTTGAAAGCGGCATACTCACTTGAAACAAAGATGAACGATGAGATTACGAAACTGGCTGAAGCACAAGTTAAACGTATCAAAAGACATCGCGACACGTATCGAGCGATCTTCATGCGACTGGAAAACATCTTCTTCAACCGATTGCTTAACACATCGAATTTCGTTCCAGTAAACGTTCAGCGTATGCTTGATAATGTGCTCGCAGACACTGTAGTCGTGGCGAAGCCAACAGCTGACGACATTTTGGAAAACTTCCGCATTCACGCAGAGCTACGACGTGATTTGCCGTACGCGTTCCTCAATGACATCCAACGCAAGTTACAGCGACCGATTCCAGATAGGTTTACCTCAGCAGTAACTTTTCAAATTATGATCATTGATGCCGTTCTTGGTCCCAAAGTGTTAACAACACTTGCTCCTGGTCAAATGAAATGGATGTCTGACAAGATAATGTTGACACTTTCACGAGCGTTAATTGACTACGGTACATGCATCGGGATGATTGCATCACAAACAATCAGTGAACCGTTGACGCAATGGTTGTTGGATTCACATCATCGATCGGTTACCGAAGGTACCAAAAAAGGTGGCTTAACTCGTTTCAATGAGATTGTTGGAGCAATACCAATTGCAAAAGAACAGTCAGCAGAAATGTTGCTCCGTGTTAAGCCAGAGTATGAGCATAGTCAAATGCAAGTGCAAGAGATTGCAAACAACATTGAAAGTATGATCTTCAATCAATTTGTAACCCAGTTCCACATACTTTGTGAACGCTATGGCGAGCTGCGTTACCCTCCGTTGATGGATGACGAAGTGTGGATAAAAGAGTTCGATGCGTTAAACCCACGTGTTCGTCGTCCGATCAATCTGACATTTTGGTGTCTTTGGTATTCGCTTGATAAGGCATCAATGATACTAAAGGGTTTGACATTGGAAACAATTGTGCGTGAACTGACAAGTCAATGTCCTGCTTTGTACATTATTCACACCCCAGAGAACACGGCTGACATTCGTATTCGTATCTACATTCAAGCAACTGCGTTCCGACGTGGTTCTGAAAACGATGAAGTGCGAGTTGCAGAGGTGAACCAAAAAATACTAGCAACAACGTTGCGCGGCGTTGCTGGAATCAAGTCAGTCAAGGTAGTTAAGAAGATTATGCACCGCATTCAACCTGATGGTGGTTTGATTCGATGCGGTGAGAAGGGTGAACCAGAAGTGTTTGCAATCAGGACCACGGGAACAAATTTGCCAAGTGTTGCAGCAAACAACAGGATTGCAACAGAACACATTAACTCAACTTCGATTGGTGACACGTATCGGTTGCTGGGCATTGAGGCAACGCGTTCCAAAGTGGTTAGCGAGTTGAAAACGTTCATTGGCGACAAGGCACCAAACATGCGTCACATCATGTTGTATGCTGACGAAATGTGTACATTGGGCAAGTTTAGCTCGTTGGAACGTGCTGGTCTGGAGGCAAGGGAACGTAACAACACGTTACTGAAAATGTGCTCGTTTGCTCCTGTGCAAAAACTGAAAGATGCAGCGTTGAGCGGAAACGTTAACAAAATTTACGGTGTTGACGCACCACTAACGCTCGGGCGTGTACCATTCGTTGGCAGTTTGTACAACGAAGTTGTTATGGATGACGAGTTCTTGGCAGAGAACACGGAGTCGCTGGAATCAACTTTGGACAAGCTGTTGTCATAAGCGACACGTAAAAAAATTTTTTTGTGTGAATTTACAAACCGTCATCGAAATCTTCCTCTTCGTCGGAATAGTTGTCGCCGTCATCACTGCCACTGGCATTGCTGTTAGTCGATGTACCCACCGCTTCAGCATCATCAGCTTCATCTTCGGAATCATCATCATCGCTATCATTTGTCCATAGCGGTAAATGTGGTCCACAAGCATGTCTGTTTGTCATCCAGTTACGAGCACGCCTGTTTATGTGCGTACAAGGATTTGGCGCGACAAACAATGCCTTCGCAGCGCAATGGATATGACATTTTGGTCGCAAATGTGGAGCGAAATTTCCACCCCAGCTACGTACCTCACCATCAGCCACCGTCTTGTTGCGGATGAGGAAACAGTCGGAAAGATCGTGTGGTAGAAACAAGTGTTTGTTTATGAACGTTTGAATGAACATTTCTGGCATTGTTGTAATCTTACTGGTCGGTATGATTTCGTTCATTGAGCGATGAAAGATGGCATGATGACATCTTGGAATGTAAGGAAATTCGCTCAACATAGTTCCCATCGCAGTTAGCTCGAGCAAGCGTGGAAGCGTTGGGAGCGTTGCCAACATTGTCCGATCGAAGAATCCGTGACGCAACGATGTGAACTGACCGACGCGTGCGAGTGGTGTGTTTCTCGCATTCAAACATGTTAGCCAAGGTAAATTGATAAAAGTAATCGGGTTGTAGGAAACATCAAGTTCACGCAATCCAGGCAAATCACTAAGCTCGCAAATACGATTATATTGGACCATCGCAATTTCGGTCGTTCGTGGAATGGTCGTTAACATGTTTTCTTTGGCAAAAATCAAATGCAACTCCGGACAGTTGGTGAGCGTTTCAAGTGAACCGTTTTCACACCACAGTTCTGCGAGCTTCGGGAAGTTTGCAAGAGCAGATAAAGAGTGATGGTTGCAATTTAACTTCCGCAGTTCGGGCAAATCACTGATGTGTTTGATTGGATTGTACGAAATGCTCAGGAATTGCAATTCGGGAAAGCAACCCAACTGTGCAATATGATTGTCGTCGAGATGAGCACATTGTAGTTTGGGACAATCTGTTATGTGCAACAAAATGTTCTTGGTTGCGTCGAGTACAACTAACTCGGGCATGTGCTTAATGCATGTGATAAAATTCTCTCGAATTTCGAGCTGGTACAATTTGGGAAACTCTTCAAGTGTGCCTTGTAGCTGTGCTTTGGTTGCAATAAGTTGACGCAAATGTGGCATCGGTTCAACCTGGATAACGGACGAGTTTGAACAATCCAATGTTTCCAACATTGGTAACACTGGTAGATCACGCACCCCAGTTCCATTGATGGTCAAATGAACCAGTCTGTTCATTGTTTGTCCCCAATAGATGCGTTGCAAACCTTGATAGCGTGGTAGTTCACCAGCCATTTCACACATGGTTAATGTATGTAAACTGTCCCATGGAATGTTGTCGTACGATCGTCGAGTTAAACCATAACATGAAAGTATGCGCAGGCTTGGAACTGGATGTTTGATTGAAACCAATCCTTTTCCTGTTATCCACAACTCTTGTAATGACGATGAACAATGGACGTCAATCGGATGAGTGGAATCGTGTATGTGCATGTGGAGTTCACGCAGTACTTCCAATGTTTTCATCACATCTGCTGAGTAGAGTTGAGTGAATTGTAATCGAACACATTGTAGTAACGGATACCATGGAATATCGGAGTGGTTGCCTCTCAACACAATCTCACGTAAATTAGGCAACCATGATGGTAAACACACGTTGGTCGCATGTGATAAGCGGAGATACTCGAGATGAGGTGCATCTCCGAGCGTCCAAAGTTGGTCTCCATTTCCCGAAAAACGACGCAACATTGGCATGTCAGGAACCGAATGTGGATGGTGTAAGTGTAGTGTCAATGTTTCAAGAAACGGACACAGCGATAACATGTCGGCCTCTGTTTTGCTGTCGGGCATTGTCTCACCATCGGGGTTCCAAACTTCGAGGCGACGAAGATCGTTGTTAGGAGTAATCCATGTTAGCGGACCTGCTTCATGATGGTTGTGGCAAACAATACTTGTTAACGATGGCAACTTTGTGTGTGTTGTCTTGCAACCAATTGCAGTTAAGTGTGTGGTTGATGGGAAGAAATCAAGCACATGTGTTCCCGATCGGACCAATGTCAGTTCAGTTACGTTTGGGCAAACAGGAAATGGGGCCGAATTACTTTTGAAGGTGTCTTTGTGCAAGCCAGCTGGTACCGTAATATGTGTTACATTCGATACCATGGCTGGATTAGCTACAACCATTTGAGCAAGATGGTTATTCAGGGTCCAGTGTGGCCATGTAACATTCACTCCGCATCGTATCCGATTGCAACAATACATGTAAACAAATCGTCTTCCTTTGACACATGTGTTGCGTAGTGATCTGAATCCGCTAACCATAAAGTAACTACATATTTCACACCAGATCTCCACTGGTAAACAGTTTGGGGCAAAGCTCGGTAATACTTCGCGTTGCATTGTCAGTTAATTCAAAAAAAAGAACAATCAAATTTGTGCTACCTCCAAGAGAATCCCACATGTCGATCTCTCGTTCCTACACGGCGTTCTCCCGTTGATCGCAGTGCTGATTTGGTCGGAATAAAACGTTTGGTTGGAGCAAAAGCGTTGTCGAGTGGTTCGGGTGGAACATCAACAGATGGATCAGGTGTTTTTGCAAACGACACTTTTGGCACAACTGCTGGCACTTCAACATCAATGGCGTTTCCGTCGGCGTCAACTGGTGTGTTTCGACATGGAGTAAAATGATTTGTTAACACCTGCGCTTCACGTTGTATGAATCGAATGTCTGTTGGATTAATGCCGTGATTCCAACCATACGGTCGTTTAATACCATGTGTGATATGGTTTGTAACCTCATGTGTTTCTTTGCCGAACGTTTTACCAAACGCTGAGTCGACGAAAATTCGCATGATAGCTGCTTCGAACGCACAGTCGTAGCAGTGATCTCCATTTTCTATTCGATCAACGTTGGCAACTTCGAACGTGCCCCATTCACGATAAATTGAGTTGATGTACGAAAAGTAACGCTCGTAATCGGACAACATGTACGTTTTTTTCTTGTTGTATTTGGTCCCAAACAAACGTGACTCAGACGTTGCCTGAGGGCCCCATGGTTGGAAAAAGATGTCACCGTCGAGGTATTCGATCGATTCTTTGTCGAACGGCACACGAAATTTCAGTGAGAAAGCTGCGGGTTGCAATGCAGTTACCCAACGTTCTTGACACACCAAATCGTCCATGACACCTCCTTCGAAATTCTCTTCCTCCATCGTTCGAATGTCGCTCACAAAGACAATTTTCTTCCCGTCAAACCGTTGTTGCAATTGTTTGATGGTGTAATCTGTGAAGAATTCTCGGTGAAATTCTACGTTGTCGAACTTCAACAAACGTTTGTCGAGCTCACGCGGATCGTACAAAACAAACTTCAGCGTTGGAAACATTGGTAACATCGGTAGCAAATGATGACATGGAGCTGCGCCTGCGTAGACGACGATCGAATCCTCGTGAGCGTACATCGCAAGAAACAAAATCTCACACAATGCTAGTTTGCGTTGACCGTTATGTATTGCAGTTCGTCGCGCGTAAACGCCTGGTCGATATGGTAGCAATGGGAAATCTGTTGTCATACCGAGCTCAGCATGCAATGGTTTACGTTCATTGATAACTTTGTCGATACATTTTACTTCCAATGAGGTCATGTATTCGTTTTGATGCGAGTAAAGTTTGCTGAATTCGAATGTGAAATCGGTTTGTGTTTGGCGCTGGAGGCCGTTCAAATACAAATGTTCGGCAGCAACGAGCTCACGGGGATCAGTTCCTGGTCGTCTTTGACTCCTCGAAACTTCGCCACCGACCATTCCGCCATCAGAGGCTTCAACCGTCCCGTCAATAACGTCGTCCACGTTAATTTTGCTGTCACGTCGAGTGCTGGAAAACTTCCATTCATTACCCGAACCACCACCATGTTGGCTGCGTCGTTCTGCTCCGGCTTGGTAAAAAATCAAACCGAGAAGCAAAAAGATAACAACTGCGATCACCGCGATTATCAAAAACATCGAGTTATATCTATCCAAAAATGTCGGAATAGTATAGCAACGAATGGCAGACAACTTCTCAGATCCCGTTTTAGCACCATGTCTTGTGGAATCAAAAAAAGAGAAAGAGCAACCAGATGAGCTCCCAAGTATGGAACCGAAAATGACTGGAGGCCACGAGCACCACGACGAACCGCAGTACATATCAGCGCAAAGCCGTTTCATTTTGATTTCCGTTATGATTGCCGTCGTTATTTTTATCATTCTGTATTTTGATTTGTTTGGGCCGATGCAGAACCTTGCGATAACGTTCGGGATCTTCGCGTGTATTGTGTCCTCGTTTCTCTTGTTTCCACGCCCTCCTGATGCATGGGGTTCGAGACGGAGACATTGGGACGAAAAATATTACAGGTTGGAAGAGGCCGAACATCCTGACGACTCGTATTATTAAGTTCGTCTCGCGGACGGCGAAACATGATCGGCATCAGAGAAGTAATTTGATTTGTCCGAATTTGCGCTTCACGTTGAACAAATCGTAGCATGTCACGCGCGTAGTAATGTGGGAAACAATCAATTTGCGATCCGATCGCAGTTAGCAATGCACCAAGTTCACAGGTCGTCTGCGGACCAATTGGTCGACCACGAATGCGTAAGTATTGTCGCCATATTTTTTGTTCCAAAGCACAATCGAAGCAGAAATCATAGTTGCCAGATTGATCGCTTTGAAATGAACCCCATTCACGTAACACCGTGTTCACGAAGAAGAATCTGTTTTCGATATCTTTAACAGTGTAATTTCGTGTCACAGCGTCTGTTCCGACGAGCCGAGTTTCGGTTGCCGTCGCACCTGACCATGGTTGAAAATACATGTCACCGTCGAAAAATTCGAACGTGTCGGTCGAGTATGGCACCCGAAATTTTAACGAGAATGCGACAGGGTGGAGCGCATCAACCCAGTTACGCTGCAAATCCAAATCTAACGCGATTGACCGCGACGATTGTGAACAGTCGTCAACACGAGTTGCAAAATCAGAAATAAATAGCGCGGAACGAGGTCGGATCGATTGAGGATCGAACGCTGTATGCCAAGTTATGTTTGGAACGTCGCATAAACCAGTTTGGTCGGCGTCATCTTTTGCCAACGGTTTCGGGTCGGTTGACATATCAAAAATATGGAAGTTGTGCTTCGGAAACAGCGCAGCAACAACTGGAAACATTCGACACAAACTGTTGGTCACAAATATTACTTGATGTGACCGATGACCGTGGCGGGTCATAAATTGTACCAATGATAGCGCCAATTTTCGATGACCGTCATGTGCTACCGTGCGGTGCGTATAAACATGCTGTCGATACGGCAACTGGGTCGCAAACAAATGGTCAAAATCGGTGAACGTTGCTGGTACTGGGAAGAAATTGCGGTGATTGACAATCTTCAGGATGCTTTCAGTTTCTTCCTCGGTCACATTTTCGGGTAACGACACCAAATGGTCGCCGGTTATCATCTCGTTTTCTCCGAAGCGTACAACAAGTTGACGTGGATTCATGGCACCTTTTATACGGTGAAACGGAAATTCAAATATCCCCGTTTGAAGACAGATTGGGCCGTTAACAAATCGAATGGTTCAAACCTCCAGAGATATAAAATATCGCTTCCGTAGATACGTTAGCCCGGCTGGAATAACGCACTGTTCAACGTGCCAGACCAGTTTCGAGATAAGCGGAGGCTTGGCAGGAGACACGCCTACATGCGATTCTTGCCACATCCCAGTTTGCTTGCTTTGTTCGTCGGGTTGGGAGATTAGTGGTAAGGATGAAAATGGTCGGTTTATAACCACGCAGCGAATGTGTGGCAGGTGCTTAGCGTTAGCAACAACACCACCACAATGGTTTCAGGATTCGCTTTTGCGACGTATTGATTCATACCGTCGATTTGATTGTGCCAATTTTGGCGGGTTTGGCGACCTGTCTGTCGAACGCATCAAAGAATTAATCGTCGAGTCAAACAGTTGTTGCCAGCATTGTGGTGACCCATTACTTATTGCAAACTGGCCAGATAGACCTTTTTGTTGTTACCAACTGTCTGTTGATCGAATTTGTAATGGAATTCGACACAGGAACGACAACGTGGGCTTATCATGTAGCTATTGCAATCGGCGTGAATACCACGGAACTCCCGAATGTGACAAAATTTGTCAAAGGCGATGTCACTCGGCCAAACGTGCGATAGAAAAAAAAATAATTGATTCGAGTGCTTAGGCGAAATCGTCACCCAATGCGGCAATATCAGATTCAAGTGTTGGTGCTTCCGTCGGTGTGTGTTCGACCACCATCATTGGAGCATGTGCCGCCGCTGCTGGCGTTACGGCTGGCACGATTTCCGATTCGATTGCCATCTGAGCAATTTCATCTTGGCTGTAAAGATCGTCGGCATAGTTGAAAGATGCGTTTACTCGAGGTCGACTGACGAGCGAAAGCATTTTTGTTGACAAACTGATACCGAATTGACTGAGGCAGAGCGAACCGAATTCAACTAAGCCATCGTGGTGAGAACCCCATGTTATCCATTTGTGAACATTATGTGGAGTAATTGGTTCACCATCAACCAATGCGACAGCATGTCGGATGCGTTGTTGGCCGCTTGGATCAACTTCGATCGTTCGTTTCGTGCCGTCAAGAAACGTTACTGATGGTGCGAAGGTTTCATTTTTTTCCAACTCGGGAAACTTGAGCCTGAAGCATGGATTTGCTTTGACACCATTTGGAAATTTCGGATGACTGTCGCCGTAGTACAACGAAACGATTCCACAAACACGTGTTGTTGGGCACTTGATTGCACCAGCTGGAATTGGCGGTTCTGTTACGAGTTTCCCGACCTTTTTCTGATGTTCAACCTCGCCATTAACAATCTCGCTCCAGAATGCCATTAATTCATAGAACTCACTGGTTTCGAGACCTTCTAAGTTTGTTGGTGCACCATTGTCGTCAACTTCCACACGCTTGGGATACTTGTTGATGGTTAGCGCAGCTCCGAACTTGCGTTTTTCAACTGTCCACTTGGCTGAAGCTTGTTTGGCGACGATGTCGTTCGCATCAATGGGTGCCATATCCTCAGCAGCCACTTCGTTGAGAAATCTGGCCTTTGGAGGCATTCCATCAGAGATCTTTTTGATGTTAATCCATGTCACCGAGGTGTCTTTGGAACGGGCAGCACCTGGCTTTTTCTCCCAGTCAAAAGAGATGACCTGGAGCCACCAGCGGTGTTTTGAGTCTTTCTGAATCAGATCAGCGTCCCTTTCCTTGGCGGAACGGAAGGCAATGAGTAGCGAGTTTGTTGGTGTTGAAGCGGCCATGTTAAAAGCAATTGATTATGATGAATGCGATTCAAATTTTAAAGGCATTTTGGGGAGGTTCGTTTTTGCCTATTTTTGCTTGCTTTCAGTCAAAAAAATGAATTTGGCTTAGTAAAAACAATCACGTAATGGACCTTGAACGATTTTTGATCCCGTCGGACTGGAAATGGGTCAGAATGAATGCCATTCCAACCGCACGACAGTATCTGATTGACGTTGCTTCCAAGACAAAATCCATCCCAGTATCGATTGACCGACCAATTTACACGATTGTGGGTCGTTTTTGGAAAACTCCGTTGGAGTTCTGCATTTCGGTTAATTTGTATGTCAGGTTCGGAGCCATCAAACACGTATCACACTTGTGGTCATTTCGTGCCTGGAAAAGTGCTAAGCAAGGAATTGATTACGTCATTTTTAACGGTCTGGTGTTCGTTAAGCCAGATCGTTTTATGTCCGATTTGGCCGCTTCGCGAACCAGTTTTGCCCACGACTTTTGCTTTGCGAGGCACTTACAAAGTTCGTACGAGCGGTTGCAAAAATGTATTACGCACCGACGCATATCATTCAAACTGGGTCGCAACTTGATTCCTCTGCACCAGATAGAAAATGTGGGCAATAGTGTTTGGGCAAACGAGGCTGGCAAGTTACAGTTGCATGGTTACATTCCGGTGGTGCTTCACGAAAATGTTTTTATGGTCCTGTTGCAAAACATGGATGATGAACGTTCGTACCGATGGGTTGGTGGATTTGTGTCGCAAACAAGTTGTTTGACAACGGCTAAAAGTGATGGGTACGAAGAAGTAACTGCACAATACATTGTAACTAATCGCTTATCGATTGACAACGAGTTGCAAAATCTATCTCACGACGTTGCAAACTATGTAAGAGGAAGAAGCGTTCGACGTCGTGCTGACGTGTTACATTCGACATTTGTCGAGCGTTGGAAGTCTGTTGTGCTTGACGAATCCGAGATCGAATTATAGTCGCACATAGTTGTTGTTTTTTTTGTGCAAAAAAAGATCGAATCAGTTTGCTGGTTAGTAAACATCACGCATATCGTTGGCTGTTGTTAAATGCATGCGGCAGCAGTCAAACTCGATTCCAAGATTGTCGAGAACCGAACGCATTTCTATCTCCAGGTAGGCGTCTTGAATGAGGCTCATGGGTGTCTCGTCCGTGGCCTTGAGCAAGGCTTTAACCTTTTGATAGCGGATCGTTCGGAATATTTCGGAAATATCGCCGATCGGCATTCCGCATGACAAACAGTTGATTGGGGTAAGCATCGGGCACAATTGCTATTCGGCAAGCAATATCAAATTTACATGTCCAGAATTTCAGTCATATCGGTGTCCACTGGGACTTCGTGTTTTTGAGGAATTGATGTTTCGGTGGTATCGAGCTCCATTTCTACTGGGCGCAAGTGGAACGGTGTTTCCGTTTCCCCGATATCATCATGATACGGTTCGGGTTGGTGCGATTCGGAGTGGTGATCGTCGTCAGTCCTTTCGTTGGATCGGTCGACTTCATACACTTCGTCACTCGGATCGTGATGGCTTTCGAAAGGCTCACTATGATCAACCTGGTACCTTTCGGGTTCATGAGTTACGGCATTTTGGGACGCATCGGGTTCGTTACCAACGAGATCGGATGGGTCATGATGTTCTTGTTGCGACTCGTAATAAGGTTCGTCGCTCTGCTCAGGGGGTTGAACATGTGTTGATGTATGTCCTGTCATTTCTATCCGATGGTGTTGGCATGCACCTGGATTGTTAGGATTATCTGCCATACATTGACGGAATATGCTTTCAGGTGTCGGGTGGTCGTCTGGAGTGGGTTCCATTGGAACGCCTAATTCGGTCGAATCAATGCTCGCTGCTCCTGGATGTTGTTCGGTAAACGTTTCAAATTTATCACGTTCTGCTGACGACAGTGTTGTTGGTGGAAGTCCGTGGGTAATGGGAAGTTGGAGAAGTGAATTGTGTCGCTCAAGAACTGTATTGCCCGTTCTCATGTCTGATTGACTTGATTCTTTGTGTAACGAACCCCAGTGCGATCCGAGATGGTTGCTCGGCAACGGTGCGTGGAGAAAATCAAGAGACGCTGTGAAGCTGACAAGTAAGTCGTGGGCGGTTTTTGGGCTAACCAAACTGGCCCAATATTCGGGATGAGTCATTCCAAGTTCGCGGCTAACATCGTCTCCAGAACGCAGTGTGCGTAGCGTTGAAAGTAGTTCACAGAAGTCGCGCTGGTCATAGAAATTGCGATCAGTGTAGTACGACATAGTCGACAATCCGATCAAGAAACGAAACTCGTCACGTGCAATTTGCTCACGACCTTTCATGTGTTTCAACGCCCCGTGAGGGTAAATGTTGCTAAGATCCCCAAGTGTGTTTGTTTGACACATTTCGGTATAGGCATGGTTAATTCCATCGACCAGTGTTACACGATCAATTTCACTTGGTGCTAACAATTTGCTTCGAATTGACTCCGTTGCCTGAACGATGCGTTGCGGGAACTCGAAAATAGCAGGCATAAAACCTTCTTTCGAGACCTGCCCCTCCATTTCGCGGTTTCGAACTATGCGGGAGAAACGGATGTATTCAGTTTTCGGGTTTGGTCCCACGAAGAACTCTTCGCTGTATTGATCGATTAGTTCTTCAGGGACTATGTGTGGGCTGGAAAATTTGTACGGTTGAATGACGATGTAAAAGAATACCAGCGGGTTGTAATCGAAGAATGCTAGCATTGTAAATAAGGTGTCGGGCGCGCTCGTTTCCAACTTTTTCATGAAGCCCAAGCACCAAAGCAAATACGGATCTTGGAAGTTGTCGCCGGGTTTCTGAATCTCCACGTCGAATTTTCTCTCGAGCGAATATGCGAGACGTGTGCGAGCAGGAATGTTGCCGAGGTTGGAGTGAATTTTATTGCCTGGATCACACATGACCCAATCTAGCATCTGCTTCAAAGCAGGTTGTGAATGGGGTTCAATGCGAGCAGCCATTCCATGATGGCCTTCAACAATTACGAACCCGTCGCTTTCAGTAACTTTTTCATCATCACTACCATCACCACCATAAAGTTCGTGCGGATTGCCTCCATAAAACACACCCCCTCCTTTAGTCGATTTGCGACGCGAAGCCGTTCCCGTGCTTCGTTTTGGTTTTGGCCGATCACCGAAAGTTTCACGTTTTTTCATCGGTTTGCGAAACGACTCGCCTGTTATCGGTGTTGTTCCTTCCATCTCCCAAACAGCAATGTCCTGACGAGTCAACGGAATGAAGCTTGCAGCTGGGGTTAACGTTGCACCACCTGCCAGCTTAACAGTCGAACCCGAGATATTTTCAACCTTAAGGGCTGTGTTGTTACGGGTCCCGATCGTGGCATTTTTGAAATCGTCGGCTGTTTTGAGACATAGTGGAATGATCCAGCTTTTGATTTTGCGAAGCGCTTCGCCAGCCGAACTGGAATACGCCTGGTCAATAACATCTTGACGAATACGAGCATTTTTCGGGTAAAGAAACGTAACACCCATTTCGCTCGACGACGGGTGTAATAATCCACCTGCACAAAGGTTCGTCACAGCCGAGGCGAGATCCTTGTCCTGTTGTTCGAGCCATAAGATAATTTTACAGAATTGAACGAGATTGCGTGACTTGCTCATTGTAATGCGTTATGATCTCTGGGTAAAAGATTCTTCAGATTTTTAACCGTGAAAACGATACTACTTTTTTTGGGGCCGCAACGCGAAGCAAAAAAGCACAAGAAATACGAAGCTCCAGTACGTTCTTATCCTGCCCAGCTGTTTTTTTGATTACCATAATCATAGTAAACCATGGGACAAACATCATCAACACAAAGAGCGGGCGGGGGCTTTAAAATGCCCAAAGTTGACTTTGCCAAAATGAAAACAGGCATGCAGCAAGCTGCTACTAGTGCAGGCAAAATGGCCCAGACGTCCCTCGTTACAGCGGCAAACGTTGCAAATCAAGTTCAACAAACAAGTGCAGCAGTTACTGCAGTATCAACTTCAATACCAACTGCGTACAAAGCAGCCATTGCAGACGTCCAAACAAAGGCTGGTGGAGGCGGCGCTACGAAAGCTCGGTACCATGGCGGTGGAACCGTTGGCTATTTTGGCGGCGACCCCACTGACTCCCCAATGCAGGACGCACGCACATACTTTGACTCGGATGCCCGAAAAGTCAAAGAGGAAACTATTCTAAGAATTGCACGAGCACTCAAAAGTGCTGGTTACGACATTGACGTAAGCGGTTCAACCGACAAGATCGTAAAACAAATCATGGACAAGCTACCAAACGCTCGCAGTGGAAAATTTCCTGCTGATGCGACATCACACAAAAAGATCTGCAAGATCCTGGCTGATATCCTCAACAAGGAATTTACCCCAGGTCAATCTGGATCGAGCAAACTCATCATGGATGACAGCGTCGACACAAACGACGGTGCGGCGAATGTTTGCAAACAGGTTTCAGAATACATCTACTCGTTCTCTGTGGGTTTGCACAGCGAATTCCTAGGCGTCTACTCTGACGTACGAAACAAGATGAAATCGATTGCTATGGTGACCGAAATCCAGAACCAATTGTTCGATAGGATGCGAAAAAAGATCAAGGAAAGTGGACACTTGGAGCTGGAAACGGACATTGCCATTCTCGAAGACTCTTATCTTCGTCTACGTTCGTTTGCCGAGGGGCAGTTCAAAATCCTCCAAAACTATCTACACATGGTTTTGAATCCTGCTGACAAGCTCGTCGAAGAAGCAGCCCGATCAACGGGCGAGCTTCACGACGTCGTTTCTGGTATTGGATTAGTTGTGGGAACGCCGCAGTTTTCCAAAGTACTTTCTGATGCGTTGAACGGTCTGGGAACCGTAACGTTTCTGGCAAATGAGACGAACAAGGCATTGAAAAAGATTGGCATGAGTGTCGATGAATTCATGAGAGCAAAATCGATGGGCGACATTGACGATCGCATCGAACAACAGCTGAAGCAAATGAAGTTCAAACCAGGTGAGTTGGTGGAGTACTTACATTCGTTTGAGGTCCTGAAAACTAATTTCTGGCGTCGTGATGACTTCTCGGAGTCACTTCGTTCCCTCAAAAAGGAAATTCAAGGCGGTAGCGCCATGGCTGGCGGTGGATATAGTGGTGGCGCCTCGTCGCAAAATGCTGGTGACGCTCTCGAAGACAAAATGGCAGACTCAACCCCAACAGAACGTGCGGCATGGACACGTCGTCGTGGCATTAAAATGATATCGAATCGTTTTGCCAAATCACTCGCTCGTCGTTACGAAGAGTTCCTCAAATCAGTTGAAACTGTTGGGCCACGTCTAGGTCGTGACATTCCTTTGTCCGAATCATTGCGACAGTTCAGAGATGCACTTTCCAAAATGCGTGTGGATGGTTTGCCACGCGGGAAGCAGTTGGAACTAGCTTTGATTGGTCTTTGGCGTGACGCTGACGCAAGAGAGCGCAAAGCAGGTTTCGTTACCAACCTCCAGGCAACCATTCAGCTCATAAGCAAGCTTACCACAATGGATATTTACCGACCAGCATCGTCTGCGTTCTCGGCACTCAAAGCATCATTAAGCGGAATTTTGGATGACATTGCAGCATACTCACAGACTGTTCGAAACAACTTGTCTGGTCCAGGTGGTTCTCCAGCTCCTGTTCAGGATTTGGAATACGAAAGCGTTGGACGATTGGCAACAGTTACAGGTGATACTTCGTCACAACCCGTTGCCAGACGTGGAACAGTCGCTCGTGGCGCAGGTGAAATGGCTGGTGGAATGCTTCAGCTAAGTAACAAACTTCCTTGGGATATGAATGATGATTTCGATTTCGAACCAGGCATCAACAAAACGATCTACGAGCTGTCGCGTGGTGTAGAAGAGTTCCTCTACTATTACTACATTGCTCACGTTCGTCAGAACCTCAAATACGCATCTGACTCGATCGAAAAACATCGCGACAAATACTCTGCTGTGCTCGGTGACGCAGTTGCTGCCAGAGTACACGACATTGATACCGAGTATCGTGCAAAGATCAAATCACTCAGGTCAACCGACAAGGATTCTGCTGGGTACGCATTTTCTGCCGAGAATCCAAACAGAGGGTTTCTGTCAAAGGATTGCCTCGAAGCTACGATCAAATTTATGGCACAGCAACGACAGTGCAAAATAGACTTCTACCGCGTGTTACAAGCAGTTGATTTGTACATGCAAGCGTTTACCGACGGGTTGTTGCACAATCCCGACGATGTTGCCGATCTGAAAGCAATGTTGGACGGAACGAGCATGCTTCCCGATTGGTTCAACAAAACCACAAGGGACGAGATTTGGCAAATCTTCGAAGAATCGCCAGCAGTTAACCCAGCAACGCTTCGACGAGACGACACCGATTCGACTGGGTTCGATAAGGATGGTCATGGAATCACGCATTCAGAAATCGGAAACACAACGGTGTGGAACAATCGTGCTGGTGGAGAACCTGCTGGTGCGGGCGGAGCTGTAGCCGATCATTATTACAAACGAGTTTCTGGTGGTGAATGTCGTGTCGGAGTTCCTTTGTACGGATTTTTAGCTGGAAAAGCTACAACGGACACGCCCGATATGATGGGAACAAGTGATCGGATCTACAATCACATTGACAAATTTCTCCGAAACTTTCAGGCGCTCAAAAACCTCATAAGTGCATTTGCCCGCATTGGTGACAAGTTTGGTGGCAAGGAATTGCGTCGCCAAACATTCATGAGCCCAGCAAAGATCTACCAAACGCTGCTCGACTACATGCAGTGCTCTGCTCTGTCGATGGGTATGGCAACGCGTCAAACAAAAATTAACGGTGAGAATTCGAACACAATGCCCGTGTATTTGGGTTGGACTGGGGTTGGTTACCACTCGGTTGTTCCACCAATGAACTTTAAACTCCGAAAAGAAGCCGGGTTTAGCCGACATGAGACAATACGCAATCAAAGTCGTTTTATGATCTATTTCAGTTCGATTAACGGAAGCGCTAATCTCAACAAGACGTACGACGACTACGACATGAACGATTTCAAGATCGAAGACGAGTTCTTCGCACATATTCTGAAATGCGTTTCAGCCAAAATTATGACTGTCATCGGTGTGTACGACTTGTTCAAGACACCACGATCGATCGGTCAACTAATCCCCATTCGACAAATGCTTGGCGCTGGTGAAGGTGCGATGTCGCAATCGGGTGGAGCACCAGAGCTTACAGAAGTGTTGGACGAAGCAACAGAGTTGTATTTACGTTTGCCAAAACTGGTCGAATTCTATCGCGATATCCTGATCGGAAAAGATCGTCGTGATCTAACGACAGCGTACAAAATATCCATGCTGACCGATGTTGACGGAACTTACAGTGATCTGATCAAGCTCATTTTCCTGCGGAATGAAAACACCGGGCTGTACAGCGGAAACGAGGTGGACATCATCATAACCACAATCAACCGTATCTATCGTTCGGCCAAGAACAAAAGTGGTGCAAACGTGACAATGGATGTGATCCAAGGCCTTGTTAAGGACGTCAACGGACGGTACGGGATCGTCAAAAAAGATCACTACCGCAAATACTACGAGGAGCTCGGTCGTGAACATAAATCTGAGTTCACAGAAATGTCGCAAGAATCGTCTGACTACACTTTGCTACCAGGTGAAGGTGACTTTGAAGCGCCAGGTATTGCACCACATGAACGATTTATGCACGGTGATACCGAAGACATTGACGTCAAAATGCGCAAACACAAGTACAAAATTGTTGACCAGACTGACGACAAGATTGACCGTGAAGTCTTTTGGGATGTGCTTCGGAGCTTCCGTCAAAACATGGACAATCACTTCCAAAAATTCACACAAGACCTCACCAAGAATGATGAGTATTCGATGGCAGAACTGATCGACACAACGAAGAGTGAAATTGGTAAAGCGCGCGATCTCGCTGGTCGTCGTGAGGCAGTTGCTCGCATTTTACAAGGTCGTTCCGACCAAGGCGACATCGATTCGTACGTTGGAGTGATGTTCCACGAAACAGTTGTAACTGGTTTGGCAACACTGAATGGTATTTTCACTATGTTGAAACGCTTCCAAGACGTGCTAAAATGTTCCAACATGACCAAGCTTCGATCCAACATCGAAAAAGCCATTTACGCAATTATTGGCGAGATACGACGGAAGGACACCAACTATCAGGAAGACTTTCATCGCGGAATCATAGCAGCAAAACTGCAAGAACCCGAGTTTGGCGGTTATCCACCATGTGTCATTAATTTCCTTGTATCAGGTTCACCCCATTTTATTACCGATGTCATGGCTGTTCCGCCAATAATCGGTAATAAACCGTTCAAGGTTCTACCTGGAAACGCGGCAAATTACTACGACGGATATCCGTTACCAGAAGCCGACAATGTTGGACCAGGTTGCGAGAACCAACGGTTACATCGTCAACATTTGCCTCCATTGCCAAAGGACTACAGACGCAGGATTGATAAAGTTGATAAGTTCGCCGATCACCGACCACATTACTACAATTGGCGTGGTGGAATTTCGTACTACACACATTCTGGTTACATTTACGAACTGGCATTATTTGCTGGGCGTGAATTGAATGAGTCTGGCGATGAAAACAGCAAAATACAACGCGCCGAAGCGACCATGGTCCGAAAAACCGTATCACGTTTCCTTATTGACGAGCAGGCATGCATGTCAACGTTGCTTTCCAGTTTGTTTGATCTGTCGTCAGGATTTGGCGAGCTCGTCTCTGTGCAGTTCCCGAATACTGAACATTACTCGATTCAAACTGATTTGAGCAAACTTCGCACAACGACCGAAAAGTTGTTTGTAGACGTCAAAGAAATGGTCGACTTCTTCCGACCGAGAATGCGTCGGAACGTTACCGATTTCTACGAATCTGGTTTGACTGCAGGAAAAGAACAGAACAAACATTCGGTTCGATGGTTGAATGAACATTTGTTTGACAACATCTTTTACGGCCGAACGAGCGTTGGAGGTCAGATTGTGAACCACGAAGAAGTGTTTGACGGCTGGCCGAGTGGAATCAATGCTGCGTTCAAAAGTTTGATCGAGGGAACAGGTGTTTCAGGTCGCAAACTGGATGCGCTCATATTGACCGAGTCGTATCCAGCAATTTACAAAAAAGAAAAACGGCATTGCAAAAAGATACTTTACATGTCGTCTGCCTACGACAATAATTATGTGCTGGCTCCTCCGCCCCCAGCAGGTACAGCAGTCCCAACTTACGTGCCTCATCACACAAGACCGCCACCAGCAGTGGCCGCCGCTGGCGGCCCATCCTACGATCCATATTTTTACAAGGTCACCAAGACGATTGCATGGACGTTTCCAGAATGCGCACATGAATACACCTACCCACAGGACGCTGATAATTTGGATCAGCTGAATTTGGACAAAACGGTTGGCAACGCCGAATTGGATCAGCTCCCTGATTTGAAAATCAATACCAACGATGTGGTATTTATTGGCCCAGGAACCACGCCAAACTACGCCGAGGAGAGCTGGAACACTCGCCACAACATCATCCAGTTTTGTGTTATTCTAAATCATAACAATCCTCATACAAACGTTAATGGAACCAGGGGAAATTGGGGGTTCCATGATATCGACTCGATATTGGAATGTGAAACGTTCGGTTCGTTACTTTCTCAGTGGATCAGTTGGTCACCATACGTTTCAGCATGTCAGTGTCGTGCGCCAGGTGGATTTTTCCGCGACAAACCGAGCACGTATGCTGACAAAGACTACTTTGCTCGTTACCTCGTTCATCCGGGACCAAAAGAATCGGACACGATTGCGAAACTACTCGATCCAGCAAGATATCAACCAGCTTCTGATATTGACCGGCTGTACATGGGGATTTGGAAAGAGTCATTTTATTCGCCTGGTGGTCGGCAAGCTGGTTGGATTGATCAACGTTTGGAAGTATCTGGCACTAGGTGGCCAAGGCTCCCACTCTATTCGGATCAAACTGGGAAACCCGAAGCATCGAGTTTGGTGGCCGCGTTTAACACCACGTTGTACAAAATGATGACTCTAACCGGCCGAGCGCACAAGTTGTACGCAAAATTATTTGAGAAGCTATCAAACGGAGTAATGGCTGAATCGGTCGACAGATGGTTTGCCGGAGTGACGCTCCCCGATTTTACCTTCCCTCTCGACAGCAGTTTCGATCCAGTTTCGGTAATGGGTGAACCTAAACGTAATGCGATCATGTACATGTCGCTCGCAATGATTCTCATGAATACAACACATTACAGTGATGTTAAAGGACGATATCCAAACAGTTACCAGGAACTAACCGAGGTTCCTGTGTACATTCAAACGATCATGAAATCGCAGTTACCCGCATTCCGAAACATTATCGATGTTATGTTGAATTTCGCTGGTTTCGTTCGAAACGTTGGAGAGCGGACCAAAATCAGATGGGATAGGCCTGATGAGGATGTGTTACAGCTCGCTTTCCGAAGCGGGATACTGGATCCATCAACCACACCGTATTACAATCGGTCTAAGACGCGTGTCAGACCAATGTCGCCCATTATCGTTGTTTCACCGATCGCTCGGCGAGAGTTTGCACTCAGAATAAGGGGCGAGGTGCAGAAACAGAAACAACGAACAAACAACAAACTGGAACCGGACGGGCCTGACAACAATTCGTTGTTATTAGGTTCACGTGATGCGTTCTTACTTGCTTGTTTGGAACTGTTTCCATACGGTATAACCCCAGACGCGTTGGCTTGCCGTTTGGAAGCCGAATCCTTGCTTAATAAAACGCCTTCTTCGACTGGGGTTGATATTATGTTAGCTGTTAATAAGGTTCTTGAAAAACAGCGACAAAATTTCATGCATGAACACACCGCTATGGGCGCCCCAGAACCCGGGATTCAAGGTCGACCGTGTCAAAACAGATATTCAAAAACGTTGCACCCCGTTGGTTACTTGGACGTCTGGATACTTACTGCACCCATAGGCGGCGGGAATTCTCTCCGTGACACTCCGAACTTAGCGGCAGTGCCAAATATCAGCAAGACGTTCATGGATCCCAATCCGCGCCCGATTACGGATCCGTTTTCAGAACGCTTCCTGTCGGTTAAATCCCTTTTCCATTGGATGAAACATACTGTCCCGAACACGGGATTAATTTTCGATTACTTCCGCCAAATAGTTGTCGGCAATGTACATTTGGCATCGCAAGGTTTCGACACGTCGGTTCTTAAACCGAATGACGCGGGGATCCCCATTTTTACAACCACCGACCAGCTGGCGAATCGATTCGCCAGCCTCCAACAGGGTCCATTCTTACATGTCGTCTCTGAGGCCATCTTTAACCCTACTTGGTTGCAAACCATTGCGGGGGGTGTTCCAGACGATGGGTTTGGAAGACCGGTTGCGGTGGGGATCGATGCAACCCATTTTACCGAGTATGCAGGATGTCTTGGATTAACTACTCCAGCATATTGTCAGTTTTGTTTGTTCCGAATGACTCGGTGCTCGGAAGACCTCGCTCGAGCATACTTTCTTACCGATAATCGCCCAATCAATCCCCAAGTGGCCGGTCTACCAACACCACCAGGATCGGGAGTAGGGCCTGGCGCTTTGCGTAGTTTCTATAAGAAACCTCCCACATCTGGTTACGCCAGACCGATCGGTGCCATATTCTTCCCCGCAATGTCAATATCTCCAAATTTTGGCAGACAACCGCTTTGGGAGGCAAGCCAGCAAACAACAATCGCCGATGACGGGCGTTTGTATGCGCCGCTTCCACGAGACGATTTCAACGCAAATGTTCCTCGGATTCGGATGAATGCAGGTCTCAGAGTTGGAAACGGTTTCGCGCAAATATCGTACCTGTCTATTTTGCAAATGCCAATGTTTGGGCGCCGTTTCCCGACAGTAGTTGCGTCGTCTGAAGCGGCACAGACTACGAAATCAATGATTGATCCGTTAGGTAATTGGCCAGACGAGTTGGATTGGGACAGCAGAATTGTTAACGATAACAGTCAAAACGATTACACGGTCCAACTTTACACCTCGCAATACAAAATGGCAAATCGATTCCAACCAGTTACGTTTGCGTTCAAAAACGACATAACATTCTCACAAGGAGCGACAACGCGGCCAGTTATGATTGGCAAAAATAACAACGGAACGCCTGGCAAATTTGCAATCAAAAACGCTCCGAGAGGTTACTGGCCATGTTTTGATGGTCCAGCTTTAACTTCACATTATCCGGTGTTTGATTCCAATCGGGGACGCAATGTGCGAGATCGTCAGCTCGATATTTTACAAGGCGTAGTCGCCGGGTTAACCGCTCTCCGTGACGGTTGCTCGACATGTCTTCGTGAATTGGTTGACGATCCAAAATTCTGCGAACTGGGTCCCGATTTTATGCCGCAATTCCAATCGGTTTCAGGTCAGATTCCAACAATGCCACTTTCGATCGTGAGCACTACGTTGGTAGACACAGCATCATCTCGACTGAACAGGTTGTTTTACCCAAGTTTGCCTGACACGAGCGAGTTCCGTTTGCAGTACGGTTGGCGCAAAATGCTCGGCGATCCAAAATCAGTTATATCGTCTGACAACGCTCCGTTTGTGGGTAATTTGCTTCAACAATACAACTCGGTTTCGTCAGCGCATCGTAAAATGGAGGCTGGTAATTTCCTCCGCATGTCACAAAACATTGTAATGACAATGCGGTGGTTCCTTTGCAGTCGTCATTACAGCACATTAGTGGGGTGCGGCAAACATCATGCAAAGCGAGTTGGAATGACGGCCGTTATTAAAACCGATCCATTAACGCACAAATCGCGCTACACAGATTCTCCACAATCGCAAGGCAAGAACCTACCGTTTGCGTTGCAAAACACGAATGCGTCTACAATAACATCAATGATCGAGAGTAGTGACCCACGTGTTCCACTGAAAGACATTGCAAAATCAATAAGCGAGTTTCGATCCGACACAGGATCCACCCGTGAACGAGAACGTGCATACAATATCATCGATCTCAACATCATGCCAATCGATTTACATGCGCTCATGCGTGAAATGCCGTTGACACCGACGTACAATTACTCCTACACGTTTGAACAGCTTGCGACACAGTTCTACTTTTCATCGATGCATCACCCCGACATGCAGGCAATTCGCAAACAAAAAATGGTTCACGACAAGAACACTGGAACTTACTTGGTTCGAAACACTCGTGAAGCATTCCTCAAACTGTTGTTTGAACCATTTACGCCCGTCGACATCATTGTTTACGGGTCGGATCTCATCACGCTCGGAACGAACGGTCCGATTGCACGTATTTTCCGAGGCGACAATTCGCTTGGAATGGGTCGGCCTAAATTCCTAAGCGATCAATTGTACAGCGGTCCGTTGTTCGGTTCGTTGTACGTTTATCCATATGCTTACGATGAGGCAGGACCATCGTCTGGAGCAGGCTATGCTCGAGCATTGGATGGAATGTATCGTCGACCCCGACCAGCTGGTCAAGATGGTCCAATAATGTATCCGATTCTATTAGCCGCAGGCGCAGCGCCTGCAGCGCCTGCAGGCGGTGCACCACCCGCAGTAGCAGCACCGTTTGTTCCACCGTTTCCAGGACCTGGAACGGGGCGATCAGGTTCGAGTGTTGACGCAAAATCGATGTATGGTCAAAAGGGAGTACCGTCACGTAAACGAAATCAACGTGGAGGCGACGGAGATGATGATGATGATAAATATGACGAAGTAGAACGTGTGGGTTATGATCCATATCCTCGAGATTTGATGCCAGGTCCCAGGGTTAATGTTGATCCAGCTGGTGGGAGGCGGGACGGAGCGGTTCAGCCCGGTCCAGCAGTTCAACAAGTTCAAACAGATGGCAGCGCGCTCGCAACGTTTGTCCAACGACTCGGGTTCGCTCTATCAATAGGATTCTTCTCTGGTCGCGAAGGAAACAAAGATCTTCGAGCCACACACACACGCGGTTTTGATAACTGGTGGGCTGCTGTTAAAACCGCCCTAACCGTTGGAAAAATTGAAACAACCAATAGCAATCCGTACCACGACATCCCACCCCATTTCCACAAACAATGTACTGAGTTGATTCAGCCAATTATTAACGGGATCGATCAGCGAGCACAATACATTGGGAACCAAATAATCAGAAACATGTCATCATTTGGAGCCATCATTCTGGAAGCGGCGCTTAACAATTTGTATATGGATTTGAATGCAGCTCAAGGCACACTAACATTGGCCCATGCCTTGACAATTATCCGAAATAGCGGGTGGATTACACGTGCACTTGCTCTCAATACCATCATGAACACCCGAGGTCTCGCGCTTATTACGACGAAGTTTACAGAAAAATGTACAACCATTACCGATTACACTGGGGGTCTGCATCCGCTAATTGAGGCCGAAAACGTGCACGAACTATCGGCGCTGGCGCAACGGAACTACAATTTATACGCGTCAAGAACCATCGCAATTGCGGCTAATCCACAAACTGCCCCCACTCACCAACCCACCGGGAACTACGCAAACGGCAATGTTGTCCGCGTCACTGATGCACATTTCAAGCAGAACAAATATTACTCTGTTTTCAATCAACCTCTCTTCGAATTCTGGGACGTTATTAAAATGAACGTGGGTTTTGTTAATCCATCGAGCGTGTCGGCACTGTTGGTTGCCCACATGTACACATTCATTTCCCTGGGTCGGAGTGATAGTACGACCGTACCGCCCATCATTAAGTTAACCGGAAGACAAGGCAAGGATGTACATTCAATGTACATGCGTAGCTTAATGCATTTGTTCCGCAACAAAAGAGTTGTTCGAACTTCGACCCGTGGGGATTCGGTGCTTATTTTCAAACAAGATCCGTACCCAGATGAAGTTAATCCATACGATATTGGAGTAATCGGGGGAACATGTAGTAAATATCCCGACCCAGTGCCGTTCGTTCCAACACGTGGAAAACTCGCTGGACCGAATTACGAACTGATGGGTCAAGCTGGTGGAACTGCTTGGTTATGTGCATCAATTGCAAATGAGACGTTTTCGGCATTGTGTAACGCTGGAGTTGTTCCCACCCAAGCAGTGTTCAAAAAAGCGGATTTACTTCGAGGAATAATGATGTATCCATCGACGTACTACGATTTGGGACAGTCTGAAGGTGCCGGAGCTGCGCAAAAATGTCTTCCCGGAACCGTTGGCCAATTCATGCGTCACGCGTTTTGGCTCCTTTGCCGCGGGTTTCCCGATTCGCGCCCGCCCTCAAAAGAAGCTTTGCAAATTGTGCTTAATATATCCGATGCCAACCCTAACACCCTTCCAATGGGCCATGTCGGTCCTGCGAGAACCGATACCATGTTTCACGCAGCTACTACAGCATGCGCTACAGCCCAACCCGATCAAATGGATTTATGGAATTTGCGTGTAATTGACCAGGTCACAGCTGCGGGTGCCCCTCCTGCTGGTGCGTCTCTTGCTGCGGCGTTGAACACCGATATTATTGCCAGAGTCATTTTGCATGAAGATGCATGGTCGGAAATTAACACAACCTGTCTGATTTCGATATTTGCCAACCTGATGGATAAGGGTTTGTGGGGTCATCCTGATTGGCTTCAGTATTTGAACGTTACCGGCACACCAACGGCTGTCAAAATCTGGGACACCAATGGAGCAGCACCTCCCGCTGCCGGCGCCAATGACATCGAGATCACGTTCAAATATCTAATGATCATCATGTCAATGTTTGCCTGGCAGTCGTACAAAGATATCAATGCGCGAATGGAAACGGGATCGGAGGAAGAACAGTTGCAAGCAATTAGCTCGCAATGTTTTATCAACGCCATTCCGCACATTATTAATTTCTGTAGCACGTTCGCAGCTACAACGGTTTCGTCCGTAGCCGCACATCCGATAGGCAGCATAGGCTCCCGTGATCCGTCGGTATTTGGTGGGACGAACACGCCGATTGTATTAGCAGCCGCCGATGGCGGCATTTTGGCGGCACCATTTGCCGCCCCGGGGGATGGCGCCCCAGCTATAAACCCCAGCTCAGCCTCCACAATTTATGCCCCGAGGCCTGACACGGTTCTACCTGAAGCTACCGAGCCCGATTTTGCGGCCATTTCGGAAGTAACTCATCACCATACTCAATATACACGCAATCTTGGACCCGAGTTGAATTTAAGTAAACTTATGGCTGTGCATCAGCTCCCATGGGGAATACTGGTTAATCACGCGGGAGGGGGTCCTTTGAGTATACGAACCCCGACGTGGGATCAAATATTTATTCACTCGATCGCGTCACAGCTACCTGGGGCGGCAAACATCGGCGACCCGCTAAGAACCGATTTCCCCTCGGAGGATCTGAAATCAATGACGGAGATCGGATCCAACGTTGTGGTGCAGATGCCAAATTACGTGTGCTCGCGCGGGAATGAAATACTTCCTGGATACGACTTCGAGGATCCCAGATTCGCAGTATTTGATCCAAACGATGGTCACACTCCGCCATCATGGTTACAGTTCAGAAACTCACCGGCTGCGTGGGGACTCAATCACTTGGTAAGTTTGACACCGGACATTTCACCCGACATAAGCACTGCGTTATCGTCACTGCGCAATGTTTGCGCGCTTGATAATGCCATTAATACTCCAAACCGAGCCAACATGTTGATAATGTATTTCCTCACTCGCGCACCCGTTTCGTTCCAATATTTCGCTCGTGACCAGATTGGTATTGTTCCAGCTTTACCAATGATTCGAGGCATTCATTTCCCCAGCCACGCAATATCAGAAACCCCTGGGGTTGGAATTGTTGATAGGGGTTCGTTCGAATCACTCCGAGCGGTTGTTGATATTCGTGATGCTATTCCGAAAGCATTCACCCAGGGATTCGTAGAACTGATTGGTGGACACATTTCCGCTAAGGCAATTGCGGGTGGTGCCATTCCTTGGGACAAAAATTACCACATACCAGGCCCACAGTACCCACACAAACTCGGCAACTACATGTTTTACCCGTTTGAACATACGCATCCACAAACGGTTGCGCTGTTCTACCTTGGCGCACCCCGAGCGAACAAAGTTGGTGGACAAGACGAATTTTCACATGCCAACGCAGTTAAAGTGGTTGCGCTTGGCAACATTGCGTACGAAAAGAAACGAATCCTTGATACCGTTGGTCGACTCCGTTTTGACACCACGTTTGTTCGAAAGATCTTCTTCGTTACGAATCTGTTCCGTTTGACTCGTTTGAATATTAACCGAGTTGCAACCCAGTACCACAAAGTCATTGTGAAATCACACGCTTTGTCAAATCCGTCCATTACCGAGTTTGGTGTTGCACCATACGGACCAAATGAGTTGATGGAACACAACATTAAAGGTCGCGACGTCAACGTTAATCCAGCTATGGTACTTGACGATACCCCAATTGATGATTATCGTCACCGCAACTTAGATGGTAACTTCGTTAGCGACAGAACAATGGAGAGTCACTGGGAAGCCGTCCAACCACCGTAATAAGCGGTCGCATGAAGTGCCAGATTTCTGACCGCCATTAGATTTCTGGCCCTGTTGAGGTTTTGACCCCGTCAAGAACCGTCTTTTTTTTCGGCGTCATATTTGATTACTGTTTTGGATACTCAATCCACAGTGGAAACTTTCAATGGAACCGTTTGATTACTCCCGTTTGGCACCAGTACCGTACGGCTTTACGAACAGCGGAGCAAACTGTCATTTCAATTCGCTCATTCAAGCGTTGCTTTCGCTGCCAGCGTTTGTGGAATTGGTGAGACGAAACGCAGCCTCGCTCGATCTGATTGAAACAGGTCGAATAATGGGACAAATTGCCCGAGAAGCACCGCAGACAACAGGTCAAGTATCGTCGTTATCTTACGATTTGCTCCGAGCTCTCATGGTTGATTTACACTCGCGACAGATCATAAACAGCTTCGGCACGTCGCAAGAAAGTGCCAGCGAGGGGTTGACACTCCTGATTGACTCATTGGACACGCGGCGATTGACAAACGTTGAATCAGCGATTGCAAAGGCAATGTATCATCGCATAATTTGTGTTTACCGATGTGGTCGATGCAAAAAAGAGGTGTCCAGTCGAAACGACTATGCGATCATTTTGAACCTGTTTTACCTCGACTACCTGCCGCATTACCCGTCTACGACCGAGGAATTCGCTAACTGCATCCTCCGTCACGTAGAAACTGTGTCGGATTACACATGTGAAAACTGTTCGAAAGTGCCAATTGGTGATTATCTCTGTGACTGTGTTCGATGCGCTAACGCGGTGCAAACACTTGTCTTGTGCAACGATCCCGATTGCAAAAAAGCAGTGCAAGGACCGCGAACAACACCACTCCCGAGCTGTTGCCTGTGTCGCAAAGAGGGTTTTAGCCCATGTGCACGGAGCGGAAAACATGTGAGTCCAGTGCAAGTTCGATCATGTGACGAATGCAAAAAAGCATTAGAACGGACCTGTTTTAACGGTTGCCCGGACTGCAAAAGTGGTGTCAGGTCGTACTATTTATCACTGCTGCCTGAGATTTTGGTCTGTTCATTCAACGTGTATCACACCAGAACTCACACGCCGAAGCCGCACTGGTATCCCGAATTACTGACGTTTGATGGTTTTCGAAGCGGTGTCAAATGTAAACTGCAGTACAAATTGGTTGCGCAGATTGATCATAGCAGTGGGCATTTGGGAGGTGGTCATTATACGGCAGTTGGTACACGTGGCGATCAGCAGACGTATTGCTTTAACGACACATCGGTAGCACCGCACAGCCTCAGACCGAACGCTCACACGTATTTGATCTTTTACCACTTCGAAAAGTACGTGTAAATCGTGCTAGCGACGTTATAATTTTATTTTTTTACGCATACGGGTCTGCGAAACCATATTCGATTTGTTGACCCATCAAACCATACTGTTTCGGGGGAATGAATGTACTCATCGAACGCATACCAATCATAATAATTGGATTGTGATCAACCTCTTGCCTGAGGTAGCGTCCGTTTGTTGGAAGATTGTTTACCCATTTACGATGGTTGTCGTCCAAACGTTCGTTTGATAGATGTTCACGAGCGTAATCATCATGGCTACGTTTCGATTCCTCTTGGTAGTTGGGGTTGACATTGTCGTAAATGAATATGTCTTCGAGTCCCTGATCCAGATTGAGACTCCGACATCCACTGTCTGTTGGACGCTCGTTTGATTCGAAATCTTGGAAAAGCTCGCGGGCTCGTGCCTGACCTGTTGGTGGTGTGTAGTCTTTTTTGCCCTTGTTTCGGAGGAACAAATGCGCACCAATGACAATCAAAATTATTGTCATCGTTATCAGGAGAGAAAGCAAGGTGGAATCGGTGGCGGTATTATGTGCGTGTGGCATTTCGTGCTTATACGACCGTCGAGAAAAAAAAGGAAATTTGTCAGGCAAAAATTGCTTACTTGAGCGAAATCATTGCTTGCTGGATCGCAATCAGCTCGTTGCGTGATCGCCACATTTCGTTGATGAGATTGTTTTCGGCTTCGCTAAACGATTGCGAAATTTGTCCGATGAAGTGTTCGTCAATGTCTGACTTGTCAATTGAGTCGTCGTCTGCTTCCTCTGCGGCCCACGCAGCGTTTATAACGTCGTCAAGCGTTCGGCCAAACTTTGTCATCAAGTTATCGAGTCGTTGTGCCTGTTTCTCGAGGAATCGATTGTTGTGGCTCCAAACTTGTTGTCCCAATCGGTTCCTGCTTTGGGTAATTTGCCTGCTGAGTGTGAGTTTGCTCGGGATTCTGCCGAAACCTTCCCAAATAGTTTGTAGATCGGTTGCGAGCTGTGGACATTGCTTAACGGCATTGTCAGCGTATTGCCTCGCTGTTTTTAACCACCACGACCAAAGTTCCCCATGAACTGTTGTGTTTGTACCAGCAAACCGTGAGAACGTATATATCGGATGTAGGAAGCCACTCATTGGTTGACCAAGTGTGGAGGTATCAGGCATTGTAACATGTGGATCGTACAAGATCAATGACGCACCACCAAACTGTTGGGTTAACATGTGAACTATTTTCGGTTTTATCCGTTTCCACGTTTGTTTGTATCTGGTCAACGTACCTGGTCGGAGCCCATCACACGCTTTTGTTTGAAGGAATTTGGTTGCATTTTTCTGTGCTTGTTCGTCCATTTTTTTGAGCTCAGCATCGGTCAACAGCTCGTTTGTTTCAATCGGTTTGCCCTTGTCATCGAACGCAAACATATCTTCGTAGTTAATAAAACGTGCGAGCGACGTACAAACAAAACCAAGATAATGCGTTACGTTCGGCATGATCCATTGCTTTTCGGCGAAATGTAAGAACGCCATTAGACTACCGATCTTGCTGGTTGACTTCTTACCTGTGAAATCAACTGCTGATTCGTCTTGAATGATGTAGTCAAATCGTTCACCAGGCAACGGCAGCTCGAAACCTATTGGCTCCGATCCGCTCCAGCTTGTTTTTAAGCGTCCCATCTGTTCCACAAACAGGTTAACACGTGGATTATGCTTCGTTGGTCGGTAAGCAGCGCGTGCACTGAACGATGACAAGTTCCAGAACGACCAACCGAACTGTGAACGTGACAACACTGCCTTTTGTGTTTGAACAGCCTGATTAATACATGGCGGACCGTCTTCCAGCGGACTAGAATCAATGGTGAGCTGTCGTTGTTTGTTGTAGAAATCTAGAATGTTCTGTCGTATGTCACCCGAACGAAACGGTACAAGCTCTTCTGAAACGAGGGGATTTTCTTCACGGATCGAAGTTAGCGCTCGGAAGAGTTCGTACGCTGTTCTGGCAGCGTCAATAATTATGTCCACAGCTAATGTTTGGATTCGTTCTTTGGCATCTGGTTGTTGCCATCCGATGTCAAGCGCTTGCTGAATGTATTTGCAAATAATCTCGTTTGCAAACTCCGTTTGACCACGTCGACGTATCGAAATACCTCGAAGGAAACGTGTTGGATGATCGAAGTTTGGCTGATTTTGGTGCTCGTAACCAAGGTATTTCTTCTTTCCAGCCCAAATTGACGGATACAAAATCTCTTCGTAAGCCATTGATAACCGAGTCCAACCACTGAATTCAATCAGTTCGGTGTTGACAATGTCACGGATAATGTTCACTGATTTGATTGTTTCCCAGATTAATGCCTCACAATATGGTTTGCGAGCAACACCACGCAACGGTTCATTGTTTTCGTCAACGGGTTTCGGAATGTCTTTGTAAGTTTCAACGGGACAAGTAATGTAAAGCGAGTCGGTGTCGCCGTATTTGACCGTGTAACCATGTTTTTCAACAACCGATTGTGCGAATCGAATTGCGTTCTGACCTGCTGTTGTTACACCACCAGCAAGCTGGAGCAAGAAGAAACACGATCGGGAGTTTCCCGTCTCACCGTAAAACGTGTTCATAGTTACTTTCAACGCCTTTTGCTTTGCATCGATTGACTTTTGTTCGAAATCAAGGTCAGCCAAACATACATAGTCGGCATGTCCTTCGGTTTCCGCACCGCTTGCTCGGAGCTTTTCAATCTCCTTGTCGAGTTGTTTCAAACGTTTCTTCATGTTTTTTCGTTTGGTAAACAGTTCAATGAGCACCGACGGAAACAGTCCAATTTGCTCCGTAACACCTTCGTGTCGGACAAAGTGACCATGTATTGCACGGTACCCGTAATCAAAATCAACCGTGTAGATGTCTTTTGTTCGAGCAAGAAACTCGGCTTCCTCGTCAGATTTCTCCCGAACAATCAAGTCGGTTTCGATTTGCACTTTTTTGATACGTTCCATTTGACTTTCGCGAAACGTTGCCAGCTTGTTTTTGACGTAGGCTCCTGACATCAAATGTAATCGGTCAAGTTCCAGTTTGTCTTTCTCGGTTGTTAAAGCGTTAACAATTACTTTACGTTTGCGAACCTCTTCGTCGAACGGGTTTTTGCTACCGCTGTGTTGTGATTTTGACCACGCGTCGTGCGCGTTAGCAAGTCCCACTTTGGCAATTTGCAAGTTGTTGGTAGTTGGTTGCAGATTCGTTTCGATTACGGCAACCTGTAATCGGGCAGACTCTCGCAAACGAGTCTGTTCCAAATCAGTATTTTTTTTGCCCGTAACGCGTGCGTCCAACACCGCTTTTAGGTTAGCTGTCGCTTGCTTTTCGGCGTTACAGAACACAAACCTTTCTGGTGAGAGGTTGTAAGTCATGATTAGCGACGGGTACAATGATGCAAAGTCAAGACCAGTAACTGGGAACGTACATTCGGGTCCTTTTATCGGCGGGAACACGTACGCTCCAGGGAATTTTGCTTCGTCAAGCAACATGTTTGGATGTGAGTTTTGGCAGAGTATGCCGCGTCGAAAAGCATGTGCATTGAGCACATTGCTTACTTTCATTCCACCAGCATAGTTAAAGCAGTCACCAAGTGACACAAACGATAGTGATGCAACTTCACGTTGTTCGTTGATGACGTTTCGTTTGACCAGAAGTTCTTGGCAACGCTGTGCATCGACAATGCAATACTTGGCGACGTGACGCATTAACGATCGGCTACGTTGCAACACGTTTGCTTTCACCGATGCGTTACCACAAAGCAACGCGTTTGCTTCTTCGTAGATGTCAAACATACGTTGATACGGCATGTCTTCCTTGCAATCAATTCGATTCTCTTTGAGGAAGAAGTTGAGCGAGCTGAAATCGCTTGACGGGTACATTTTCATGAACGCGATGCGCGTGTCAATAGCGATAAAGCCCGGTATTTTTGGTAGCTGTATTTTTTGTGATGACTCAGCCGAGATTTTTACGTCCTGACGACGAATGAAACGAATGCGATGCCACCCAACAGATGTTGATGCTCGCTTCTGTTCGGTTTTGTTCTTTTCGGCATCGTCGGCAACGTCCTCGTCAGACCCGTCTTCGGGTTCTGGCAAACCTCGTGAGTTGGATGTTCCTATGTTAGCACCCATGTGTTGGAAGACAAACGGTGACATTGCGAGATGCTTCATTTTGCCAAATATGAACGGCCAATCGTATTGACCATCATTGAAACCGGTAACAATATCTGGCTTCCAAGCTTCGACAATGTAAGCAAATGCTCGTATCATGTTTGCTTGTCGGGTGTCAGGATCGTGTGCGTTGGCAGCTCCGCGTAAAAATTGTCCTTCAACGATAATACCAGCTCGATCAACAATAACAGTATCCCACCTGGAATCTGGTTCGGTTTCCACATCAACAAGACAGATTGCATGCAATGGTTTTGGGTTGTCTTTCCAGTGTAACGTCATACAAATCATAAACACCACATCATCCACATATTTGGCATCGGGAACTTCACCCAGTTTGCGACCTGAAAACGTTTCGATATCCCAGGTCATGACCAGTAATCTGTCACGGAGCAAATTTGGCGTATTGCGTTTGGTTTCAATGTTTTGGTCTTGCTTTGCCTGTGGGTCGAACGGGTTAATAAATGAACGAACTCCATTAACCGAAACAGTTAATATTTGCAAGTCAACGCGGTGTGATGGACGACCAACTGGAAACGATTCGTAACCTTCGAGTTCCATTATCTCTGACATGAGTACACCGGTTTCGCGTGCGAACTTACGAAAGTAATGGTAACGATCGTCAGAATACATATCAAAACGATCTTCGAAGCATTCGATAATGGCTTTGCGTGCTTTCATACTCACCGTAACTATGTGGAGAAACGGGATCGGCTCCTCGCGGTATCCGAGTAAAGGAAACCGATGTATGATTGTGATTGTTGGTAGAGGTTCGAAGACCTTACTCTTTGAGTACGCATGTTTGATTTCGTTAAGCAAATCAGTAACGAGCTTATCTGGGTCCATGTCGTGCGGGACACGGACATCAAAACAAACTGATATGCCCTTGATGCTTGCCTTTGTCTTCATGCCGTCAACTGTTATTCCGTAAATGTCAAGGACATACTCATGAGTGTCTTCGAGAAACACCTCGCGGATGTCGTTTGGTATGAACAGCAACGTTTCACCACGTGCAATTTGTGCAGCAACTTGGGCTGTTTCCTCAGGGTACTGTTGACGTATGTACGCCTCCCTCGTTAGTAACGGCGGTGTGAATGTGTTTAGTCGGTAGCGAATTGCGGGTTTGTCTGTGGCAAACTGGTCACATTCGAGCTCCCAACCTGTGATGTCGGCTTCGACAACTTCTTGATCGACAAACTCTTCAACTGGTTCAATTTCTGCTTGGTCCATAGCGATTGATAGTCAGTTAACAAATTCAAATATCAGATAAATCGAGTGACATATCGAACGTCGGATTGTAGTTCACATGAACCCCGCAGTAGCGCGTGGGGTACTTGGAATAATCGATCAGCCTAATAACGTTACACGAGTTGGCGGCCAGGAGAATTTGACCAAAGTTCGCCCAAAACCTACGGTCATGTGAAACACCTCCACGTGCAACGTGTGCAATTTCATGCAAGACAACGAACATGATCGTGTTAAAATCGTGTATGTTACCAAATTCATCGTCACCGTATGGACGTTGTCGAAGACACATCGAAATATTCCTGTTTCTCAAGTCGAAAAAGGATGACTCGCCAAATGCTGGGAGATGTTCGTGGATTGCTTGTTTCCGTACAATCTCTCGAATGGAATTGTATTGTGCAACAGTGAGATCGGCAGACGCACCAGCAACAGTTTTAAGGTTTTGTACAATTTTTTTGAGCGTCATGGCCGAGTCATACTTGTCATCTTCACCCAACGGAGCGACTTGGTAACAACCATCCTTGATGCAATATTTGGTGCTCCGTTTGCGGCGTGAATATCTGATGTAAATTAACACGAAAACGATCACAACAGCTACGATCCACAATGTAGAAAGTTGGAAAAGAACCATCAGTATACAGGTGATGTTAAATCCGTACGAAACACAACCGCTACGCGTTGTCCAGCTCGACCCCCACCAGCGCCTTATTACGCGTGAATTGTACTTTGGCAACGCGAAACCGAAGCCGACCGAGACGACAATTCTGCCAAAATCGTTCGTTCGGGCATCGAACTTTCGAACAGATAAGACCTCAATAACGGTCTACCCCGAGGACAATTTCCTAACGGTGAAGCAAAAAATACAAACTGCTACCGGCATTCCGATCTTCCGCCAACACATTTTCTTTTCCACCAAACAAGGTGGAACCGATCACATTGCATCAACTTACTCTATGTCGCTGCGGAACTGGCCAGTTGATATCAACGCAGCGACCATGTTAGCAACATGTTTTAACGCTGGTGTTGAGTTAGACAAGTGCGTTCACGGTCTCCCAATCGACATGACGTTGGTTGACGGACGTGAGCAGATCAAAATTACTGCTCGGGACACGTTCATAAAGTTAGAAATATTGCCAGGATCCTTCGTGTATCAAATCTTTTTGATTGACCTGGCAGACATGTTGCAACAACTTTGGAAGCACAACACGGCTGCCAAGATCGCTCAAGACACGTTCATAATCGAAACCATTTATTGGGGTTTTGTTGCTAAATTTTTCCCGATGATAACGCCCGACCTACTCAAATCTTTGATCATTGAAGGTGCTGATGACGATGAGGTTGGTACCGAATACCCTGACATGGTTGCTTCCAAAAGAAGTTTGGAGCTGCGGTTTGCTGTGGAGCAACGCATTATTAACAAGGTTTACACACATTCAAGCCAAATTCACAAGCTCAAAGAAGCTGGAAAGCAAATACACATCTCAATCGTTCACGCAAACGTGCAAGTCAAGAGCGCAAACCCGCTCGGCACGCTCAACTTGCGTAACATTTTCGATTGGTTTGCAACATCGGAACAGGTCCCAGTAATCACATTATCGTTTGATTCTGTCGAGAAGCCAGCAAACCGTATCAATGCCATCAAACGCCATTTGTCAAGTCACCATCCCAAAACCGAACGCACATTGGAACCATTTTTGGAAGCGGAACTCGAACCGTTCGAACATGTTTCAATTGCCATCTTGGTTTCAAAGCAATCAAAGGTTGCTGACATGCAGTACTTCCAACTCGTTACCCTCATGCTATCAATTAACGGATCGTACACGATATCAAGCCATTGGGAAGAAGACGAGCACATCGCATTTGACGACATGGTTACCTACCTGAATGAGTTCGTGAGCCCGATTATTAAAAAAATAAACTCGTTTGGAATCGCAGCGTTTTCTGTTAGCACGGAGCTACTTTTGCCAGACACAACGTTTGTTTACACGCGCATCAAATCAGTTAACGCAGCCATATTTTGGAGCAACTATTTGTCATCAGAGAATTTTAAAGAGCTTAAAATGCGGTTGAACGATTTCGAACGGGCAGGCATACTCAAAGTAAAGCTGTCACATGCCGCAAACATTGTCTCAATTCTGTTTATCAAAGGCATGACAAACTTTGACATCGAAGCATTCGAACGTTTGTACCTGAAACTACGCAAGTACCAAAACTTGTCAAACCAATACCTTCACATGACTGATCCAACTATCAAACAGTATTGGGATCACATTTTTGGAGGTCGGACAATACACATCATACATCGATCAACCGACATCAAAATCGAAGTAAGCGGAGTTAATCTGGTGGAGTTCGACCTCATCTTTTACTACATGATTTACTTTCTCGAAACCATCCTGACAAACAGACCCAAACGAGCTGAAGTTGATGTGCGGAAGACAGATCGCGTGTCTCGTCAGCTTATCGAACGTGATCCGAACTTGTTTGACTTCCATAAGTACGACGAAAACCTTCCTGGATACACATCACATTGCCAGGGTCAACGTCAGCCGCTTATGTTTTCGCAAGCCGAGTTTGACAAAATGGATGACAAAACAAAAGAGAAAATGACACGCTTCTGGAACTTTACCAGAAAAGAACCAGCATTCTATCAGTGCATTCACAAGAAGTATCCTTACGTTGGTTTCCAGGTCAAAGCACACCCACTTAACTATTGCGTGCCGTGTTGTAACGTTGCCAAACCCACACCAGGAAGCAAGAAGGAACGTGTCAAACGTGTTTGTACGACTAAGTTTGTCTACGATGAAACTGAATCGAAAGCTGCCAAGACGAACGAGTCGGTTGAAGACAACGCTGTTGGATCAGAGAATCCAGCTGTAGATCCAACTGCCATCATTCCAATTGTGGATGGCAAACAAGAATTGAGCGGGACAATTGTCGGAACGGAGATTATCCGACGCAATCGCACGAACAAAACCTCTAACAAAGTTGTTGTTGGAGATCGTTACACTTTGCTTTTTGGAAAGACAATTTCGGTCGGGAGGTCATCGTTTATCCCACCAGTTTTGGAAGGCTTCTTGTTTCCACCACCGTTAACTACACGAGTCTATCGTTTGATGGGAGTCGAACAATCAATTCCGCTCGTCAAAAATGCTGGATTCATGTTTTCAATCAGTCAGATCGTTCGTTTGACAGTTCCGCAATTGATTGACCAACTCGAAAAATCACTTTCACACATTTCATCGTATGCACATTTACTTGGTCGCGGGCTATTAAATTGCTTTGCCAACATTTCTGATTTCATGCAAGCGCTTCGACAAACGTTCGTCCATCCCGAACCACTTGTTTTTACCCCGTTCATGATTGGTGGACCGCTAGGAAACAGCTGGACAGACTTGATTGCTGATGTGGTCGGAACAGTTTTACAGTTACATATTATCCGTTTTCGAGAATTGGCAAATGGTGAGTTTATTTTGGTTTCACCGCGACTCGTTTGTGACTACATTACACATGCAAGTTTCACGATGGGCATCATTTTCGAAACACAACACGGAACATACCCGCTAGTTATTGCGGACAAGAAAATGTTTCACATCACTGGTGCTGGTGACACGTTTGAATCAGTTTTTAACTGCCGTGCAAGCTATGGTCGGGATGTGTTAAACGCAATGGCAAAAATCGTTTCAGGCCAGTGTCTGTGTCGGCCCCCATTCGTAGCTCATCAAATACGTTTCCTTTTACAATCTCGTAGCTCGGGGACGTCGTTGTTTGGGGTTCGAGCAAAGTTTATTGACAACCAGTACCGATGTTTTGGGCTTCTGATTGAACAGAAATTTGGTGACAAGGCGGAGTTTTACGTACCACTCGCAAATCAAACCATATTTGCCGACTTCATTCCTGGTCGGATTGGAGGCATTCGGCGTGGGTTGTTGGCGAAGCCAGAAACACTTATGTTGCTTGTGTGGATTCTAAACGACGTTCGTAAACATTACGGTGAAGCACAACGTCTCATTGTTCCACTAGCTTATCTGCGTTGGAAAGATGTCATCATCGGTTTCATTGCACCAGACTCGGACGATTGCATACAAGAACTGTACTACTATCACCAAGATATTCCCATAGTTAACGAGAAAGCAGAGTTGTATGTGTTTGATGACGCGTTTGTACATGGTGTTAACAAAATATATCAAACAAAAACGGTCGCATTATCCGACGTAACGATTGTCAGGATCCCATATCATCCATGTGACGTGTCGGAAAAGGTGTTCGAATACTCTGAGAAAACATCTGAGAAGAGCAAAATATTGCTCCCAGCAAACAAACAACACCTTGCTGTCGAAGGGTTGTATTCACATTATCAGTTCCGTTTGCTATGTGCTGAGTTCGCGTTACAGATTAGAAATCGGAAAAACGAAACGATCCGAACCCAAATCGCATCGATCATTGCGACCATTGCGTTTACAAACATTAACGATCGACGCCTGCAAATACACCAAATCCTTGCCAAATATCCGAAAGACATCCAGATCCTGGACTCGCTACTAGGTGTGTTTTACACAACAAGCAAGTTCGGCTGCGAAGCATTGCAGGCACAAGTGTTGGGTTTGATTGGGAAGATTCATTTTGATTTCGATTGTGAAATTTTGTTCCAGCTACACCTCGAAACTGACCCAAAGATAGTTAGGCAGCAGGTTAACGACATCTTACAACCACATGTTACGTTCGACAAAACCGTTAATGAGTTTATTGGCAACGTTTATGTTCCATGTTCGGTCGATCCCGAGCTGCGTGAAGTTGCTGGCAAAATGGGTTTCGACAAACATTGTCAGGGCGGAAAACTGCGACTGTCATCCAGCAAATACGAAAGTTTGCTCGATCTGCTTGTTGCCGACATTGCAAACCCAATCAAAGTTTACTCAATGCTTGCGATGGTTTCAGGTGTCATTCATGAGTTACAATTCGTTTCTCGTGCGAATGAGCATATCGAGATAGAAATTGAATGAACTTTCGTGAACTTCGAAACGCAGTTGGTAGCTTAGATTTTGATTGCGATCTTGTTGGCTACGGCAATCCGCATTTTTTCAAGTCGTGGACTGGGAAAGTTGTTATTTTTGGTTCGGTAAACCAAAAAAGCAAGCGCACACGTTACAACGTAGTTATTTTGCTTGACCCGCAGTATGTTCAATCAGCTTGCCGAATGGATTACAACACTCTTGAAACCAAAATTTACCAACAGCTCACCACGCAAATTATCGAAGCAAATGTGTCGCCGCACATTGCTGGTGTGTTGGCGTACAAGACGTGCCCTGACATTCTACGGGCGTTGCCGAAGCATGTTTTGACGCAATCCGAGCTTCTCAAATCAAAAGCAAATCCCTACGAAACGATGTTACATCAGCTTCGTTTTGACCATACCAAAGGCATGTTGCGAGGTGGATTTTCGTACTTGGTTTTGGAACAGTGTTCATTTTGTGCTGGTTACCTTGCCGACGAACTGATCCGTCCAAAGCTTTTCAAAGCACACGCTGACATGGTGGTTGCAATTATGCGGCGAATGCTTTTTCAGATCGTTTTCACTCTTGCAAGCACTCAAAAAACGTTTAACAACTTCAATCATAACGACCTGTTTCTGCGAAACATTCTGTATGAGCTCGTCGAAACGACGGACAAAAAAAAGCGCTCACAAGCGTTTATTGAGTATGATTTTGACGGTAACAAGTTCTACCTACCATATTTCGGAATTTGCGCAAAGATAATCGACTTTGGGTTATCAACGTTGGGTGACATGGTTCCTATTAACTTTCAGGAGATACAAAGCGGTCAGTATCGTGTTGTCAACCGTCAATTCGCACACAAGAACAATCGTAACGACTTGTTTGTTTTGCTCAACGAACTTTACAACGGGCGCGTGACAACGTCAGAGTTTGTTGGTTTCCGATCGATCATTGATAACAAATCTATGCCACTGAGCGGTCGTAAAGCACTTCGAACATTGTTTGGATCGTTTTGGAACGTAAATGCGATCGAAAAAATTGATATTGATCGGATGCGCAAAGTGAACAACATTACTGATATTGATATTCTCCAGCAAATGATTTGTGATCCCGCAGATTATTTGACACGTCAAAAAACTAGCGGCTGGAAGTCACCAATCGACCCGTTTCAAAACTATCGTGTGCCACCAAAACACCCCCAGGTGATCGTACAGAAATTTAGCTGCCCCAGCAATATACGAGATGGATTCAGTCAGCTTTGATCAGTTTAAGAGCAAACCGAATGAGTCAGAAAAAAAGCAGCGGTATTTGTCATTGAAGCTCGTGTTGATTCTCTTCTTGCTCTTCATCTTTGTGAGCAGTGATGTGTTTATTTTCAACATTTTAGGCCGATCGCCGAGTTTCGCAAATCGTGACGGAACGTTATCGTCAACTGGAATTGTTGCACAGGGTGTCGCGCTCGTACTCTTGTTTATTATCGGTGATTACTTGGTGAGCAACCAGTTCCTGTAGGTCGGTTATTTCTGATAGCAAACTTGGGACAGCCAAAACATCAGATGGATTTGACGGCATTATGTTAGCAGGGAGTATTGCGTCAACAATTGGCATTGCGTCAACGATCGGTTCGTCTGCATTAACTACACTGACAAGATCAGCTGCAGCTACTTCAACTGGACCACGACAATCGGCATCGGGACGAGGTTTGATGATAGTAAAATTGTCCCAATTGTCATTGAAAATGGTTTGCAGATACAGGTAAATCAAATCGGCATCGTCGTGTTGACGAACACCAAGTATGTTAATCTTACCACGTAGGAAGATGTTTATCCGAACTGTTTTTTCCCTAATCATGAACTTGAACGCAATCTTCATGTCTTCTTGTGCAGCTTTGACCTCCTGGATTGGGAACGGGGTGTTCGGATCTGATTCAAGGAAATCAACTAGCGCATCCAAGTCAAGTATCATGTATGGATCGTCAGCAGTTACGTCTGCTCGTGGAATGAAGCAATTGTAATTGATCATTATCGGTCTGTCAGCTACAACCCTAACTGGTGTAAATTCGCATTCGATTCCAACTGCGCGTTTCTTTTCTGTGTAAATTGTCATCTGTTCATTAACAAACGTAGCCCATGCAGCTACTGCTGCACGCCCATCGGAAAAGTTGTGGCAACGGACACCGGGAACTTGTATTACACCAGTTGTTGTGAAACATTTAACTTTGAAAATGCGGTCATCGAGCCATGGGCGAACGATCGGTTCAACGGCAGAGTTAAAACAGGTACCATCTCCTTGCAGCTTTCGAGTGCGCACATTTTTTCGGAACTTAAACGTGCGACTGATTTTAACTTTGCGTTCAAGCTTGAGGAAGTGTTCGAAGCCTGGTTGTGCCGTGTGACCAAAGTTGCAATTGATAGCAACAATCGGGTCACGTGGTACCACGTTGTCAATGAACTCGGCGATCGGAATACAGATGTTATCGATCTTTGACTCAAACGTGCATAGGAACATGTTAAGCGGTGACAAAATTGGGTCGGGTCTTGGGTTGGATTCCATGTACTTCGGGCAATTGTACTATCTGCTTCTAATTCAAATTTAGTTCAAATAAAACGATCAATTGTTCCAGTTATTGGTGCGAGGTCACCTTCGTGAAAGTAGCCCCACGAGTTCATTCGGACGATCATAAACACCAGAATGGTCATCATTACCACAATCAAAAACGCAATCCACCGAGTAGCCATATGAAGATCGGGGGACAAATTACATAAATTTGCCAACTCGATGGATCAGCCGTATCAACCGCCAAACATTTTGTTCTTGCAAGGGTTAGTGGCGTCGGACCGCAGGTTCGTACAAGACGATTTGATTGCGCAAGCAGACACGTTTTCTCGCGATGAAATGCGAACTCCAGAATGGCCACGTGAGCCGATGGCATGGTCAACAACCGCACAGCTCCAAACAACTGACGAACCAGAGCTCATTTTCGATCACGCAGCAGCAAGCTTTCTCGGGGAATCCGACGTAAAAGAAATGGAAACATGCATTGAAAACATCTCGTTTGATGACACCACATGGGACGAATTGCCCGCGATTTTTCGATCACCGCAAAGATGGCCAAAGCGTTCAAATTTACATTGTTGGAACTGTGACCAATCGTTCACCACAGTCCCACGCTTCATTCCAACGTACATTCGAGAAATACCATTGGCATCGTTCGGACTCGAGACGTGTTGCGTATCGATTGAAATTGGCGTTCATGGGGTCTTTTGTTCTTTTAGCTGTGCTACAAGCCATGTGAATTCTGCTTTTCGAACGCGTGATGAAATCGAACGTGCGGAGCATAAGTTGCGGTTTCTTTACTGGATTTGTACTGGTAAATATGCAATCCGCTTTGTACCAGCTCCGATTAAAACATCAATGCAGCAATATGGTGGCCATTTGTCAACGACACAGTATCGTGACCTGATCGATATTTGTGAAAAAAAGATTACGTCAACGAGCGCACCGACCATACCATCGTTAACTGAAAACGCTACTGAGGACATGGACCTAACCGAAATTATCCCTGAGGCGTTTGACTATGCCAAAATTGGACCATGGCTTTCAACAGTTGATCAGTCGCTAAGCTAACATGATGTTAGCAACTCATCAACATGATGTTAGCAACATCATCAAGTTGATTAGTTTTTGGGTTAAAACGCGTTCACCGCGTCTTTATGGTTACCGTAACGCATGAAGCCAAATATTTGCATGCAACTGTCAGCAAGATCGTGCATGTGCTTTGCACTCACTCCCCCTGGAATAGTCCATCCAAGTTTCTTCGCAAGATTACGGAAGCAATAAATACTATGTGCTTTGTTTGCCGCATAGTTTGTCTGTAGGTTTTCCATGAACATTCCCCAGTAGCTATGTGGGTCACCGTAGATGGTTATTTGATTTTTGAGAGCAGGACCGACAATGTAAATTTGGTTGTTGGCAAACAACGTAACCAGCGCAGTTGACACCGTGCGAGCATTTGCGTTTGCACCAAGCTGAAATTCGACCAAAACAATTGGCGGCTCAACGCAAAACGAGCTGATAATGGGTTGTATGCTCGTATTAATCCACGTAGCAACCGCACGGATGCGTTGTACACTTTTTATTTCTTTATCTTTTTTGCCTGGACACAGATCGACGACGCCGCCACTCACAAATCGAACGGCAGATTTCAAACGAAGATCCCATGACTCGATCATTCCAAACGCACATGACCAGTTGGCTCGTCCGTCTTTGATTGCCTGAAGTGTTCCACAAACCTCTTGCTTGACCAAAATTAGCTCGGGTACGTTAATTTGCATCAGCGTGAACGCGAGCGATTTTGTGCCACAATCGAAGCTTAGAAAGAATTTTTCATTGTTGGGAACGGTCATAATTGGTCAATTGAAATCACCCCGTATACAATCAAATTTGCTCACATGAATAGACGAACAACATCTGTTTCGCAACCAATCGGTGCGACATGCATTTCAGATCTGACAAAAATAATGAACCGTGAGGCTGTTCGCTCAGGTATCAATCTCGACGACGTTGAAGACACTGCGGCTCACTTGCATGCTCCATCTGCGGTACCGACACGTGACATTATCCAAGAGTACGATGCCGAGCTAAAATCATTAGCCAAAAGTCTCAACATTGACTTTCCAGACTTGGACGAACCAAAGAAACAACCTGACACAAGCAGAGCCGATTTTGATCAAGCACCTGTCATGTCATCAGCATTCGCCGACGAACAACGGCAAACGTTTCAAAACATTCACAGCATGAGTCATTTTGACGACAACAGTACGCTTCTCGGCAAGAACCACCAGCCACGATCTGTTAGCTCGCAAAGCGACAAGTCATCTGATTCAGCGTCATCAAAATCGTCACGTCACGGATCCCAACGAGAATCCCAACGAGGATCCCAACGAGGATCTCGCGACAGCGATGGTTCGCGGCACAGTTCCCGACGAGGCAAACATCATGACAGTCGACATGGCAGTCGGCATGGCAGTCGGCATGGCAGTCGATTTGGTGATGATCGACGTGAAGCTCAACTTGACAACGCAGAACGGAGCTTTGGAATTGATCATGGTAAATATCGTGAAAGTGGTGATCGTTACAACCGTCTCGAACCGCCCGATTACCGCCAACAATCTGACAATCATCACCATCACGACCAGGGTTTTGTAACCGAGGAACAGGAACGACGTGGCCACATTGCTTCTGTTTTGGGCGACATTCGCCATGATACAAAGACAACGTTCGGTGTCGAACAACAACGTGTTCGTGACTCAAACGCAACCAAGTTGGATCGCATATCTCGTTTGCGAGCTTTGCTACAGAGCGAAGGCATTGATTGCTCGAGCATCCAGAATCCGACAAACGTTAGCTCGGCAGAAGAAATTGACTCGGTTTTGGAAATTTTGAAAATGAAAAACGACAGCACACGGTACTCATCGTTTGCAGAAGACTGTGCGGTTGGTGCAGCAGAAATGCTCGGAACACTTTTGGATGGGACACGTCGCATTCCAGTGCTCGGTTGGAAACCGGATTACACCGATTTCCACAACACAGTTGCTGTGAAAATGCATCGTATGCGAGACGAAACAGCGCAACTTGTTGAAACTTTTGTGCGAAAAGCAAGCCTTGGTCCCGCATCACGCATTGCTATGGAACTACTTCCGTCTGCTATTTTGTACCCGCATCAGCAAAAAAAACAAAAATGCACACCGGGTTTGTACAGCGAAGTTGGTGCTGGTCAAGGCGGTGGCGACATGGGAATGGTTTACAGCGCGATTCGCCGAGCGGACGAACAACACAATCAGGACATGTCATCGCTTCAGCAAATCTAATTGCCATCACAAACTGTTTTTTTTGCGTTGTTGATACAGTATAGACGAGTTTTATGGACCAATATCCGGACAATCCATTTTCCTATGCGGGTCAAATACCGAGCTTCCAGTATGTCGATCCAGATTTCCGAGATGCTGAAATGGGGTTTTTAACCGACCCCAGTTGTGCCGCACCCGTTATCGATAGTCAAATTTTGGCACCAGATCAAATCGCTCCAGCGCACCAACAATATCCGCCAGCACAGGCCAAACAACAATTCAGCTATCCACCAGGCGGAAACCAACCAATGAATGGAGGTTATCCTCCGTCAAGTTATCCACCACCAGGATATCCGCAAGCGCCGCGATGGACACAACCACCTCCGCAACAACCACCATCAAGCACTGGTGAATATTCGGAACTGTTTGTTTCAATCTTTATTTTGTTCGTTGTTGTTGTTGTCATCGGCATGATTGTTAAAATTATTCAACTTCATTATTTACTCGAAAGCTTGCGAGCACATCCATCATTACAACGAGCTGAACCATCGTTCCATTACAAAGACGGTAATTCGTACATAAGTAGACCGATCGGCGCGAATCATCACGATCATTAAGATTGAACAGAAGATATCGGAAGTGGGCCACCTCCAGGTAAACGGTATGCCATCATTCTGGGCGGTGCAACTTGTAACGAAGTAATTGGGGTGGCATGATGAACTCGTGAAACAGCTGGTGATTTGTATTGCGTAGGTTCGTATTGCAAAACGGTCGGCCATGGGATGTCCGACGATGATCGATCTGGTACCGTTTCAATGTTGAACGGAACACTGTTTGTTGGTTCGGTGTTGGGTGGAGGCTGGCTAACATTGACTGGTAAATTTACCGTCTGTTTTGACGCAACAACTGGTTTGTCGGGATCTGGTGGAACGGTGGCAACAACATGTGACGAAATCAAATCGGTCATTGCATTGAGCTCGTCTTTTTCGACAGGTTTAACCCACGCAATAAACAGTCTCGCCATTTCTGATGTGAGCAATATTTTAACTTGGAAATCGCGTTGGAGCAAACTTCGAAGGATCGCGCTGTACACGATCCGCTGTGCATCAGCTTTTTTGATACCAGGTGCTGTCAAATGCTGCGGCAAATCATGCGTAATCAAATTGTTTCCCCATTTTTTTTGACTGGTCAGCAAACGCGTGTCAATAATTTGCAGCTGGTCTTTGATAATGTAATCGAAGTCACCCCGATTTGCCGTGAGTTGATTCAATTGTTTTGCAGTCACAGACATTATGCCAAAGCAAAAAAAACAACAATAGCAAGTTTGCCCAAACCTTACGCACGTGTTTCGCGCAAGTTCTTAACGATCTCGCCATCGAAATCGGTGTACGAAATAGCTGTTGCGCGTGGTTTGTATTCCGGCGCTTTCACTCTGCATGCGTCAAACCAATCCGATTCCAAACATTGATTGATTGTGAAACGTTGCGTTGGATCGACGACAAGCATACCCTGAAGCAGTTCACGTTGTTTCTTTTGTGTTACCCGAGCAATTTTTGCGTTCACTTCACCGAGCATAAAACTGCGTCCACAATCGCTCAGCATCTCTTTGTTAATCGCACCAAGTGTGGATTCAATCATTTTGATGTGGTCCTTTGGTTTGATGTCCTCATCGTCACTGTCGTCGGCAAAATCTTCGAACAATGGTTCGCCAGTCATCATTTCGTACAAAATGCAACCAAGCGACCAAATATCGATTGGCAAACCGTAATGGCCTCGAACCAAAACAACCTCGGGAGCTCGGTAGTATGCTGGTTGTATTGTCTTGATTTTGCGAACGGGCGTATCAACGAACGCACAGTTAAAATCACACACAACAACCTCAGGATCTTGTAGCGGAGCAATAACGTTCGTAACTTCGGGTTCGCCGAAAAACAAATGGCGACAAACATGCAGCTCCAACCGATCTGGATCGTCCCCGCACTGCGACATGATCTGACGACATTTTGTTGCCGCACGTTCACGATTTGATCCCTTCAAGCGTGACGCAACTGCTTGGAATTGCTCGCGAAGAGCTTCGATCTTTGCAGGATTGCGCAAAAATATGTTTGACGGTTTCAAATCGCCATGAACAAGATGGTAGTCGTTGTGTAAAATTTGGACCGCGCGAAGTATCTGATACATAATTGGTCGAGCCAAATCTGTCGGAATTCCGGTTGAATACAAATCTGACTCCAGCAAGCCACTGATGTCGTTATCGAAAAGTTCCATCACAATGAACAAGCAGTCAAACTCGATGAAATATTCAAGCATTTTTGGCAACCATTGCGACTTGGCAGATTGGAGCTTGCCCATGATGTAACGTTCAACCAAAGCTTCATTGTAGTACTTGCTTTTGCTCTTTTTTACACACACTAGCTGGTTTGACTTAAGGTGGTATGCCAAATAGCAGCTTGCAAAATTACCTGATCCGAGTCGGTGTGCGAACACATAACCTTCAAGATTACAACCGATAAGATCGTCGGTTTCGTCGTCGTATGATGATGCGGGGGAGGTGTCTCGAGCAGCCATAGTATGATCTGTCGAGGTCTCAGGTCTAAATTTGGGCAAATTTAAAAATTTGATCAAGAAAATAAAAGGGCAATTCATCTTAACGAATTCAAATTTACCACTAAGAAATGCCTATCATTCGCCCTCCCAATGAAACTGGATTGCCTGATGAGGAATTTTACGCATTAGTTCGCGAGGAAAATTTGGTTAACAGTTTCAGGCAGAGGTCTGGTGAAGGACGACCGCCCGTGGCTATGTTAACCAGAACCCAACAGCCCGAGGTTGAAGAATTACCCGAAACTGCAGGACCGCCCATACGTATGCCACCCAGGTCCAGAACAAATTTGGCTGGAGGACCACCTGCTGCCGGGGGATCATTCGTATATCGACCGCCGCACACACTTACTCCATACGCACGTCAAACGGGTGCACGTATCAGTTCAAAGCCAGCGTTTGCAGGGGATCGGCGCTCACGTGCTGCTTTGGCCACATCAGAAGTTTATGTTTTACCTGGACCTCCATCAAGATGGGGCGCTTCGTCGTTTGAAGCACCATCGTTGGTTAACACAGACGAAGTGATGCCGGAAGTGCAACCACGTGACGAAGAACATGTTGTGCATTCTGATGAAGAGGAGGAGGAGGAAGAAGAAGCTGAAAATGGGTTTGCTTTTCGCGGTACTCCCGATGGACTCGCAGCCGCATTATACATGGCTGCTAGAATTGTTAACGATGAGCAAACCCACCATTTCCACCATCACGAGGTCGACCACCATTTCCATCACCACCGCCACGTAGTTGGCCATGATGATGACTATCATGGGGATGATCGTCCCCGTGAACATTACGAAGGTCACAGGCATTACCTAGACGTGAGTGGTGAACAACTCCGAACAGCCATAAGATTGTCAATGGCCCAATCTCAAGCAGTATCCAAGTTTCCCAAAGGATCCGACCACCCCGAAACGGCCACTGAGCACGTTCACAAGTCAACAAACACGGAGGAAAAAACAGGTTGTTCGATCTGTCAAGAAGACATGCCAGACGTTCGAGTGCAGCTCGTTTGCGGTCATCAGTTTCACTCCGAGTGTATTTGTCAGTGGCTGAACAACCACCCTACCTGTCCAAACTGCAAGCGAAACGTGCTTCCATGCGACTTTTGCATGTGCTTCGATGAGGCAGACTGTTCGAAAGACAAAGGCATCAAGCAGTTGTGGGACACATGCGGTCACCGCATTTGCTATACATGCAGGACAACTGGGTCATGGAGTGAGTGTGAAATCTGCGCAATAAAACCAACAGCCGAGGAGGCCGATTAAGCAAGCAGTTCCCCACTTTTTTTTAAGACCAGTGACCTTTGGTGAGTGACGCAATCGCTGATGAAATTGCGTCGCTAAGAGGTTTGTTTATCTTGGGTTTATTGTCAGTTGGTTCGGTGAACAGTATGGGGTGTGTTGTTGTTGATGGAGTAAGTATATATTTGAGCACGAGCTCGTACGGTAAAATTCGTTTCCCATACGATGGTACTCCCGCAAGATCTATTGGAGTACGTTTGATGGGGCAACCTGTAATTGAATCCCAGACACTACAATCACTGCTATATGTGTACTTTGTTGCATGTTCGCTATATTTCGGGCTGGCAAATGTATCCACTCCTAACGCGAACCTGCACCACTGTGTTTCAACGTCTGTTTTCGAACCGTGACTTATCCCGTCTTCACAAAGTATTGTGAGGTCGGCAGTTTCAGTTGCAACGAATTCACTTATGACATTTTTGAGCGTGGACAAAATTGTTGTTCGGGTGGGATAGTCAAGAGCAGCAGTTAGATCTGACGTGCTGGCTGTGAACGTAGCTACAGATGTAAAAGTTGTAGCCAGCTGAACGCCCCAAATTTTGGCCGAAAGCTTGTCAGCAATCGCAGTTAACCCAGTTGCTGCAGTTGCGCATGCGTTGTTTATTGTGTTGCCTTTAGCTTCAAGAGCCTCCAATCTGGTTTTAGCTATCGACGAAACTGTGGCTCCGCCAGTATTTTTTGGCGGGGGAGGAATAAATGGGTAGATGTCGGGAAATTTCGCGGTGAGTTTGGTAACATTTTTCCAAATTGCTGCCACGGCGTACAGGTCGGCGGCTTCTGCCGAAGCGATTGAAACAACCTCGCTCAATTGTTCCTGGAACGAAATTTCATTCTTCTGATCAAAGGCTGGTTTCGTCATGCGAATATACTCGATCGGGACGGAAACTGGCGTTAATTTAAGCCGAAAATTTTTCTGGCGGTAAAAGTCATATCATCTTCCCAAAATGAGCACAGGCGCCAATTTCATTCTTGTTATCAATGACGGCAAGTTGGACAACGTTCTAACTGCCAACAAGCTTTTGAGGGAAAACATCGCTGCCTCAAAAAGACGCAACAACGACCAGGCGATCATTACCGACATTGAGCGCACACATATCCTCTTTGTCCACGCACATTATCGACCATTCGTTGCCATTGCGTTCGAATATCAGAAAATTGGTGGAACGGCCAGTTTCAATCAAAGTACCGATTATCAGGTACCAATGTTTGGTGATTTCTTTTCCGATGCCGTTTTGCACGCAACCATTCCCGAGATCGGCTACAACAAGGCTCGCGCGATTATCAAATCGGCCGCTCTGACAACACCCGCAAAAACAGGTGTCATTGCTTCGTCTGTTTATCCCGACAATTTGGGCACTAACTTTTATTCGCTCGTTGACTCGTTTGGTACCGCCATCGGTGCTGGTGTTAATTACGTTTCTCTGTTCCGCTACTGTGAATTCCCTGGAAACGCGCTCCTGAAGAAGGTCAAATTCAGCATCAACACCAACGTTCTGGATGAGTACACCTCAGACTGTTCGGTCATGCACGAGAAGTTCTGCGTACCGATGAACAAACGTGATGCTTACAACCGTTTAACCGGTCAAGAAGTACCCGTCAAAGGTTGGTCTGGTGTAAAGCAAAGTCGCATAGGACGAAACTATTTCCCAACACCATCCACGACCGGTGCTTCGATGTCATCTCTTGGTGAGTCATCAAAGATTTCCAACATTTCTTCTTGTTTGGATGAAGCGTTCGGTTTGGTTCGAATGGGCGCCAACCCGTTGACCACAAACACAACTGCTGCAGAGCATTATACAACGTGTCGACGTGAAGTTTCGATCTTGAACGGACCGCAAACACCAAAATTCTTCCAGCCAGCACTCGATTTGTGGGTGAGGTTGAATTTCTGGTTCTGCCGAGATTTCCATCTGTCATTGCCATCAGTTGCAATTCCGTTCGGACAACGTCGTTTCGAAATTCACTACGCCGACTTCTCGGATCTGGTCAAAGAGGTGCCACATATTTATCTCCAGACCACGGTTCTTACTGGTGTCGAATCAACTGGTACCACACCTACAACCATACCAATTGTACGATCGGTTAGCTACAATCCTATTCGACCTTCCGAAGGTGGAACCGCGGTTCGGCTACCATCAGCACATACTGATGTGCCGCCATCGATCACCACACAGTTGTACGTAAACCATTTGTTCGTTAACCCCGAAGTACACGCAATTTACGTTAACAAGGTCACATTCACCATGGTTCGAGTATGGCGTGAAAATTTGATCCATTGTGAAGGAACCACAAACCAGCAGCAATTGACCCAGTTGAAATGGCCGATTGAGTACATGTTCGTTGGTGTTCGACCTAAATACAACATCACACCGACGTTGAATCCCGACCATATTTACCACGACTGGCATAGATTTTCACTCAACTGGCCCATGGACGAACAGTTGAATACTCACCTAAGCTCTGGCCGAATTGCAGCAACCGAGAACGCTCGAGATATAACAACCGAATATCAAGTCGTTCCAGATTTGTACTACCAAAGCTTCAACTTCGTTACATCTATCGATATTATCGCTCATGGTATCAAACTGTTCGACGCTATGCCATCCACTTTCTTCTCCCAATATGTTCCATACCATTACGGTGGTTTGGGTATCAACCCGCCGATCGATGATCCAGGTGCCATGTTCATCAACTTTGCCCTGCATCCAACAGCATACCAGCCAAGTGGCCATATCAATGTCTCACGTGCACGTGAGTTCTACCTCAACTGGGCTTCTCACTTCGGCGGCGCGTGTGATTTGGTTGTCGTAGCTTCAGCTATCAACTTCCTCATGCTGTCAGACGGGTCTGGTATCCTTCGATTCTCTACGTAAGAGAGTGACCAAAAAACTAATTTTTTTTGTTATTACACGCTTTCGAACTCCAGAATGCTACCGCTCGCACTGAACGAAATCGTTTTGGCCGTGATTGTCAGGATTCGATCACTGCGATCCGACAGAATAAAACCGTCGCCGTGTTTTTGGAGGTGTAAACTTGGTGGAACATCATGAAGCAATAGATTGAGCGGGGAGATGAAACCGAACATTTTTCCACCAATAGATGTCGTTAAATTCATTCGCAGCGCATGGGTTTTTCGATTGGCCGCCGCTTTCGTTGGTGTCGTTACAAAAGTGTGTTCAAACAAACACGCACTGTCTGATTTCGCCACAATGATGTAGAAGTGGATTGCATTAACTCGTAAAACTGGTTTTAAAGTCCGATCGGGATTAACCCCGACGTAAATACCGTTTGAACTAACCAAGTAGGCTTTTGCACGCCGAAGCCGCCAGATAACAAGACCGACAAGCAAAACGAGAACAATGATGATTCCAATTAACAAAAGAGTCATCGTAAGACGGTTATACAACGTTCTGAGAAAAATGAGTTCCCGATCCCGATCACGATCCCGACGAGGTTCGAATGCTGGAAGTGACATCGCAAAAAAAATCGAAGCGACCAAGAAAGCAGCCCGTAACAAAAAGAAAAAAGAAGTGCCCCTACCAATCAAGCTCCAGGTTCAATCAGATGTTCACCTTGATTACCAAGCATTACATCCGCGCCTCATACCAAAAGCGGAGATTTTGATTTTGGCAGGTGACATTGGTAACATCGTGTCGGAACCTGCTCGGATGGAAGCGTTTTTCAAACGAGTTTCATCTCAATGGACGCTTGTTATCTATGTTCTCGGTAACCACGAATATTGGGAAGGTTCGGTCTCAGAAATGCTCAAAAAATATCGTGCGTTTATTGCAGGCTTCCCGAACGTTCATTTGCTCGAACGCGGCATCCTGAAATTTCGTGACATTGTTTTCGCGGGAGCAACCATGTGGTCACATATTCCCGAAGCGTCAGCAGCAGAGGTTCGTGAAACCATGAACGATTACGAAAGAACTGCGCACTTAACTGTTGCTCGAGTGAACAAGATGCATGAAACCGCAGTGGCCTTCTTTCAAAAAACCATCAAAAAATATCCGGATCACCGGGTCGTTTGCATTTCTCATCACGCACCAGTTGTTACGAGGATTCATTTGCCTGGAACCAAAGGCACAACGCATATCAGTCGAGCGTATTGCACGAATTTGACGTCAATGTTTCAAAAAAATTTGATCATGTGGATTTTCGGCCACACACATTTCTCATGCGATTTCAAAGTTGGCAAAACACGACTCGTAGCTAATCAGTGTGGCTATTCTGACCAGTTCCGCAAAGGAATAACTCATTATTCTACGCAACATGTAATAAGCATCCCATAAAAAAAGACCTAATGTTGTGCATGCGCATCTCGCAGCCGTCTTTTTTTTTGCCGAAACTCGGCCGCTATTCCAACCCCCTAACAATAAGGAGGCGGAGAGCAACAGAGCCTCGACGGTGGGGGGGGGCCTACTCCCCAGATCTGGCCACCCTCACCCCGTTGAGAAGGCGAGAGCCTTCAGGGAAGTCACATGGACGAGCGCCTCGTGTTGAAGGTGGTGGTGATGGTGATGGTGGTAATGGTGGTGACTCAGCCCGATCGTGGTCGTACAACGGTACCAAATCCGAAGATGGTCGCGGTGGTGGTACATGGTAATCCACGACCGCTTCCCGAAGCAAAACGAGTAACTCCTCCTCATAGTGTGCTTCTTCCGCCAGGCGAAGGGCCTGTTCTACGTCCCCGCCGACGTCAATCAACAGCTCGTCCACTATTGTCTGGAGTGAAAGGATGTGGGACGCAGAGAAGTCATCGTCGGCTGGGGCTTCGTAACCCCTTGGAACGGTTGGGATTGGTTGACGGATCGGTTTGAATGGTCGACCACCGCTGTATGATGGCACGTTCATTGCCCCCTGTGGAGCGTTAACTAGCTCATTAACGCGGGCAGCAGTGCTCAGAACAGCCATGAACTCAATCGCCGAACCTGCCGTGCAGTTTGTGTTGGTAAATCCAGGACATCCCACAACAATTTTCAGCGTGTCAATCATTATGTGCCGAGCAAACGCGGCTTCCTGCGTCTCACCGGGTTCAGGTTGGTTCCTGATGCCGTCCTGAATTTCAGCCATTTGGCCCACTTCCATTTGTACACCTTCGTACATGGAATTTATGATGACGTCCCATCCATTGAGCAAACGTGGGAGAAGCGCTGCGAAACAGTCCACACTTTCCCCAGCAACAGTACACTCTTCTTCATGGGATTGTGTGAGAAGGTGAATCAAAAGGTTCTGTATTTCCGTGGGGCCAGACTGATCTTCACCAACGTCGTCTTGCCAATCAAAGTTGGCTGTGGCCACGGGAATTCCAGTGGCCGCGTCAGCCTCGACAGGTGGGTTGTAATGAGGGACTGTTCTGGGTGGGGCTGCTCTGGGTGGGCCTGCTCTGGGTGGGCCTGTCTGTGGAGCTGCGGCAAATCGAACTGTCCTGGGCGGTGGAACTGCAGCAGAACGGTGCGTGTTTGGAATGCCTGGTGCCATGTAAGATGGTTCAATGGCAGGATCAATCGCACCTGCAACGTGGGCTGGCGCTCTTACTGGGAACATTTGTGGAACTTCTTCTGCCACCCTTGCTCGTAGCGCAGTAGTATCGGTTCTGACGTGGCCAGATCTGGGGTCTCCTCGGAGTCTTCCGCCCCCTCTTCGGTAATCGCTCCTACGACCACCACTTTGGTTGCCGCCTTGTTGGTTACCGCGACCTCTTTGGCTGCCGCCTTGTTGGTTACCGCGACCTCTTTGGAACATTGAAAATGATGCTTAGTGGTAAATTTGAATTCGTTAAGATGAATTGGTCAAGTCAAAAATATGTCAACTTTCAATTTATCGAAAAAATCGCAATAATGCAAAAGGAATCGCCGTAAACGTGCCAGCGCCCCCAGTGCCTTATCTGGGGGGAGTGGGTGCTGGGCTTTGATGGTGTGGTTTGGGTGGCTCGCGGACCCTTGTTAGAAAGAGTGGGCTCCGCATGAGAAGTTGATTGAATGGGTTGCTATTGTGACTGATAGCGTTGAGTGTGTTGCACACCGATGGTCGTGTGCGAAGTGCGCAGTTCCGTGGCCAGTGGTAACCCGCGTGAGTTGTGGTTTGGTTTCGGGTGGGAATGGGATGTGTGTGATCTACCGAAATGAAGCTTACAGACAGTACAGTAACCTAGCCAACAATAGGCAGGGTCAAAGTGACGCCCGATCAGCAACAGCGAACGTGGTGAATGAGAGAGGGAGGTGAAGGCATGCGGTGGTAGGTAGTTGAGGTAGGTGGCGGTACAGCTTTAAATTTCCATAGTTGCTGCTGTAATTGCCTCGTAGGCAATTTATTGACCAGGTATGGGGTTGCTGAAGTCCATGTCCTCATCTTCGGCCCTGTCGCCCCAGGTGGGTGCTCCGACTGCTGCAGCGGGTGGTAGAGTGGTTGTTGTGGGTGCCCTGACTGCTGGCATGACTGCGGCTGTGGCAGGCGGTAACACGTCCACGCTCATGAACGAGTCTTCAAAGCTAACCGCCCGGGCAGGTGTAGTGCCAGATTCCGCTATCTTGGCCAATTTTTCGATGAGGTCGGGGTTTGACGGACCCCTCTTTACTTCGGCGGCGGTCTGTGCGGCAGGAACCTTTGCCACAACAGCTACAGCGGGTGCAGGAGGTTGCTCTGACGCAACAGGTGCTACATGGTTTAACACCCTCTGCGCTCGGCCCGGACCAAAGATATTTTCCAATTTTTCCTTGCGGATCTGTCTTTCCTTATCAGCCAGTGACATGGGTTGAGCCGCAGGAGGTGCCCTTTGCACACGAACTACCGCGGGGCGCCTGGAATTCGGCACGGCTCGTGCTTGCCTGGGAGACGGAGCAGCTGGTGCTCGACGTTCAAGGACTTTCGGTCTGGAAGCGGAATGTTTTACCCTTTCGGTTGTTGCTAAGGGCAGCCTGGGAGACGGAGCAGCTGGTGCTCGACGTTCAAGGACTTCTGGTTCAGGTGCAGCTGATGGGCCAGCATCTTTCGCCTGTTGTGCGATGTGGGCCAATTCATCGACGTGTGGGTTGTGAACCTCGATCGGAATTCTGTCGTTCGCATCAGCCACAACATCATCGTAGCAGCCAACGAAGAAACTGGCGTGGTCGACAAAATCCCTGAAGAAACAGTTGGTTGGAGCGGACTGCTGGTGTGTGTTAGGACATTCACCGTCGAACCAAACCTGGCGACAGTCGACCAGTTTGGCCATGTGCTCGGTCCACGACACCTGTTCCTCATCGCTCAGTATGTTGAGGGTAGGCGAACGGAAATGAAACCAGACACGATCGAGAAACTCGTTCCATGGAGCGAACGCCACATTTACGTCCTCGGCACGCTCCGATTCTATCAACCAGCAAGAGTTGCTTCGGGGATCAGCTAGCTTGGCTCCTTCGAGCAGAAGTGCTGATACCAAGATGCTTGTCAGTATTGTAAGGGTGTCAGAATACCGAGCGTCTGCCTTACACTCGTCTGTAACAATTTGCTGATACTCGTGCCTGAGGTTAAACAGGGGTTCGAATACGAACTCGGGGCAGGGATCCATCAAATAATCTGTACCACCATCAGTGACGCCAATGGGAACTTTATGCGAGTCGCAATGGAAATATTCCCAGGCCAGATCGCTGCCCTCCTTGATGTTTTGAACCATTTTCTCGTAGTCTTGATCGATGACACAGTCGAGAAACATGAGGTGATCAGGAGCAACCGCTGAACCTGTTGGATGAGCTCTTGCAAAGATTTTCAATTGGTCACACAACAGGCGGGCCGACTCAACTGCACCAGGAAATCGGACGCGATGTGTTTCAATCGTGCCAATCATACGCACAATGGTTTCACAAACGGATGGGTGGAGCGCATCGCTTCCACTTCCCCTCACTACGTTAACCATAAACAGGCGGCACACGAGAATCCATTGCATGAACACATTTGACAGCATTATGTGTTGAGTGGCATGGGGAATGTTCGAACCTTGGTGTGCCATGCCGAGAACGCTCAAATCATCGAGAGTCACGTGCTTCAAATTCAGGAACTCTGCGAAGCGCGCTGGCGTAGTTCTGATAACAGCTTGTTGTTGCATGAGGCGTGCAATTTGTAGTTCGAGCGCTACTTTCCCAGTAGTGGGGTGTGCCCTTGCAGCCCTTTTCTCTGTCAACACCGCAACACGTTTAGCCATTGCATCATGAAATTTCAACATGTTCTTCTGGGAGGCCACCGTGCTCCCTTCAATGTCTTTTTGCGCTATAGCACACGCTTTGTCCAGCCTCTTGACCCCCTCGGTAAGTGTCCAGATTTCGTTATCAAAAGGTTGAACGTTCGCCCTATTGTGGATCTTGCTTTTGGCACTAGCCCAGGCGCTCCTCTTTTTCAAAGCGTTGCTGTGTTCTGGTTCGTCTTTAGAAATGTCGTTTTGTTTGAACCAGGCACATGAATGCTTCCAGAAGGCGAGCTTGATGTTTGCAACTCGAAGATTGTATTCAATCGTGCGTCTGGGTGGGTCAAGCTGTAACAACAAACCAACACATTTCAACTTGTCACCTCCAACATCTCCTACAAACATACTCGAACGGTCTGACCACCAACGAGCGCGCATCATCATCACTTCAATGCAACCAGCAATTGGCAAACACATTATCCCAGACCCTAGACGGTTGCCTCGGTGGTGTCTAGAGTTTGCCAACACCTTTTTGCACATGGCGCCATACTGGGGATGGTCAACATTATCTTCGCAAAATCTGATCCCGTCGATTGCTGTCAAACTGCCGACATGCGGAATTTCCATACCCTCGAGGTCGGTAATGGGAAAACACCCGGTCGACGATGCTGGGGTAACGATCAGGTCGCCCCTCTGTAAAATTCTTGCCGACGGGTCCTTGCCGTTCATTCTGGTACCCCCTCCAAAATCTCCGTCGCAAACACCACCACGAACAATCACACAGCAGTCTTGTAACGCACACAACGTCGTGTCGCGCAGCTCGATAATCTTTACGTCGTAGTCTAACCCAGAGATGTTGGCTGGAACAATCGTTTCAAACCAACTGCCAAACATTGCTTGGGTTAACAACGCACGTTCAAAGGTTTTCTGCGGATTAACCGTTGAATCGAACTTGAGGAACCTTTCGAGTTCACAACTCACATCGAGTTTGTTGTAACGATCTTCTTCATCTTGCGTGAAAGGTTTGCGATCGGCGTAGTTGATTGGTGCGGCAGATTCGCAGCAACTGTAACCAAACGGGGGTCGCTTCTTGGATGCGTAGGAAACGAACAGAACCAGGCCTGAGGTCTCTACATTTTTATTTGCCTGATAGTGATTGATCATGCAAATAAAAGCATTCTTGTTTTCCGCCGATTGATGAGTGTCTTCAGGAGGGCCGGCATCGGGTCCACTCGCCCTCACTTTCAACACCTTCTCTCTGTAATGGTTCTTGCCGTCCTCTACAAGATCCTCGGGTGATAGAGCTGTGGCGTGAGGAATCGTTTTCTCGTATGCAATGGCGCGTTGTTCCGACTCCATAGCCCTCCGCAGATCGCACATGGCATTTTGAATCTCTTCTGCGCGCATTACGTTTGGGTTCTGGTCGGACGGAGTTGGTAAAACCGACGATGCCTCTATCATGGCATTAAACAAAGTTTCCGTTTTATCCTTCCTGGTAACCAAACTGCGTTGATGAAGTTCTTTAGCCTCTCCCATCATCTCCAATAATGGTGCCACAACAGTGATCATAAACTCCCTTACTGTTCTCTGATGAGGAGTCTGTTCAGAAAACAATCCATTTTTAGTCATTGTGTATAAGCCAGGATAGCCGACAAAATACATAATTGTATGATCCCCGTTTGCTGGCACGTACCTTGTCCTTTCCGTGGTTGAAGTTAGCGCGTTTCGATCTAGGGGGTGAGCCCGGGATTGAAACGCAATCGGCGGCATTGCTGCTGCCACGACTCCAACAACGTCTCTTTCAGTTCTTGACATAGCTTTCTTAGCAGAGCTTAGTGGTAAATTTGAATTCGTTAAGATGAATTGTCTTTTCGAGCTTTTTTTTCAAATTCGGGTTTTTTCGTAATTTGATCAAAAAAGTGACCAAAAACACTGCTTTTCAACTCAAACCCTGCGAGTTGCCGTAGGCTTCAGCTCGGGTATAAGCTGACAGATATTACGCCAATCAATGTCGTTTTTACGGAGCGTATCGTCGCTTTGAAGGTAGATAAATTGCATAATTTCGCGATTCACATCATCAGGAGACAAGATCGAATCGAGGATTTTGTAGATGTAGTATGGATAAAAATTGCGATTCACACGTTCCTTTCGCTTAACTTGCTCACCTGCTTCAATAACGGCATTAAACAGGTGACCAACCTTTTGCAAAAATGCGTCGGTTGGTTGTGGCGGTCCAAGCCCTGTTAGCTTGCGCAAAATGAGTGGCGCATCTTTGTTTAGGTCAGTTCGGCCTATCTCACGGAGCATCTTTCGAATGTCACTCACACGTAGGAGACGCACTATGCGCCGATCGCGTTTAATAATAGCTTGGCATCGGCCGATCAACTGTTGTCCATGCGGATCATCCTCTGTGCCCAATTCGTCCTCAGATTCGCGTGCCAGGATGTGCACAACCCAAAATTGGTAGTGTCGATTTGGATTGAATGTGCCAGACGATTTTGGACGTCGGAAATCGTTTTCCATTACTACAACGTCATCAGAATCCAACCCCGTCGTGTCAAAAACTTGACCGCAGGTTTCACACTCAATGCTCGTTCGCTCAAATGTGTTTGCAATGGCGGTGCCGCAGTTGGAACACATAAATGACTCTGGTGCATCACGCACAGACGCATCTAGCACGTCAGAGTTAGTGTATTGTGACAAAACTTGGTTAAGCTCGGCGATGTAGAGTGGCACAGTGCCTCGTTTTGATTCCCTTCTTTGTACCCATTTGCGCACGTCAGTAACGATCTGGTTCAAGGTGAGCAGGTAGTTCTCACGCAAAATTATGTTCTCGATCCACATCTTGCCGTCTTTTTTTTCCAATCTTTTCTCGTCAACTTCGAGGTAGAACTGTGCCAATTCCATTGCAAACGATGATTGAATGTCGCCACACTTCGTTCGCAGCGGGTCAATAATCGCTTGAATTTGTTGTGGTGGAATAGTTTGACTTTCCAAACACGCTGTCAGCTTGGTCAACACCGCATTCACGATGTCAAGTTTGACGTGAAATCTGTGATGAATTAGATCCATTTAATGCTTTGAAACCGAGCTTTACCCGTTTAACAGACCATTGTCTTAGACTTCTGCCACATAAACTCATATCGATTTTTAATGGCTATTCCAGACCCCTCCAACGTTTCGATCGACCAGCTCATGCGGGAAATCATCGACGATCCCGAGAAAGCAAACGATCCAACACTAACCCCGCAGCAAATTACGGAGCTTGTCGATCGCATGGATGTGTACAAGCAAAGCGCTCCGAGACCCGAGACTCACCAAAAGAAAGCAGCAGTTTCGTACATGAACATGCGTGAAAATTACATCAAAAAATTCACCGCAACCTCATTTGCCGGTTTCATGTATCGCATGTTGTCTGAATGGGATCCACCCGCACGTTCTCGGCAATGGAAACCACCGACTGCGTCGGAACTAAACGCGGAACGAGCAGATGCGGACAAGTGTCCTTTCGACTACGTTAAGCTGCTTAAAAAATGTGGCCAATTGCACGAGTTTATCGAAACATTGCGCGATACCTACGTTGAAAAATCAGTTGAAGACTTCCTCGCAAACGCCAAAAATACGATTGATAACCATCCGCCAGAGGAATACAATCAGACGATAAGAGCGCTTATTGCCGAACAACGTGAAGGAGATGATGGTAAAGCGCTTGCTAAACGTATAGAAAAAGTGCACGATGATGCGGTCGCAATGGAACAAATCGAACTGCTCGCAACGCATCGAAGCGAAACCGTCGAACGACGTGTTGGCATTTTGTACACAGTTACTCGTTTGCTCTATGAAATGGGACGTGAGGCTGACTTTCGTTTTGATGCGACCGAGGCAGCAACGGCAAGGTTTCCTCGTCTGAAACACATTATTGACGAGTCACCGAGGCCAACAGGACGTAGGGAGAAAACCGAAGAACTTGAAATTCCGTCGAACGTAATCCAACACCACATTCGCGAATTCATGAACGAATATCTCCACTTTGACCCCGATGTTCACGTGAAGTCAGCTCACAATGCGGACCAAGTTGATTCGGAAGCAATTAAAACGTCGATTCGCAAGTTCCGAGCAGTCAAACCGGAAGAATACATGGATGATAAAACAGATCCGAGTCGGATACCTTTACGCTTAATGCAAAACATGAAACGACCCGAAGTTCGTGAGTTAGTGCAGCTCGATGATGGTCTCGAAGAAACATATCGTCGCATTGTTGCCGAACCTGAAAACATCGACGCAGTTCTTCGCATTCTCAGGGATGACGAGTTGGCACAGTCAATGGCTCACATCTGTTCTACGCCGAGCATCAAACAACAATTTTTGCGATGTGTTGCATTGTCACCCGAGGCACTTGCGCCTGTGCAATGTGCTGTTGACAATATTCCGCCGCAAGATTTATTTCACAGATGGCAAATATACTCCGAAGTTAATTTCGAAGAGCTGCGTGTTGTTACAGAGGCAATTTACAACGACAAACCCGATTTGGATTTTGCCGTGTTTGTTTACGACTCGTGGGAAGGAACTGATGCACAGATTCAAACCGAGTTTGATCGATTCGCAACCGTCAAAGAAAGCGCATTGGTTGGTGATGCTAAGCTGGTACCATATGGTGGATGGGTACTGATGGGCGACTTCAAGAAGAATCGAACGAACATTCAGTTTTACAACCAGAATACCGAAGTTCTCAAACGTATTCTCGAGAAGACAGAGGAAGATAAGAAACTTGGCAAAGACCTCCTCAATAAACGTGTCAAAAAGGTTAAGGCAGAGAACATCCGAGATCAAGGTCCCGACGCACCAGAGCTGGCAGCATACGCACGTCATGCAACTGGTGAAATTCGAGGAACAGGTGCTGAGCGTGTTTTGAAACCTGAGGACATGAAACGTCTCGAACGTGCCAAAGGAAACTTGGCTGCTGCACGTGACCTCGAAGAGTTTGATCGTCTGTCAACTCGTTTAACTGAGCTTGAAAGAAAGCGAAAGGAAACCAAACGGCTTGACATTGATGAAGAAGAAGAGGTTGCTGGTATCATGGAACATCTCCAAAAACAGCGTGAACAAATGGAAATTCCCGATGATGCAGTCCAGGTTGACATTTTCCAGCACGACGGCAAAAGCGGGAACCTGACCAAAACGAAATTCTTCACAGAGATGGAAGTTCCAAAACTTCCCGATCCGTCTGATTCGGCACCACCTCCGGCTTAATGATGTCATCAGTTTAACGCTGCCATCTCGTTGCTAGCATCTATTTGCCGCGAGCATTGATTTGAGTTCACCTTTTTTGATCGAATAAAATGTCTGAACCCTACATCGTTGCAAGAGGAAAATATCGCATACCACAATTACAATCAAACGCATACTCATGGTTGGACATGACGACCGTTCTAATGGGACCGTCGGGTTCGGGGAAAACAACCATAATCCATCACATCATGCGTGACTTACACGGTCTGATTGACCAAGCATTAATCATTTCGCCAACTGCGGATTCAAACAAAGCATACGAGGGATTTGTTCCCCGACCACTCATTCATACAAGTCTCAGTCATGATAAAGTGCGTGGTAAAGTGTCACGAACGCTCGAGCTGCTGACAAACATAGTTCGGCGCCAAAAAGCTCTCATGGACATTTACAAGACGACCAGCAAAATAGACTTGCTTCAAAAATTGTATGCTCGTTGTCGAGTTTCGCAATACGATGAAATCTTTCGAAAGCTCGATGCATGTCAGCAGCGTGCATACCAAGCGGTCGAGGATGAGGCAAAGACGAAACCTGACATTGATAAACGTGGCATGATGAATCGAATTCGATCCAAAATCGAAGTGTTGCGAGTTGGAATATACCGCAAAGTTATTCTGGCAAATCGATCGAAATTGGACACAATACCAACGCTCACGCCTGACGAACGATTAGTTTTGAAATGTCCAAACCTTAATCCTCGACTGCTTCTGGTCTTTGACGATTGCTCTGCTGAGCTCAAACAATATTTTGGTCACGACGTTTTCCGTATTTTGATGTACCAAGGCCGACAGTATGGTATCACGATTCTGTTCAGCTGTCAAAGCGACACCGATATGCCTGTTAACCTTCGACAAAACGCGTACGCAACCATTTTCACAACGTCTGCGTCAGCGTTTGGCTACTTTCGAAAGGAAACGAACAAGATATCAAGCAAGGTCATACGGTCCGAAAGTGAATTCCCTGGTACAATCACACATAACATTCCGATCGAAGAATGCATCTCCGAAATCTTTTCGGTAACGTTTCGGGTGCTAATTTACATGCGTGACAACCTGCACAAAAAACCTGACGTGCCATTTTTGGTTTTCAAAGCGGACGTAGTTGAGGCATTTATGTTCGTTGCACCGATCGTCAGTCGACTTTGTTCGTTGGTTCAGGTTGCCGAGGGGCAGTGGGAAACTGATAATCCGTTCTACGACAAATTCAAAAAACTGATAACAACGTCGAGATGATTTGGAATTACCCCAATGGAAACCATACAAAATGAATCGAGCACTTGCAAACCTCTCAAACGGACCCCCCGGTCAGGCAATTTTTAACCAAACGCAACCGTCGCCAGCCATTACACCAACTCCGTCTCGCATGGTCGTGAGCCGTCGTTTCCAATCAATAATCAACATCATTAGCAGCTATTTTACGGACTTGTACTTTAACCTGCTGCATCGCCACGCGGTAATGTCCGTAGGGCCAGAGTCATCAATAACTGACGAATACAGATCGGCTGTCAGTCGTTTTATTCAGGGTTTAAAGACCGACAGCAAGCACTATCGTGCTGCGGTAACCAAACTACATCAGTATTTTACGCAACAAACATCGTTCACATCAACTTCGTTTACCGATTTTGTTAACCTAATTATCGAACAGTTCGTTCCACCAGAATACTACACACTTTTGACGTCTGGAGACAAAGACGAACTGCTTAGCAGCATCGTGTGCGACGTTGCAAGTCATGTCGGTGTGTACGTAACGATACCAGAAATGCTTCGGAAAATCATTGACGAGCACGACAAAAACGTACCTGTTACGGTCAAAATGATTGAAGAACATGGTTGTTCCACACTCATTGTCAAACGTGATACTGTTGCAAACGGGTTTCTTCGCAAGAGCAGTCAAACACAAGAGTACGTTCCTGTTCATGTTGTTGAAGCGCTTCGGGAAGAACTGGCTGCATCCGAGAAGGAACGTGCTCGTGATCGGAACGAATACCTGAAAACAAACATGGAACTAACGCGGTTGAATGGAATCGTTCACGAAATGCGTGTGAAGGAGCAAAAGTATCAACGATTCATACAAGTTCTCAATGAACAGCGCCGAAACCTAATCAGCCTGAGTTCACGTCCCGCTGCAACTTTTGAAACGCCAGTTTTGGATCAGGTGGTCGAAATGGAAATGGAGAGATCGGACGAAGACGAAATGCCGCCGCCACAATCTCGGAAACAACGCCAGCGAGCACACGTTTCACCGATTTCTGACGATGAGCCAGATCTTGAAACGATGGTAAGACCATCAGTTGGCCGTTCATCACCCGAGCAAACACACGATCGACCATCTGGTGACCGACCAATGATGACGTTTGGTTCGGAAACGGACGGTGAACAGTCAGACGAACGACCCAGAAGTGGACGAGCGGGCGAGCAATCTGGTGGAATTTTTGGCTCACCATCTTCACATGAAGTCGGCATGTCACGGGACGTACCAACTGGCGGAACTTTGCTCGGCGAATCTGATGGGGAATAAAATGATTATCTGGGCATAAAAGCAATTCATGCCGTTCAACGTTTCAGATTTCACGTCACAGTCGGCCAGTTGGTTTTGCCGTTCGAAAGCGCTTGACTGTGTTGCAAGCAACACGATTTACGTTGCAATCATTCTCACCACATTGGTTTTCATCATTTTTCTGATTGCATACAACAACGTTTCAATCAGTGAAGCGGGTCGACCGAAAAGCGTCAAAACATTCGTTTATGTTTTGCTGAGCGTTTCGAGCGTTCTATTTTTGCACCACTACGCCCACGTTCGCTGTATCCAACAAATGTACGCAAACAAACCGACCGATCAAGTTTTTGATTCGATTTACCACAACCCAATTACTGGCGGCGGTCCCGAAATGACGCCGATAACAAGTTTGCCAGCAGTTCCCATTGCACCTGCACCACAATCATTGGTAGATTTGACGAATGACGATTTGCTCAAAACGTTCAACACCTAAGTTTGTCGTCGTGCAAAAAATCCGTTTTTTCGACTCATATAATGGATAGTCAAGGGTTAAACGATTTGCTTCTCTCGCAAGTTTGGAAACCTGAGTACGATAGGAACGGTGACGAAACTGCAAGAAAATACATTGTCGAACAAAGTAGACGGCCAGTAAATGAAATTCCGTACGGACCCGAGAACAACATAACTCCAAGTGCAAACCTGTCACATAGCGTTCTTGCTCATTACGAAGACGATACCGAAGGAGGTTACGATGATTTGATGGTCGGTTATACGGGTGAAGACACTGCTCCAGCCGAGCCAGTTGCATTGAGACGGGCTAATTGCCCAGTGGTTCAACAGTTCGAAAACTATGGAGCAGGCAACAATAACGACGAGCCAACGTTCGGTGATCCATCAGGCGATCATTACTTTTTGCAAGACAGAGCAAAATGGCACAGGCGTGCAAAACATTATCCACGAAATGATTGGGGTGAAGAACGTGGTCGTATGCAAGTAAGCAATCGCTTTATTGCGCCAGATGATCAAATGCAAAGTTACTTCGAAGTTATTCACGATGCGCTACGCAGTCATTGGAACCCGCTCGATTCAACTAAGGGTCGAGCAAACGGAAAACAAATATCACGCGACGTGTATGGTGAACTGGAACAGATGCGATTACCATCGCATGCTTGGGGCCAACAAGCGTATGGTGACGTTCAACATATGGGCAAACAGATTTGGTTGCCAGTTTCGAAGTTCTTCGAATCGCATGGAGGTTTGGATCAGGACCTACAAAGTCAACAATTGCAAATTCCAAAGCATTCATCGGCTTCACTTTTCCAATCAGCTATGGCTGCTGCTATTTTGCCACATGAACGACAACATGACATAAATGTTCCACAACAATACGAGTTGATTGACATTCGCAATGGAAAGATTCCGACAAAAGATATTGTTGCAATTCATGGTCTCAGCGAGATGTTGTACGATCTCACTGACGGCAAATTCACTGGTAGTATGGGGAAACGTCCAGATGGTTTGGGGCCAGACGTTACTGGGGCAGGTGGTCGACAGGGTCGTTCTGAAATGGATTGGGAGCGTCAAAATTACGCCCAACACATGGCACTGGGTATGCACAGAGGACAAGTGTTCGGAGACGTTTCCAAACAATATGATGCAATGCGTGGGGCACAGGAAGATTCAAGTCGACCATCAACGTACCACGCAGAGGTGTCGATTGCTCATAAGGCACGAAACACTGCGAACATGGACCCAACCATTTTCAATTTTGCCGCAAAGAATGAAGGCAATGCAATTGGATCGTATGCTGTCTTTGATTACCTTCGGGTTATCGAACAAGGAAACCCCCAAAATCATATGAAACATCAATCAGAAATGGTCCAACAACATCGCAGTGGGGTTGGTTCGCAATACGACAGTTTGCCTGGTATGATGAGCAAACATCAATCGAACCAATCTGACGTTCGCCCCGCGGGTGAAACGTATATGCCAACGCAAGATTTCGAAGGAGGCAATGTTGGTGGTGGATTTTTCGGTGTTGGAGGTCAGCATGGGGTGGAAACGTCAAAGTCACGTGTTATGGAAGACAACAGTTATCAGACCGCGTCAATTGCCAACGAATGGTATACGGCATAAAATTGCAATAATCAAAAAAGGCCCACCTTAAATGGAACGTTGGAATCTATGCCACAATGGCTTAGTCCCAACGACCCCACATTTTTTGTATTAATTTCAAGGACGAACAGTATTATGTTGTGATTCATATTCTGTCCGCCCTGCCCGCGCCCCCTACGCTCCCCTGGCCGCTACTTCTGCGGCCCATTGGTTCCAAACGTGGGTAAAGGCGGTTTGTGCTGCTCCGCAAACATTGTGTACGATGTAACTTATCCAGTACAGGGTCCTTCGGTGGGTGGTGAAGAACGTGCGTATATTTCCCCAGATCATGGCCAACATTCCCAACAAGATGATGCAGAGGGCAATGGATGTGAAGTTTGTGGCCGATGCGCCGCCGTTCACCGAGGTCACCACTGTAACTGTGGGCGCTGTGTTGCGTGACCACATGATCATCATGAAGATGACCACACATGCGAGAATGAGGTGGGTGAGTCTGATCTCAATACCACCTGATGGGTTGTTGTTGACTGGCATGTTAACAGCGTTGTGGAGTGCAGCCACAGCTGGTACAACTGGTGCGGCTGGCGCAGGCGCGGCTGGCGCAGGCACGACTGGTACTGGTGCGGCTGGTGCGGCTGGCATGTTAACAGCGTTGTGGAGTGCAGCCACAGCTGGTACAACTGGTGCGGCTGGTGCGGCTGGCATGTTAACAGCGTTGTGGAGTGCAGCCACAGCTGGTACAACTGGTGCGGCTGGTGCGG